>Ga0209459_10000015_pt1 | contig 59392 bp, 56 predicted proteins | sample WorMetG1aBELIZE1_FD_187419 | JGI IMG/M metagenome (GOLD analysis project Ga0209459, IMG submission 187419) | Marine gutless worms symbiont microbial communities from Max Planck institute for Marine Microbiology, Germany - Inanidrilus... ...
CCGCCGCAGCATCTGCCAGTGGCGGCGAATAAACGTCCGCTCTTAATAGAAGCGGACGCCCAAAACACTCTTTCGGACGAGTTTATCAACGATATCGCCGAGTCGCGTACATCCTAGGCATCAAGTTTGATCAACCGTCGCCAATTCGACCGAGGAGAAAGACGATGAACAGCCATACCGATCAGGTGAAACCGGTCTCACTCGGCGGCGTCCGCAACGCCGCCCAAGAAGGGGTCGTTAACCTCTTCATCCTGCCCGAACGGGTCCTCGACACCTTGACCTTGTGGCAGACCCGAACCGAGGAACGGCGGCACCTGCGCAGCCTCGATGCACGAACGCTGAAGGATGTCGGCCTTTCCCGCGCCGATATTGAGCGCGAGGCCTCGAAACCCTTCTGGATCCCCTAGGTGTATCACACGCACCTCGCCAAAGGGGGCACCGGCAACGGTGCCCCCTTTTTCTTTTGCTGCGTTAAATCCACCCAGCCTTTCCGTTCGTGATCCCGATTCCTTTTGCCCCTGAGCGCTTGACGGTCTACAGACCGTGGGCACCGCCGACCGAACGGGAGAGGCGGTCGCGGGCAGAAAACGACGTAGGCAGGACAGGATGGCTCAGGAACTGAAATACTGGTTCGACAAGGACTTCTTCGAAGACTTGGGCCACGCGATCGCGCGTCAGTACCCGGGGTTCGACGAACGAAGCTTCCTGCGGATGGCGATGGACGGGCTCGATCGGCTCGAACTGATGCAACGGATGACTCGTACCGTCGAGGCCTGCCGAACCCATCTGCCGGATGACTACAGCCGGGCGGTCGGAATTCTCAAGGCGGTTGCACCCCGCTACGAAGGCAAGTTCCAGGGTTTGTTCTGTTCGGAATACGTCGGCCGCTACGGCCTCGACGACTTCGATTATTCGCTCGATACGCTGGCTTACTTCACGACCTTTTCTTCGGCGGAATTCGGTGTCCGGGAATTTCTGCTGAAAGACTTCGACCGGACGCTGGAGGTCATGAAGACATGGGCCGCCTCGGACAATCACAACCACCGCCGCTTGGCCAGCGAAGGGTCGCGTCCGCGCCTGCCGTGGTCGTTCCGCATACCGCAACTGATCCGTGACCCGAGCCCGACCCGCCCGATCCTCGAGCGGCTCAACACCGATGAAAGCGAAACCGTGCGCCGGTCCGTCGCCAACCACCTGAACGACATTTCAAAGGACCACCCGGAAATCATGCTCGACTGGGTGGAGGCCTGGGATCGGACCGACGAACGGACCGGATGGATCGTCAAACATGCGGCCCGGGGGCTTCTGAAAAAGGGTCATCCGAGGGCTTTCGGTTTGTTCGGCTTCGAAGCGGAACCGGACATCGAGGCCGTCTCATTGACCGTCGACAAGCCTGCCGTCGCAATTGGCGACGACATCGGTTTTTCGGTTACCCTGAAGTCCCTGAAACAACGATCGCAGAAATTGGCCGTCGATTTTGCGGTTCACTATGTGAAGAAGAACGGCAAGACATCCCCAAAAGTGTTCAAACTCAAAGAATTCGAACTCGGGCCCGGCGCCACCGAGGGGCTCGGCCGACGTATATCCTTCCAGAACCTGTCGACGCGGGAACACCACCCCGGCACCCATCACATCGAACTGATCGTCAACGGCCGGTCCGCCGGTATGGTATCGTTCGACGTGACCGACTGAGGCTTGGGCGATGACACAACGAAAAATACCGGCCGTCTTCATGCGCGGCGGCACCAGCAAGGGTCTCTTCTTCCGCGCCGACGATCTGCCGGCCGATCGCAGCACGTGGCACCGTATCTTCCTCGACGCTATGGGCAGCCCCGATTCCTATGGGCGCCAATTGAACGGCATGGGTGGCGGTGTGTCGTCCCTGTCCAAGGCCGTAGTCCTTTCGCAATCGGCCCATGACGGCATCGATATCGACTACGACTTCTACCAGGTCGACGTCGCCAGCGCCGTCGTCGACACCTCGACCACCTGCGGCAACCTGTCTTCCGCCGTCGGGCCCTTCGCCGTCGATGCCGGATTGGTTCCGGCTCAGGGCAACGTGACGCCGGTCCGTATTCGGTCAGTCAACACGGGCAAGGACTATATCGCCCATGTGCCGACCGCTGAGGGTTGCTTCGACGAGAACGGCGGCTTTGCCATCCCCGGGGTATCGGGGACCGGATCGAAGATCCGCCTCGACTATATCGATCCCGGCGGCGCCACGACGGGTCGCCTGCTGCCGACGGGAAATGCCGTCGATGTCATCTCACTTCCTGGCGACGGTGATTTCGAAGTGTCCCTGGTCGATGCCTCGACGGCGAGCGTGATCGTGGCGGCGGAACGCCTCGGCCTCGACGGAACCGAGACCGTCGATGCCCTCGAAGCGGACGCCGGCTTGATGGCCCGCTTGGAGGGCCTGCGTCGCCATGGCGCCGTGCAAATGGGTCTCGCCCGAACCCCGGCCGACGCGGCATTAGGAAACCCGCGCGTCGCCATCGTCGCGCCAACCCGTCCCTACCGGACCCTTTCCGGCGAAACGGTCGAAACGGGTGACGCTCATATCGCTGCGCGGATAACCTCGATGGGTCAGATCCACCGGGTGCTGCCATTGACCGGCGCCATGTGCCTGGCCGTCGCCTGCCGCATAACCGGTAGCGTCAGCCAGCGTATCGCCGGCGACGTTGACGGAGAGTTGTTGCTGGCCAATCCCTCGGGGGTCCTGCCGGTGGATGCCGCCGTGACCCAGGGCAACGGCCCGTGGTCGGCGAATACCGTCACCGTCTACCGGACGGCGCGGGCGCTGATGGAAGGTTCGGTGCTGGTTCCGGATTGACGGGGTCGAAGCCCGAGCGGCGGTGCCAACATCATCAGGCGTCCAAAGACGACAGCCAGTCCTCGAAACACACTCGTCCCTGTTGGGCGACGATCGGCGCCCAGGTTTCCGTATCGCGGCGCAGGCTCGGCACGTCGATCCCCGGTGTCGCCGCGATCTCGGCGGCATGACCGACGAACCAATGCTCGAGACCGGGTCCGGTCACCTCCAGATGAAATTGCAAGGCGAGGACATTGGCGCCCAGGCTGAACGCTTGGTTCGGGCAGAGACCGGTGGAGGCCAGGCGTTCGGCCCCCGCCGGCAGGTCGAAGGTGTCACCGTGCCAATGCAGCACCTGAGTCCGTTCGGGCGCCAGATGGCTCACCGGCCCAGCCCGGCCCGGTTCCGTCACCGTCACCGGCGCCCAGCCGATTTCCTTGCCGCCGGCCGGATAGACGGATACGCCGAGGGCCCGGGCCATCAACTGGGCCCCGAGGCATAGGCCGAGGGTCGGCCTATTGGCGGCCAGCCTTTTCTCGAGCTTTTCGATCTCGGTCGTGAGGAACGGGTAGGCGTCCTCCTCGTAGGCGCCGATGGGGCCTCCGAGCACGACGACAAGATCAGCGTCCCAGATTTCTCCTATGCTCAGGTCGTCGCCCGCCGCCTCCACATATTCGACGTCATATCCCCGCTCGGTCAGGATCGGCGCCAGAAGGCCCAAATCCTCGAAGGCGACGTGACGGATGGCGACGGCTCTTTTGGCGGGACCTGCCATAGGGCTCAGTCGATTTCGATGACGACCTTGCCGGTCGATTTCCGAGATTTCAGGGTGTTCAACGCCGCCGCCGCCTTGGTCATGGGGAAGGTCATGGAGACATGGGGTTTCAAGGCACCGTCCGCATACCAGGCGAGCAGTTCATCGAAGGATGCGGCGATGAGGTCCGGTGCCAGGGTTCGATGGGCACCCCAGTAATAGCCGATCGCCGTGACGTTCTTGACGAGCAGGATATTGGCCGGAATCTGCTGCACGTCGCCGGCGGCGAAGCCGACGATGAGCATGCGGGCCAAGGGTGCCGCGGAGCGCAGAGCCGCCTCGAAGGTGCTGCCGCCGACCGCGTCGTAAACGGCGTCGACACCGCGGCCGTCGGTCAGTTCCTTGGCCCGCTCGCGGATGTCCTCCTCGCGGTAATCGATCAGGTGATCGGCACCGAATTCCTTGGCCACCGCCAGCTTGTCGGCACCGCCGGCGGTCGCAATGACCACGGCACCGAGTTTCTTGCCGATTTCCACCGCGGTCAGTCCCACGCCACCGGCCGCGCCAGTCACCAGCAGCGTCTCGCCGCGGGTGAGTCCGAGCTTATCCTTGAGGCCGATATGCGAGGTGCCATAGGCGATGGGAAAAGCCGCCGCCGCGGCAAAATCCATAGTGTCTGGAATGGCGAAGACGTCGGTTTCCAGCGCCACCACCTCTTCGGCATAACCGCCGTAATCAAGGATCGCCATGACCCGGTCACCGGGATTGACCCGGCTGACGCCGGGCGCGCATTCGAGCACCTCGCCGGCGATTTCGAGACCCGGGCTGAACGGAAACGGCGGCTTCACTTGGTACTTGCCGGCGAGCAGCAGGGTGTCGGCGAAATTGACGCCGGCGGCCCGGACGCGGATGCGCACGCCGCCATCGGTCAAGGGCGGCGACGGCAGATCGGCCACCTCCAGCCCGTCGGGTTCGCACCAGTCGCGGCAAATGACGGCTCGCATGGGAACTCCTTGATTCGTGCCTGATTTTGCCGGAGGTTAGGCGGTCTCACCGATCGGTACCAGTGGGAAAATAAGGATGCGCGGCTACTTCGGCATCGGCGTCGAACGGATCTCCAAAGTCATGAACGTGGGCAACCTTTTTCGCTCCGCCCATGCCTTCGGTGCCAGCTTCGTCTTCACGGTCGCCGCCAACTACCGGCGCACGGAAGATGGAAAATCGGACACCTCCGATTCGCTCGCCCATCTGCCTTTCTACAGTTTCCCCGACCTCGATTCGCTCGTGCTGCCCCAGGGGTGTTCGCTAGTCGGCGTCGAATTGACCGACGATGCCATCGAATTGCCGAGCTTTCATCACCCTGCGCAAGCGGCTTACGTTCTGGGACCCGAACGGGGGTCCCTGTCCGCGGCCCTGACCGAGCGTTGCGATCATGTGATCAAAATACCGACCGCGTTCTGCGTCAACGTCGGCATCGCCGGCGCCATCGTCATGTACGACCGGGTCACCTCGCTTGGCCGCTTTCAGCGCCGCCCGCCCCGGCCCGGCGGACCGCTCGAACCGCTGGCGGAACACCGCTTCGGCGGGCCGATGCTGCGCCGGGATATGGAAGCGTTCCGCGACGAGCCGCCGACGGAGTTCAACGATTAGAATCCCGGGACCGCCTTGGCGGCCTAGGTGAAAAAACCGTCCGCCATTCGGATGGTACCGACCCGGTCCCCGGCGGCGTTGGTCACATCCGGCGCCAGCAGAGGAGAATACTTGGCTGCAGCCTCCTCATCGATGAGGCCGAGCCGGTCCAGGATCGTCGCCATGGCGATTTCCGAAGCCCGTTTCGACCCGTCCTCGATCTTCAAAGCAACGCCGAGACCCTTTTCGGGAACGATGGCGGCGTGAACCGCCTCGGCGCCGGTCTTGACGACGAAGCGGCCGGGTGCGGCCTCCATGGCTAGAGTGTCGAAGCGATCGCGACCGGCAACATTGTACGGGTGGGCCATCATCGCTCGGACGATCCGGGTGCACGCCTCGCGGCGCGGCGCGGCCAATCCGGACGGATCGGCCATGCGTGCCAGGGCCAGTGCCATGTCAACCAAGGGCATCCCCATGACCGGGATACCGCACCCATCGATACCGCGCTCCGTGCCCTCCAAGTTCGTCTCCCCCATGGCTTCGAGAACGGCGAGGAGACGTTGCTGCACGGGGTGGTCGGGGCCGGAATAACCGACCGTCGGTTCCCCCAAATGACGGGCCGTCGCGAGGAATCCCGCGTGCTTGCCGGAGCAGTTGTTGACGAGGCGTGTCGGTTCCTCTTGGGCCCGCACGAGTTCGTCCGTCGCATGCATGTCATAGGGTCGGTGGGCTCCGCACTCCAGATCCTGCGGTTGGCAGCCGAGACGCGCCAACACCGCCGCGACGGCGTCGGTGTGAACGCGTTCGCCGTTGTGCGAGGCGCAGGCCAGCGCCAGCTCCGCCTCACTCAGCGAATAAGCATCGGCCGCACCGCTTTCGATCAACGGTATGGCCTGCAAGGGCTTGATCGCCGAGCGCGGATAGATATGGCGCCCCGTATCGCCCCAGGCGTGGATGACGGTGCCGTGCGCATCGACGACGGCGGCAATACCTCGATGGCGGCTCTCGACCAGATCGCCGCGGAGGACTTCGACTACGAATGGTTCGTGATGGGTCATCAATTATCTCTGCCACCGCGGTTGCCGCTTGGCAAGGACCGGCACAGCGGGTAAAGAAGGGGCCATGAGAATGGCTGTGGCATTTCTGTCGTTTGCGCTGACGCTGGCCGCCTCGGACAGGGTCCTGGCGGCGCAATTGCTCGGTACCTACGATGCATGGGAAGCCTATACGGACCGCGAAAGCGGCAAACGGGTCTGTTATATGGGCTCGGAGCCGACGAAAGCGCGCGGTAAATACAAAAAGCGGGGACAGACCTTCATCCTGGTCACCCACCGTCCAGCCGAAAAAAGCAATAACGTCGTCAGCGTCGAGGCCGGCTACACCTACAAGAACGGGTCCGAAGTCGAAATCTCCATAGGCAAGAACGCGTTCAAACTGTTCACTCAAGGCGGACATGCCTTTACCTATGATTCGAAGTCGGACGACGAGCTGGTGAAGGCGATGATCCGTGGTGCCGCGATGACGGTCAAAGGCCGGTCAAGTCGCGGCACACTGACCACGGACACGTATTCCCTCAAGGGATTCACGGCTGCGTACAAGGCGATCAGCCGGGCCTGCAAGGTTTAGGTATTCTGTCGATGCGGCGGTGCCGCCGGCGGCATTCGCCGCCAGGCGGTTTTCAATTATCTGGAAAGCACCATATTTAAGGCGCGATGACTTCACTCAAGAAAAACCTGGTCGGCCTGGACAGGGCGCAACTGACCGCCGAACTGACTACCCTCGGCGAGAAGCCGTTCCGCGCGAAGCAGCTTTGGAACTGGATCTACCACCGGGGTGAAACCGATTTTTCGGCGATGACCAACTTAGGCAAACCGCTTCGCGATAAACTGTCGGAGGCTTATGTCATCGCGCGGCCTGAAATCGTCGTCGAGCAAAACTCGACGGACCGCACCCGCAAGTGGCTGTTGCGCTGTAATGACGGCAACGAGATCGAAACGGTGCATATCCCGGAGGACGACCGGGGCGCCGTCTGTATTTCATCGCAGGTGGGATGCACGCTGACTTGCTCATTCTGCCGGACCGGCACCCAGCGCCTGGTCCGCAACCTGAGCGCCGGCGAGATCGTCGGCCAGTTCATGGTGGCACGCGATTCCTACGGCGAGTGGCCGACGCCGCGTGACGGTGGGCGCAACCTCTCGAACATCGTCATGATGGGCATGGGCGAGCCGCTCTTTAACTTCGACAACGTGGCCCGCGCGCTCGGGATCATCATGGATGGCGAAGGCATTGCCCTATCGAAGCGTCGCATCACGCTGTCGACCTCCGGTGTGGTGCCGATGATGGAACGCTGCGGCGAGGAATTGGGCGTCAATCTGGCGGTCAGCCTGCATGCGGCCCGGGACGATGTCCGCGATGAGCTGGTGCCGATCAACAAAAAATACCCGATCAAGGAGTTGATCGAAGCCTGCCGGCGCTACCCCGGCGCCAACAATGCCCGGCGGATCACCTTCGAGTACGTGCTTTTGAAGGGGGTCAATGACAGTCAGGCCGATGTCCGCGAATTGATCCGTCTGGTCGCCGGGCTGCCGGCGAAGTTCAACCTGATTCCGTTTAACCCGTGGCCCGGCGTGCCCTACGAGTCGTCGTCGCCGGGACGGGCGAAACAGTTCTCCCGGGCCCTCAATGATGCCGGGTTTTCAGCGCCCATTCGGGTTCCCCGCGGGCGCGACATCCTGGCCGCATGTGGCCAATTAAAGTCCGCCAGCGAGGTTCAAAAAAAGCGCTCCCGAGATCCCGAATCCGACAAAATCTCCGACGGTCTTTCGACCGATTTGACGGCAACGGGTTTCTAAAGCGGGGTCGGTTTTTTGACTCTTACTGGTTTCAATTTCGGCCCTATGGCACAATTTAAAGACCGTGGTGATCAATTCACGCGACGGCAATTCGAGGATAAATGATGAGCCCATCTTCTCCCGGCGGCAAAACCAACTCGGATCATGCAATCAGTGAGAAGACGGGTCGTCTCCCGCCCGGGGTGCCGAATCCCGTCGACGTCCATGTCGGATCGCGTGTCCGGTTGCGCCGCACCTTGTTGGGGCTCAGCCAGGAACGCCTGGGGGCCGCCGTCGGGTTGACCTTCCAGCAGATCCAAAAATACGAACGCGGCGCCAACCGGATCGGCGCATCCCGCCTCTTCCAGTTTTCCGAGATTCTCGAGGTCCCGGTCAGTTTCTTCTTCGAGGAGATGCCGGACGAAATCAAAACCCGGCAAGGGGCCTTCAAGGTCGGGATGCAGGACCAGAGCCAGGAGTCCTTCGAACGGGATCCGATGGTGAAACGGGAAACCCTGGAACTGGTGCGGAACTACTACCGGATCACCGATCCGCGCGTCCGGCGCAACGTCTTTGAACTGGCCAAATCGCTGGCCAAATCCATGAGCGGCGAATTCGACGACGAAGACCTGTCGTGAACCGGACGCCCTGCTGCCGCCGGGCCGCTTTCCGCACCTAGATCACCGCCGCCCGCGAGGCGAGCGACCGGCGCTTGCGGGGGCGGGCCCGATGCCTATACTGCGCGCGGCTTTCACCATCGATTTTTCAAGGACACCCGAATGACCACGGACATCAAGAAGGTCGTGCTCGCCTATTCCGGCGGCCTGGACACCTCGGTCATCCTGCGTTGGCTTCAGGACGTATACCGCTGCGAGGTGGTCACGTTCACGGCCGATCTCGGCCAGGGCGAGGAGCTGGAACCGGCGCGCCAAAAAGCCGAGATGATGGGTATCAAGGAGATCTACATCGAAGACCTGCGCGAGGAATTCGTGCAGGACTACGTTTTCCCCATGTTCCGGGCCAATGCCCTCTACGAAGGCACCTACCTTTTGGGAACATCGATCGCGCGACCGCTGATCGCCAAACGCCAGATCGAGATCGCCGCCGAGACGGGCGCTGACGCCGTTTCCCATGGTGCGACCGGCAAGGGCAACGACCAGGTCCGCTTCGAGATCGGCTATTACGGGCTCAATCCCGACATCAAGGTCATCGCGCCCTGGCGGGAATGGGAGCTGGGCAGCCGCTCGACGTTGATCGAGTTCGCCGAAAAGCACCAGATTCCCATCCCCAAGGACAAGCGGGGCGAACCGCCCTATTCGCAGGACGCCAACCTCCTGCATATCTCTTCCGAAGGCAAAGCTTTGGAAGATCCCTGGGTCGAACCGGACGAAACCGTCTACACACGGATCGTGCCGCCGTGGCGGGCGCCGGACACCATCACCGAAATCGTCATCGGTTTCGAGAAAGGCGATCCGGTGTCCATCGACGGCGAACGGCTGTCGCCGGCCGCGCTTCTCACCAAGTTGAACGAGCTGGGCGGCGCCAACGGCATCGGGATCGCCGACATCGTCGAGAACCGCTTCGTCGGCATGAAATCCCGGGGCGTTTACGAGACCCCCGGCGGCACCGTTCTGTTCCACGCGCGGCGCGCTATGGAGAGCCTGACCCTCGACAAAGGCGCCATGCATCAGAAAGACGAGGTCATGGCGCGCTATGCGGAGCTTGTCTACAACGGGTTCTGGTTCGCACCGGAACGCGAGATGCTGCAGGCGCTGATCGACACGGCGAGCGCGAAGGTGACCGGTGACGTCCGGCTGAAACTCTACAAAGGCAACGTGATCGTGACCGGGCGCCGGTCGCCCTACAGCCTTTACGACGAAGACATCGTCACCTTTGAGGAGGACGACGTCTATGATCAGCGCGATGCGGAGGGGTTCATCAAGCTTAACGCGCTCCGCCTCCGGCTCGCCAAGCGATTGAAGGATTAGACTCGCGCTCGTCGCCGCCGCTGTCGACGTGATTGCGGCCACTTGCCCGTCCGGTGTATGAGTTTTCCTGGGCGGGAGGCGTCGTTGAACGAGAATCGATCAGAACCGGATCCCCAAGAACCCGACGATGTCGTCGGGGTCGTGCTCGATTGGAGGACGGCCGGTCACGGGGTCGCCCTGGCGACCGTGATCGCCACCTGGGGATCATCGCCTCGCCCCATCGGCAGCCAGCTCGCGGTCCGGGAAGACGGCGCCTTCGAGGGGTCGGTGTCCGGCGGCTGCATTGAAGGGGACGTGGTCTCCGAGGCCCTGGCGGCGATCCGCCATGATTCCTTCAAACTCCTCAAATACGGGGTCACCGATGAAGATGCCTGGCGCGTCGGACTGGCCTGCGGCGGGACCGTAAAGGTCCTGGTTATTCCCGTATCGGCGGATTTAACGGAACAACTGAAAACCATGCAGGAAGCCAGGGGCCATCGTCGTCCCGCCGCCTTGCTCCTGGACCTCCGTAGCGGTGACGGACAGGTGGTGTTCAAAGACGAGGAGGCTGCGGCCCAAGGGGGGCTGTTTTCGCGCGAACGGAGCGGCATCGCCGCCGATGATCCGGATCTCTTCGTCTGCCGGTTCCAACCGCCGCTGAGGCTGTTCGTTGTCGGCGCCGTCCATATTGCCCAGTTCCTGGCACCGCTCGCCGCCGGCCAGGGTTTCCAGGTGACGATCGTCGATCCGCGGGATACCTGGGCGACGGTCGAACGGTTCCCGGATATGGATCTTGACCGGCGCTGGCCGTCGACGGCTTTGTCCGCGGCCGAACTCGACCCGCGGTCCGCCGTCATCACGCTTTGCCACGATCCCAAACTCGACGATCCGGCCCTGGTCGAGGCCCTGAAAAGCGACGCCTTCTACATCGGCTCGTTGGGCAGTACCCGGACCCATGACAAACGGCGTCAACGGCTGCTTGCCGAAGGGGTTTCGGCCGAGACCTTCGAGCGCATCCACGGCCCCTTGGGTCTCGACATCGGTGCCGAAACACCAGCCGAAATCGCCCTCTCGGCCATGGCCGAGGTCATCTCGGCGCTGCGGAAATTGGATTGAGGTGTCAGCAACGTTGATGGGCCGGCATGAATCGCTGTTCGGCCTTCACCTTCTTCCGCTCGGCGGAGTCACGGCAAATGTAAACCACCGTTCTGTCTCTTGCCGGCGAATCCCGATCGCAGATAAAGCGTTCGGGGGGACCCCCCGGTTCCCCCCGAACATTCCCTAGGGTTCGGCCGTGGAGACTTCGGCCGTCCCTCAAAAGCCCCGGTAACCTGTGCGATCCAACATCGTTGGTCCCCGGCGTTTTGCCCTAGGAATCAACCGAAGGTCCGGCCCGGTTTGGGACACGGCCCCTTCGTGATGACCTCACCCTTGTACATGAGGCGGATCCATACGGTCTCGCCGTCGATAAGCCGGTCGAAGACATCCGATTGGGCGGGCGGACAGGCGAGCTTCAGGTAGGAATGCTGTACGCGTTTGGTGCGGGATTCGATGAACTTGGCGTGTTCGTAAGTGGGCACGGAAACATCCATCTCGAGGCGCATGTCTTCGGTGACGCGAATCTCGCCGCGTTCCCATTTTCCGTTCGGTGGGTTCTGATCGACATATTCGTCGAGCACCAAACGGGCGACCTCGAGCCGGTCCCGATCATCCGCGTCTTCGGCAAAGAAACCCGCCACCGCGATAAAAAGTGCCGGCACCGCGACCGTGAATGCGACGGCTTTGATGACGCGCCGGTGACGTTTGAGCGTCCGTTTCAAGCCGTTCTGCCTTTGCCGGAAAAAATTGTTGATCGTCAGAGTCATCATACCAGCTTTCCCTTCGGTAGTTCCGCCGCCTTCCCTCAAAATCGTATTTCGGGTTCAGGCCGGTAACTTTGCGTCCCACCGTTTCCGGCGGTTTGCCATTTCGAGGATCACGGTACGTATCGAGCCGCGACCATCACCATCTTTATACCCTTGCGGCAGGCGCCCTGCTGTGACGCCTGTCACGGGTGCAAAAAAATCGAACGGACGGTCATACCAGGAAGGTTTAACGAACAACCCGAGGCGGCCCGTCGGATTGCTTTTCGCCTTGACCCGGAAAGTTGCCAGTTGACCGGCCTTCAGCCGCAGGCGGCGCGAGTTGATGACGTCGCGACGGCCTTCGCCCAGGCGGTAGATGGAGAGAGTCCCGGAACTGGGCCAACTTGCGCCGCGATTGGTGACCTTGAAACCAAACTTTATTCAGCATATGTGTCGCAAACTTTACGTAGAGAGACCAAGTCTTGATTCGCACCAAATCGTCGCTTGCGAAAGGATCCGCCAAGCGAATCGATTGTTAAAAGTATAGGCCCTCAAGCTGTCAGCAGCCTTACAAGCCCGAGCTCAAATAACCGATTGATTTATAAAGGTTAATTACACCTCTTGGCCGCCACTGGGCGGAACGGGCTCATGCGGTCCCGTGGTAGTCTCGCATGGTGGGGTCGCGTTCGACCCAATAAGTATAGAGCGAAAGCGGCGCCAGCGTAATGTCGATACCGCGCATCGAGGCCGGCCGCGCGATGCCGCCGGTGAGGATGTAGGAGATGGCATCCCGGTTGGTCCCTTCGACGAATCCGACCAGTTTTTCCGGGCCCTTTCCCGGTTTTCCGTAACGGTTCGACCAGTCGATCTCGTAGACATGGTCCGGTTTGCCGGTCGCCGGATCGAGCGACAGGAGATCGACGGCGCCGCCGCGCCAGCTTGCATAGGCCAGGTTCTCCATCGCCGCCGAGCCGAGCCATTGCGAGACCAAAGCCGTTTCCGCGAGGCGCTGGAAAAACTGGTCATTTTGGGCGACCGGCGCAAACAGAGCCGCGTATAGGCAGGGCGCGGTCAGGTAGACCTTGAAGGCGACCGCCCGCTGAAACCGTTTGGCGTCGCGGTCGACGCGCGGCAGGCGGCGGATGAGAAAGGCGGATTCCAGATAGTCGAGGTATTTCCGAAGTGTGTTCTTGGCGATCTTGGCGGCTTTCGCCAAATCGTCCATGGTCACTTCGCGGGCCGTGTTGAAGGCCAGGATACCGAACAGCCGGTTCAGTTCCTGGGCATCGTTGACGCCGTGCAGACTGGCCAGGTCCTTGTGCAGGACCCGGTCGGCGACGCCGTCGCGGATGAAGGTCGGCGCCGGCGTCCCCTCCTTCGACATGACGATCCCTTCCAGGAATCCCCCGAAATTCACGTACCGGTGGAATTCCGCGTTCAAAGCCGGTAAGGCGTTGGCCCGGAGCGCCATGGAATTGGTTTCCGCCGCATCCGGAGCGCCGAACAGTTTTTCCTCCGATTCGCGAAAACGCAGGAACTCGAGAAAGGTCAGCGGCGGCAGAACGAAAACGGAAAATCGTCCGTCGTCGGTCACTGTCCCGGTGGTGATGGCCGGTGATCCAGAGGAAACGGCGGCGACAATTCGGGCATTGGGCCGCATCTTTCTGAGTTCGACCAGGGCCTTCTGCCAGCCCTTCACATATTGCACTTCGTCGTAAAAGACATAGAGCTCGGAGTCCGGGCCATGGTGATAGCGGCGGCAGAACATCTCGAAGAGCGTCGACAAATCGGCGGCCGTGTAGCTGGGCACGGTCATGTTGCAATAGAAGATGCTCGTCGGCTTCGCCCCCTTTTCGACGAGATGGGCCACCATTTGGCGCATCATCACCGTTTTGCCGGCCCGTAGGGGTCCGGCGAGGACGAGGACATTGTCTTGGTCGGCGGACTCGGCGGCCTCGACGAAGGCCGGAAAGAATGCACGTTTCGGCGGGTTACGGAATTTGATCCGTGTTTCGGCCTTGAATTCCCACCACGGGTTGTCGAACGCAAGCCTGTGGAACAGATCGTTATCGGCGATGGTATGCATGCCCCTCGCGTCCGTTCAGTCGCCCCGATCCCGGACCATGGCCAGCGCCCATCTTGGCCAACAAAATGAAGATCAATTAATTGATCTTGTTGTTATGCTCCCACCAATGCGCTTCCCCGCGCCGATTGTCAAGGGGGCATCGGCGCCCATCGCGCGTAGGTTGTTTCTAAAGGAGAGACCGCACCCTACGCCGCAGTTCGGGCAGAAGATCGGCCTCGAACCAAGGGTTTTTCTTCTGCCAATGGTTGGTCCGCCAACTGGGATGGGGTGTCGGAATAAACTCAGGCAGATAATCTTGCCAGGAACGGACCGTTTCTCCCAGAGTCTTGCCGCGCCGTTTCCCTAGGTAGCGTCTTTGTGCGTAGGCGCCGACCAGCAGGGTCAATTCGATGCCCGGCAAGGCGGCGAGGACCCGCTCGTGCCAGGCCGGCGCGCATTCGGGCCTGGGCGGGCTGTCACCGCCGCGGGAGTCGCGTCCGGGGTAACAGAACCCCATGGGCATGATGGCGATGCGGCTCTCGTCGTAAAAGGTCGCCCGGTCGAGGTCGAGCCAGTCGCGCAGACGGTCGCCGGAACGGTCGTTCCACGGGATTCCCGTCTCATGAACGCGGGTGCCGGGCGCCTGTCCAATGATCAGGAGACGGGCCGTCGGCCGTGCCCGGAGGACCGGTCTCGGGCCCAGGGGCAAATCGGCCTCACAGATTCGACATTGCCGAATTTCCTCAAGCAAGACTTGAAGATTATCGGGCAAGGTCATTCCTTTTGCTCAGGATTTCATCCACATAGGCGGGAACGATCTCGGTCGCCGGCCCGTAACGGGCCTCGGCGAACAGACTGGCGCCCTCCGATGGTTCCAGGTTCAGTTCCGCCGTATGCGCGCGGCCGTGCACATGGGCGACGAAACCGGCCGCCGGGTAGACGTTGCCCGATGTCCCGATCGAGATAAAAAGGGCGCAGCGGTCCAGGGTTTCGAAAATCCGGTCCATCTCGAGCGGCATCTCGCCGAACCAGACGACGTGCGGCCGGAGACGGCCGGTCGTGCCACAGGCGTGGCAGGAATCGGAAAGCCCGAGATCGTCCCGCCACTCGGCGACATTGCCGCATCCCTGACAGTGGATCTTGAGCAGTTCGCCGTGCATGTGAAGGAGATTGCGGCTGCCGGCCCGTTCGTGAAGGTCGTCGATGTTCTGCGTGACCAGGAAGACCTCACCCGGCCATTCCCGTTCGAGCCGGGCCAGCGCTTCATGGGCGGCGTTGGGCTCCACGGCTCCCGCCGCGAGCGGCGCCCGCCTGGCGTTATAGAACGCATGGACTGTTTCCGGATCGCGACGGAACGCCTCCGGGGTCGCAACGTCTTCGATCCTGACCTTCGACCAGATCCCGTCGGCGTCGCGGAAGGTGTCGAGACCCGACTCCTTCGAGATCCCGGCGCCGGTGAGGATGACGATGGTATCGGCCCGCTTGTCCACGGCTTTCTCCTCAGCGACCTTGCCCGCCATAGCATGCCCATGATAATCGGAGCGTCGAAACCGCCAAGGAGAAAACCGTTGGTCAGTGTGCTTTTCGTCTGTCTCGGGAACATCTGCCGTTCACCAACGGCCGAAGGGGTGTTTCGCCGCCTCGTCGAGACGGAAGGATTGGCGGGCGACATCCGCACGGATTCCGCTGGTACCGGGTCCTGGCACATCGGGCAGCCGCCCGACGGGCGGGCGCAGGGGGCGGCGCGCAAGCGCGGTATCGACATCGGCGACCTCCGGGCGCGGCAGGCGAAAGCCTATGATTTCGAACGTTTCGACTACGTGCTCGCTATGGATTCCAGCAACTATCGCGATCTGGCGTCGATGTGCCCGCGCGACCGAAAGGACCGGCTGCACATGTTCCTCGATTTCGCGCCGGAAGTCGGGAAGCGCGACGTCCCGGACCCTTATTACGAGGGTGGGTTCGATGCCGTGTTCGATCTGGTCGAAACGGCGAGCCGCGGCCTTCTCGCCGACATCCGCCGCCGCCACGGTCTGTAGTCCATGTCTCTAAGCGCCGTCATCGCCCAACGCCTCGGTCAGGAGGTCCGGCGTCTGTCACCGCTCTCCGGCGGCTGTATCGGCGATGTCTTCCGGGCCGAGCTGGCGACGGGCGAGAGTGTCGTCGTCAAGTCGGGGGATGCCGGCAGCGGTCTCGATCTCGAGGGGTACATGCTCGGTTACCTGAGGGAGCACAGCGCCCTTCCCGTTCCCGAAGTCCTTTTCGCCGACGAAACGCTTTTGATCATGACCCATCTGCCGGCAGGCGGCGGATTGAATGCGAGCGCCGAGACCCACGCCGCCGACCTGGTCGCGGCGCTTCATGACGTGACCGCCGGGCAATTCGGCCTCGAACGCGATACGGTCATCGGCGGCCTTCATCAACCGAACCCGCCGAGCCAATCATGGGTGTCTTTTTTTCGCGATCACCGGCTGCTTTTCATGGCCCGCGAGGGAGTCGCCGCTAGGCGCCTTCCCGGCCGGGTGATGCACCGCATCGATCAGTTCGCCGCCCGCATCGATGGGTGGATCGGCGAGCCTCCGCGGCCGAGTCTGATCCACGGCGACATGTGGACCGGCAACGTTTTGGCCTATGGCGGGCGGATCAGCGGCTTTATCGATCCTGCCATCTACTACGCCGATCCGGAGATCGAGCTCGCCTTCACCACTATGTTCGGCACCTTCGGTGATCCCTTCTTCGGCCGATATCGGGAACTTCGCCCGATGAAACCGGGGTTTTTCGAGGAACGGCGCGACATCTACAATCTCTATCCGCTTCTGGTCCATGTCCGGCTGTTCGGCGGCCATTACGTTTCCGGTGTGGAACGAACCTTGAGTAAATTCGGTTGTTGAACCGACGTCCGCCGGACCTGCTGATCTTCGACTGCGACGGGGTTCTCGTCGACAGCGAGATGATCGCGTCCGAAAGCCTGGCCGCCCATTTGCACGACCACGGGGTGGAAATCTCCGCCCAGCAATGTCGTCGGCGGTTCACGGGCTACAGCCTCGATAAGATGTTGGAGGAACTCACCGGTGATGGCGCCTGCCTGCCGGAAGATTTCCTGGCGACCCTTCGGCAACGGGACATCGTTGCCTTCGCCCAGGATCTGAAGCCGCTTCCCGGCATTATTTCGTTTCTGGAAGAATCTCACATCCGACGGTGCGTCGCGTCTTCGGGGATTACGGAAAAAATCCGCACCAACCTCCAAACCACGGGACTCCTCGGTTTCTTCGAGGGTGCGATATTCAGTGCCGACATGGTTGCTCATGCCAAACCCGCCCCCGACCTTTTTCTTATGGCCGCCCGGGAAATGGGTGCCGATCCCATGGACTGCCTGGTCATCGAGGATTCGGCGCTTGGCGTCGAGGCGGCGACCCGTGCCGGCATGCGGGTATTCGGCTTTTCCGGGGGCAGCCATTGCGGTCCCGGTTATGCGGAAATGCTGCGCGACGCAGGGGCGTCGGACGTTTTCACGGCCATGGCGGATTTGGCGGATGTGATCGAGGCGGCGTTTTAATTCGCTTCGGGTAGGGTCGCGGTATATTCGGTTAGCGAAACATACCGTGGTCCATCGTGACTGAGATGACTCTCGAACAGCGTTATGTGGTCGACGGTAAACGGCGGCGAACGGTAGGCATTGTGGACCTCCATGAAACCGCCGACTTGCGCACCGGCACCGTGACGGAAACGGGCCAGGGTCACGTGCGGTTTGAATTTCCGCCCTTCGGGATCAAAGCCGGCACGGATCGTTGCCCGTTCGACCCGTTCCTGGAGCGCCGACAACTCGGGCGATGATTCGACGCCGGCCCACAATGTGTGAACCTTGCGTCTCTTCTGGAAACAACCGATGCCGGTCATCGACAGTTCGAACGGTGCAAATTGAACCGATGCCAACTCAGCATCCAAATCGCGCCCGCCGCCGCCATCCGTCTCGCCAACGAAACGAAGCGTGATATGCATGTTCTCGGGCTCCGTCCAGCGCACGTTGGGCAAGCCGCCCTGAAGAGAGGCCAATCCGGCTCGGATCTCCGGCGGAAGCGGGACGGCGATGAAAAGACGCATGGGTTCGGCCTTCAGGAATGCAGCGGGTCAGGGCCCAGGGTTCGGGTTGTCCCGATGGATGGCCTCGATCGCCGTCAGGACGTCGGCGGACAAGTTTATTTCTCCGGCACCCAGGTTGTCCCGCAGTTGATCGAGGGTGGTTGCGCCGATGATGGTGCTGGTGGCGAAACGGCGTGAGCGGACGAAGGCGATGGCCATCTGCGCCGGGTCCAGACCGTAATCGCGGGCCAGATTGACATAGGCCGCCGTCGCCTCGACGGCTTTCGGCTTGAAGTAGCGCTGGAACGCCGGAAAACGCTGGATTCGGGAACCGGCCGGCGGCTCGCCGGCAAGGTATTTACCGGTCAACGCCCCGAAAGCCAGCGGTGAATAGGCCAACAGGCCGCAATTCTCACGGATCGCCGTCTCGGCGAGACCGACCTCGAACTGCCGGCAGATGAGACTATAGGCGTTCTGCACCGAGGCCACGCGGGGCCGTGATCCGCTATCCGACAGTCGTAGCTGCGCCATCAGGCCCCAGGCGGATTCGTTGGAAACCCCGAAGGCCCGGATGCGACCGGCTTTGATTTCGTCGGCAATGGCCTCGAGCGTCTCCTCGAACGGGGTCCAGTCGGTCTCATTGTCGTCGTGCTCATAACCGAGTTTCCCGAAATAGTTAGACGGCCGTTCCGGCCAGTGGGTCTGATAGAGATCGATGTAGTCGGTTTGCAGGCGCTTGAGCGAGCCCTCAACGGCACGCCGGATCTGCTCGCGGTCGAACCGCATCTGGCCATCGCGGATATGGTCGAAGCGGGCCCCGGGACCGGTTATCTTCGTCGCCAGGACGACCTTGTCGCGGTTGCTACGGGCCTTCAGCCAGGACCCGACGTGGGCCTCGGTCAGGCCTTGCGTTTCGGCCCGGGCCGGAAAGGCGTACATTTCCGCGGTGTCGATGAAGTTGACGCCGTGATCGAGCGCCATATCGAGTTGCGCGTGGGCATCGGCTTCCGTGTTCTGCTCGCCGAAGGTCATGGTTCCGAGGCAGATGTCACTGACCTGGATTCCGGTCTCGCCGAGTTCGTTCATCTTCATGGAATTGGTCCGGTAATTCTTGTGAAACGTAGGCTTTCGGAACGTCGCGGGGTTACAGGAACAGAGATAGGACGCCCGTATATCCATATAGCCGGTTGTTCGAGATTTCGCCATTCCCGTAGAAACCGACCAATGGGAAATCACCGAAAACACTGTTGATCAGTTGGGTTTCCCGCCCCTCCTCGCCGAACAGGTTGGGCCCCCGGGCGACGCAGGAGAAATAGAGGCCGCCACGCGGCGCCGATGGCAGGCGCGCCTTCAGGTTCTCGGCCATACGGACCAGGTCCTGGGCGGCGGCTTCCGGGTCCCGGCGGACGAAAAGGACCGATTGCCCCTGGACCGGTTCCTCGGCGACCGCCACCCAGCCGCGATCGAGGTCCACGCCCATCAAATTGCGCACCACGTAGTCGCCGGTGTCCGACCCGCTGATCGGAAAAGCCGTGTGGATATATCCCTGGATGCGGCTGAGGTCCCGGGCCAGCAGTTCGCCAACGTCGGCCTTGAGGACGTCGACGGCCGGTTTCCCGTCGAGCACCATAATGACGTTGTCGACGCATTCGTCGATCCGGTGTTGGTCACCGATCGGCGATGATCCCTGGGTGAGGCCGGTCGCCACTTCCACCTCAGGGGAAAACAATATCCCCGACAAACCGCCCTGGGTGACCTCGTCGGACACTTGATAAGGCTGGCCGTCCATGGCCGCCGACAAACCGCCGACGAGGAACCCGGGTAGATCGAGTGTCGTCTGTTCGATTTCCGTGGCCAGGTCTTCGATCAGCGTCGTGATCCGCGGGTTCATGGGGTCGCCGTGGACGACACCGAACGGCGGAGTGGCGCTCTTCATCCATGAGCGGACACTGTCCGGCATATCGCCGACATCCTTTTTGAGGGTCGGCAGGACACAAAAGGAGTCCGACGGCAAGTCGCTGGTCATCACAGCGACGGCCGGGCGGGCGAAGAACTCGCGGTCGCCGGCGCAAATCCCGGCGCCGACGCCGCCGACCCAATGGACGATGCCGGTCCGCTGGCGCAGATAGGTCAGGACGCTGGACAAATCCTCGCCGAGGGCGTCGGTGGCATAGATGAAGCCCAGCCGCGTCATGCCCGGCAAAGGGTCGGAGTCGAATTCAAGCCGATCTTCCAACTGCTTGGCGATCCCCGGCCAGTCGACGGCCCCGGAATAGGCCATTTGGAAGGGCGTGTGGTCGTGGGTCTTGGGCCGGTTCACCGTTTGCCTCTCGATTTCATCCATCATAGGGGGATTTCGGCGTAACGCACCGGTGAATTTTCCACGGTCACGATCCTGTCATCGGACCTCGGCCAGCAGGCTCCGGACCGCCTCGAGGATCGAACGGACGACGACGTCAACGCCGGCCGCATTGGGGTGGATGCCGTCGTCTTGATTGAGTTCGGGTTGAGCGGCAACACCTTCCAGGAAGAACGGGTAGAGGGGGATGCCGTGCTCCTTGGCGAGCCGTGGGAACACCGCGTTGAACTCGTCACCGTATTCGCGCCCCAGATTGGGGGGGCCAGCATGCCGGCGAGCAGCACCGGCGTCCCCGTGGCGCGGATCCGGCGCAGGATGGTGTCCAGGTTGCGGTAGGTTTCTTCCGGATCGAGGCCGCGAAGGCCGTCGTTGGCACCGAGCTCGACGATCACCGCATCCGGTTTTTCGGCCAGCGACCAGGCGAGGCGGGCGAGCCCGCCGGCCGACGTGTCGCCCGATACGCCGGCATTGATGATGGTGACGTCCAGGCCCTCCGCGCGCAGGGTCCGCTGCAGTTGCGCCGGTATCGATTCGCCCTTGTACAATCCGTAACCAGCGGTCAGGCTGTCCCCTAACATCAGCAACTTGAGAGGCGCACCGTGGACGGGAAGCGCCACGGTCAGCGCACAAACGAGAAGGCATGCGTTGAAAACCCGGCGCAAGGCGCCATATGGCCTCGAAGGAGGGATCTCCCCTTCGAGAAGGACAGGACAAAACCGGCTCATGACGTCTGAAGATTTCCCCGCACGAGTATTGAAACTGGACGACGTCCATCTGGAGCTTAACAGCGATGCCGGAGCGGTGCACATTCTTCGCGGCATCGACCTCGAAATCGAGGCCGGCGAAACGGTCGGCATCGTCGGCCCCTCCGGTTCCGGCAAGACCTCGCTGCTGATGGTCATCGCCGGTCTCGAGGCGGTCACCTCGGGGCGCGTCGAGGCGGCCGGCCATGCGGTCTCGGACCTCGACGAGGACAGCCTGGCCCGCTTCCGCCGCGACCAGGTCGGCATCGTCTTCCAGAACTTCTACCTGGTGCCGACGATGACGGCGCTCGAGAACGTGGCCCTGCCGATCGAGTTCGCCGGTACCGGCCAGGCCATGGAGAGGGCCCGCGAGCAGCTGGAGGCGGTCGGCCTCGGTCACCGCCTGTCCCATTACCCGGGGCAGCTATCGGGCGGCGAACAGCAGCGCGTCGCCGTGGCCCGCGCCTTCGTCACCGGACCGCGCATTCTCTTGGCCGACGAGCCGACCGGCAGCCTCGACCAGGGAACCGGCGAGGAGATCATCAAGCTCCTGTTCGATCTGCAGAATACCCACGGCACCACCCTGATCCTGGTCACCCACGCGCCTGAACTGGCCGATCGCTGCTCGCGCATCGTGGCACTCGCCGACGGGCGCATCGTCGGCGCCCAGATGGCGGCGGCCGATGACTGAGGCCGGCCGCAATGACGCCCCGATGGGCGAAGGCCCGATGAGTGAAGACCCGTTGCGCGAACGCCCATTGCGCGAAGCGGGGCTCGTCTGGACCCTGGCCCGGCGCGAACTGAGAGGCGGCATCAAGGGTTTCCGCGTCTTCCTCGCCTGTATCATCTTCGGTGTCGCCGCCATTGCCGCCGTCGGCGGTTTGAGCCAATCGATGATCACCGGGCTCAAGGCGGACGGGGCGACGTTGCTCGGCGGCGACGTCGATCTCCGGCTGCTGCACCGGCCGGCCGGCGACGGGCAAAGGGCCCATCTCGTCGGCCAGTCGCGGGGCTATTCCGAGGTCGTCAAGATGCGGGCCATGGTCCGCCCGGCGGCAACGCGGGACAAACGGGCCATGGTCGAATTGAAGGCCGTCGACGGCGCCTATCCCCTGGTCGGCTCTGTGGAGACGGTACCGCCCCTGCCCCCCGGCCAGTTGATCGGACGGCAGAACGGTGTCTGGGGGGCGCTCGTCGACGAGAACCTGTTGACCCGTCTCGGTGTCGCCATCGGTGACCGGGTCCGCCTCGGCGAACTCGAGCTGGACGTCCGGGGCACGGTCATCAAGGAGCCGGACCGGGTCGCCACCGTGTTCAGCTTCGGGCCCCGGCTCCTGGTTTCCCTGCAGGCGCTCGAGGCGACGGGCCTGGTGCAGTCGGGCAGCCAGATCCGCTATCACCACCGGCTCCTGCTTCCCGAGGGCCGCGATTTCGAAAGCTGGAAGGACGACCTCATCGAGACCTTCCCGGACGCCGGCTGGCGCATCCGTTCGACGGAGGAGGCGGCGCCCGGCGTGCAGCGGTTCATCGATCGGATGACCCTGTTCCTGTCCTTCGTCGGCCTCACCATCCTTTTGGTCGGCGGCGTCGGCATCACCGGCGCCGTGCGCAGTTACGTGGCCGGCCGCGTTGCGACGATTGCCACCTTGAAATGCATTGGCGCCCCCGGTTACCTGGTCTTTCGCATCTACATGCTGCAGGTGATGGTCTTGAGCCTGCTCGGCGTCTTGATCGGCGAGGCCATCGGCATCGGCGCGCCGTGGCTGCTGATCGAGGCGGTCAAGGACCAGCTGCCGGTCAAGCCGGTTTACGGATTCTATTGGCAGCCTGCGGCCCTGGCCGCGGTCTTTGGCCTGCTGGCGGCGGCCACCTTCGCCCTGTGGCCGGTGGCCAAGGCGAGAGACGTCAAGGCCGGCGAACTGTTCCGGTCTCGCATCAGCCCGCCGGAAGGGCGCCCGCAACGGGGCTACGTGGCGGCGACGGTGATCGGCATCCTGGCGCTTGCCGTCCTCACCATCTTCACCGCCAACGATCGCTACTTCGCCTATTGGTTCGTCGGCGGCGCCCTCGTTACCGTCGGCCTGCTGCGCGGCGGCGCCCAGGTGGTCATGAAGCTGGCCCGGCGCATCCGCCCGGCGACCGCGGTGCTGCTGCGCCTGGCCCAGGCCAATTTGTATCGGCGCGGCGCGGCGACACCGGGCATCGTCACCTCGCTGGGTCTTGGACTTACGGTATTGGTCGCCATCACGCTCATCGAGGGCAACATGAGCCGCCAGATCGAGGAGCGCCTGCCCGACCGGGCGCCGGCCTTCTTCTTCATCGACATCCAGCCCGATCAGACACAAGCCTTCGATCAAGCCGTCACCGGCGTCGAGGGGACCAGCGGTTATCGCCGGGTGCCATCATTAAGAGGACGCATCGTCAAGATCGACGGCGTGCCCGTGGAAGAGGCCACGGTGGCGCCCGAAAGCGGTTGGGCCATCCGCGGCGACCGGGCGCTCACCTACGCCGTCCATGAAGAGGAGGTCGCCTCCAAGGTGACCGCCGGCACCTGGTGGCCGGCCGATTATGCGGGACCGCCGGCCATATCGCTGGACGCCGGCCTGGCCCGCGGTTTCGGCATCGGCCTCGGCGACACCCTCAGCCTCAACGTCTTGGGCCGCGAGATCACGGCCGAGGTCATGTCGCTCCGCGAGATCGACTGGCGCAGTCTCCGCTTCGACTTCGCCATCGTCTTCGCGCCGGGCCTCCTCGAAACCGCGCCGCACAGCCACATCGCCGCCATCGAGGCGCCGGTCGGCCTCGAGGATGCGGTCGAGAAGGCGGCCACCGACCCCTTCCCCAACATCTCGGCGATCCGGGTCCGCGACGCCCTCGATGCGGCGGCCCGCATCCTCGCCGGCATCAGTGCCGCGGTGACCGGCACGGCGGCCCTGACCCTGGTCGCCGGCGCCATCGTCCTCGCCGGCGTCATCGCCTCGGAACACCAGCGCCGCGTCTATGACGCCGTCGTTTTTTAAGGTCCTCGGCGCCACGCGACCCCGCATCGTTGGCCTCTACCTCATCGAATACGGCATGCTGGGGCTCTTCACCGGCGCCATATCGGCGGGCATCGGCACCCTCACCGCCTGGGCGGTGATCCGCTTTTTGATGCGCGCCGATTGGATCTTCCTGCCCCACGTGGTCGGGGCGACAACCCTGGTTTGCATCGCCGTGACCCTTTCGGTCGGCCTGATGGGCACCTGGATCGCCCTTGGCGAGAAGGCGTCTGGGCATCTGCGCAACGAGTGAACCGGCCCCGTAAACCGCGAACGCCTGGGTTGCGGCGGGTTTCAACAGATTGTGACCTTTTGGTGGCGGTCCCGAAACCTGTTGCTTTTGGTTCGCATCTTGCCATATTAACCTGAGGTGGGCTGAGCGCCCGTATGTTGAGAATTGAGGAGTGGATTTCCATGGCTCTCGGACCTGACAACAAGTTTACCCTGCGCACGGAACGGATGACCGATGCCCAGGCCCATGCGGCCGGTATCGACGTCGGCCTGCGCGAATACATGCTCAAGGTGTACAACTACATGACCATGGGGCTGGCGATGACCGGACTGGTCGCCTTCGCCGCCTCGCAATCGATGGAACTGATGCAGGCCATCCATGGCACGGGGCTGCGTTGGATCGTCATGTTGGCACCCATCGGTTTCGTCTTCTTCCTGAGCGCGCGCATCAACGCCATCAAGGCCTCGACGGCGCAAATGCTATTCTGGGTCTATTCGGCGCTGATGGGCCTGTCGCTGAGCTACATCTTCCTGGCCTATACCGGCGCCTCGATCACGCGGGTCTTCTTCATCACCGCCGGCACCTTCGCCGCCATGAGCCTCTACGGCTACACGACCAAGCGCGACCTGACCGGCATGGGCTCGTTCCTGATGATGGGCCTGATCGGCATCATCATCGCCATGGTCGTCAACATCTTCCTGCAGAGCTCGACGCTGCACTTCACCATCTCGGTGATCGGCGTCCTGGTCTTCGTCGGCTTGACCGCCTACGACACCCAGCGCATCAAGTCGCTCTACAACGAGCTCGACGGCTCCGAGATCGCCGGCAAGAAGGCGATCATGGGCGCGCTGACGCTCTATCTCGACTTCATCAACCTGTTCATCATGCTGCTGAGCCTGTTCGGCAACCGCGAATAGCACCAGCGCACGACGAGAAAACGACAGCCGCCCGGGTTCGCCCGGGCGGTTTTGTTTTGGCCGTTTGTCAGCGGGCCTGTCGGACGGTCCATTTGTGCCGATGGTTCGCCAATCCCCCGGCAATGGTGGGGTGGAATGTCGACTTTCGGATGACTATTGCCGACCGAATCGAAAAAACAGGTCGACATTGTTTGTAACGGCGGGGAACAAAAAAGCCGCAGGCTCTAACTTCCTCATAGCTGGGCTTGACCCCGTCGCAAGCGTCCGGCGGGCCATCCATGGATCTTCGCTGCGGAACACGTAGACCCCGTTGGAATCAGCGGGTCAAGCCCGGGGGTGAGGAGGAACCCATGGAAAAAACGGCGGAACGAACTCTATTAACGTCGCCAATCCCAGCGGGGACATGACCCTGTCCCGCCGGGACGGGGATCGGGCCCATCCTTCGGTCCCCTGCACCACACCCAATGCTGTTTCCATCACCGGTGGCGGCACGTAGTCTATCAATCGCAATCAGCAAAGTCGTTGTCGTGAACAGTGGATATAGGAATTTATAGCATTAATGGGTACTAAATGTCAATGGTGCATGCTGAGATAACCGGCCTGAATCGAATTCGCGGGAATGCGATAAAACTCCTTTTCTCTGCCGTCATCGGGTTGGCGGTGTTTTTCCCTATTGCCAACCATAGAGCTGCCGGAGCGGACGCACCGATATGGCCTGAGCCGAAGACGGTAGGTCAGGCCAGAAGTGAACTTGCCCAGGTCTCAGAACCGAACCTCATTGACATGACGTGTGGAGAGCTCGCCGATTGGACAGTGAAAAAGGGAAGCTCCCTTGTACGTATCTTGGAGACCCTCCATTTTCTTTGGTTCGACGGGTATTACACAGCGAAAAAAGTGCCGTTCCTGTCACCATTAAAGCCCGACATTGAAGAAAGCGTGCGCCGTAAATACTCGGATAGGGGCGTCGCCGAGATTTGCCAACAAAATCCTTCTTTGAAGTTGACGGACCTCTATCTTGAGAGAATCGATAGGGTTGGCGCATTGGGCCTAGCACGACACATGGGGCGAAAAAGGTCATCCGACGCAACCGATGTACGGAGCTATTCATTCATTTACGAGATCGATTGCTATGATGCTGGATTTCTTACGCGGAATACGGATGACGATGAGCCGAATATGATGTCGGGCGCACCTTATCTTCCTTATTGGTTCGACGGTTTCCTTACCGGCGAACGAGACTCGATTCGCACGATTACCCAAATCATGGAATTCCCGCGCGGAACTGGCTCGATGGTGGAGATCTGCCGGAAAGAAAAGAACGTCACGTTCTTCGAAGTGATTGAGCGCGTCTGGCTGGAAACCCAACCCTAGAGAAAAAAGGGAGAGTTCCGGGGTCACGATCCCCGTCCCTGCGGGACAGGGTCATGTCCCCAATCCCCTTCAACAGACGCGGCAATCGTTAGACGTCGCCTACTCCTCCAACGCCCGCAGTTTCTCGGCGTGTTCGCGCATGCGGTCCACATAGGGGCGCATGGGGAGGTCGTTTTCGATGACGTGGCCGGTCAACCAGTCGGCGAAGAAGGATCCCAGGTCCATGGCGGCATCGGTGATGGTGTCGTCGTTGGCCCTGAGCGCCGATTGGGCCAAGCCGTCCAGTTTTTCGATGAGCGCCTGGTGTTCCTGCTTGTGGTCGTCAAAAAAGGCGTAGCCGACCTTCTCCTGCAGCATCTCCTCGCGCTTGAAATGGGTCTGCGTGTATTTCCTCAGGGACTCGATGTAGGGCACCATCTGGTCGGGCGAGCGAAAATTGGCGATGTTCCGGTTGAACTTGTTGATCAGCTTGAACGGGGTCTTGTGGTCGTTGTCGATGACCCCCCAGTCGACGGCGTAGGCGTCCTCCCATTCGATCATCTTGACGCTCTTGACGGCGGCAGCCCGCTTTTCGGCCCTTTTGTCGAGCCGGGCCGTGACCGCGGCCAGTTTTTCGTCCCGGTTCCTCAACGCCTTGCGCATCATCAGGTGGATGGCGACGATGAGGACGACGAGAAAGCCGCTGCCGACGAAGATCATGTAGTTTTCCATCGCGCGTGACCGCCCTGTGATCGACTCGCCACTATCCTTTCAATCCTTATGCCGCCGCAACCGCAATGTCGAGGCCCTTGCGGGGCCGATTTTCAGGCGCCGTTGGACAGAGCGCGGCGGCGCCTGATAGCCTCCGCCCATGGCGGAGAAGGCATCCCACCGCAACCTCCTCGTCGGCGCCGGCGACGTGGTCCGGCGCTTCTGGCTGCCGCATCTGTTGGCGCGTCCGCATCTTGAGATCGCCGCCGTCTGCAGCGAAGGCGGCGCCTTGGCGGAGCGGTTGGCGGGCAAGCACGGCATCTCCCGGTCAGGCGCCGGCTGGCAGTCTCTCGTCAACGCACAGGACATCGATACGGTGATCGTTACGGCACCGCCGCATACCCACCTCGAGATCGCGTCGGCCGCCCTTGATGCCGGCAAGAACGTGCTGGTCGAGAAGCCGTTGTGCGCCACCCTGGAGGACTGCCGGGCGTTGATCGAGCGGGCCCGGGCGGCGCCCGGGGTCTTCTCGGCCACCTTCAACAACCGGCTTCGCGAGAACAACGACTGGGTTCGCAGGCGGGTGCTGGAGGGCGCCGCCGGAACGCCGGAACTCATCGATCTCGAGTGGCTGCGCACCAAGGGGTTGCCAGCGGAACCCTGGCGCGCCGACCCGGCCCGCGCCGTCGGCGGCGTTCTCGCCGATCTGGGATCCCACCTGATCGCCATCGGCCTCGGCCCAGGTCGAGATCGAAGGCGGCCCCATCCTGCAGCTCCGCACCGGTTGGGCGATGACCATGGACCGGCCGGTTAGCTTCCGCTTTCGCGTCCTCGGCAGCGATGGTGTCATCGAAGGGGCGGACTATGATGACACCGTGGAGGGCGATGTGGGAGACGGCTACGGGCCGCTCATCGACGGGTTTTTCGCAGCCGTCGACGCAGGGCAGCAACCGGGCCTGTCCCTGTTCCTCGACACCATGATCCTGGTCCACGCCCTTTACCGGGCGGCCGAGACGGGGAGCGCGGTCGAGGGGGCGTTTTCGGGTGCCGATTAGGGGCCGCCTTCATTCGATCGTCATTCCGGGCGTTAGGCGAGCTCGGAAATCCCTGGATTTCCGGTGTGCGAACCTTACGACCCGGAATCCAGAAGTGGCGGCACGAACTGGACTTCTGGATTCCGGCTCTAACTACCCCTGGGCTGACTTTCCTTGCCAAATCAGAGATTTGGAGGAAAGTCGCGGCCGGAATGACGGTTAATCTGTTCGAGTCCGGGCTCACCGAACGTCCGGGATAACGATTAGCCTCGATCGAGTCCGTCAGGTCAGCCGGTCCGGCGGGTCCTCACCGCGGAAATGGGCGTCCAGGTTATCCAGCGCCCGGAAGCCCATGGCGTCCCGGGTATCGACAGTGGCGCTGCCGATGTGCGGCAGGACGAAAGCATTCTCCAGCCCCCGGTAGCGGGGATCGACGTTCGGTTCACCGTTGAAGACGTCGAGCCCGGCGGCGAACACCCGGCCCGTTTCGAGGGCCGCGATCAGGGCGTCGTCATCGACGATGCCGCCGCGCGCCGTATTGACGACGATGGCACCCTCCGGCAGCAGGGCGATGCGTTCCGCGTTCAGCAGTTTTTCCGTCTCCGCCGTCAGTTCGCAATGGATGGACAGGAAATCGGAGACCCTCAACAGGTCTTCGGCACTGGCGTGATAGGTGGCGCCCTGTTCCAGGTCGGCGGCCAAGCGGCTGCGGTTGTGGTAGTGGATTTCCATGCCGAGCGCCCGGCCCCGGGCCGCCAGTGCGCGGCCGATGCGGCCCATGCCGAGAATACCCAGGCGGTGGCCGCCGGCCTGGACACCGAGCAACTGGGTCGGTGTCCAGCGCGGCCAGCGGTCCTCGACGACCATGGCCATCCCCTCGCGGGCCCGCCGCGACGCCGCCAGCAGCAACAGCAGGGCCGTGTCCGCCGTCGCATCGGTGAGCACATCGGGCGTGTTGGTGATGATCAGGCCGCGCGCCTTGGCCGCTTCCAGGTCGACGTGTTCGTAGCCGACCGAAAAGCTGGCCAGGATCTTGACCCGGTCCGGCAGGCGGCCGATGACCTCGGCGGTGCACTTGTCCCAGGAACTGATCAGCAAGCCGTCGCTCTCGGCGGCCCGGCGGATCAGTTCGTCCCCGTCCCAGGCCGTGTCGTCGCGGTTGACGGCGGCATCGTAATTCTGTTCGGCCCGTTCGATGACCGCTTCTGGGAAACGGCGGGTCAGGGTGATTTTGGGTTTTTGCGACATTCGCTTCTCCTCAAACGCAGCGCCCGCCGTCGACCTCGAGGCAGACGCCGGTGATCAGGCCGGCCTCGTCGGAGGCCAGGAACAGGCCGGCCTCGTCGGAGGCCAGGAACAGGCCGGCCTCGTCGGAGGCCAGGAACAGGGTCGCGTTGGCGATATCCAGCGGCGTCGACATGCGGCCCAAGGGGATGGTCGAGACGAACTTCTCACGGATCTCCGGCTTGTCCTCGCCGCCCATGAACTCAACGGTCAGGCCGGTCTCGCCGATGACCGGGTTGACGGCGTTGACGCGGATGTTGTCGGGCGCCAGTTCGACGGCCATGGATTTGGTCAAAGTAACGACGGCGCCCTTGGAACCGTTGTACCAGGTGAGCCCGGGGCGCGGGCTGACGGCGGCGGTCGACGCTGTGTTGACGAAGACGCCGCCACCCTGTTCGCGCATCACCGGCACGGCATGGAGTGCGGACAGGTAGATGCTTTTGACGTTGACGGCGAAGATGCGGTCGAAGACCGCTTCCGTCACCTCGCACATGGGGCCGTTCCTCTGCGCGATGCCGGCGTTGTTAACGAAAATGTCGACACGGCCGAATTCGCCGACGGTCGTCTCGACCAGAGCCTTCATGGACGCATTGTCGGCGACATCGGTGGCAACGAAGAGCGCCCCGTCGATGGCGTCGGCGGCCCGGCGCCCGCCCGCCTCGTCGATATCGGCGACGACGACCGTGGCGCCTTCCTCGGCGAAACGCTGCGCAATGCCCTCACCGAATCCGCTGCCGCCACCGGTGACGACAGCGATTTTCCCCTGCAAACGCATGAACGGTCTCCCTCTGATCGGCCCCCTGTTCGGACTCCCTGGGCCTGGCGCCCTGTCAGCGCCTCACAACTACGACGGACCGCTGACCAACACAAGGGGCCGGTGATCGGCGGTTGGGAAAGGGTCTGTTGACGGCTTCTGCGGTCTTCCGCAGCGTTCAACTGCCGCGGTCAGACGCGCAGGAATTCCATGGCCGAGTTGAGCTGGCTCATGCGGTCGTGCGAGCCGTAGCCGGAATCCGGGTGATGGATGGTCGCCAGCGTGCGAAAGCGGGCCCGGATCGACGCCTGGTCGGGAATGGCGCCGGGCGGATAGCCGAGGATGTGCAAGGCCTGGTCGCGGGTTTGGATACCGCCGGCCAAGGGCTCGAAACTGAGGGCGGCGACGATGGCCCGCAGGCGATCCATCTCGTCGCGCACGTCGGCCGGCAGCGGCGCACCGGCGCCGGGCGCGACGATCAACCCATGGCTCGGTGCTTCGACGTGAACCACCGCCTCGCCTCGGTCTATGGCCAGGGCCGCCGCCAGGGCCCGGCGCAGGAAGGTGATCTCGTAGCCCACGGTCATGCGCACCTGCAGGCGCGGTTTGCGGCGCCAGGGGCGTCCCTTGGCCTTGCCGGACTTGAGGATCACCGTTTCCCGGTCGCCGGGCCGTGGGTCGCCCGGGTCGGGAAACGCGCGGATCGCGTCGGCGTTGAGAACGAGGACGACGGAGCGCAGGAGATCGGCGACGTTGATCCCTTTATTGGCGGCCAAGGCCTCGATATCGTCCCGGAACGGCGACGGACAGGGGATGGTGTAGGAGTGTTTGGTGCTTCTCGGCGGCATGTCCCGGCCCGTTGCTTCGCCCTTGTCTTGTCGGATCGGCGCTGATCCGGCGACTGTGCACAGTGCCGACGACGCCGTCAACTACGATCGCTGTTAACAGGGTCGGTCCCGTTCCGTTGGGTCTCGGGCGCCAATCGGTTACGGCATTGAAAGAAAACGACAATCCGATATTTCACCAACCCGGACGGCGTCGCGTTCGATGCTCGCGACCGGGGCGGGTCGCCTCGCGACCGCCGCCGTTCTGTTCGGCCAATCGCCGTCGGATCGAATCGTATTAGCAATCTTCACAATGGTTAACGGCGAAAAAACAACTACAATTGCCGTTATTTACATAAAAAAATCAGGCAGTACGGCTTGATTTCTAATGTACATATGAGGTTAGCCTTTTAATGGTCTGTTTTATTACATTATTATTGTTTACCTTTCCTTAACCTCCCTTATCCGCCGATCGCGATCCCACACGTCCGGCCGTTTCCATCCCTCCGTCAAGCCGTTCAAAATGGTTAAGATCGGCGTTTGCGGAGGGAATTCATTGACCCTTCGGCACGAAATCGCCGGCAACGCTCCGGGCGGCGGCCGGCACCGGTTCGCAAACGGGAAGGGCCGGCGCCGGCGAGAGGAACGCCGGCGATGCGCATCCGTTTCCGGATGGATTTCCCTTGCGACCTTTGCGCCAAGGTAACTTTCTCGATCGGAATCGGGAACGATTGGACCCTCGACCCCGCGGATCACCGGTCGCCCTTCGACGGCGATCGCCAATCCGCTCACGGTCGGCCACGCGACGGCAATGACGGCGTTTCCCAGGCGGATCGAATCCATAGGCGAGGGTCTTCAAATCACCGTCCCGCAAACCACTGCAATCCACCAACGCGTCGCCCTCAATAGTCCGATTCGTATTCGCAACATCAATTGATATTATTGGTTTATAGGACTCTTCGACCCGCGAGCTGACCGGTCTTTCCAGGGCCAACCAGCGGCCCGCATTGGAGCCGGAAGGCGGCGCCGAAACGGATCAGCGACGAGCGAATGATCCGATGCTATCGGGCCGGTCGCCAGTGGGGCACAGCGGGCGGGGCCGATTTTCCGATCGTTTCAGCAACAAGCCCGGTTCCGGGCGGGAATGGCAATAGGTGGTATTTTCGTCACCGAAACCACCCCTCCTGGTCCGCGCCACGGCCTCGGCCGCGAAATCGGTTGCGCACACGGTACGATCACCCGTTCCGCGATCGGGTGGCCACTGTTGCCGGTCGGCTCTTACTCGGCGGTCATTTCGGAGGGGTCGCGTCGTCCGGCAACGGGCCGTCGTCCTCGCCAGACGCGGTCGAGTCGTCCTTGCCGGACGCGGTCGAGTCGTTCTTGCCGGACGCGGTCGAATCGTCCTTGCCGGACGCGGTCGCGTCGTCCTTGCCGGACGCGGTTGAAAAACCGTTCAGCGCGTCCGGGGACTCTTCGGCGATCAGATCCTGGTGCGCCGGACCGAGCGCCGGATCGGGCGCCAGGAGGGTGGTTGCCAGCAGCCAAGCGGTCAAGGTCAAGGCCGCGACGGCGACGGCGACGCCTGGAAACTCGGCGCTCGGCATGCGGTCGAGAAACCATCGAGGCGACGGCCCGTCGACGGCGTCCGTATCCGCCGGCGGGCGTTCGCTGCGTGACGCCGGGACGTCGGCACCGTCCGCATAGGCCCGGAACCCCTGGCGTCCGCTCCGTTTGACCTCGTACATGGCGGCATCCGCACAGGCGGTCAGGGTCTCCATGTCCTCGCCATGGTCGGGATAGACGGCGATGCCGATACTGGCCGAGACATTGGCGACCGCCTCGCCCATCTCGAAGGGCATTTCGAGTGTCCGCAGGATCTTGGCGGCGACCTTTTCCGCCCTGTAGGCGAAATCCAGGTCCGACAGGACAACCGCGAACTCGTCACCGCCGATGCGCGCGATGGTGTCGGTGGCGCGGACGCATTCACGCATACGCTCGGCCGCCTCGACCAGGAGCCGGTCGCCGTCGGCGTGGCCGAAGGTGTCGTTCACCTCCTTGAAGAAGTCGAGGTCGATGAACAGCACGGCAATCCGGTTCTCGCTGCGCCGGGCGCGGGCCAGGGCCAAGGAAAAGCGGTCCTGGAAGAGGGTGCGGTTGGGCAGGCCGGTGAGGCTGTCGAGGCTGGCCTGGCGACGGATTTCCTGTTCGTTTTCCTTGCGCACGGTGATGTCGCTGATGACACCGATGGAATCGCCGAGATGGCCGCTGGCGTCCGGGGCCAGCGTCAACGACGCCCAGGCCGGGAAGACGCTGCCGTCCTTGCGGCGAACGGCGATCTCCCCTTGCCGGGCCAAGTCGACCTTCAGTGCCTGCCACAGGTCGTCGTCGAAGCCGCGCGGCCCACCGCCGTCGATGTCCGCCGCCGGACGGGCCGCCAATTCCGCACCTTCATATCCCGTCAAGGCCTCGAACGCCGGGTTGCAGGCCTTGACGCGGTGATTGCCGTCGATCACCAGGATGCCTTCGCCGGCATTCCGAAACGCATTGGCCGAAGCCAGGATTTCATGATCGGCCTCGGTCTTGCCGGTTGCCGGACCGGGTTGGCGGACGGCCGCGGCGAGGGCCGCGACGAGACTGACGCCATCGGTATCGGTCAGGCAGTCGCTGGCGCCGGACTTGACCAGTTCGACGGCACCCCGCGTATCGGCATGGGGATCGATGACGACGAAGGCAAGGGCGTTCGAATGCCGGCGCACGGTCGACAGCGCCTTGATCGCCGAGACCGGCGGCCGTTCCGGTACGGAAAAATGGACGACGGCATCCCATCGGCGGTCTCGGAGTGCTGTCGTCAGTTCCGTCGCCGACGACACGATGCGGCAGTCCAGTTGGTATCCGCATGACTGCAGCAGCTCGGTCAGATCGGAGATCGCCGAACCTGCAGACGCGATGACCAATAGTTGTAATTTCGATTCCACGAGCCCCTCTCAACCCACCGTGGAACGCCGCGGATAGTACCTGACAGGCCGATTTGGAGTCCACGGATTTCTCACCTTTATGGTTAACAGGCGTTAACCATGACCGGGCCGGACCCGCGGCCGGTAACGGGACTACCGCTGAAATCACCTTCTGGTCCCGACTATTCTACGCCTATTTTCCGGCCGATTCACGCATTTGGAGGTCGCGCCGCCAGGGCGGGTCGGCACCGGCCCGGCCGACGGAAAACGCGGCGATCCTCGATCCGGCGGCGACGGCAGAGCGTAGCGTCTCCGTTTCGATTTTCCCGAGCATCGGTTTCGACAGGACCGCGGATGCGCGAAAGCTGGCCAGCAACCCGGCATTGAACGAATCGCCGGCACCGACCGTATCGACCACATCGACCAGTTCAGCGGGGACCGTGATGTCGGCCGAGGGCGTGATGGCGCGGGCGCCGCCTTCCCCCATGGTCAGGGTGACCACCGAGGCGCCGCCCGCGATCCAGTTCTCGGCCACCCGTTCGAACTGTGCACCCGGTTCCATCCAGGCCAGGTCCTCTTCCGAGACTTTGATGATGTCGCTCATGGCGATCATGCGGCGCAACCGCTCCCGATAGGACGCCTCGTCGGTGACGAAATTGGGCCGGATGTTGGGATCGAGGGAGATGACCACGCGATCGCACATGCGGCCCATGAATGCCTCGAAGGTCGAACCGCAGGGTTCCGCGATCAGACTGATGGCGCCGAAATGCAGCGCCTGAACGCTGTCGGGCAGATCGGGGATGGTCTCTTCGCCAAGCATCCGCCCGGCGGTGTTTTCGTCGAAGAAACTGTACCTGGCGATGCCGTCCTCGAGCTTGACGAAGGCCAGCGTCGTCGGCCCGGAACTGCGCACGCAATAGGCGGTGCGCACGCCCGACGCCTCGCGCCCGGCGATCAGTTGCCGGCCGAACATGTCCGTCGACACACCGGAGGAAAAGCCGACCTCCTCACCCAACCGGCCCAAGGCAATCGCCGTGTTGAAGACGGCGCCGCCCGCAACCGGCAGATAGGCCTCGTCACCTCCTTCGAGATGCCGGGGCAGCATGTCGACCAGCGCCTCCCCGCAACAGAGGATCATCGCATCTGCTCCAACCTTTCCGTAAAACCCCTCCTCGAAACGTCACCTTATGTCCGCCCTGCCGATACTCAAGATCGGGGGATCGCTGTTCGTTTTCGCCGGCATTCGTTGCGTCAACCGCAATAGGCCTTGAGCGCCACCGATATTCCGCGTTCGCGGATCAACTCATGCCAGTGCACGAAGGCGTCGGCAAAACGCGGTTGATTGACCAGATCGCCATAGATTTGGGCCATCCCCAGCCAAGCTGTCGGATCATCGGCGGCGGCCTTCGCCCTGGCCTGTAGGTCGTCCCAGAACGGATCGTTGGGTTCGATGGGGCTGCCGTCGTCGCGTATACCGAGGCAGTAACGGCACCAGGCGGCAGAGACCAAGGCCAAGCCATCAACCAGCGAGCCGGACTTCAAGCCATCGGTTACCGACGGCAGAATGAAGCCCGGCTGCCGGGAGGAACCGTCGAATGACACCCGGCGCGTCGTGTCGACGATGGCCGGATTGGCAAACCGTTCAGAAATCAAATCCAGGTATTTGAGCGGCGCAAATCCCGGCACCGGCTTAACGTGAGGGAGGATTTCCTCCTCTTCGACCTTTCGGAAGAAACGGTAAACCAACGAATCCGCCATGGCTTCCGATATGAACTCAATACCCATCAACTCACCGACCAGGCAAAGCACCTGGTGCCCGCCGTTCAGGATTCGAAGCTTCATGGTCTCGAAATCGTGAACCTGATCGGTGAACGTCGCTCCGGCTTTGTCCAAGTCGGGACGACCGGCACAGAAGTTGTCCTCGATCACCCACTGACGGAAAGGTTCGTGTGTGACCGGCACCTGATCATCGATTCCGAATTCCCTGGCCAGGGCAATTTCCTTGGCGCTGGTCGCCGGGACGATACAGTCGACCATTGAGTTCGGGAAGGCGCAGTTGGCATCAATCCACTCGGCGAGATCGGAATCCGACATCCGGGCGAGCGAAATGACCGTCTGACGCAGGATCGCTCCATTGCCCTGCAAGTTGTCGCAACACAGGCAGGTAAAGGGCCCGACACCATTGTCGCGTCGTCGCCTGAGCGCGGCGATCATGGCTCCAAATGCCGTACGCGGCCGTTCAAGGTTCGCGGCGTCATGGACGATATCCGGGTGCGAGGAGTCAAATCCGTTGCTTGCCGGATCGATGTAATATCCGCCCTCGGTCACCGTCAGACTGACAACGCGGATGTCCGCGGACGCCATGCGTTCAATCAGCTGTCGATTATCCGGTTCGACAGGAACAAACCCGACGATCGATCCAATAACCTCGGCAGCTTTATTCGACGGGCCAAGCTCGATGAGCGTGGTGAGGTAATCTTGAGAGGCCATTTTCCGGCGCTGCGTTTCGTCAAAGGGACGTACCCCCGCGCCAACAATCGCCCAGTCTTGCGCCAACCCGAGTTGCATCAACCGGTGCAGATACCAGGCTTGGTGCGCCCGGTGGAAATTGCCCATCCCAATATGGACGATCCCGGCTTTGAGGTTTGCGCGGTCATAGTTGGGCCGGGCGACGCCCGCGGGAAGCGCCGGCAAGTTCGCATCGCATAGTTTAAGCGGTGCAGGATTACCCGCGCGATCTTCCATCAGCTCATCCAGTTGCCGCCATCGACATTGTAAGTCTGCGCGACGATGTAGCCGGCCTCGTCACTGGCGAGGAAAATCGCCATGCCCGTCAGGTCTTCGGCCTTGCCCATGCGCCCGTAGGGTACGGCTTCACCGACTTCCTGTTTTTTCTGGCCCGGCGCCTTACCCTCGTATTTGGCGAAAAAGGCGTCGACGCCGTCCCAGTGTTCGCCATCGACAACGCCGGGCGAAATCGCGTTCACATTGATGCCGTGCTCGATCAGGTTCAGCCCGGCAGACTGGGTCAGACTGATGACGGCGGCTTTGGTCGCACAATAGACGGCGACCAGCGCCTCGCCACGGCGTCCGGCCTGGCTGGCCATATTGATGATCTTGCCGCCACGGCCGCGATCAATCATGTGCCGCGCGACGGCCTGCAACGTGAACATCGTGCCCGAAACGTTGATATCGAACACCCGGGCATAGTCCTCGCGGGAGATCTCGACAATGGGGGCGGCCGTGAATACGGCGGCGTTGTTGATCAGAATGTCGATATGCCCGAAAGCGTCGATCGTTGCGGCGACCGCTTTGTCGATGCTGTCCTGCCGGGTCACGTCCATTTCGACGGCGATCGCCGCGTCACCGAGATCAGTGGCGGTGGCACGGGCACGCGCGATGTCGATATCCGCAATGGCGACCCGCGCGCCTTCGTCGATATAGGCCTCGGCAAATGATCGGCCGATACCGCGCGCGGCGCCAGTGATCAGCGCGGTTTTGTCTTGCAGCCGTTTCATTCGAGTCGCAGTTCATCTCGGTCAAATCGATGGAGGTGTTCGGGGCGGGGGGTCAGGTAGACCCCCCCGTACTGCAGGTCCAGTTCACCGGTCGCCCGCACGGTCAGCGGCTCTTTCGACGCGTTGCACTGAATATGGAAGAAGGTATCGGAACCAAGGTGTTCAGATACGCCGACAGTGCCCTTCCACGCCCCATCGGACTCCGATATCTCGATATGTTCGGGCCGCACACCAATCGTGGTCGCGTCGTGTTTTTCCGCCTCCGAGCCGTCGATCAGGTTCATCTTCGGCGAACCAATGAATCCGGCAACGAACGTATTTTGCGGGGTGCGGTAGAGTTCCAGCGGACTGCCGACCTGTTCAATGACGCCGGCCTGCAATACCACGATCTTGTCGGCCATGGTCATGGCCTCGACCTGATCGTGGGTAACATAGATCATGGTTGTCTTGAGGCGCTTGTGCAGTTCAGAAATTTCGAGCCGCATGCCGACACGCAGCGCGGCGTCGAGGTTCGACAGCGGTTCGTCGAACAGGAACGCCGCCGGCTCGCGCACGATGGCCCGCCCGATCGCAACCCGCTGGCGCTGCCCGCCGGACAGCTGGCCGGGGCGCCGGTCGAGGTAATCGGTGAGGTTCAGCACTTGGGCCGCGTCCGCAACCCGCTTGTCCTGCTCGGCCTTGTCGAGCCCCGCCATACGCAGGGGAAAGGCGATGTTTTTGCGCACCGACATATGCGGATAAAGCGCGTAGCTTTGGAATACCATGGCAAGGCCGCGCTTGGCGGGCGGGATCTCGGTCGCATCCCGGCCGTCGATGGTTACGTGACCATCGCTGACGTCCTCGAGCCCGGCGATCAGGCGCAGCAGCGTCGATTTGCCGCAGCCCGAGGGACCGACGAAAACCACGAACTCGCCGTCGTTGATGGTGAGGTCGAGCGGCGGAATGACGTTGACGTCGCCGAAGCTCTTGGAGACCTGATTGAGTTGGATATGTCCCATGTTCGCTCTCCTATTTGACCGCACCAAAGGTCAAGCCGCGGACGAGTTGTTTTTGGCTGAACCAACCCATGATCAGGATCGGCGCAATGGCCATTGTCGAAGCCGCCGAGAGCTTGGCATAGAACAGGCCTTCGGGGCTGGAATAGCTGGCGATGAACGCCGTCAGAGGCGCGGCCTTGGCAGCCGTCAGATTGAGCGTCCAGAAGGCCTCGTTCCAAGCCAGAATGACGTTCAGAAGCACGGTCGATGCCATGCCCGGGACCGCCATCGGCGTCAGAACATAGAGGATTTCTTCGCGCAGCGTCGCGCCGTCCATGCGGGCCGCTTCAAGGATTTCGCCGGGGATTTCCTTGAAGTAGGTATAGAGCATCCAAACGATGATCGGCAGGTTGATCAACATCAGGACCACCACGAGCCCCGAGCGGCTGTCGAGAAGACCGAGCTGGATGAACAGAAGATAAATCGGGTAAAGCACACCGACCGCAGGCAGCATTTTGGTCGACAGCATCCACAGCAGGATGTCCTTGGTGCGTTTCGAAGGTACGAAGGCCATGGCCCAGGCCGCGGGTACGGCAACGATCAAGCCGAGCAGGGTCGATCCGAGGGCCAGAATGACGGAATTGAAGAAGTGGCGGGAATAGTTCGAGCGTTCCTGCACCACCCCGTAGTTCTTCAAGGTCCAGACCGAGGCCAATACGTCCAGCGGCGCTTTGATCGCGTCGCCCTCGGCCTTGAACGAGAGGATGATGATCCACAGGATCGGGAAGAAGATCAGGACGCCGACCGTCCAGGCGAGGACTGTGTTGATCGTCTTGCGTCGGTTTGTGACTGCGCGGGCCATGATCCGATCTCCTCATTTGTCCAGGTTCTTGCCAACGATGCGCATCAGGAAGATGGCGACAATGTTGGCGAGGATGATGGCGTAAACACCGCCAGCCGAGCCGAGGCCCACATTCTGGCTCTCCAGAACCCGTTGGAAGATCAGGTAGGTGAGCGTCCTGGTCCCGAAGGAGCCCGCGGTGGTGACGAAAATTTCGGCGAATATCGAGAGCAGGAAGATCGTCTGGATCAGGAGGACCACGGTGATCGCCCGGCTGAGATGCGGCAGGACAATATAGATGAAGCGGGACGGCGCGCCGGCACCGTCCATTTCGGCGGCTTCGAGCTGCTCCTTGTCGAGCGATTGGAAGGCGGTGAGCAGGATCAGGGTGGCGAAGGGAAGCCACTGCCATGAAACGATGAGAATGAGAGAGGGGAGAGAGGCTTGCGAAAGCCAATGAATCGGCTCTAGCCCCACACCCCGCCAAAGGTGTGCGAAGAACCCGTTGACTGGGTCCATAAACAGGTTTTTCCACACAAGCGCCGAAACGGTGGGCATGACGAAGAAAGGCGCGATTACGAGGATTCGGACGACGCCCTGGCCCCACATTGGCTGATCCAGAAGCATCGCCAACGCTACGCCGAGGACAATGGTGACCAACAGGACACCACCGACGATGACCAGTGTCGCCTGAATCGAGGGCCAAAATGAGCTGGAGGTGACGAAGCGCACGTAGTTGTCGAACCCCACCCAGCCGAGGTCACCGCCTCGCATCGGCAGGTATTTCTCGAACGAGAAGAACAAGGTCATCGTCAGAGGGATGAGCATCCAACCCAGCAACAAGGCAACCGCCGGCGCCATCATCATGCGGGCTGCGGAACGAGAATGCTGAGTAGCCATATCAAACCTCCCTGGCGAACGGCCTTGTTCTACCGACACGAATGACAAGCTAAGAGGGTCAGGGGGCAGCCGGAGCCGCCCCCTGTTCAGGAGTAAGGCTTAGTATCCTGCCGCTTCCATCGCATCGGTGGTCAGCGCCTGCGCCTTGGCCAGAGCCTCATCAACAGTCTGCTGGCCCGCGTAGACAGCCGAGAACTCTTGGCTCACCTCGGTCGCGATTCCGGCAAACTCTGGAATGGCGACGAATTGGATACCAACATAGGGAACCGGCTTAACCGTCGGATTGTTCGGATCGGCGGCGTTGATCGAGTCAAGCGTCATTTTCGCGAACGGAACCTTGGCGTATTCCGGGTTGGCATACAGGGACGCCCGTGCGCCCGGGGGTACGTTGGCCCAACCTTCCTTCGCGGCAACCAGCTCAATGTACTCTTTCGACGTGGCCCACTCGATGAACTTCTTGGCGGAAGCTTCCTTCTTGGTGCCCGCGGGGACGGCCAACGCCCAGGCCCAGAGCCAGTTGGAGCGCTTGCCGAGGCCGGTATCGGGAGCCAGGGCGAAGCCGACCTTGTCGGCAACGGTTGAGTCTTTCGGGTTGGTCACGAAAGACGCGGCGACCGTCGCATCGATCCACATTCCGCACTTGCCTTGTTGGAACAGCGACAGATTTTCGTTAAAGCCGTTGGTGGAGTAACCCGGAGGGCCCGCTTGCTTCATCAGGTCGACGAAGAAACTGAGCGCATTTTTCCATTCAGGCTGGTCGAATTGGGCTTTCCATTTTTCATCGAACCAGCGCGCGCCGAAGGAGTTTGCCGTAACGGTGATAAAGGCACCGCCTTCACCCCAACCGGCCTTCCCGCGCAGGCAAACGCCATTGATCTCGTTCTCGCGATCGGTCATGGCAATCGCCGCTTTCTTGATGAAATCCCAGGTTGGCGCCTTGGGCATTTCCAAGCCGGCTTTTTTCATCAGGTCCATGCGGTACATGACCATCGAGCTTTCACCGTAGAACGGTGCAGCATAGAGCGTGCCCTTGTGGCTAAGTCCGCCGCGCATGGCAGGCAGGAGGTCGTCGACGTCGTATTCGGCGCTCAGATTGTTTAGCGGCACAAGCCAGCCATTCGCCCCCCAGATCGGGGTTTCATACATACCGATGGTCATGATGTCGAACTGGCCGCCCTTGGTCGAAATGTCGGTCGTGACACGCTGGCGAAGGACGTTCTCCTCCAGGGTGACCCACTCAACATCGATGCCTGTCTTGGCGGTGAATTGGTCTGTGTAGCCTTGCATACGGATCATGTCGCCGTTGTTCACCGTCGCAATCGTGATGCTTTCGGCAAGGGCCCCTCCCGACGCCATTACCGTCGCGGCGGTGGCCGCGATGAGTGTTTTCCTGAGATACATGAAACTTCTCCCTCGACTGAATGGTATTTCCACTCAAGTGAACACCAAATACTTTCGGCGCGTCAAGTTATTTTTTACGCGCGTATAGTTTTTGGCGTTTAAGCCGAGTCGCGCATGACCAGGCGCGCCGGGAAAAGAGTCTCCCTGCGACTGTCGAACCGACCGCCGCTCTCGACGAGCTGGAACAGGGTTTCAACCGCATGATCCGATACGGCGGTGTAGTCATGGGCGGCGGTCGTCAAGGAGGGGCAGGTGAATCGGGAGAAGGGATGATCGTCGTGGGAGGCTACCCTGAGGTCGCATCCGTTTTTTCGCCCGACGCGCACGTCTTTTTCGAAGCATGCGGAAAGAAACCCGATGGCCAGGCGATCGTTACTACACAACACCGTATTGGTCGGCAGCGCATTTTCCGCCAACAATTTCAGACCGCCAAGACGCCCGATTTCTTCGAATCCCCAGCCCGTACCGCCGATGCGGATGACATGCGGTTCCAGCTTCAGGCGTTCCATCATGTTGAGATAGGCGGTCCGGCGTTTGTTGGCATTTGGATTGGCCGGATGGCGCATTTCGAAGAAACACGGTGGTTCCCCGGTACGCGTGAGGTATTCAACAGTCTGGGAGACGAAACTATAATTGTCTGAACCGATAAAGGCAGCCCCGATCCCCTCAATGTTGCTATCGAAAAGAACTGTCGGCACATCGCGGCAAAACGCCTCAATTGCCGATTTATCAGAGCTGCGTCCGAGCGGGGCAAGAAGAACGCCGGCCGGTTTTAGCGACCGCAGGCTGTCCAGAATTTCGTTCTCAATCGCTTGCTCGCCATGCGAACTGAACAATAGCGGGAAAAATCCCGCGCTGATGCAACGACGTTCGATAAGGCGGACGATTTCGGCAAAAAACGGATCGGCGAGATAGGGAACGACGATACCGATATTCTTGGTCATCCGCCGGTTGACGTTCATTGCGTACAAATTCGGACGATAGTCGAATTGCTCCAGCGCCGCCTCTATCCGCTCCCGCGTCGACTTCCGAACACTGTTGGGGTCATTGAAATATTTCGAAATCGTCGGACGCGAAATGCCGCAGGCCGCCGCAAATTCTTCCATATTCCGAATCTTGGGGTGGTTCATCCTATTTTGCCTTGTCCGGATGCGCTCCTTCGAAGAACGCATCCTCCTTCAAAGAAAGTTTATTTTCTCATTTACTTTAACACTAATTTGACGCGTGGCAACTTTCTGTTTACGAGATGAACGGGGCTAAGTAAATTTCATGATGAAAGCAGCAGTGGGCCACACCCGGCCCATCGTGTGATGAATCTCCGACGGCCGCATTCTGTTCGGAAAACAGCCATTCGCTGCTCCCATCGATAGGGGCCGCATTCGCGATCTCCCTGACCTTGGAAAGGGGTGCCACAGATTACTGTTGTCGGACACTCGCTTTCCATACGCACGCATGACGTGACAATTCGAGCCGCCGCGCTCGGATCCGACCCACAGGGGTCAACACTCTAGTCTGTCGGGAAAACTGGTGCCGCAGGAGGGATTTGAACCCCCGACCCACGCATTACGAATGCGTTGCTCTACCAACTGAGCTACTGCGGCTTCGAGAACCGGCGCAACCTAGCAATTCGCAGACTCCTGTCAAGACGGCCGTTCGCCCGGCTACGGCGGTGCCGACCGCGGCTGCCTTAATCGGCGGCGGGCAGGGCCGGCACCTCGGCGCGACCGCGCGGGTTTTCCAGGTGCGTCACGTGCGGCGGCGTGCGCCAGGAAAAGCTGTCGAAGCTCCCGCAATTGCCGCAAACCGCCGACCAGTCGGGCACCGTGTTACCGCAGGTGGCGCAGACCCAGGCCGGATCGGAAGAGGCGAGCGACGCGCGGGTCAGCCAGGCATGGGCCTTGGCGATGTCGTTGTGCTCCGCTTCCTCGAGCTCGGCCCACATGCGACAGACGCGCGCTTCCAGATCGTCCGAACCGTCGCCGGTCAGGGTTTCCAGGTGGGCCCGCGCCTCGCCCCAAAGCTGCGCATCGAGCATCGCCCGGACCACGGCCATATGGCTTTCCCGGTGATCCGGATTGGACTTGGCCAACTTCTGCGTCGCCTTGACGCGATCCAGCGCCGTGCCCGCCTTCATCGCGTCCCAATAGGGCGAAACCAGTTCCGGATGGGGATTGGCCGCCCAAGCCTTTTCGATCATGGCGGCCGCCTTGCGGGTGCGGTTCTGACCCACCGACAGGGTCGCCAACAGGGCCACGGCCGGAACGAACTGGGAGTCCAGGTCGACGGCTTGTTTCAGTTTCTTGACGGCTTCGGTCATATCCCCGGACTCGCGGGCGGTGAGCCCAATCTGGAAGGCAAGGACCGCCTTGTAGCGGCGGCTCTCGTCCTTCGTGAGAATGCGGTTGCGGACCAGGTCGTCGGTGGTCACCCGGGCGTCGAGCCAGCGCCCGGTCCGCGCATGAAGATCGAACAGGCTTTTCGCCACCCATTCGCTTTTCGGCCGCAGGCGATAGGCGCGGCGCGCCAGTTTCAGCGCCCCTTCGCTGTCGCCGCGCTTGATCGCCTGGGCCATCAAGCCGCGCAAGCCGAGAAACTCCGTCTCCGGTTCTTCCGTCATCGCCCGGAAGAAGGTCTCGGCGGCGGTATCGTCGCCGTTCAACTGGGCCGCCTGCGCCGACAGCAACATGGTCAAGGGCGGATCTTTGAGCAGGACCTCGGCCCGCTTGACCTGTCTCGACGCCTCGTCGGGATCGCCGGCGGCGACGGCGACCATACCGCGGGTCAGGGCCTGATAACCCTGCCGGCGCCGTTTGCCGTGCCAGGCCTGGCTGACTTGGCGCGGTGCCCGGCGCAGCGCCAGCCAAGCCCGGTAGCCGGCGGCCGCCAGCGCCGCCACGAGGGCGACCAGTATGACGAGGACGGCAACCGAGGTCTCTATTCGATACCCCTGCCAATCGATGGCCAACCGTCCGGGCTGATCGGCGAGCCAGGCCAGCACCGCAACGGCGACGATGACACCCAGGAGGAATAGGAGGACGCGAAACATGGTCGTCGGTTCAGTTCGTTGCCGGTGCGACCAGGGAAACTGCGAAGACGTGCAACTGGGCGACGGCCCGCTCCACCGACAGTCTCGCCTGAGCGTTTTTCAGCCATTCGGCGGCAACCGTTGCCGCCTTCCCATCGATTTCGGACAACCGTTCCACCGATTCGATGGCTGCCACCAGGTCCCCTTTCTCCAGGCTTTTCTCGGCCAGGTCGACGATGCCCTCGACGGAAGCGGCGTCGGACCGGCCGTCGACACGCCTGACCGAAACCATGGACAGCACGCGGTTCGTCGCCTTCTCGAACCAGCCCTCGCCTTCGAGTTCGCGGGTCGCAGTGACGATATCGCCGGCGATGGCGACGAAATCCCGATGCAGCCGGCTGACCGTGGCGACGCCGCCGGCCGCTTGGCGTTCCAGGTTGGCAACGGCGGCAGCCAGGTCGGGCGCGCTTCCGGCAAGCGACCTCAGCGCCTCGAGTTCCTGCACGAACGGTTTTCCTGACATCACGGCTTCACGCAACTGCCCCATGGCAAGGACAGCCGCCGACCCCTCCAGCCTCGGGGCGGGGTTCGGCGTTTCCACCGGCTTTCTCGATTCCAGTTCCGCCAGACGCCCGCGGATATCTGCCAGCAATTGAGTCAACCGCTCGCTCTCGTCGCTCGCCGGCGCCGGTTCCGGCGCTGTCTCGGTGCTCTCCTCGGTCTCGAGGCGGCCGATGCGGTCTTTCAGGAGGGCGACATCGCCCTCGGCCAATTGAAGGCGGTCGATCTGTTCCCGGAGAGCCGCCGCGTCCCCTTCCTTGGCCTCAAGGACCGCCAATCGATCGGCGAGCCGGTTGATGGACGCTTTCGCCTCGTCGGCTTTCTCGACCACACCGGTGGCGGCGATCATCTGCTTGACGCCGTCAAGCGCGCCCTCGAGCGTTTCGAGACGGGCCAGGAGATGGGACACCTCTTCCTGCAAGCGGCCCCGTTCCTTCTCAAGGTCGTCGAGGGACTTTTCGGCGGCCGTCCGATCCTTGGCGCCGTCTACCAGCGCCCGGATCCGGCCGACCAGCGTCGCCACACGGGGGTCCTTGTCGGGACCGTATTCCAATTGCGGGACGTAGGGCGCCACGAAAGGCGACCACATGGGCCAGGCGGCGTATCCACCGACGCCGATGACTCCGCCCAGCACCATCAACAACAGCAACGAGCCGCAGCCCATGCCTTTCTTGGGCGGTGGGGCGCTCGGCGCCGGCGGCGTCGGGCTGCCGCTCGTGCCGCTCGTCGAATTGGTTTCGTTCATCTTTCCGCTCTCCCCGCCTCGGCGTTCTTATCGTCCGATTCGGCCATAATGTGATCTTTCGACCCTGGACCCTGCCGGCCCCGGCTCCGATGGAGCCCGTAATAACAGATATGACCCTCGCGTCCCACCGGCTAATCCCCTTTCACGCGGCGCCTTCCACGAGCGCCAGCATCGATTCTTGATCGGGACGGTTTGCGATACCGATCACCCGCCACGTCAAGTCCTCGATCCGCCGCGCCACCGCTTCGCTCAAACAATAGGCGGCGACGGCGTCGAGATCGCCTTTGATCCCGGCCCGCTCGGCGAGCTCCACGAAAATAGAGGCTGTCCGCGGTGAATAAAACAGTATTCCATCGATGGCGCCGGTCCGGATCGCCTCGATCGCCGCCGGGTCGAGGGCGGGCACCCGCTTCGCCTCGTAGATCACCTCCCGGCGGTAGCTGAACCCGTGCTCGCCGAGACGCCCGCCGAGGTCGCCGGCGACTTTCGTGCCGGCCACGTGAAGCAGGTCGCCGCCGTCCGCAGGCAGGGCCTCGATGACGCGTTCGGCCAAGGTATCGACATCTCCGGAAGCCGTCGACACGGAGGCAAACCCCATATTGACGGCGAGACGCGCCGTCGCGTCCCCGACGGCGAAGACCGGGATCCGGCGTTCAGGACTTCGTTCGGCGAAGGCCCGGATGCCGTTGGCGCTGGTCGCCAGGACGGCTTGAACACCGTCGACCGCCAGCGGCGGGCCGGCGAAGATATCGATCTCCAGCAACGGCGCGAGCAGGGAGTCGATACCGCGTTCGGCGAGGACCGTCGCCAGGCGTTCTCCATCTTCGCGTGAGCGCGTGATCAAGACCTTCACGGATCAGGACCCCTCGGCGAAAGTTTGGTCACGCGAACAGGTTGTCGCCCGCGCGCCGGCGCAATTCCTCTCCCGCGTCTCGTCCCATGGCTTCGGCGTCCGACGCGGCGCCCGAGCGTTCCGTCTCGTAGAGCCGGGAACCGTCGGGAGCGCCGACTAAGCCGCGTAACCGCAACCTCCCGTCCGCCTCGAATTCAGCCAGGCCGCCGATCGGTGTCCGGCACGACCCGTCGAGGGCCGCCAGCATCGCCCGTTCGCAAGAGACCCGAACGCCGGTTTCCTCATGGTTGATCGCTGCCAGCAAGTCCCGCAAATCCGTGTCCTCTCCGCGGCAGGTAATGCCGATGGCGCCCTGCGCGACCGCCGGCAGCAGGTCGGCCGGTTCGAGGACCTCGGTGGCCACATGGGCCATCTCGAGGCGGTTCAAACCGGCGATCGCCAGGAAGGTGGCGTCCGCCTCACCGGCGTCCAGTTTCCTCAAACGGGTCTGGACGTTGCCCCGCAGGAGATCGACCTTCAGGTCCGGGCGGCGGTGCAGCAGCTGCGCCTGACGCCGCAACGACGAGGTGCCGACGGTGCTGCCGGCCGGCAGGGCGGCGAGACTGTCGGAGGTCAAGCAAACGAAGGCATCGCGCGGGTCCTCCCGCTCGAGCACCGCGGCCAGTACGATCCCGTCCGGCAGCCAGGTCTCCACGTCTTTCATGGAGTGAACGGCAATGTCGATCTCGCCGTTCAGCATGGCGCTGTCGATTTCCTTCGAGAACAGGCCTTTGCCACCGACCTCGGCCAGCGCCCGGTCCTGGATCTTGTCGCCGGTGGTCTTGATCTCGACGATCTCGAGCGCATCCTCTTCGGCCAGTTGCGGTGAGCTGCCGGCCAACCGCCGGCGCGTCTCGTGCGCCTGGGCCAGGGCCAGCGGACTGCCACGGGTGCCGATGCGGATCGGTTGGGTTATTGCCATTGTCTCGAAGCTGCTTCACAAACGTGTGGAATTCGCGGGCGAGAGTACTGACGGCCGGCGGAAGGATAAAGGGTTTTCATGAACGTCCTCGGGATCGAAACCAGTTGCGACGAAACGGCCGCTGCCGTCGTCACCGATGGGCGTGAGATCCTGGCCAATGAGATCTGGTCCCAGGTCGAAGAGCACCGGCCCTTCGGCGGGGTCGTCCCGGAGGTCGCCGCACGCTCACACGTCGTCGGCGTCGACGCCGTCATCGAACGGGCCGTGGAGACGGCCGGCATCAGGTTTTCGGACCTCGATGCGGTTGCGGCGACCGGTGGGCCCGGCTTGATCGGCGGCGTGCTCGTCGGCGTGATGACGGCGAAAGCCATGGCCAGCGCCCTGCACATCCCGTTCATCGGCGTCAACCATTTGGAGGCTCACGCCCTGACCGTTCGTCTGACGGAAGGTGAGACCGAGGCGGCGGCGTTTCCGTACCTTTTGCTTCTGGTTTCGGGCGGACATTGCCAGTTGTTGATCGTCGAGGGCGTCGGCCGTTACCGGCGGCTCGGCACGACCATCGACGACGCGCTCGGAGAAGCCTTCGACAAGACGGCCAAGATGCTGGGCTTGGGGTACCCGGGCGGCCCCCGGGTCGAGGAAGCGGCCAGGCGCGGCGACCCGTCGCGCTTCAAGTTGCCGCGGCCGTTGTTGGGCCGGGACAACTGCGACTTTTCGTTTTCTGGGCTCAAGACGAAGGTGCGCCAGACCATCGAAAGCCTTCCGGCGGGTCCGCTCGGCGACGACGACGTCGCCGACATCTGTGCTTCGTTCCAAAAAGCCGCGACGGACGTGCTCGTCGACAAATGCGCGCGCGCCATCGACGTCTTCAAGAACCGTTTCGAAACCGGTGGGGCGATGGTCGTCGCCGGCGGCGTTGCCGCCAACATGCAGATCCGCGACAGTATCATCGAGCTCGCGCAATCGACGGGCATGCGGTTCCTGGCGCCACCCGTAGCCTTGTGCACGGACAATGGGGCCATGGTCGCCTGGGCCGGGGTCGAGCGCCTCAAGGCTGGCATGACCGACGGCGCCGATTTCAGGCCGCGGCCGAGATGGCCGCTCGACCCGGATGCGGCCTAGGTAACGGAATAGGCTGAGACCGGGAACCATGAGCCCCTACCTTTTCGCCCCCTATCTGTACCTGCCCCTGCCGTTTCTCTACCTGCTTGTCGTCGCCGTGCTTCTGTGGCGCAAACCGGTCCTTCAACGCCGTCTTCTGGTCTTTACGACAGGGATCTTTCCTGTTCCTTTCGACCCCGGCCTTTTCGCGGTTTTTGGTGCTGGCGCTGGTTCCGAATACGGATCCGGGCGCAATAACCGGTCCTGTAGCCGTCGTCGTTCCCACCGCCGGAATTCACCGAGCGGGCGGCGACAGATGGTGGGCCGACGTCGAATCCCTCTCCCGTTTCGAGGCCGGGCATGCCCTGGCAAAGGAACGTGGCATCCCGTTGATCGTCAGCGGCGGACGAACGCAAGAGGGCGGGCCATCGGAAGCCGAGGTCGTCATCGGGCAGATGAAACCGGTCAGCGGGCAGATCATTCTCGAAAAAGAGTCGCGCAATACCTTCGCGACGGGAATACACGTGAAGGCGCTTCTGCGTGAAATGCGGCCGGGCCCCGTCATTGTCGTGACCAGCCCTGCCCATTGCCTGCGAACGGCCGCCGTCTTTCATGCCACCGGCATTCGCGCCGTGACGGTCCCGAGCGGACAATCGTCATGGGTGGCCGACAGAACGAGCTTTGCCGACTGGCGGGATTTGGTGCCGTCGATCCAGGGACTGGTTCTTGCCAATCGAGCGCTGTCGGAACTGGCCGCCATATTCTGGTACCTTGCGAACGGCCGGTTCTCGCCGGAAGATGTCTTCGCCAGTCTGTAACGACGATCGGGGTTCATTTATGGCCTGTGCGGTAATTGCGCCTATAAAGAGGCACTCGGGCGCGAGGCGTCCGGACGAAGGGGATGAGGCGCCATGAAGAAGATCGCCGTTATCGGGGCCGGTGCTTGGGGTACGGCGCTGGCCATTGTCGCGCAGCGGGCCGGCCGCGAGGTGGTCCTGCAGGCCCGCGAGCCGGACGTCGCCGACACCATCAATCGCCGCCACGAGAACGCCGTCTTCCTGCCCGGACACAAGCTCCACGAGTCGATCACGGCGACGGTCGACCCGATCGCCGCGGCAACCGATGCCGACGGCGTTTTCCTGGTCGTCCCGGCGCAACATCTGCGGACCGTTTCCGCCGCCCTCGGTCCGGCACTCAAAGACGGCGTTCCCGTCGTCATCTGCGCCAAGGGCATCGAGCAGGGCACCTGTGCCCTGATGAGCGAAGTCATCGAAGAGACGCTTCCCGGGACGGAAACCTCGATCCTCTCGGGTCCGACCTTCGCCGGCGAAGTCGCCGCCGCGCTGCCGACGGCGGTGACCCTGGCTTCAGCCGACGAGAACCGCGGAAGGACCATCGCCGAGGCGGTCGGCACACCGTTTTTCCGGATCTACACCTCGACAGACGTCATCGGGGCGCAGATCGGCGGCGCCGTGAAAAACGTGCTGGCGATCGCCTGCGGCATCGTCGAAGGGCGGAAAATGGGTGACAACACGCGGGCCGCCCTGATCACCCGGGGACTGGCTGAGATCGTTCGCCTCGGGCGGGCCAAGGGCGGCCGGGCCGAGACCTTGATGGGTCTCTCCGGTATCGGTGACCTGACCCTGACCTGCAATGCGATCCAATCGCGCAATTTCTCGCTCGGTGTCGCCTTGGGCGAGGGCCGCACCCTCGACGACATTCTGAAAGAGCGCCAATCGGTGGCCGAAGGTGTGTTCACGGCGGCTTCCGTTACCGAACTCGCCGTGCGCCTCGGCGTCGAAATCCCGATCTGCGCCGCCGTCGACAGCATCCTCAACCGCAATGCCGATATCGACCGGACGATCCGGGGATTGCTCAGCCGGCCGTTCCGCAGCGAAGCGCCGTAGGCCCGGCGCGCCGGCGGAGACATCGGACTTGATAAAACAACCAAAGGAATCGGATCCGGAAAAGTCGGCGACCCGTACGCCGCTTTGCGCTTTGGACGACATCGAAGGCTCGACCGCCGTCGTTGCCGAGGTCGCCGGCGTCCGGCGGGCCTTCATGGTCATTCGACGCGATGACGCGGCCTTCGTATACGTCAATTCCTGCCCCCACATCGGCTCACCGTTGGACTTTCAGCCCGGTCAGTTCCTCAATCTCGAACGCACCCATATCCTGTGTTCGACGCATGGCGCTCTGTTTCGCATCGAGGACGGGTATTGCGTCTCGGGACCCTGCGCCGGTGATCGGCTGGAAGCGGTCGAAGCGGTCGTCGAGGACGGAACGGTCTACCTGGTCGGCTGAAGCGGTCCGCTTCCGCCTCCAACCCGCCCTGCTCGCTTGTGAAAGCGAATAATTTTGCGATAATCCATCAAGTTTCGCAGAGGAGGTTAGCTTTCGCGGGAAAAACGTCCCCGGGAAGCTCCGTATCAGAGGGAAGGCCATCAGCATGAGCGAGAGTCAGGTATTTCCGGTACCGGCGGACGTTGCCGCGTCGGCGCATTGTAACAACGACCAGTATTTGGAGATGTACGCCCGGTCTGTTGAAGACCCGGAAGGGTTTTGGGGCGAGCATGGGAAGCGGATCGACTGGATCAAACCCTATTCGAAGGTCAAGGACATCAACTACAACGCTCCCGACGTCTCGATTAAGTGGTTCGAAGACGGCACGCTGAACGCGTCTGCCAACTGCCTGGACCGTCATCTCGCGACACGCGGCGACCAGACGGCGATCATCTGGGAAGGCGACGACCCGAACGATTCGAAGACGCTGACCTACGCCGAACTGCATGAGCAGGTCTGCCGTTTCGCCAACGCCATGAAGAACCGTGGCATCAAGCGCGGCGACGTGGTCACCATCTATATGCCGATGATCCCGGAAGCGGCCGTCGCCATGTTGGCCTGCACCCGCATCGGCGCCATCCATTCCATCGTTTTCGGCGGTTTTTCGCCGGACGCCCTGGCTGGCCGCATTCAGGATTGCAACTCCAACTGCGTCGTCACCGCCGACGAAGGCGTTCGCGGCGGCCGGCCCGTGCCGTTGAAGGTCAATACGGACAAGGCGCTCGAAAACTGCCCCGGGGTCGAGACGGTGTTCGTCGTGACCCGCACCAAGGCCGACATCAACTGGGTCGAAGGCCGCGACGTGCGCTACTACAAAGCTTGCTCGGAAGCCTCGACCGATTGCCCGGCCGAGGAAATGGGCGCCGAAGACCCGATGTTCATCCTCTACACCTCGGGCTCGACCGGGAAACCGAAAGGCGTGCTTCACACCACGGGCGGCTACATGGTCTACGCCTCGATGACCCACCAGTACGTCTTCGACTACAAGGACGGCGAGGTCTATTGGTGCACGGCCGACGTCGGCTGGGTCACCGGCCACAGCTACATCATATACGGACCGCTGGCCAACGGCGCCATCACGGTGATGTTCGAGGGCGTGCCCAACTATCCGGACACGTCGCGCTTCTGGCAGGTCTGCGACAAGCACAACATTTCAATCTTCTATACGGCACCGACGGCGATCCGCGCTCTTATGCGCGACGGCGACGAGCCGGTGAAGAAGACCAGCCGCCAATCGCTCCGGCTCTTAGGCACGGTCGGCGAGCCGATCAACCCGGAAGCCTGGATGTGGTACTACAACGTCGTCGGTGATGGCCGCTGCCCGATCGTCGACACCTGGTGGCAGACGGAGACCGGCGGCATCCTGATCACGCCGTTGCCGGGCGCCACCGACCTCAAACCGGGTTCGGCGACACGGCCGTTCTTCGGCGTGCAGCCTGAGATCGTCGACGCCGATGGCAACCCGCAGGACGGTGCTTGCGAGGGCAACCTCTGCATCATCGACTCCTGGCCCGGCCAGATGCGTACCGTCTACGGCGACCACGAACGGTTCGTGCAGACCTATTTCTCCACCTACGCCGGCAAGTACTTCACCGGCGACGGCTGCCGGCGCGATGAGGACGGATACTACTGGATCACCGGCCGCGTCGACGACGTCATCAACGTCTCCGGTCACCGCATGGGTACGGCGGAAGTGGAAAGCGCACTGGTTGCCCATGCGCAGGTCGCCGAAGCCGCTGTCGTCGGCGCCCCGCACGAGATCAAGGGCCAGGGCATCTACGCCTACGTCACACTGAACGCCGGCGAGGAACCGTCGGACGACCTCAGAAAGGAACTCGTTCAGTGGGTGCGCAAGGAAATCGGCCCGATCGCTTCGCCGGATTGGCTGCAATGGGCGCCCGGATTGCCGAAGACCCGGTCCGGCAAGATCATGCGCCGCATCCTGCGCAAGATTGCCGAAAACGATTATGGCAGCCTGGGAGACACATCGACCTTGGCTGAACCGGCGGTGGTCGATGATCTGATCGAAAACCGACAAAACCGGTAATCGACGATAAACCAAAAAACGGCGGGGCCTGGGGCTCCGCCGTTTTTCGTTGTCCCGATCCTCGACGTTATCCGCCGTGCGGCGCCAACAGGCGCCGGACCCGTGCCAGGTTGCTGGTGATCACCTGGACTCTTTTTTGTGAACCCGCCTCGACATAGATCTCCTTGGCGCCCTCGAAACAGGACTCGGCCTCGCGCAGCAGCGCCGCTTCCGAATTCCTTTTGGCCAACGCGAAACACGCCGCGCCCAGGTTGTTGGCCGTCTGTGCCCACAGTTGCGGAACCGTTTCCCGCTTGCGGATGGCGAGCGCTTCACGGAACCGTTTGACGGCCATTTCCAGCGTGACGTTGCCGCTGACCTGCTCACCAAGGGCCATCAAGACGACCCCGTACTGGTTGGTGACCTCGGCCCAACGGCCCGGCATCAGTTCCTTCGGATAAACGGCCAGGGCCTCTTCGAAACTCTGGGAGGCTTCCTTCAGGTAGGCGGCCCGGCCGGTCTGGTTCGACAGGCGGTAGAGCGCCATGCCCATGTTGATGTGCGCCAACGCCCAGTCGAACGGATGTTCGATTCGGCTGAGCGTGTCGGTGATGGACCGGTAGGCGCCGGCCGCCGCCTTCAACGCCTCCTCGTCCTTTTGGCGTTCGCCCTTTGCCTTTAGGGCGGCGGCAAGATGGCTTTGCCCCATGGCCCAAACGATCGGTGCCTCGAACGATGAAATCTTCTTCATGGCGAACTTGTAGGCGGCGACCGCGTGGTCGAGCCTTTTGGCGCTGCCGCCGAGGAGCGCATGCGCGGCGAATGCGTTGCCGATACAGATCAACAGCGTCGCATATTGGTTCGGGTCGTAGCCTTGGGGAGCGCCCTTCACCAGTTCCTTGACGTTCTGCAGCGCGCTGCCGAGAGCTTCCGCCAGCTTGGACCGCAATCCCCGGAAAGTCGGTCCGACGGCGGCAAGGCCGCTGGCCGTGAGGACGTTGTCGAGTCCATCGGAGAACCCAACCGGCAGGCAAAGACTGTCGCCGAGGCCGAACGAACCCGGCTGGCCTTCGGCGGGCGGTACGGCCGGTAGAAATCGGACGTTCATCATACCGTTCTCAATGTCGCCCCACAAAAGAAGGTCCGCTTTTTCGTCTTCGAGAAATCCGCGGCCGATCTCGGCCGACGCGACCAGGCGGTCGAGCAGGGTCTTTCCGGGGCCGACCTTGATCACCTTCTTGGTCCTGAAGACATCCCATTGACCAGCGCGGCTGAGCGTTTCGGTCAGATGAACCGTCGCCTGGGCTTTCGAATCACCCTCAAAATCGGCGACCAGAAGTTTCGGGATTCCGCTTGCGCCCTCGGTGCCTGAGGGCATGAAGTTGTGCTCCGAGACCCTTTCGGCACCCTTTTTGCGGCGTTTCTTGCGCCGTGTCGGCCTCGCCGCGAGGCTCGGAAAGATGAGGGAAAAGATACTTTTGAACATCTTATACGGCGCTATCGGTCAAGGAGATTGATTGCCATGTGGTGACGGTTTTCCGAGGCTGCGGTCAGAAGTCGATGCAACGGCCGTTTTTTTCCCAGTCCCCGTAGCGCGTCGGGTCCAGGCCGTCTGGCCCACCGGTTTCCTTGGGCGCCCGCTTCCGCGATTCCCTGTCGGCCGGTTGTTCCGGCTGGGGCCGTTCATCTTTCGTGACCTGCCCGTCCAGCAACTTGCGGCTGCGGTCAAGCCGGCCCCCTTGCGTTGTCGAATCCAAGCCTTTTGCCATATGGCTCCCCACGCGAAAGCGACCGATACCGTGATAACGCCATTTCGCTTACATCGTTGAAGGCGAAATTTCAAACACGCTGCATGACACAACGCTTACATGACACCACCATTAACGATCGCCCGTTCAATGCAAATAAAATATACCCATTCTTGCGCTGTCAAATTGTGCTGACGGGCTTGTTTCACGGGCGACATTCGGTCATGAAACGTTCATGACTCGAACCGGTCTCGAAGCGCGCTTGATATCCTATCGAATCTTGGATTCCGTGCTTAAGCAAAGACTGACGCTCGACGATGCCGTGGCACGTGCGAAAGGGTATGCCGATCTCACCGAGAGGGACCGTGCCTTTTCCCGAGATCTGGTGACCACAACGTTGCGGCGGCTCGGTCAGATCGACGCGATCATCGACCATACCCTGGAGCGGCCGCTCACCGGAAAGTCGAAACCCGTTGGTCACGTCCTTCGGCTCGGCGTCACACAACTTCTGTTCCTCGACACGTCGGCCCATGCCGCCGTCGACACCTCGGTCGAAATGGCCAGCCGCCTTGGTTTCACGGCGCACAAAAAACTCGTCAACGCCGTGTTGCGGCGGCTCACGCGAGAGGGCGGGGACATCGTCGGCGGTCAGGATGCGGAGAGGCTGAATACGCCGGATTGGCTGTGGTCGTCCTGGTGTACGGCCTACGGAGAGGACACCTGCCGGCGCATCGCCGCGGCACACCTGCAGGAAGCCCCGCTCGACATCAGCGTCAAATCCGACCCGGAAGCCTGGGCCGCCAAGCTCGACGCCACGGTTTTGCCGTGGCGGACCCTGCGTCGCAAGTCCGGCGGGGCCGTTTCCTCGCTTCCCGGTTTTGCCGAAGGCGCATGGTGGGTGCAGGACGGCGCCGCGCGTTTGGTGCTCGCCCTTCTTGGCGATGTTCGTGGCAAAAAGGTCTTCGATCTCTGCGCGGCGCCCGGCGGTAAAACGGCTTATTTGGCGAACGCGGGAGCCGACGTCGTCGCCGTCGACCGCTCGGAAAAACGTTTACAGAGATTGCGCGAGAACATGAGCCGCCTCAAACTCGAAACCACGGTCGTGCACGCCGACGCCACCGAATGGAAGCCTCGGGAAAAAGCGGATATCGTCGTCGTCGACGCACCGTGTTCGGCTACCGGCACCATCCGCAGGCACCCGGAAGTGGCTTGGCTGAAATCGCCGAAGGATGTCGAAAAGCTGTGTACCCTTCAAGGGCGGCTTCTGGAAGCGAGCTGTGCCATGGTCAAACCGGGCGGTCTGGTTCTCTATTGCACGTGTTCCCTTCAGACCGAGGAAGGACCGGCGGTCATCGGTCGCGCCGTCGATCACGGCGCGCCGCTGGTTTTAGACCCCCCCGATCTCGGTCGGTTGACCGGTGAAGACGAGTATTCCGACGCAAACGGGTATTTTCGCAGCTTCCCCTTTCACCGCGCCGCGGACGGCGGCATTGACGGTTTTTTTGCGGCCCGCTTGATCCGCAATTAGGACTTGCCGCAATGGTAAAATTTCGCGGGAATTCGCTTTTCCTAACGGTTGCCAGATAGTAAACACGCATTCGAGATTTGGTATTGGTATGGCGCGGAAACCCTTAACACACGAAGATTTCTCCCGCGAAGATACGGTCAAGGTCGGTTCGGAAAAAGGCTTCGGGATCGTCTTCGCAGTGGTATTCGCGATCATCGGATTGTGGCCGTTGATCGACGGCGCACCCGTGCGTCTGTGGAGCCTTGTCGTCGCCGGGGTCTTCCTGATCCTGGCTTTTCTGCTGCCGCAGACGTTGCGGCCGTTGAACCTCGTTTGGTTCCGTTTTGGTCTACTGCTTCACAAGATCGTCAATCCGCTCGTCATGGGTTTTCTCTTTTTTTTCCACTGTTCTTCCGATCGCGATCATTCTGCGCATGGTCGGCAAGGATCCGTTGCACCGGAAATTCGACTCGGCAGCCGAAACCTATTGGATCCAGCGTGATCCGCCGGGGCCGGAACCCGACTCGATGCGTCACCAGTTTTAGGAGCAACCATGTCGTTTCTCGCGGAAATGTGGGCATTTTTGCGGGTCAGAAAAAAATTCTGGCTACTGCCCATCCTGGTCATGATGGTCGTTTTCGGCGGTTTGGTTGTTCTCAGCCAAGGATCAGCCGTAGCGCCGTTCATCTATACGATCTTCTAGGCGCAAACAGCCATGCGGATCCTCGGCCTCTCCGCCCTTTATCACGATAGTGCCGCGACCCTGGTCGAGGACGGTCGTATCGTCGCGGCCGCGCAGGAAGAGCGGTTCACCCGCAAGAAGCACGACTCGCGGTTTCCGGCGAATGCCATCTGGTATTGCCTAGAAGAAGCCGGGGTCGGCCTCGATCAGATCGACTTCGTCGCCTTTTACGACAAGCCGTTCCTGAAGTTCGAACGATTGTTGGAGACCTATCTCGCGTTTGCGCCGCGTGGCTTCAGTTCCTTCAAGATGGCGATTCCGATTTGGCTGAAGGAAAAACTGTTCCAGAAAGACCTGCTTCACAAAGAACTCGCCAAGTTTGATCCCGACTTCGACTGGAAGAACAAACTTCTATTCGCCGAACACCACCAGAGCCATGCCGCATCGGCGTACTTTCCGTCACCTTTCGAGAACGCCGTCGTCCTGACCATGGACGGTGTCGGCGAATGGGCGACGACGTCGGCTGCGATCGGCCGCGGCAATACGCTCGAAGTCACCAAGGAAATCCACTTTCCCCATTCGCTCGGCCTCCTTTATTCCGCCTTCACCTATTTCACCGGCTTCAAGGTCAATTCCGGTGAATACAAGGTGATGGGATTGGCGCCCTATGAAGAGCCCAAATACAAGGACCTGATTCTCGACAATATCGTCGATCTCAAGGAGGACGGCAGTTTCCGGCTCGACCAATCCTATTTCGACTACTGTACCGGGCTGCGTATGACGGGCGATAAGTTCCATTCGCTTTTCGGCAGCCAACCGAGAAACTCGGACGAACTCCTGACCCAATATCACAAGGACCTGGCGGCCTCCGTTCAGGCTGTCACCGAAGAGATCGTTTTGCGTCTCACCCGGTCTTTGGCCCGGGAGACGGGGATCAAGGACCTGTGTTTGGCGGGCGGCGTCGCGTTGAATTGCGTCGCCAACGGAAAAATCCTCCGCGACGGCGCTTTCGAAGATGTCTGGGTGCAGCCGGCGGCCGGCGATGCAGGCGGCTCACTCGGCGCGGCGTTGACTGCCTATCATCTCTTCCAGGGGCAGCCGCGGGACCTCAACGGCCGATCAGACTCGATGAGCGGGTCTTATCTGGGACCGGCTTTCGATCAAGACGACATCGAAGACCGCCTCAGCCAAGCCGGCGCCCAGTTCGAGGTTTTGGGAGAGGACGAGCTTATCGAGACGACGGCGCTGGCGCTGAAGGACGAGAAGGCCGTCGGTTGGTTCCAGGGACGCATGGAATTCGGGCCGCGGGCGCTCGGCGCGCGCTCCATACTCGGCGACCCGCGCTCGCCCCGTATGCAGAAGACGCTGAACCTACGTGTGAAATACCGAGAATCGTTCCGCCCCTTCGCACCTTCCGTTCTCCGCGAGGACGTGGCGGACTGGTTCGAAATCGATAGCGACAGCCCGTATATGTTGATGGTCGCGGATGTCGTTGAGAACCGGCGCCGGCAAATGACGGAGGACGAACAGGCGCTCTTCGGTATCGACAAGCTCAATGTCGTTCGCTCGGAGATCCCGGCCGTCACCCACGGCGACTATTCGGCCCGGATTCAGACCGTCCACAAGGAAACCAACCCCCGCTATCACGCCCTGATCTCGCGTTTCAAAGGGTTGAGTGGCTGCCCCGTCGTCGTCAATACCAGCTTCAACGTCCGCGGCGAGCCGATCGTATGTACCCCTGAAGACGCCTTCAGGTGCTTCATGGGGTCCGATATTGAAGTCTTGGTGGTGGGCAATTGTTATCTCCGCAAGGAGGCCCAGGACCCGGCCTTAAAGCTCGATTACAAGAATGCTTTCGAGTTGGATTGAACCCGCAGCAGGTACATTCCGGCACCGGTTATTCGGGTCACGCATTTATGATCTTTTGTATGGACGCCTCCCGGAACGCAAGGACCGATTTCACTGTGACGGCCAGGCAGATTGCAGTTTTGTATCCGGCCTGTCGGTGCGGGGCGTTATGC
>Ga0209459_10000016_pt1 | contig 58575 bp, 61 predicted proteins | sample WorMetG1aBELIZE1_FD_187419 | JGI IMG/M metagenome (GOLD analysis project Ga0209459, IMG submission 187419) | Marine gutless worms symbiont microbial communities from Max Planck institute for Marine Microbiology, Germany - Inanidrilus... ...
CGACGTGGCGAAGACGCTGTTCGGCTCCAAGGACGTGGCCGAGATGGAAGCCGAGGAACTTATCGGCCTCGACGAGGCGGATATCGAAGACATCCTCGAGGATCGCAAGCCATCCGCCGATCGAACCTATCCGTCGTTGGTGAAGGAATTTGCTGGGTGATGCCGAACCGACTATCGCATTGCGGATGACTGAGGCCGTTTTATGAGGCGACCGCTGTGTCGCCCATGCGGTAAAATCGCCTCACCTCACCCCACCTTTGTGGCCATGCGTATGATCCTGGCCAGGTGCTCGTCGTGGATGTCGAGCTCCTCCAGGTGGGCATAGGTGTTGGTCAGATAGTCGATACAAAGGCCCGACTTGCCGCAACCCTGGATGACCAGGCGTACCGTCTCATCGTCGGAGAGCTTGCCGGCGTATTGGTCATGGGTCGGGTCGGCGACGAAGAAGTAGGCAGTGACCGGTCCCGGGTTTGAACCGTCCAGGATCGTCACCCGGCGCCAGCGCGGTTGGTAGACTTGGGTGATGAGTTCCCGTTCGTCCAGATAGTCGAGGGTCTCCTCCACATCCATGGCGGCGACGCGGAAGGCCATGCCCTTGCATGACCCGCCACGGTCGAGACCGAAGACCAGTCCCGGTTTCTCCGGCGTGCCCCGGTATTCCCAGGAATAGATGCAAAGGGCCCGATGGTAGCCGTGGAGCATGGCGTGGCGGGCCTCGACGTGGGAAAACCCGGCCGCCACATGAGCGAGCCGTAGCCGAACACCCAGATTTCTCCGTCCGGCCGTCTATCGACCACATTGCCGCTCATCGCGCCCCCGTCACCTCGATCTCGTCACAAGGTAGACGCCGGCCGCGGCCAGGACCATGCCGAGGACCGCGGTCATGCCGAGGGTCTCGCCATAGAGCAAATGGGCCTCGACGGCGACGACCGGCGGCACCAGGAAGAACAGGCTCGAAACCTTGGAAACGGCGCCGCGTTTGATCAGGAAATAGAGCAGCGAGAACATGCCGACGGACAGCACCACGATGATCCAGAAAAGCCCGACGACGAGCTCCGCCGTCCACTCGATGCGCTGCTCCTCGAACAGTGACGCCAACAGGGCGACCAGGGCGAAGGCGGCGACGTGTTGGACGACCTGGCCGGTGCGCGGGTCGTTGGTCTCGCCGAAGCCTTTCTGGTAGAGCGTGCCACCGGAAAAGGCGAGCAGCGCGCCGACCAGGACGATCAGCCCGGCGACGGAGCCCGCCGCCCCGCCGATGTCGCGCCAAACGACCAGGGCAACGCCGCCGAAACCGAGCAGAAAACCGATCCACTGGCGCGCCGTCACCCGCTCGCCCAGCAGCGGCCCGGCGAGAACTGCGGTCAGCAGCGGTTGCAGGCTGGTCACCAGAGCCGAGATCCAGGCCGGCGTTCCGATGGAGATGGCCCAGAAGACGCCGGTCAGGTAGCAGCCGTAGAGCAGGATCCCGACGATGCTGGCGTGCAGCGCCGGACGCCACGATCTGGGCCACGGGGCACCGGTGGCAACGGCGATGCCGACGAATATGGCCGCCGCGGCACCGAAGCGGATGGCCAATACGGTAAACGGCTCGACATAGGGAAGCACCCATTTGGCGCCGATGAAACCGGTGCCCCACAGGAACACCAGCATGCCCGGCGCCGCCGTCACCCACAGCGGCTCTCCAGGCCGGACAGCGGCAGTGGTGGTTCGCTCGGTCGACGGATTGTCCAAGGGTTCCTCCTTCCCCGCATTCCTAGGTATTGGGGCGCGGCCGAAACGGCAAGCAAAACCGCGTCACGGGAGGTGTGACGGTTGGGAACGGACAGCGGGGACCGGGCGGCGACCGGCTTTTGGTCGTGGCGGCGACGGACTATAAGGTCTGATCCACTGAGCCCGGGAGCACCGATGCCAGCCGATCCTATGGAAAAGAGGGAACAAGAATCGGATACGCGGCCGCCGTCCGGCCGCTGGTTCATGGGCAGCCTGATCGGCCTCGCCGTCATCGCCGGTGCCTATGTCGCCTGGTGGTTCGCGGCGGCGGCCAGCCTGGAAAAAGGCGTCGACGACTGGATCGCGGACCGGCGGGCCGACGGCTGGACCGTCGGCCATAGGGGACTGGCGGTTGACGGCTTTCCCTTTCGCCTGAACGCCACGGTCGACAAGCCGTTTATCGCCGGCCCACCGGAACGGGGCTGGGACTGGCGGGGCGAGCGTCTCCTCGTGACGGCGCGCCCGTGGACGCCGCATCGCGTCCGCTTCGATCTCTCGGGCCGACATTCCGGCCGCCTGCCGCTGCGTACCCGGGCCCAAGCCTTCGACTTGACGGCACCGGTCCTGACCGGTGGGCTCGTCTTCCGTCAAGGCCGGGCGCAATCGCTCTCCATGGAAACCGAAAGTTTCGCCCTGACTTTCGATGGCGGCGACGCCGGGTCCCTCGACATCGCCGAGGGCGAGGTCCATCTGTCTCCGGCCGAAGACGCCGCTACCGGTTTCCACCTGCGGCTGCGAGACCTCGCCGTTGCCGAAACCCTGCGAGCGCCACTGGGCGAAAGGGTCCGCAACCTCATGGTCAAGGGCCTTGTCACCGGCCCCATCGAACCGGCGGCGTGGCCCGACCCGGTTGTCCATTGGCGCGAAGCCGGCGGCACCGTCGAGGTCGAGACTCTCGATATCGACTACGAACCGCTGCGCCTGACCGGCGATGGGACCCTGGCGCTCGACGAGGCCCTGCAGCCGATGGGGGCTTTTTCTGTCCGCGCCCAAGGCTTCTTCGCCGCCATCGACGAACTGGTGACCCGCGGCTTCATGGACAAGCGCGACGCGCTGGGTTCCAAGCTGGTCCTGGGCGTATTGTCGAAAAAGCCCGAAAACGGCGGCGAAAACTATCTCGACCTGTCCCTCACCCTGCAGGACCGAATCCTTTACGCAGGCCCGCTCAAGGTCATGCGCTTTCCGATCATTATTTGGTGAGGATGAACGATTTCCTCCCCGCCCATGCCGCATCTGCTAGAATTCCACCATGGAACGCCGAGCCTTTGCCGGGGCGGTGCCTGTTCTACTCGCCTTGGTTTCCCTGCCTGCCGCAGCCGCCGACAAGGCCGTCGGCTCGCCCTTCTATGGCGGCAAGCTGTTGGTTGCGGCGCCAACGCTGACCGACCCCAACTTCACCGAGACCGTGGTTTTCATGATCGACCACGATGCCTCCGGCGCCTTCGGTTTGATCGTCAACCGCATCTACGGCTCCGGGCCGATTGATGCCCTGCTCGAGGGGTTCGGCATCGTAGGGGTCGAACGCACCGACGAGGTCAGCCTCCATTTCGGCGGCCCTGTCGACCGCGCCCGCGCTTTCGTGTTGCACAGCCCCGACTATTCGGGTCCGGAAACCCGGCAGGTCACCGACGACGTGGCGCTGACCAACCGACCCGAGGTTCTGGAGGCCATGGGCCGCGGCGAGGGCCCGGAAAAAGGCGTGCTGCTCCTGGGCTATGCCGGCTGGGGCGCCGGTCAGCTGGAGAACGAAGTCAAACGCGGTGACTGGACCAGCATGCCGGCCGACGCCGACCTTATATTTTCGGACGATGTCGACAGGATTTGGGATCGGGCGACGCGGCGGTCCGGCATGCCCTTATAGGTGTCAGCTCATCAGACAATGGACCTTGGCGACGCGTAGCGTCGTGATCAAACGGCGCGCCGTTTGCGGGTAATCACCGGCGGTCAAGCGCGTTTCGCCGCCCGTGCGTGGGGCCCTCGGCACCCGCACACCGGCCATTTGAAAAATCTCTGCGTAGGTTTCGGGCTTGGCTGTCATGATGCGCCCGCGGCGGCGCGATTCCGCCTGCACGACGCCGATCACCCGGCCGCGCTCGTCGACGACGGCACCGCCGCTGAGGCCGCCCAGCGACGTGAACCGGGCCGGGATGCGCGAGCGTTCGGCCCAGGCATGAACCCGTTCGCGGTAACCGCGGCGTCCCTGGTGGCGCATGGTCATCTCGCCCAAGTAGCGGGCATGGACGGCGCCGGGCTGACCCTTCGGGAAACCGATCGAATAGGCGTCCCGGGCGCCGCCAAGACGGTCGGCGACCGGCAATCCCTTCGGCCCACTTTTTGTGATCAGGAGGGCCACATCGGCCTTCGGGTGGATGACCGTACGACGAACCTTTGCGCCTTTCCTGTCACCCCACTGGATAATCGTCGTCCGGCAGCCTTCGGCGACATGGCGCGCCGTCAGCCAATATCCTTCGTCGGAGACGGAAAAGGCGGACCCGGTCGACGGCGCCTTCTTGCCGCCCTCTTCAATGATCCCCTCAATGGGAAGGGGGGCCCTGGCCGGTATTTCGTTTTGGCTCTTCGCCGGTCCTTGACTGAGCCAGTCGCGCGTCTCTTGGTCCCAATACTGGGGCTCGAACATCTCCGCCGGGGGACGGCGTGGATTGCCCTGGTCGGGCACATCGTCACCGAATCCCGAGTACCGCCCGCCGACGGCAAGAATGACCAGAAGTAAAACGACCACCCAATCGAGCTTGCGCATGGCGCCGCTCCACCCGTGCCGTCAACCGGTGACGGCGGCGGCGTTGATGGCGGCGACGCCGAGCTTGACCGAAACCAGGAAGATGGCCGGACCCATTTCGCCGGCCTGGATGCGCGCCGGCAGGTCGCGCAGCAGCAAATCGGTGCCCCGGTAGGCGATCAGTTGCAGGGCCAGGGTCACCGGGCCCCATATCAGCACCTCCCAGACACTGACGCTGCTGGCCATGGTGAAGGCGAGCGGAATGGCGAGCCCGATGACGGCACCACCGAGCGACACGGCGGCGGCCAGATTGCCGCCGCGGATCAGATCGAATTCGTCGTAGGGCGTGATCTTGGTGTAGACCCAGACGCCGGCGACCAGCATGGCGATGGTCACGGCGAAATGCAGAAGGAGGACGGGGAACCCGGCGAGGAATGCCTGAAACACCGCTTCCATTTTGTCCTCCCGGGCTTATGCCTGTTTTTCGTCGATGACGCCGCGGCGGATGGCGCGGGTCCGGGTGAAGACGTCTTCCAGGGTATCGCCCTCACCGCGGCGAATGGCTCGCCGCAAGGCCGTCAGGTCCTCTGAGAACTGGCTCAGGATGTCGAGGACGGCGTCCCTGTTCTTGAGGAAGACGTCGCGCCACATGACCGGGTCCGAGGCAGCGATGCGCGTGAAGTCGCGGAAGCCGCCGGCGGAGAACTTGATCACCTCGCGTTGCAGGGAGTCCTCCAAGTTGGTCGCCGTATCGACGATGCTGTAGGCGATCAGGTGCGGCAGGTGCGAGGTGATGGCGAGCACCTGATCGTGATGTTCGGCGTCCATGACCTCGGTCATGCTGCCGAGCTTCTTCCAGAATGCCGCGACCTTTTCGACGGCCGCCGCGTCGGTACCCTTGGGCGGCGTGATGACGCACCAACGGCCCTCGAACAACTCGGGGAAACCGGCGTCGGGACCGGAATGTTCGGTGCCGGCAATGGGGTGGGCCGGCACAAGGTGGGCATGGGCCGGCACGTGCGGCGCCATGTCCTCGATCACCGAACATTTGCACGATCCGACATCACTGACGATGGCACCGTCCTTGAGGGACCCGGCGATGCGTTCGGCGACCGGCCCACAAGCGCCCAAGGGCGTGCAGACAATGACAAGGTCGGCGCCTTCGGCAATGTCCGCCGCGTCGGTCGAATAGGCATCGCCCAAACCCAGTTCGCGGGCCCTGTCGAGGGTTTCCTGTGATCTTGTGGATATGGCGATTTCGCCGACCAGGCCGTCGCGTTTGGCGACCCGCGCGATCGAAGACCCGATCAGGCCGATCCCGACCAGCGCGAGGCGTTCGAACATCACCGATCCCGATGTCATTCGTTCCTCCCCATGAAACGGCCGAGGGCATCGACGACGGCCCGCATTTCGTCTTCGAGACCGATGGTGATGCGCAGACAATCCGGCAGACCATAAGAGGCCATGCGCCGGACGATGATGCCGTTGTCCTTGAGAAAGGCGTCGGCCGCATCGGCGCCGCGCTCACTGTCACCGCCGAAGCAGACGAGCAGGAAATTGCCGACACTGTCGGTGACACTCAGCCCCATGCCGAGGAGTTCATTCCGGGTCCAGGCCAGCCATCGGTCGTTGTGAAGGCGCGATTCCTCGGTAAACGCCTCATCGCGCATGGCCGCCGCACCCGCCGCCAACGACGCCGCTCCGACGTTGAAGGGACCACGGACGCGATTGAGCACGTCGACGACCTCCGACGGCGCATAGAGCCAGCCGAGGCGCAGCCCGCCAAGGGCGTAAATCTTCGAGAAGGTTCGCGTCATGACGACGTTGTCGCCCGCGTCGACCAAGGCGACACCGCTTTCGTAGTCCGCCTTAGATACGTACTCGGCATAGGCCGCATCGATCACGAGCAGGACGTCGTCGGCCAGTTCACGGCGCAGGCGCGCCACCTCTTCCGCCGGCAGGTAGGTGCCGGTCGGGTTGTTAGGATTGGCGAGAAACAGGATCCGTGTCTTGTCGGTAACAGCGGCGAGCAAGGCATCGACGTCCGCCGTCAGGTCCGATTCCGGGGCGCTGACCGGCACCGCGCCGACGCTGCGTGCGGCGATCGGATACATCAGGAATCCGTATTGGCTGTGCAGAACCTCGTCGCCGACGCCGGCGTAAGCCTGGCAGAGGAGCGAGATCAACTCGTCCGAGCCGGCACCGCAGACGATACGGTCCGGATCAAGCCCGTTGATTTCGCCGATGGCCCGGCGCAATTCGTGGGCGCCGCCGTCCGGATAGCGGTGCAGGGTGTCGACGACGTCGCGGTAGGCATCGCGCGCCGCCGGGCTGGCACCGAACGGTCCTTCGTTGGAGCTCAGCTTGATGACCTCGGCCCGGCCCTCAAGGGCCGATTCGCCGCCAACATAGGGTGCGATTTCGAGGATACCGGGCTGCGGTTTCAGCGCGTTCACGACTCAGCCCCCACCGTCGTTGGGCGCCAGATCGTTTTCGCTGAGCGGCACCGCGTAGCCGCCGATGTGGACGATGCGCACCACATCCTTGCCGAGCGACTCCTTGAGGCGCGTCACCGCCTGACCGCCGGGCTCGATGAAGCCGAACACCTCGACGAGATAAGTCCAACCCGGAGGCCGGTTCGGGTCGTGCCACATTTGATTGAAGGCCGGGGAAAATCCAACTTGCGACAAAGCATTCTCGATGACGTTGAAGCCGACATCGCTCTCCGCCTCGATGGCGAGGTAGGAACGGTCCCGGCCGGTCTGCTCCTGCTCGATGGGGCAGATGACCAGCGCTTCGGAGCCGGCGTTGCGCGCGTTACCCTGACCGATGAACGGGAGCCGTGCGATGATCCGTGGCGTGCCGGGCCGATCGTCGACCAGATGACGCCACCAGTTCTCATGCTCGTCGTGACGCGGCAACGGAACGATCCCGACCGTCGCATCGCCGTTGCGCACGGCTTCGACAACGCGCCGGGGCGCGGTGTGGCGGCTCATCGGCGTGAATGATCCGTACTGGTCGCGGGCCATGTCCCAGAATCCGGGCTCTTCCTCGGAATAGTACACGGCAGCCGAAAACGGACCCTCGAAACTGAGTGTCGCCACGATCAGCTCGCGCCAAATGCGGGCCAGTTCGCGTTTCGGAAAAGACCCGCTGTGGCGTTCCATGAGGCGGTAGAAGATCTCGGCTTCGCGCGCCGGTCGGATCTTGACTTCGGACCCTTCTTTTTCCTTCACGGCGCGGACGCCTTCGACGACCCGGGTCCGTTCCATCAAAAGGTCCTGGATGTTGCTATCGATCTCGTCGATCCTAGCCCGCAGTTCCTTCAGCTTTTCGTTCTCGGTCGTCATCGTCGTTCGCGCCCCGCGAATGTGGTCCCGGCCGCTCGGTTCACCGGCGCGGCGTCATTTCGGTACGGCCGTCCGGGTGTCGTTTCCTCACAGTCGGAAAATGGGGCCTAGTGATAGTCGCCCGCAAGGCCAAAATCAAAGAAAACATTGTAACTATTCGGCATTTCGGGAACCGGAAATGCCTATCTTCCCGCGCGACGACGCCCCTGGATTGCGGTTGGGAATGGGCAGAACGCCACGCCGAGCCTCCCGTTGTGCCGCCGGTTGCGCGGCATAGATCTGCTTGACCGCCTCCATGACGATGACACCAGAAAATGTCGAGAAGATACGGCCGCCGATCTTTTCCCAGGCCGGTGCCGAGGACAACACCATGCGCGACCGCGACGGCGGCACGTAAAGGGCCCTTTGATGTTCGATCGGCGTGAGCATGTTGTCACGCAAGAGGCGGGACAACTGGGCGACGGAATAGGGCTGGCCGTGACCGAACGGTGTGCGTTCGAGTCGCGCCCAGACACCACGCCGATTGGGCACGACGACCATCAGTCGGCCGCTACCGTCCATCACGCGCCACACCTCGCGCAGCATCGGACGCAGATGTTCGGCGCATTCCAAGCTGTGGACGAGCAACACCTTGTCGAAGGACAGGTCATCGAACGGCAGTTCGAGCTCGTCGACGAGAGTCGTCCGCCCCTTGGCGTCGATCGGCCAATGGAGCACGCCTTGCGCCGCCGGCATGGCGGCAACCACGCGTTCCCCCTCGTCCAGAAAGCTCCTCAGGTATGGCGTCGCGTAACCGAGGCCGAGAACGCTCTCAGCGCTTACGTCCGGCCACAGGGCGCGGATTCGCCGCCGGATCATGCGCCTGGCCACCTGCCCCAGGGCGGTCGCGTAAAAATCTCTTATATCAACGACATCGGTCCACATGAGACGAGCATATATCACGAATTGCCGCATTGACACGCCGCGGTAGGTGCGCCGGCGCAATCCAGGTGCTAGGGTCCGCGAGCAATTCGCGAAACCGCTGGAACAGCCAATATGAAACTACGTTATTCCCCGACCTCGCCCTATGTCAGAAAAGTCAGTGTCACCGCCATCGAGACCGGGCTGGATTCCCGGATCGAACGCGTTGAGACCAACGTTTGGGACCCGCAAACGGACATTGGCGGCAGCAATCCGCTGGGCAAGGTCCCGACCCTTATTCTCGATGACGGCACCGTGCTCTTCGATTCCCCGGTCGTCTGTGAATACCTGGATTCCCTTCATGACGGGCCGAAGCTGTTCCCCGCCAATGGCGGCTCCCGTTGGCAGGCGCTTCGCCTCCAAGCCCTCGGCGACGGTGTTCTCGACGCCGCCGTCCACGTCGTCGTCGAAGGGCGCCGCGAAGAAGCGCTCCGCTCGCAGGGTTGGATCGAGCGACAGAAAACGGTCATCGCGCGGGCTCTCGACTTTCTCGAGGAAGACGTCGAAATGTTGTCCGGCGATCTATCGATCGGCTTGATCAGCGTCGGTTGCGCCTTGGGCTATCTCGATCTCCGGATGCCGGACGATCCGTGGCGGCGCGATCATCCGGCGCTTGCCGATTGGTTCGAAGCCTTCTCTGAACGGCCATCCATGGCCTCGACGATCCCGGCCGACCCGGTCTGATCGCCATGGCGGTGCCAGAGATCAACGGTTTGACGGCACAAGAGGTGATCGACCGGCTCGACCTGGCAGCCCATCCGGAAGGCGGTCATTTTCGCGAGATCTACCGCCACCAGCCGGAAGGCGGCGGGCGCGGCTGGGTGACCACCATATATTTCCTGCTGGCATCCGGCGAAACGTCGCACTGGCACCGGATCGACGCCGACGAAGTGTGGCATTTCTACGCGGGTGCACCCCTGACCCTATCCACTTGCGGCCCGGACAAAAAAACGCGGGATGCCGTTCTCGGCACCGATCTGCGGGAGGACGAGCGCCCCGTATCCGTGGTGCCGGCCGGATATTGGCAGTCAGCGCGGTCGCTGGGCGAATGGCCCCTGGTCGGCTGCACCGTGGCGCCGGCCTTCGAATTCGACGGCTTCGAACTGGCGGCGCCGGGCTGGGCGCCGAACGGGGCGCCTCGATGAACCGGAAAGACAGGCGCCGGAATAAGGCGGAAATCCGGGCCCGCAGGGGCCGTGGACCGGCAAATTGGCCCGATTTCGATCCGCAGGCCCTATTCAAGGCGGCGGTTGCCGATCGCAAGGCGGGACGCCTGGACGCCGCCGAAAAGGGATACCGGCAGATTCTGTCAGTCTTTCCCGAGAACGCCGGCGTCAATGTCAACCTCGCCATCGTGCTCCGCGAACTTGGGCGGCTCGAGGAGGCCGCCGAGTGCTGCCGCACCGCCATCGAGAGCGAACCGAGATTGGTGCAGGCACGCATCGCCCTGGGTTCGCTGGAGACCGAGCTCGGCCGTCCGGACAGCGCCCTCGAACAATTCGACGCGGCCCTCGAACTCGAACCAGGTGCGCCCGGCACCCTGGTCAACCGCTCGATCGCGCTCCGCGCCCTCAGACGCTTCGACGAGGCAACCCAGGACTGTCTCAGCGCCATTCAACAGGCCCCGGATATGGCCGAGGCCCGGAACACACTCGGCGCCATCCAACAGGCCGCCGGGAAGCTCGACGATGCCGAACGGACCTACAATGAGGTGCTGGCGCGTTTTCCGAAGCATGCGGAAGCCTTGACCAATCTCGCTTCCCTCCACAACCGCTGCGGCCGCTATGACGATGCGGTCGGATGCTGCGATGAAGCGCTGGCCGCCGACCCATCGTTCGTCGAGGCCCATGTCAACAAGGGTATCGCCCGGCGCGAACAAGGGCGGGCGGAAGATGCGGCCACGGCATTCGGCGAAGCCCTCGCGCTCGACCCGACCAACGCCGGCGCCCGGGTCAACCTGGGGACCGCGATGGCAGCCATGGGTCGGAACACGGATGCCCTCGCCTGCTACGAAGACGCCTTGACCCTGGCTCCCGGCCTGGCCGAGGCCCATTTGAACCGTGGCAACGCGCTCCGTGATCTTGGTCGTTTGACCGAAGGCATCGCTTCTTACAGGAACGCCTTGGCGCACCAACCGGATTCCGTCGATGCCCATTTCAACCTCGCCTTGGCGCTGCTTGTGGCCGGCGACTTCGAGGCGGGGTGGAGGGAACACAAATGGCGCTGGAAGACGGAAAAGTTGAAGCCCTTTTCCCGGGATTTCGACCAGCCGCTGTGGGACGGTTCTCCGCTCGGCACCAAGTCACTGTTGGTCTGGAACGAACAGGGCATCGGCGACGAGGTCATGTTTTCGCTTTGCCTGCCGGACCTGCTGGCCAGCAATCCGGAGGCCCGCATACTTCTCGAATGCGATGGCCGCCTCGTCGGAATGCTCGGAAGGACCTACCCAAATCTCACCATCCTCGGACGCGACCGTTTCGACACACGCGGCGACTTCGTGGCGCGGCCCCAATTCGACGTGCACATCCCGGCCGGCAGCCTGCAACAGCACTACCGAGGCTCGCTCAATGCCTTTCCCTCCGTCATTATCGGACCACGGCCGGATGCGGAGAAGTTGGCGCGATGGCGCCATCGGCTCGACGGTATTGGAACTGGGCTCAAGGTCGGCATCGCCTGGCGTGGCGGTGTCCTGCAGAGTTTGAGGCAGCAAAAGTCGATTGCGCTCGAGACCCTTATTCCCGTTCTCACCGTCGCCGGTATTCACTTCGTCAACCTGCAATACGGTGACTGCGCCAACGAGTTGGCGGCAATTGAAAGAGACTGCGGGGTCACCATTCATGATTGGCCTGACCTGGATCCGATCGCTGACATCGAAGACCAGGCCGCTTTGATCGCCAATCTCGATCTCGTCATCCAGACGAGCAATGCCTCCGCGCATATGGCGGGCGCAATGGACATTCCGGTCTGGACCCTGGTTTGCGCCGCACCGGATTGGCGCTGGGGGACAACCGGCGACACCTGCCCCTGGTATCCGTCCATGCGTATCTTCCGCCAACGGATGCCGGGAGACTGGAAGGGACTCGCTGAGGAAATAGCGGGCAAGCTAGAAACGAAGGCGAGAGGCGAAGGACCATGATCGGCGGGAGGAGTCCATGTTGACTCTACGCCTGACGGCGATCGCCCTCGCCTTGTTCATCGCCGGGCGTGCCACTGCCGCCGACCGGCCGATCGTGCTCGGCATCATCGCTGAGGAGCCCTATTTCCGCCTGACCCGTACGGGAACTTACGGCGGAGACGGTGCTGACAAACTGCGCAAGTTGTTCTTCGCCGTCGGCAAACGTCTTGTCTTCCGAGCCCTACAGCGCCCGGAGGCGATCGCCCTGGCGGAAAATGGAAGCATCGACGGCGTTGCCCTCTTACCGGGAAAACTGGAAGGTGATACAGGCCTTCACTATTCGATACCCCTGTTCTGCCGGCATTACGTATTCTTGTTCCGCAAGGGCGAGGGACTGGATTGGACGGTCCCTGAGGGGCTCGCAGGAAAGCGTATCGTCGTGCTCGAAGGCCGCGACCAACCCGATGCCGTCGATCAGTTGATCGGTCTGGCGGCGCTCACGAGGATCGAAGCCGCCGAGGCGGCATTGGTCTTTCCAATGCTCGCGCATAACCGGGCCGACATGGCGGTCCTACCTGCGAGGGAGGTGCGGAGGGCGTTCCTTCTCGACGATCGATGGCGCGACGTGATCGAACAGTCGCCGCAACCGGTGAGCGTCACGCCGCTGCATCTGGGACTGTCGAAACGGCGCCAGGCTTCGGGGTTCGCCAACCGCATCAACGAATCCATCCGCCGCCTCGGCATCGGTGGCAGATGCTGACCCCGACCGCGATGTGGCTTTAAGGTTCCACCACCGTTTTTTTTGAATCCCACATATCCCTCGACGCGATCACGGCGCCGCCGACGATAAGGGCGCAGGCCGCGGCGACGGCCCAGGTCGCTTCGCCTTTGCCGAAGGCGATCAGGAGCACGGTCGAGATCAGAGGCGCGGAATAGGCGAAGGCGCCCAGGACCTGAATGTTGCCGTGCTTGGTACCGAAGTCCCAGGCGAAAAAGGCGGCACCGACCGGCAGCAACCCAAGGCCGGCGACGGCCAGCCACTCGCCCAAGTCCGCCGGCCACACGGTTGTCTCGAAAGCGATGTGGCAAAGCCCGGCCAGCAGCGCCGTTACCGCGCAGAAGCCGCCGACCGTGTCCGTCGGCACCTGGCCGAAACGGCGGTTGGTGACCGAATAGGTCGACCAGGTGAGTGCGCAGGCGCCGGCCATGACGTAGCCGAGTGTATGTTCGGCCCGGAGACCGGTGATCCCCTTGCCGCCGGTGACCAGGATGACAGTGCCGGCGAGCCCGGCAAAGGCGCCGACGAGATGCCACCAGCGCAGCCGCTCGCCCGGCAGCAAAGCCGAAAACAGCACGATCAGCAACGGCCACAGGTAGGCGATGAGACCGGCTTCCACGGGCGGCGCGTTGCGTAGAGCCATGAAATAAAAAAAGTGATAGCCGAACAGACCGCTCACCCCGAGCAGCCAGGCGCCACGCGGTTGTGTCAGCAGGGTTTTGACATCGTCGCCGGCGACCACCCATTTGACGGCAACGAGCGCCGTCGCCACAGCGAACGCCATGGCCGTCAGTTGGAAGGGCGGCACCCGGCCGGTCAACGTCGTCAACAGGGCCAAGAGGCCCCACATGAGGACGGCGGTGCCGCCGATCAACGTGGCGCGCAGGCGTCGGGCATGAATGTCCGTCATGGCTGGAAGGTGATTACATTGAGGCGGCGCTCACCGTCGCCGTAGACGATCTCATCGTCGCCATCTCCGTCGAGATCGGCCGCCACGACCCCCGTCGCCAGCCGTCCCGCGATGGGCCACCGGGCCAATTCGCGATAGGTCCCCTGGGCGAAGGTCACGACTAACAGGTTCCGACGCCCCGCATCGGGAACGACGATGTCGGGCACCCGGTCCCCATTGACATCGAGAATCGCGGCGAGCGCCAACACCCGGGAACCCATGGCGTGGTTGGAAAACCCGAATTGGGCGTGATCCTCGACCAAGTTTCCGCCGCGCCGTTCATAGAGCTTCAGCGTGCCGCCGATATGCGGCGTGATGACGGCCGCCGCCTCGAACCGACCATCGCCGTCGAAATCCGCAACGCCGACGGGATTGAGCCAACGGTTCGCCATGCCGATGGCCGGCGCCTCGGCGGCGATGACGAGTTCACCGTCCTTCTCTGCCAGAAGGGTCAAGGCGGCACCGTGGGAAAGGAACGATTTGACGACCAGGAGCTCGTCGATGCCGTCGCCGTCCATATCGATGATACGCGCCATGCGGTCCTCGAAAACGGCGTCCTCGCCGAGGTCGAAACGTGCCATTGATCCGTCGGCGAGTTGGGCGACGACGGCGCCGGCCTCGATCGCATCACCGAGGACGCCGTGGTCGTAACGGTTCGTCGGTGCCGCCAGCCAAGCCGATCGGATTGAGCCGGGCCCTCGCGAAATCTCCGTGTCGGGCAACGCGTCGGTTGGCTTTGTGTGACTGATATCCGGAATGTCTGGCTCGAAGGAAAGGCGGCTGTCTGACAAGCCCACACGGTATACCGGACCACCGGCAGTCTCGACGACGACCGATCCGTCGCGCTCCACGAGGTCGTAGGCCGCGGCGCGCAAAGTGTGGCTCACGGTCTCGATCTCGACGGCCACGGCAGCGGTCGCCGTAAGCACGGCGGCGAGAGATATCAGCAGGCAACGCGTAAGCAGGGCATCCTCCTCGCACAAAAACAAACCCCCTTCCCGTAGGGGAAGGGGGTTCGGAATGCAAGAATTCGACGGTGTGTCAGACCATGTACTGGCCGCCGTTGATGGACAGTGTCGAACCGGTGATGAAACCGGCCTGTTCGTCCGCGAGGAAGACGACGCAACGCGCAATCTCTTCCGGCTCACCCAAGCGGCCGACCGGTATGTACGGCAGTATGTGCTTGTTGAGGACGTCCTCGGGCACGGCCTTAACCATTTCGGTGGCGACGTAACCCGGCGCGATCACGTTGCACGTGATGCCCTTGGCGGCGCCTTCCAGCGCGATCGACTTGGAAAAACCGATCATTCCGGCCTTGGCGGCGGAATAGTTGGACTGGCCGAATTGCCCCTTCTGTCCGTTCAAGGAACTGATGTTGATGATCCGGCCGTAGCCGCGCTCACGCATGCCCGGAAAGACGATATGGGTCAGATTGAAGACGCTTTCCAGGTTGGTCCGCATCACAGCTTCCCACTCCTCGACGCTCATCTTGTGAACGGGTCGGTCGCGGGTTATGCCGGCGTTATTGACCAGGATATCGATGGTGTCGTGGTCCTTTTCGAGTTCCCCGATTGCCATCTCGCAGGAATCGTAGTTCCCGGCATCGAACTTGACGGCCGGAATGCCGGTCTCGTCGGTGAAGGCCTTGGCCGCCTCGTCGTTGCCGCCGTAGCTGGCAATGACGTCGTGGCCCGCCGCTTTCAAGGCGATGGAAATGGCTCGGCCGATGCCGCGCGAGCCGCCGGTCACAAGTGCAGTATGGGTCATGGTTGCCTCCGTTTGTCGCAGCAGGCCGGACGCGCTCTTACGGCGCGCCCGCCTACCATGACGGTCATGTTAGAGGGTTGATTGCGGAGATCAACCGCGTTCGACACACATGGCTATGCCCATGCCGCCGCCAACGCATGCCGTCGCCAAGCCTTTCTTGGCATCCCGCTTGGCCATTTCGTGGAGCAGGGTCAGCAGGATGCGGCAGCCGGAAGCACCGACCGGATGGCCGAGGGCAATGGCGCCGCCGTTGACGTTCACCTTGTCCAGGTCCCAACCCATCTCCTTGTTGACGGCGATGGCCTGGGCGGCAAAGGCCTCATTGGCTTCGATCAGGTCGAGATCACCGATGCTCCAACCGGCGCGTTCGAGGGCTTTGCGGCTGGCCGGAATGGGGCCAGTGCCCATGATCGCCGGATCGACACCGCAGGTGGCCCAGGATTTGATGCGGGCCAACGGCTCGACACCTCGCTCCTCGGCTTTTTCGGCGGTCATCAGGACAACCGCGGCGGCGCCGTCGTTAATGCCGGACGCATTACCGGCCGTCACCGTGCCTTCCTTGTCGAAGGCGGGACGCAGCTTGCCGAGCGATTCGATCGTCGTGCCGTGGCTCGGATGCTCGTCGGTATCGACCACGATGTCGCCCTTACGGGTACTGATGGTGACCGGCGTGATCTCGTCGTTGAACTTGCCTTCACCTTGCGCCGCCTCGGCTTTGTTCTGTGAAGCGCAGGCGAACGCGTCCTGTTCATCGCGGGTGATCTGGTATTGCTTGGCGACGTTCTCGGCCGTATTGCCCATGTGGTAGCTGTGGAACGGATCGATGAGCGCATCGCGCAGCATGTGGTCCTCGAACTTGGCCGGACCCATTTTGACGCCCGGGCGAAGATTGGCCATGTGCGGCGCCAGGCTCATGCTTTCCATACCGCCGGCGACGACGATGTCGCTGTCGCCCAAGGCGATCGATTTGGTGCCCTCGGCGACCGCACGCAGACCGGAAGCGCAGAGCTGGTTGATGGCATAGGCCGTGGTTTCGTGTTTCATGCCGGCACCGAGCGCCACTTGGCGGGCCGGGCCGGAACCGGTGTTGGCGGTCAGAATGATGCCCATGATCATTTCGTCGACATCGGCGGCGTCGACGCCGGCGCGGGTCAAGGCTTCCTTGGCGGCGACGATACCGAGCTCGGTCGGGGCGACTTTGGACAAGGCGCCGTTAAAAGCTCCGATCGGGGTCCGCGCACCACCGGCAATAACGATTTCTGACATGTATGGGATCCTCCACAAAAAATTCGTTTCGCGCATTTCCTTGCGGCTCCTTGCGGCGAAACGACCGCTGAACACGACGATTTCGCAGGTGCGAAAACTCTCTCCACGGCTGTTATACGCTGATCTCAGAATCATTTCAAGGGGCGCTTTTGTGCACCTGCGAAATGAATACTCCGATGTGTGATGGACCCGTGCCCGGCGTGTCGCTGCCGGTTACGCCGCGTCTTATTTTATTCGGCGGCCGCAGCCACCCTGCCGCGACGGCGGGTGCCGGCGAATGCCGCCAGCTCGGATACGGCCACCACCGCCTGGTCGAGATCCTCCTGATCCGTGAAGAAGCCTGGCGAAAAGCGAACCGCGCCGTTTTGGGCGGTCAGGCCCCGGTCTTCGTGGACGAGCGGCGCACAGTGGAGTCCGGGGCGCACGCAAATGCCGTGATCCGCGTCGAGCATGGCACCGACCTGATCCGCCGGCAGGTCGCCGATGTTGATCGACACGGTGGCGACGCGAGGCTGGTCTATGCCGGGTCCGTAAACGACAACACCTTCCAGCGATTGAAACGCTTCGATCAGATGGCGGGCATGCGCGCGTTCACGATCCAAGATGTGATCAAGGGCAGCACGGCAGGCGACGGCGTGGGGAACGGGATTCCCCTCCGAGGCCAACTGCTGGTGCCCCAGCTCGGCGAACCATTTCTGGGCCGCGTTCAGGCCGGCGATGCCCGGCAGCGGTGGCGTACCGGCTTCGAGGCGATAGGGAAAGACGTCGGGCTGCAGCGGCGAGATCGAATCGACGCCGGTGCCGCCGACCCGGGCCGGGCGGATATCGACCCCCGCGGCGACGACCATGCCGCCCACGCCTATGGGGCCGAACAGTCCCTTGTGGCCGGTAAAGACGAGGACATCGATGCCACAGGCCTCCATGTCGATCGGCAAGACGCCGGCCGTCTGGCAGGTATCGACGATGAAGGCGGCGTCCGTCTCGGCGACGATACGCCCGATGGCGGCAACGTCTTGAACGGAACCCAAGACGTTCGATGCGTGATTGACGACGACGGCGCGAGTCTCCGGGCGGATGGCGCGGCGGATATCGACCGGGTCCACGTAGCCGGCTTGGTCACCTGGGACGCGGGTTACCGAAACGCCGTGGTCGCGTTCGAGATGATTGGCGGGACGCAGGACCGAATTGTGTTCAAAGCGCGTGATCACCAGGTGATCGCCGGAACCGACCAGGCCGCCGATGGCCGTGTTCAGAGAGTCCGTCGCGTTCAGTGAGAAGATCACGCGATCAGGATCTCCCGCAAAACCGAAAAACTGAGCCAGCAGCCGGCGCGTTTCGACGACCAACCCCTCGGCAGCCACCGACATTTCGTGTCCGGCCCGCCCGGGATTCACCCCGTACTGGCGGAAGAAGCGGTCCATGAACTGATAAACCGGTTCCGGCTTCGGCCAGGTGGTCGCGGCATTGTCGAAGTAATAATGCTCTTTCATCGTTCCCTCCGGCCCAATCCGAAACCCGGCGCCGGTTCATGCGTCAGCGCCATCTTCAGGAGACTTGATCATTTTACCGGTGATACGATGGAATATGGTTTTTTTATTTCAAATTTTTTCGGAAATTGTGGTAAATTTTAACCTTAATGCGCAGTTTATGGAGGAATTTTTTGCATCCCACTGATCGTAAGATTCTGAATGAACTTCAGAAGGATGCGGACCGGCCCGTCGCCGAGATCGCCGAGCATGTCGGCTTGAGCACGACACCCTGTTGGCGGCGCATTCAAAACCTGGAAAAGAACGGGTTCATTCGTGGCCGCGTCGCTTTGCTCGACCGAGACAAGTTGAATGTCGGCGTCGACGTGTTCGTCGCCATCCGCACCCACGAGCACAACGCCCAATGGCTGAAGACCTTCGCCACGGTCGTCGCCCGGTTTCCCGAGGTCGTCGAGTTCCATCGCATGAGCGGCGAGGTCGACTACCTGCTCAGGGTCGTCGTCCCGGACATCGCCGCCTACGACGCGTTCTATCAGCGCCTTATCAGCGAGGTCGACATCTTCGATGTCAGTTCGAGCTTCGCGATGGAACGTATCAAATCGACGACCGCCCTGCCGCTCGACTACGTTTGAGACTACGGGCCCGCCCAGGCCTCAATCGAATCGCGCGTTCAGCCATGCGGCCAACGGTTCATAGAGGAGCTCATGGGCGCGGCCTCCGGTGGCCATGCCGATGTGACCGGCCGGCAGGCGCCAGACATCGGCGCCATCGATCAGAGCGGCCAGGGGAGAAGCCGAAGCCGGCGGCACGATATGGTCGCGCTCGGGCACGACCACGAGGCTGGGAACGGTGACATGGGCCGGGTCGATGACCTCGCCGTCGATACGCCAGGCGCCGCTCGCCGGCGTGTTGTCCAGGTACCATCCGAACAGGCATTCGCGGGCCACGGCGGCGGTCAACGGTACGCCGTCATTGAGCCAATCTTCGAGAGCGACGAACAGCTTGGCCTCGGCACTGTCGGCGCCGAGGTTGGCGAAACGCCGGAACTTCTCACCGGTCAAGGTCGGCCCCAGGGAGGCGAACATGGCCTGCAGGATGTCGACCGGAAAATAGCCGAGTCCCGCAATCATCGTTTCGAAAGCCGGGGCCATGGCGCGAAGGTAGGGCAACGTCGGCGTGTCGGCGTGGAAGTCCCAAGGCGTTGCGAGTAAGGCCAATCCGGCCGTGGGACTTTTCTGGGCGCCGGCGAGCGCCAGAAGGCCGCCCATGCAGTAGCCGACGGCGACCGGCGCTCGCCCCGCCGTCTCGGCGACAACACCGATGGCCTCGGCCAAGTAACCGGCCACGTAATCGGTCAGGGAGAACCCGGCTTCAGCGTCGCCGGGCGCATCCCAATCGACGAGAAAGGGCCGCAATCCGGCACCCGCGAGATAACGGACCAGGCTGCGCCGTTCCGTCAGGTCGAGAATATAGCTGCGGTTGACCAGCGACGGCACGACAATGACCGGACGGCCATCACCACCGCCTCCCACGGCACCGTAATCGAGAAGCCGTGCCGACCCGCGCTGCCAGACCACTGGGACGTCGACCGGGCGTTCGTTGCGGGAAAAGGCCCGGTAAGCGAGTACGCCGTCAGCGAAGGCCGTCAAGCGTTTGACGGCTTGGCGGGAGACGGCCTCTGCCAATCCCTCGGGATCGGCGCAGGCCTTCACCGCCGCGATTGTCGAGTCATGGTTTTTTCTTGGTGCGGATCCGTTCGGCACCCTGCCCTTCAAGTCGAGAGACCCGCTCCTCAAGAGCGGCAATGCGCTCAAGGAGCTCATCAACATCAGGGCTTGGTTCGCCATGTGCAAGGGAAGCGGCCGAGGCCCCATCGACCAGCCCGTTCCCGGCTGTACCGCCGGCACCGTCTTCTGGGCTTCCATTTTCCGCTTCACTCCCTTTTCCGGTCCCGCTTGGCGGGCACACCAACGTATCCGCAGTCTGTTCCGCGGCCGTCTTCACGGCGCCGGCCATGGCATCGGCGAACGACGCCGCGCCCGTGTTCATCATGGCGATCGTGTTCGCCAACACCTCCGCCGTTTCACCGTCCTTGGCAAGAGCGCTCATATGCTGCTGCCAAAGATCGAGGTACTTACGCGCCAGTTCGTCGAGGTCGGGATTATCGGACATTCATTTCACGGTACTAGCCGGAAGCAGTCGCCGCCCGCCGGTTGTCTCCTTCGGTGGTCATTATAAGCACCAATTGCGCAATGCGAAACCGGGCATTGCAGCGCAGCATAAACCGCGTTACCCTTTTGGTGAAACGTGAACAGGTACTTGCGACATGACCGAAGACAAGGGCGATTCGAACAAACCGGTTACCATCAAGAAGTATGCGAACCGGCGTCTCTATAACACTTCGACAAGCAGTTACGTAACGCTCGACCACCTGTCCAAGATGGTCAAGGAGGGTACCGATTTTGTCGTCAACGACGCCAAGACCGGCGACGACATCACACGTCAGGTCCTGACCCACATTATCGTCGAAGAAGAAAGCAAGGGGCAGAACCTCCTGCCGATCCAGTTCCTTCGCCACTTGATCAGCTTCTACGGGGACAGCCTGCAATCGGTCGTTCCCAATTATCTCGATTACTCCATGCAAGCCTTCGCCCGCAATCAGGAGCAGATGCGGAGCTACATGCGCGATACGCTCGGCGGCCTCAACCCTTTCGGCCAGTTCGAGGAAGTCGGCAAACAGAACATGGCCATGTTCGAAAACGCCATGAAGCTGTTCACGCCGTTCCGGCCCGGAGCCGGTAACGGGAAAGCCCCTTCCGACCAAGAGCCACCGGATGCGGCGGCCAATCCCGACGAGTCGCTCGATGCATTGCGGAACAAGCTCGACGACATGCAAAAGCAGCTGGATGCGCTGACCCGCGACGGCAAGAGCTAACGAGCCCTCCCGCCCCCTATTGATTGGATGACCGCCGCGCCGAGCGGATGTCGTGCTGCGCGGACAACAATTCGAGTGTTTCATTGAAATCTTTAGTTGCAACAGATGTTGCAAATTTTCTTTTGGGGTGAAGGCGAAATTATGATTTTCACCAACATCAAATATGGTATAGTCGATTTTGGTGCTGATCTTGATCGCACCGGTTGATAGATTGGTTCGACGCCGCAACCGGGCCTGTCTCGCAAATCATTAAAAACAAAGACATTGCGAACGATCGTGCGGCAGTTGGGAGAAAGTAGGTTCAACATTGAACCTAATTGGAATGGAGGTAAGACAAAGTGCTGCAAGAACACACCTATGTGCCGGACGAGGGTCAGCAAACGAAAGCGACGAACAGGGCCACCGACACGGATCGATACGTCGGGGCGCGGATCCGTGCACGCCGGACCATGCTGGGATTGTCCCAGCAACAGATGGCCGAGTTGGTTGGCGTAACCTACCAACAGGCCCACAAATACGAGCGTGGGATCAACCGGATTTCAGCCGGCCGTCTCTATGAAATCGCCCAAGTGCTGCGTGTTCCCGTCGGTTATTTCTTTGAGGGCCTCGGCGAACGCGACGAAGGGACCCTGGCGTCGCGCCAGCGGATGTGCCTGGAGGTTGCCAGGAACTTCGCCCAGATCGACAACAAACGCCATCAGGAGGCTCTCAGCCAATTGGCGCGAGCCCTGGCCGTGGCCGACGCCGACTAGGGTTAGGCCCGACAAGGTTTCTTCGAGGCGTGGTTCAGGGCAGTTCGCGGAGAACGCGAAACCCCAGCCAGTAGCTCTTGACCCCCGGGGGATTTTTCGCCCGATAAGTCCCCTGGGAAACCTTACTGAAATAGTAGAACGATCTGCCGCGAATAACGCGGAAACGGCAGTTGCCGGTCTTGCGCGCCGTACCGTCCGAAGGGGCGCCGCGGTGGTCGGCGTTCCAGCAGTCCTCGACCCATTCGAAGGCATTCCCCGCGGTGTCGAAAACGCCGAACGGATTGGCCCCGAAAGTGCCGACCGGTTTTGTCTCATGGGAACAGCAGGAATGGTCCTTGGCCGAGCAGCATTGCTTTGATTCGCAGTCGCGGCAGTTGGCCATCTTGCTGCCCGTTTCGTCGCCCCACCAGAATTTCGACCGGGTGCCGGCCCGATGCACGTACTCCCACTCCGCCTCCGACGGCAGGCGGTAGGTTTGGCCGGTCTTGCGGCTCAGCCACTTGAGGTAATTTTTCGCCTGGTCCCACGTGATATTGATGACGGGTCGGCTCTTTCGGCCCCAATTGTGGTCATGCGGCCGATGCCGACATCCTTTTTCGGCGACACAGGCTAGCCATTGATCGAACGTGACCTCAAACCGCCCGATGGCGAAGGGGCGCTTGAAGTTGACCCGATGGGCCGGTTTTTCGGTCTTGCGCGTCTTGTTGCTGCCCATGACGAAAATGCCGGCCGGAACCACGATGAGTTCCGGACATTGCGGACAATCGCGAAACACGGTTCCCGGTTTCGGCGTCATCGTCTTGGCAGCCAAGAGCCCCCCGTCACCGGCGCCGGCGCCGGCGCCGTCAACGGTCAGGGCGGCGAAAACCGCGGCAAGTGCGGCGATGCGAAATGCTTGTCTGAGGAGTGTCCGGATCATCGTTCCTCCGATTGCGATGGCCGAGTTAATGATGCGGTGGTGGCGCCGTCAAGGGATTGCAGGCGCGACACGGCCCACCGCGCCGCTTCGGCAACGACGGGGGCCTTGTCGGACAACAGGGCCCGGGCCTCGGCGGCCAGCGACGGTTCGCCGCTGTTGGCGATGGCGATCAGGACGTTGCGCACAAACCGGTCGCGGCCGGTGCGTTTGATCGCGGTACCTCTGAACAAACTCCGGAACTGCTCGTCATCGAGTTCCGCCAGGTCAGACAGTCTGGGCGCGCTCAATTCGGCCCGGGGGCGGAATTCGGATAAGCTCGCCAAGGTCGAAAAACGGTTCCAGGGGCAGACGGCCAAACAGTCGTCGCAGCCGTAAATGTGGTTGCCCATGGCGGCCATCAGGTCGGGTTCAATGTCGCCTTTGTGTTCGATGGTCAAATAGGAAATGCACCGCCGGGCATCGAGGCGGTAGGGGTCGGTGATGGCGCCCGTCGGACAAATGTCGATACAGCGTGTGCAAGACCCGCAATGGTCGGTCTCGGGCGGGTCCGGTTCCAATTCGAGGCTGGTGAACACCTCGGCCAAAAAAAGCCAGGACCCAAAGTCCCGCGACACCAGATTGGTATGCTTGCCCTGCCATCCGATGCCGGCGGCCTGGGCCAGTGGCTTTTCCATGACCGGCGCCGTATCGACGAACACACGGATATCGGCATCGAACTCGACGGCGATCCAGCGGCCGAGACGTTTCAGGCGCTTCTTGATCACGTCGTGGTAATCCCGGGCGCCCTGGGCGTAGACGCTGATCGCGCCGCGCTCCTTGTTCGACAGGATCGCCATGGGATCGATCGGCAAACCGTAGTTGACGCCAAGCGCGATCACGGAGCGCAATCCATCCATCAGGGCGATCGGATCAGCCCGCCGGCCATCGGGGGTCTCCATCCAGGCCATGTCACCATGCCGGCCCTCCGCCAGAAACCGGTTCAGATCCTCGCGTTTTTCCGGCGCGATGCGGGGTGCGGTGAAGCCGACGGCATCGAAGCCGAGTTCGCGCGCCTTGTCTCGGATAAGCTCTTTCACCATTCGCTCGCCATCCGGATTAAACTATGCTATTCACCGCCGCCTTCGAAGCGCGACCAAAGGTGCCACAACATGGGTTTTCGTTACACCGTTCTCTATATCTTGCTGATCGTCGCGGTGAACTACGGCTTTTCCGTGGTGCCGTTGGTCGATCTGCCGGGTGGAGAAAAGTGGCCGCCGATGTCCCTGGTCGTCGGCCTGATCTTCGTGGCCCGTGACTTTGCCCAGCGGGAGATCGGTCACCGCGTGATCATCGCCATGCTGGTTGCCGGCGTCATCAGCTATGTGATGGCCGATCCCTTCGTGGCCGCGGCCAGCGTCGCCGCCTTCCTGATCAGCGAGTTCGCCGATTGGGCCGTCTATTCGTTCACCGGACGCCCGTTCAGCCAGCGCATTCTGCTGTCGAGCGCCATCGGCACGCCGGTCGACAGCGTCGTCTTTCTCGGAATCATCGGGCACTTGTCGGTTACCGGTGTCATCGTCATGACCCTGAGCAAGATGGTCGGCGCCTTCGTCGTATGGGCGATGGTGCGGCGGCGGGAAAACCTCGCCTCCTGACGCGGCATTACCTGTGGTCGAGATTCTCGGTAAAAGAGCCGTCGTTCTGCTCAGCGGCGGGCTCGACTCGACGACGGTCCTGGCGCTGGCCTTGCGGAACGGTTTCGACGTCGCTGCCTTGACCTTCGACTACGGCCAACGTCACGCCCTCGAACTGCGCGTCGCACGCGATCTCGTCGAACGCTTGGGCCTTCGCCGCCACGCCGTCGTCAGCATCGACCTTCGTGCTTACGGTGGCTCAGCCCTGACCGACGACATCCGCGTTCCGAAAGGCCGCAGCGCCGGCGAGATTGGCGAAGGAATTCCGGTTACCTATGTCCCCGCACGCAACACCATATTCCTCGCCCACGCCCTGGCGCTCGCCGAAGTCGAAGGGGCACGGGATATCTTCATCGGCGTCAACGCGCTGGACTACTCCGGTTACCCCGATTGCCGACCGAAATTCATCGAAGCCTTCCAGACCATGGCCAACCTGGCGACCAAGGCGGCAACCGAGAACGACCGGCCCATTGAAATCAGAACTCCTTTGATGAACATGACGAAAGCCGAGATCATCGACCTGGGGATCGGCCTCGGCGTCGACTACGCCCACACGTTGAGCTGTTACGATCCGGTGGCGGAAAAGGACGAACACGGCCGTGTCACCGGGTCCCCGCTCCACTGCGGCGCCTGCCAGCTTCGCAAAAAGGGATTTATCGAGGCCGGCATTCCGGACCGGACGCCCTATGCGGAATAGACCCTACTCTAGAACCGCCGCAGCAGGCGCTCGATGTAATCGAGTTCCGGTTGCGGCCGGGCCCTTTCGCCGGACCGCCGGCGCAGTTCGTCGAAGATCTCGCGGGCGCGCTGGATCTCGGATTCGGTCGGCACTTTGACACCATCGTCGGAGGCGTTGCCGAAATTGCCGTTGCGTGGCCGACCGAACGGATCGCGGTTTTGTCCGCGGTTGCGGCCTTGCTGATTGGGAGCCATACCCATTCCGCCCTGCATCTGGCGCGCCATCTGCTCGGCCATTTGATCGACGGCTTGCCGCATCTGCTGTAGGGCATCGCTCTGGCCGGCCAGGCCCTCGCGACCCTTGCCTTGTCCGAGGGCGCGTTCGGCGCCCTTCATCGAGCGCTCCGCCTGGCCAAGAGTGCCGGGAATGTTACCGAGCAGTTCATCCATCTGCAGCATCTGCCGTCCGAGGTCGCGCCGCAGCTGCCCCTGTAGGTCGCCGAGTCCCTGGAAGGGCATCTGCCCCTGTCCCGGTTGTTGTGGCATACCCTGCTGGCCCTGCTGACCTTGCGAGCGTTGGCCTTCCTGGCCCTGGCCACGTTGCATTTCCCGGAAGGTCCGATCCATCAGCCTCTGTTGGCGGTCGATCAAGTCGCGCATACCGTCCATCATCTGGCGGGCCTTGTTCATGCGCTGGTTCTGCTGGGTCATGAAGGCACCGTTGCGCAGGCTTTCCAACATCCGGTTGAGCTCAGAAAGCATCCGCTTGGCGGCCTCCATCGAACCGGTCCGAGCCAGCTCCCGGGCCTGCTGAAGCATCTTCTGCAGATCTGTGCTGTTCATGGTGCGGGCGTTCGGTTCGAACGGAATTTCGCTGAGACCCTGGCGCTCGAGGTGTTCGGCGAGCGCCGCCATATACTTGTCGAGGGCCGCCTGAAGCTGGTTCATCAAGCGCTCGACTTCCTTTTGGTCGGCCTGCTCGCGAAGCGCGCGCATGAGCTCTTCTTGGATTTTACGGAGATCGCGTTCGGCGACGGCAAATTCGCCGTCCTCGATTCTGAGCGCCGTTTCCCATAACAAGTCCTGGACCGACGGGACGGCGTGGCGCTGATCATCATAGACCAGCCTTGAGCGGGCGACGCGAATGGCCAGGAAGACGACCGTGTCGTGGAAGAAATGGGCGGGCTGTTCGCTGATCCCTTCCAGCGTCGAAACGACCTCGGCGACAATCGGCGGTTCCGGATCGTTTAGCTTTTTCCGGGCCTCAGCCAAGGCCCGAGCCACCGGGTGGTTGAAGGTGCGCTCAGGCAAGAGGACTTCGATGGGCTCGCTCCGCCCTTCCTGACCGAGGGCATCTTCGGCGAAAAGCTGCATCACGACCTGCGTCCCGGCCCAGGGATGATCGGACAGGTCCTTCACGGCCCTGTCCTTGACAATCGCCTCGCCGCGTTCCGAAACGGGAAGGTCAAGGCGGATCACCGCCGCGTTCTCATCGTCGCCGTCCTTGAGGCGGCGAACCGTCGTCCATATGTCGCGGACCGCGAAATCGTCGCGCGCTTCGTATTCGATCTGCAGACTGGCCCGTCCCGCCGATTTCGGCTTCTGGACAAACTCAACCTCCGGAACGAGATCGGCGAGAACGCGTATCGGCCATTGGGCAAGCACACGTTCGCCGGCGCGCACGGCCAGAGTGGCAGCCCCGACATCCTCCGCGCCAATCGGCGTATCGACCCGAAACTCGCCATCGGCAATCTCGCCGACCGCGGCCAAAGGTGTCTCCCGCGGGCCAATCGCCAGCACAGGCGGAACCGAGCCCCCGCTATATTGCACGAGGACTCCGCTGCCGACCGGAAGGCGCATGGCTTCGGGGGCGGGCGCGTCCGAGTCGGCCGACGCGGATTGCGTTCCAGCGCCCGTCGGCAATTCCAGGAAGACCGGCGCCAAGCCCGTATAGTCGGGCGGTGTAATCCAGACGTTGAGTTGTGAAGCAACAGAAGAGCCCGCGTCGGTTTGCGGAAGCAGTGCGCGCGACAGCCGTGCCGCCGCTTCACTGCCACCAACGACGCCACCGACCAATGCGATCAGCAAAACGGCGATCCGCAACGCCATGGGATCAAGTTTGGCCAGCCCTGGGGACGGGGCCCGGACTTTCAGCCGTTCCGCGGCGCGGCGCGCACGATCCAGATGAGCTTCCCACAAGTGTATTCCCGCCTCGTCGTCCAATCCGGAGACCGGCCTGTCCTGCAGAGCGGTCAATGGCCGATGATCGAACCCGCTATCCCGCTCCAGACGGTTTCGGACGTCATCGGCCGAAATGCCGAAGTCGACGGTGAAGACTCCTTTCAGCCGGTAGCCGAAGACAATCGCGAAACCGACCAAAGCAAGCCAGTGAAACCAATAGGGCAATTGTGGCAACAGGTCGAAAAGCGCCACCGACAGGAAAACCAGTATGATGGAAAACAAGCCCCAAAGTCGCGGCCAAAGCCGCTCCCATCGTAGGGCCAGGCGGGCATAGAAGGCCTTGCGGGCGAGGCGTTTGACGTAGGCCGTGGGCGGCGCAAACTCTATGCGCTGCTCTCCGCCGGCTTCTCTTCGGGTGTTTCGAGCCAACGTGGAATGTCCTCCATGTCGATCATCGCCTCAATCGTCATCCGCTTGCGGACAATGGAATAGCGATCGCCACTGACCAGCACCTCGGGCGCCAGTGGCCGGCTATTATACGCCGAAGACATAACCGCGCCATAGGCCCCAGCCGTGCGGACCGCCAAAAGATCACCGGATTCCAGTGCCGGCAGGTTCCGTTCCTTGGCGATGAAGTCTCCGGACTCACATATAGGGCCGACGACATCCATTTTCATCCATGTTGCACCCGACGGTGGTGCAATAACCGGTATGACGGCGTGAAAGGCGTCATAGAGGCTCGGTCGAATGAGGTCATTCATGGCGCCGTCGACGATGCAGAACCGGCGGCTGACCCCTTCCTTGACGAAAATGACGCGGGTCACCAGGACGCCCGCATTGCCGGCGATGACGCGCCCCGGCTCGAAGGTCAGGCTGCAACCGAGATTGCCGAGAACCGATTTAACCAGTGCACCGTATTCTGCCGGCGACGGGGCATTTTCCTCACCGTAGGGAATGCCGAGCCCGCCGCCCAGGTCGACGTGGCGGATATCGATACCATCGGCGCGTAGTTCGTGCACGAACTCGGCGACCCGCTCGTAAGCGGCGCGATAGGGCTCCAGGTCGGTCAATTGCGAACCGATATGAACGGCGACACCGCGCAGGCGAACGCCCGGCAGGTCACCAACCCGGGCGAACACGTTGCGCGCCAGCGCCAATTCGATACCGAACTTGTTCTCCGACTTGCCGGTCGTGATCTTCTCGTGTGTCCGTGCGTCCACGTCGGGATTAATGCGAACGGCGATGTCGGCCTCGACGCCCATGGATGTCGCCACCTGGGACAACAAATCCAGTTCCGGTTCCGACTCGACGTTAATCTGCATGATCCCGGCGGAAAGGGCTTCGGCCAGTTCGTCACGGGTCTTTCCGACACCGGAAAAGACGATCTTGTCGGCCGCCACCCCCGCCGCCAGGGCGCGGCGCAATTCGCCGCCCGAAACCACATCGGCGCCGGCGCCCAAGTTGGCGAGTGTGGCGATGACGGCAATGTTGGAGTTCGCTTTGACGGCGTAACAAATTGTGGCGTCGAGACCCTCGACCGCATCCGAAAACACCCGGTAATGCCGCTCCAGCGTTGCCGTCGAATAGCAGAAGAACGGCGTACCGACTTCATCTGCCAATTGCCGAAGGGAAACGCCTTCGGCGCATAATTCGCCGTCACAATATTGAAAATGGTCCATAAGGGGTTCCCGGTCTACTGAGCCGGCGGGCGGTTCGGATATTGATAAAAGCCATTGGGATCCGAGACCACAGGACGTTGCTGTTTGACTTCCGTTTCCTTCACCTCGAGTGGCGGAAGCGCTTTCGGATACTGTTTCGGGTAGGTCGAACCCTCGGGTGCCTGCGGTGAGGATTTGACACCGCAGGCGGCAAGCGGCAACGCCACGGCGGCAACCGCGACCAAACCTATCGAACTGCGCAACCGGCTTTTCATGGTTCTTTCCGCAAAGCGAACGCCTGTCCCGACAGCATACCGCGCGCCGCTCACGGCAGAAACCTCTTCCTGGCATCGGCCACGGCGGCGTTGACGTTGTCGGGCGCCGTGCCGCCGAAACTGGCCCGACTGGCAACCGAATTGCCGACGCCAAGAACGGAAAATACATCCGCCGTGACCCGGGGCTCAATGGCTTGCATCTCCTCGACAGTCAGGTCTTCGAGCCCGACGCCCTGTTCCTCGGCCCGCTTGACGATGGCGCCGGTCACGTGATGGGCGTCACGGAACGGCAACGCGAGTTCGCGAACCAGCCAATCGGCGAGATCGGTCGCCGTCGAGAATCCCTTCCCGGCGTCGTCGGCCATGCGCCCGGTATCGAATTCCGTATCGCCCAGCATACCCGTCATGGCAGCAAGCGATAGCAGTATCGTATCGTGGGCCTCGAACACCGGTTCCTTGTCTTCCTGCATGTCCTTGCCGTAGGTCATGGGCAGCCCCTTCATCACGGTCAACAGGCCCGTGAGCGCTCCCACGATGCGGCCCGGCTTGGCGCGGATCAGCTCGGCCGCGTCCGGGTTGCGTTTCTGAGGCATGATCGAACTGCCCGTCGAGAAACTGTCGCCCAATTTGGCATAACCAAACTGCTGGGAACACCAGATCACGTATTCCTCGGCGAGGCGCGAAAGATGGACCGAAAGGATCGCCGCCGCCGACAGGTATTCCAGGGCGAAGTCCCGGTCGGATACGGCGTCGAGGGAATTGGCGGTGGGACGATCGAAGCCCAGGTCCCGGGCCGTCTTTTCGCGGTCGATGTGAAACGACGTTCCGGCGAGCGCTGCCGCACCCAACGGACACTCGTTGAGGCGGTTTCGGCAATCGGCGATACGCCCGCGGTCGCGGCCGAGCATTTCCACGTAGGCTAAGAGATGATGCCCGAGCGTTACCGGTTGCGCCGTTTGCAAATGGGTGAGACCGGGCATGACATCTGCGGCATGGCGTTCCGCCTTTTCGATAAGGGCTGCCTGTAGGTCGCGGATGGCGGCATCGGTCGTGTCGAGGGCGTCTCGCACCCACAGCCTGAAATCGGTGGCGACCTGGTCGTTCCGCGACCGAGCCGTGTGCAGCCGACCGGCGGCGTCGCCGATGAGCTCGCGCAAACGTGATTCCACGTTCATGTGGATATCCTCGAGTTCCCTCTTGAACGGGAACCGCCCCTCTTCTATTTCCTTGGCGACGGCATCAAGACCTTCGGCGATTGCGTCACCGTCTTCCGAGGGTATGATGCCTTGGGCGGCCAGCATCCGGGCATGGGCTTTCGAAGCGGCGATGTCCTGGGCGTAAAGGCGCTTGTCGAAATCGATGGATGCATTGATCTCTTCCATGACTTCGTCGGGCCCGCGGGAGAACCGTCCACCCCAAATGGCGCTAGACTCGGAATCAGATTTTGTCCGCTCAACCATGACGTTCCCGGCCGAAGCCTTTCCCAAATAAACTGATCGATCGTGAAAAGAGCATGAGCCCCGCAGCATCAACACCGAATCCGTCCCGGTCCGCAAGGAAAAAACGCGCGCCATTGTTGGTGGTTGCCGCCGTCACAGCCGTCCTCTCGAACCCCGGTGTTTCTCATGCATCGGCGGATCGGTGTGAAATACCCGAGGGGGCGTTCTCCAACTTCAAGCCGACGGAACCGCCGACGGAACCGCCGGTGGTTCCGTTTTTTACCGCTGACGGCAAGGAGAAGACCCTCGCGGATTACAAGGCCACCGGAATCGTACTCAATTTCTGGGCGACGTGGTGCGCGCCCTGTGTACGCGAAATGCCGGATCTCGACCGCCTTCATGCGCTGGTTAAAGGCAACGGCGTCGAAGTCCTCGCCTTGAACGAGGATCGAAAGGGCATGGAAGTGGCGCCGAAGTTCTTCAAGAAGAACAACCTTCATGATCTCGAAATCCTCATCGACAAGAAAACCAAGGTCCTGAAGTCGTTGAAAGTCCGCGGCCTTCCGACAACTGTTCTTTTCGATAGCGAAGGCAGGGAACGCGGCCGCGTCGCCGGGATCGCACCGTGGGATTCGCCCGAAGTTGTCGACTTCATTCGCCGCTGCCTGGGCAACGCATCTTGAGCCGATCGCAGGCTGATGTAATATCCGGCCGATGACGCGCGGCCGGCCACATCACCGGTCTTCGCCTCGTCAGACCCGCTGAAATCCGTTCCGGAGGGGCGATAGACATGACCGTCGACTTCACAACCGCCGATGCCGCTACACGCACGGCCGCGGAAACAGAAGCCCAGCAGGCGTACGAACGCCACCGCGGGCGCAACCTGCAGCTCGACATGACCCGCGGCAAGCCGTCACCCGAACAGTTAGACCTGAGCGACGGCATCCTGACCGTCGTCGAGACCGATCAGACGACCGGCGAGGACGGGACCGACTACCGCAACTACGGTGGCCTTACCGGCATTCCGGAAGCGCGGCGCCTGTTCGCCGAATATATGGGCGTGACGCCGGCCCAGGTCATCATCGGCGGCAATTCCAGCCTGACCATGATGTACGACGCCATCGTCGGCGGCATGCTGTTCGGCATGCCCGGCGGCGACGCGCCGTGGGGCCAACAAGACGCCGTTAAGTTCCTCTGTCCCGTTCCCGGATATGACCGCCATTTCGCCATATGCGAACGCCTCGGCATCGAGATGATCAACGTCGACATGACCGATGACGGCCCCGACTTGGATGCCGTCGAGAGCCTGGTCAAGGATCCGCAGGTCAAGGGAATCTGGTGCGTACCCAAGTACTCGAACCCGACCGGCGCGACCTATTCCGCAGATTCGGCGAAGCGGCTGGCGGAAATGGAAGCGGCACCGGATTTCAGGGTGTTCTGGGACAACGCCTATGCCGTCCATCACCTCGGGGCAGGCCCGGCCAAGGTGCCCGATCTCCTGAAACTGTGCGAGGACGCGGGCAATGCGGACCGGGCGTTGATGTTCGGTTCGACGTCGAAAATCACACTCGCCGGCGCCGGCGTGGCGGTCCTGGCGGCGTCCGAAAACAACATCGCCGATGCGCTCAAGAAACTCAGTTACGCCTCGATCGGACCCGACAAGATCAATCAACTTCGTCACGTCCGGTTTTTCGGTGACCTCGACGGGCTCCTCGCCCACATGGAGAAGCAGGCAGCTTCCGTGGGTCCCAAGTTCGCCGCCGTCGACGAGATTCTCGAGAATCGGCTTGGCGGCAAGGGAATCGCCACGTGGACGAAGCCGGAAGGCGGCTATTTTGTCAGTGTCGATGTTCTCGACGGTTGCGCCGCGGAAATCGTCCGGATGGCCGGTGACGCCGGTGTCAAACTGACCCCGGCCGGAGCCACGTTCCCCTACGGCAAGGACCCTCGCGACCGCAACATCCGCCTCGCGCCGACCATGCCGACACTGGATGAAATCCGCAATGCCATGGAAGTCTTTACGACCTGTGTCGAGTTGGTTTGCCTTCGGAAACTAACGTCCTGAGCGGTCGAAACTGACCGCTGGGTCACCGGTTTGTTCTGTTCAGGATGACGGTTGACCGGAACCGTCGAGGTGAATGTCGGCCGGCGCAAGTTTGCTTCCATTGATACCGGCTTCTTTGACGCAACCGACGTATTCCATGTCTGTCTTCAAGACGTGCTCAGTGAGCCACTCTTTAACGAATTCCAGAAGCTCGCTGAGATCGATGGAATCGGGATCGTCTTCGTATTGCTCAACAAAGCCGTGCACTTTCTGCATCAAGGAGCGGTGTTTCTCCATATGGTCCTTCAAGCCAGGGTAATTGGCTTGGCGCATCAAAAGCTCTTCGGTCGCGAAATGCTTCCTGACGTATTCGTGGAGCGCCGCGAGAAGGGAAACGAGGCGCGTAAGGGCACTTCCCGACTCCACGCTGTCGTGCAGGACATTGACGATCAAGAACAGGTTCTTGTGGTCCCGATCAATGACGGATATGTCCGTGGCGTACTTTTCCGACCATTCGAGAAAGGGCATTGGTGGGCTTCTCCCGTATTATTGTCCCTGTCCGGGGGGCCATCTTTCCCACCGAAATTACGCCCCGGGTTATTCAGAAGTTAGAATGTACCGTGCGCGAACCGCAATGACTATGGCCAATTGTGGTGAGGTCGAAGCCATCAACATTTATGACCGGTCCGCGCGATGACGCCGTTGCCGTTCATAAATTGTTAGGATTTCCGTGTTCTCCTTATCAATCGACAGAATGTCTTAAAGGAGAAAAAAATGACCGCCATTGTTCTCGCGGGTTTGACGATCGCCGCTGGTGTATCGCTATTCGGCTTGATGAAACTGTCGGCCTGAGCGCCGCCCGTAAACAATTCCAGGATCCTTTCCGGGTCCGCTCCAGGGAAACAACGAAACGGCCCCGGTAAAGGCGTGAAATACGCCGCAGCCGGGGTTTTCGTTTAAACAAAGAAGCTAGATGAAAAAGCCTCGGGGATCGACGCCTTCAAATGTGATGGCTTCGAAGGCGATGCCGAGATCACGGGCGATCCGGTAACTCTCCTCCAGTTCACGCCGCAACGGCCGACGCGCGAGCGGTTCGTACTTGTCGCGGTACCCGGGATTTCTCGGGTCCGTGAAGGTGTCGGGGTGGTACTGTGCCATCACGTTAACCGGCGCACCGGGCAGGTTTTCGGCAACCCACTCGAGGACCGGCCGCGTACAGCAATCGACATGGTTTGGCATGACAAGGTGGCGAATGGTGAAGGGCTCGCCCCAGGCGTGCACCGTCGCCAGGTTTCGGGTCACCACCTCCCAATACCACGGCGTGCGGGCCAGTTCCTTGGCGCAGGGTCCGGGCCCAAACTTGAAATCGGGCAGCCAGATATCGATGACGGGGCGCAGGAGATTCATGGCGGCTTCGGACATAATGAAGTTGGAATTCCAGAGCATCGGCACGTTGAACTGCCCCCGGTGACTACTCAACGTGGAATCGTGCGGTCCCCGGTGCACAGGATCGGCTTTCACCCGAACCGCCTCGGCAAGGTCGGAACGGTCTGGCTGGTCCATTTCGTGACCGAGAATGCGGATGGCCTCGAGGATGGTATGCAGGTGAATAGTCGGATCGCCGCCGACCCAGTTGATGTTGTGACACCCCTCACGCCTCAACATCCAGGCCATCGCCGCTAGCGTACGGGCATCGACCGGTTGGCCGTTGTCCTTATCGGTCGAAATATCACCGTTCTGGCAAAACACGCAGCGCATGTTGCAGGACGTGAAGAATATGGTCCCGGAGCCTAGGCGACCGCGATAGATCAATTCCTCGCCCTGGTGGTGGAAGAAGGTCGAGACCCGGCTGGCGTTACCGAGCTTACAGGTTCCGAACTTGGTCTCGGCGGCGCGATCGACGCCGCAATCCCAGGCGCAGAAATCGCATGCTTCGAGGCTGCGCCGCGCCAGCTCCGATATTAGTGAAAGGAGCGACGGTTCTCCCGTGGCCAACGGCGCACCCTTGCCATCGAAGGCCGACCGGCAGAAGTCTCCGTGGGTCGTCGTCACGGCTGCAAGATGTTTCCGCAGGTCCGCTGTCGGCGCCGCCGCCGGCTCGAAGTCGATTGGAATTGAGGCGGCCAATCGGAACTTGGCCGGAATTCGATTGTCGGCGACGCCGAGATACCAGTCGAAACGCCGGCGCCAGTTCGGGTCGTCGCCGATCCCCAAGGCATCAGCCGGAATCATGATCGATGAGTGTACCCCGTCGGGGAAGCTGGCGCCATCAACAGTGGATCAGTCGGCATCGGTTCCCTTGACCCGCAGCATGTCGCGCAGCTCTTGGAGTTCACGTTCCACGGAATCGATCTTGGTCTCCAGGGTCCCGGTCTCGGCCAGCACTTCGGCCGTGACCTGACGGTGCTGGCTTTGCATGGAATCGACGATGACGCCGATGAACAGATTGATCACGGCGAAACTGGTGACCAGGATGAACGGCACGAAGAAGGCCCAGGCGTAGGGATAGACCTCCATCACCGGCCGCACGATACCCATCGACCAGCTCTCCAGCGTCATGATCTGGAAGAGCGTATACATGGACCGCCCGATGTTGCCAAACCAGGCGTCGAATTCCGAACCGAACAAGTTGGTGGCGAGGACGGCGCCGACGTAGAAGATCAGCGAGATCAGGGCGACGATGGAGAGCAGTCCGGGTATGGCGGTGAAAAGGGCCTGGATGACGGTGCGCATCTGCGGCACCACGGACATCAATCGGAAGGCCCGGAGGATTCGAAGCGCCCGCAACACGGGGAGCGGCCCCGAGGCGGGAAACAGCGCGATGCCGATATCCGCCAACTGCCGGTCATCCATGTGGGTCAGTTCCTCGAACTGTTGGTGCCGCAGGCGAACCTCATCGAAGTACCGAAGAACCCAGAGGCGGACACGACCCAGCATCTTGCCGACTCCGAGAAGATCGGTGTCGATCATCGCCGCCCGGCGGTCGACGTCAGCCCGGGTCAATCCAATATCGTCAAGGGTCCGCGCATCGAGCGCCAGCAGTTCGGCGCGCGTCTTGCGGTTGGCGTTCCAGGTCTTGAGAGCCGCCGCCATGCGGCCCGAAAGTTCGGAAATCCATGTCAGGTCAGCACCCTGATCCATGGCGTCGATGTCGGCGCGGCTTAGGCCGATGTCGTTGAGCATGCGGTCGCTCATCTGCATCAGGCGGTTATGGGCCGAACGCTTGGCGCTCCAGCCTTTGATCGCGCGGGACAGCGCGCGAAAGGGTGCGCCCAAAGCATGGGCTAAATATTCGGCCTGCATCCCGCGGGCACGCGCCATGGCGTTGTTGAATTCGTCGCTGTGAGGCGTCACCCAGGGCCGCCTTACGGCGCCGATCGGGTAGTCTACGGCTTCGTCTCGCATTGTCTTTGTTCCTTTTGTCTAGAGACCCATTTTTAGGCGCGAAAATTCTCCGCGCTTGCTTCGGAACTGTTGTGTTCCGTCGCACTAGATATAGACCTGACATCATCGTTGCTGTAGCGCGATTGTTGCAGCGCAGCATTGCCGAAACTGCATGACCAATATCAAGTTTTTGCCCCTTGCCAGGGAGACCGCACAGCCATAGCTTGACCGCATGGTGACCTCCACGGACGACGAAAAGCTGGACCGGCTGCTTTCTCAATGCGGTTCGCACCTCGATTCTGCTGGCTTGCGCGACGTCGTTGCCGGTGTCGCCGCGGCACCCCGGACCTTCGGGACCGATGATTGGATGACGCTGGTTACCGAGAGACCGAGCGGTGATCTTGTCCCGGTTCTTCAAGACATGATTGCGCATGCACGGGCCGACGACTTCGGCCTCGGGGGCGACCCGGCCGGTCCGGATCGAATCGGCGCTCTTCGAGCCGAACTGGGAAAACGGGAATTGCAGGGTTTCGTCGTACCTCGTTGCGATGAGCACCTGGGTGAATATGTACCGGCTCGCGCCGAACGCCTGGCCTGGTTGACCGGTTTCGACGGATCCGCCGGGCAAGCCCTTGTCTTCGAGGACAAGGCGGCGCTGTTCGTCGACGGCCGCTATACCTTGCAAGCCGCCAATCAAACCGACCCAGCGCTGTTCGAAATCCGTCACATGATCGAACAACCCGCGACCGATTGGATCGCCGAGAATTTGGACGACGGCGACCGTCTCGGGTACGACCCCTGGCTCCACACCCCTGATCAGGTTACGCGACTGGAAACGGCCTGCCGGAAATCCGGCGCCAAACTGGTCGCCGTCGCAGACAATCCCATCGATGCCGTGTGGTCAGAACAACCGCCGCCGCCGCTTTCGCCGACCGTGCCTTTCCCGGAGAACCTGGCCGGAAGATCGTCCCCCGCGAAGCGGGCTGAGATTGCCGCTGTTCTGGCCGAAGCCGGGTGTGACGCCGCCGTTTCGGCCGCTCCCGATACGATTGCCTGGCTGCTCAACATACGCGGCGCCGATATTCCCTATACGCCCTTTTGCCTGTCGTTCCTGATTATCACCGCCGAAGGCGACATCAATTGGTTCGTCGATGCCCGCAAACTCACCGAAGACACACGCCGCCACCTTGGCAACGGGGTTACGGTCCTCGAACCCGATGCCCTGGGCCCGGCCCTCGATCAACTGGGAAACGATGGTGCCAAGATCCTGATCAGCCCTGAAAACACGCCGGCATGGATTCCCCGACGCTTGACGGAAGCGGGAGGCCAGGTGCACCGCGGGCACGACCCCTGCCAATTGCCGAAGGCCCGCAAGAACCCGGTGGAACTGGACGGCATGCGGGCCGCACACCGCCGCGACGGCGGCGCCGTGTCCCGTTTTCTGGCGTGGTTGGAGACGACGGCCCCGGGAGGCGGCGTCACCGAACTTAGTGCCGCCGCCAAACTGGAGTCATTGCGGCGCGACGGTGAGAAGATCCGCAACCTCAGTTTCGCGACCATCTCGGGTGCCGGACCGAACGGCGCCATCGTCCACTACCGGTCGACCGAAAAGACCGACCGGGCGCTGGAGCCGGGAAGCCTCTTTCTGGTCGATTCCGGCGGCCAGTACCTGGACGGCACCACCGACATCACACGGACGGTCGCCATCGGTACACCGACGGCCGAAATGCGCCGGGCCTTCACCCGAGTCCTCAAGGGACATATCGCCCTAGCCTCGGTTCGCTTCCCCAAGGGCACCACGGGTTCGCAGCTCGATGTCCTGGCCCGCCAGCACCTTTGGGCGGCGGGCCTCGATTATGACCATGGAACCGGTCATGGTGTCGGCAGTTATCTCTCGGTCCACGAGGGACCGCACCGGATCACCAAGACCGGCAACCGGACGGCTCTCGAGCCGGGTATGGTCGTCTCCAACGAACCGGGCTATTACCGGGAAGGCGCCTTCGGCATCCGTATCGAGAACCTGGTGGCCGTCGTCGAGGCGGCGCCGCCGGACGGCGCTGAGCGCGAGCTCCTCGAATTCGAGACCCTCACCCTGGCACCGATCGACCGCGCGCTCATCATCATCGAAATGTTGACGGCAGATGAGATTGCCTGGCTCGACGCCTACCACGCGCGGGTTCGCGAAATTGTCGCAGCCCAAGTCGATCCGGAAACCGCAACCTGGTTGGAAAAGGCGACGGCACCGATCGACGGCGTCTAACCGGGTTCCCCTCCCTCGGTTGCGCCGGCCGCTTCGTACAAATACACAGGGCTGTGAAAGCGGTCCCGCGCCTCCACCATATCCAAAGGCTGCCATTGATGGAGCGCAAAGGTATTGGACAAAATGAGGGCGCCGGCCGGTAATTCTCGTCGGAGTTTTCTATCAAGACCATCCATCGAAGGGCCGGCCAGGTAGCACATACAAAATGCGGCATCCGATAGATCGGCATTCCGAAAGTCGGCCATTCGGAACGACAGGTTGGGACAAGGTCGGGCCAGCAACCGAATACGTGAAAACAACCACGGAATGAAGGACAGCTCAAAACCGACCACAGGCCGATCCGGATAACGCCGGGCCAGGGCCACGGCCATACCACCCCAACCGCTGCCGAGTTCGTAAATTCGTCCTCCGTCGACTTCGGGAAGGCGCGCAGGCAACAAAGCGAGCATCGTCCGGCGCACGTTTGACGACGTCGGCACGGGCGAACTACCCGTCCTTATTGTCGTCCAGAACACCGATCCGATGGCGGTCAGTGCGATGACCAGTACGATGGTCTGAAAAATCACTGATTCACCTTTTCAACCTGTTGTCATGGTCTCGTATTTAAGTAAAATTCTTGGCCGATGTGGAGACGCGATTGTCGCGTGAGCAGCGGTTGAGGCGCGAAGAATGGCTCTTTTCGGGAGGAAAAAGAATAAGGGATTGTTGCCGGAACCCATCGACCCTCGATGGGTCCATGGCGAGGGCGGCCGGTTTCCGAGGTTTCTCGATCTCGATCCGGAAGCCGCCGGGCTCAAGAATTCGCAAGGCGTTTTCGCCATCTGGCACACAGGCCTGAGACCGGCCTGGGTCTACATTGGGTGGAGCACGGATCTGGCGCAGGATTTTTTCCGGCTGGGTGACGATCCCCGCATTCTCGAACACCGCAACAAGGGCAACCTCTATTGCTCTTGGTCGCCGATCCGCAAGGAGTTCCATAAGGGCGTCGTTGCTTATTTGACAACCGTCCTCCGGCCCATCGTCGAGAATCCGGACGCGCCAAACCCCAAGTACATCGATTTCGTTCCGGTGCTGCCGCCAGGCATGACCAAGGAACAACTGGAAGCCCTGGCGCCGCCAGAGTCGGAACGCAAACCCGTTTCCATCATATGAACCGCCAGGTGGTCCGTAATCCTCTGGACCTTGCGGACCGATGACCGACAAAGTCTTCTGGCGCGACCCCTATCTTCGTCAATTGGATACCCGCGTCGCCGGTGTCGACGGCGCCGAGGTCACCCTGGAGAAGACCATCTTCTTCGCCCTTTCCGGCGGTCAGGAAAGCGACCAAGGAACCATCGGCGGACGCCCCGTCCTTCAGGCAACAATCTGCGGTTTCGACATCGTCTATACCCTTGAAGAGGGCCACGGATTGAAGCCGGATGACCCCGTGCGGGTCGAGATCGACTGGGACCGGCGCTATCGCTTGATGCGCCTCCACTTCGCCGCCGAGATCGTCCTCGAGCTGGTTTACGCGACTTTTCCCGGCATCGAGAAGATCGGCGCCCATATCGCCGCCGACAAGGCACGTATCGATTTCGTGCTGGATGAGAACATCTCAGCCCACTTCCCGGATCTGCAGGCCGACGCCAATCGGATCGTCGATGCCAACCGGTCCATCACCAGTACCTTCAGCGACCGGGCGAAGGAGCGGCGTTACTGGAGAATCGACGACTTCGATCCGGTTCCCTGCGGCGGAACACACCTTAAACACACCGGCGAGATTGGCCGCATCTCGTTGAAACGCAAGAACATCGGCAAGGGCAAGGAGCGGATTGAAATCCGCGTTGCCTAGACCGTAAACCCGTCGCACACCTGCCTTCGGCGGCCACCTTGCCGCTCGCGGACGGTGCAGTTTAGGATCGGATAATGGCTTTGGGAGTTCGCGGAGGGAGGCCATGCAAAAGACCCTGGTGACCGGAGCCCTTGGGCAGATCGGGTCGGAACTGGTGCCGGTGCTCCGAGAACGGTACGGCACCGATCAGGTGATCGCCGCCGACCTGCGCATGATGCCCGGCATGGCGTCCGACGGCCCCTTCGAGCAGATCGACTGCACGCGAATGAGCCACCTTCAGGACGTGGTGCGCCGCCACGGTGTCGATACCATCTACCATATGGCTGCGCTCTTGTCGGCGGTTGCCGAGGAGAAGCCGCAAGCGGCCTGGGACCTCAATATGGGCGGGCTTTACCGGGTTCTGGAAGTGGCCCGCCAGCATGGTTGTGCGGTCTTTTTCCCGAGTTCGATCGGCGCCTTCGGTCCGACGACACCGGCCAACGGCACACCACAGGACACCATCCAGCGGCCGACGACCATGTACGGCGTGACCAAGGTGGCGTCCGAACTCCTGTGCGACTACTACGCGGCCCGCTTCGATCTCGATACCCGGGGCCTGCGCCTGCCGGGGCTGATCTCGCACGTGGCCTTGCCCGGCGGCGGCACCACGGACTACGCGGTCGACATCTTCTACCAAGCCATCCGCTACCGCCATTACACGTGTTTCCTGAGGCCGGACAGCCGCCTCGACATGATGTACATGCCCGATGCGGTGCGTGCCATGGTCGAGGTCATGGAGGCAGACCCCGCTCGTCTGGTCCACCGCAATGCCTTCAATGTCACCGCCATGAGTTTCACACCTGAGGAACTGGCCGACGCCATCACCCGGCACATTCCCGACTTCGACATCGATTACGAGGTCGACCCGGTGCGCCAGGCGATCGCCGATTCCTGGCCGCGCTCCATGGATGACGGCGCGGCACGCAACGAATGGGACTGGGCGCCCGAGTACGATCTCGCCCGGATGACCGAGGACATGCTGGACAGGCTCGGCCGGAAACTGAAAACGGCAAAGTGAACCGGACCATAGGGAGGGTCGACCGATGCCGCTTGAACGTCTCGAACAAAGGCTGGCGCAAGACCTGCGGTCTCTGAGCGACTCCGGTCGCGCCAAGGGCAAGGAAACGATCGTTACGGGAGTTATTCCGTCGGCCAACGGCAAGGGGCCGCGTTACCGGCTCGACGGCGAAGGTGAAACGCCGTTTCTCCGTATGAATTCCAACGGATACCTGGGCCTGGCCACGGACCAGGAGGTTATGGCCGCCGAGGAAGAAGCGGTGAGGGACATGGGCACTGGGCCCGGCGCCGTTCGTTTCATCAGCGGCACTTGGGCACCCCATGTCACACTGGAAGAACGCCTGGCCCAATTCCACGGGCGCGAGGCGGCGATGATCTTCAGTTCGGCTTACGCCACCATCATGGGCGTGCTGCCGTCGTTGATCACGCCGGCGACCGCGGTCATCAGCGACGCGCTCAACCACAACTGTATCATCAACGCCATGCGACTGGCCCGCCCGAAGGAGAAACACGTTTACGAACACCTAGACCTGGCCGAACTCGGGAATTGCCTAACCAAGGCCTCGGCCGCCTGCGATCGGGCCATCGTCGTCACCGACGGCATATTCTCCATGCGCGGCGATCATGCGCCGCTCGACCGCATTGCCGAAATCGCCCGCGTCCACGATGACAAATTCGCCGAGAACGTCATCGTCGTCGCCGATGATTCGCACGGTGTGGGTGCCTTCGGCAGGACCGGACGCGGCACCGAGGAATACACGGAGAGCCCGCCGGTCGACATCCTCGTCGCGACGCTGGGCAAGGCCTTCGGCGTCAACGGCGGCTACGTGACGGCCGGCCGGACGGTAATCGAGTATTTGCGTGAGACGTCGCCCTTCTACATCTACTCGAACCCCATCACCTGCGGGGAAGCGGCCGCCGCCCTTGCCGCCGTCGATGTCGTCGACAGCGAACGAGGCCGCGCCCTGCTCGATCATCTCCGCGCCATGACGGCGCGTTTCGAGGCCGGTCTCGGTCAACTCGGCCTCGAGACCATCCCGGGTGAACATCCGGTGGTACCGCTGATGGTCCGCGATACGGAGAAGACGGCGGCGCTCGTCCGGCATCTCCACGATAACGGCATCCTGGCAACGGGTCTCAACTTCCCGGTCGTGCCCAAGGGTGACGAGGAGATCCGTTTTCAAATCTCCGCCGATCACACCGCGGCGGATATCGACGAGGCCCTGGCGGTTCTCGCCGGCTGGTCGGGGTAACCTCCTACCCATGGCGTCGGTACCATGATCAAAGCTCTATTCGTCAGCGGCCTCGACGACCGGAACTATCTCAATGTGATCGGCAGCTACGTACCTCAGGAAATCACGGTCAACGGCTGTGTCCACGTACGCCCGGCCATTCGCCATGCGGAAATCAAGACGGATGAGTTCCTGATTGACGACCCGCGCACGGAAGACCGGACCCTTCCCGCTGCCGACGTGCTCTTCAATACCATCGCCAACCCGGACCGCAACCGACTGACCCTGGACATCCTCGCCCGCATCTGCCGCGATACCGGCATTCCCGTCGTCAACGCGCCGGTTGCCGTGCTGGCATCGACCCGCGAGCGTATACACGACCTCGCCCAGGGCCTGGAACACCTCCATGTGCCGAGAACGGTCAGGATTTACCTGTCGAAACCAGACGCTATCGCCGAATTGGTGAGACGCGATCTCATTGCGCTGCCCTTCCTGATCCGCCCTTTGGGTGCCCATGGCGGCCGCGGACTGGTGCGCATCGATACGGAAGACGAGGTTCGGCGTATCGTCGTCCCTGAGGACGAATACGGCTTTTACCATCTCAGCGATTTCATCGATTTCGCCGGTGCCGACGGCCTCTACCGGAAGATTCGCCTGTTCGCCATCGGCGGCACGATCATGGCCCGGCACATGATCATCGGGCGCTCGTGGAACGTTCACATGGCGATCCGCGGCGAGGTGATGACCTCGGACCCGGCCCTGATCACCGAAGAGGAGGCCTTCATGGCTGACCCATGGGGTTACCTGGGCGACGGTGTCTGGCGCGATGCGGAATCCCTTGCTCAGCGCATGGGCCTCGATTACATGGGCATCGACGGCGCGTTGATGGCGGACGGCCGCTTCGTCGTCTTCGAGGCCAATGCCAGCATGAACGCCTTCCAGCAACGCTACCTGGAGACGTTCCCTTACCTGTCGAAACCGATCCGGGAGATCCGCGAAGCGACGGAAGCTTTGCTCTTGGCCAAGGCGGCGCAGGGCAGGAAGTGACCGGTAACGAATTTAGCCGCTGTCACCACGCCCCGTAATGGCGTAATCGTCGGCGCCCTCACGGAACGGCTGGACGAGCATCTTGTCCAGCCTGAGGTCGCCGCCTTCGCGGAAGACCTCGATTCCGATGGTCATGCCGTCGTGGCCGGCCGCCGGCTGGTCACGGTAGGTGCCGAACAGGCGATCCCACCAAGGCAGGTTGAAACCGAAATTGGAATTGGTCTCGCCCACGATCACCGAATGATGCACCCGGTGCATGTCCGGCGTCACGACGAACAGCCTGAGTACACGGTCCAAAGCCAAGGGCAGCTTTGCGTTGGCGTGGTTGAACATGGCCGTGGCGTTGAGCAAGACCTCGAAGATGATGACCGGTGGCGCTCCGAGAGCGGCGATGGCGCCCATCTTGATGATCATGGAAAGCACGATCTCGATGGGGTGAAAGCGCGCGCCGGTGGTGACGTCGAAATCGAGGTCCGCGTGGTGCATGCGGTGCAGCCGCCACAGGCCCGGCACCGCATGGAAAAGCACGTGCTGCAGGTAGATGAAGAAGTCGAGAAGAACGACCGAGACAATGATGGCAACGGCCGTCGGCACTTCGAAGGACTGGAACAACCCCCAGCCCTTCTCGCTCGCCGTCCAGGCGACACCAACGGCGGCGGCCGGGAACAGCAGGCGCACAACGATCGTGTTCAGGGCTACGATACCCAGGTTCGACGGCCAACGGACCCAGCGCGAGAAGTTGCGAACCCGCCTGGGTGCTGCGAACTCCCAGGCCACGACGGCGATTAGGATGCCGAGGAAAGCGGAAAGGCGGATCTCCGCCTCGTTGGCCAACACCGTGTCGATCATTTCCATCCCTCACCGCCGTAGCCGTTCGAGGACGGCGGATCAAACCGTTACCGAGAACCCGTAGATAGGTCGGAAGCCGGCTGTCCTCAAGCCGCTTCCCTGTCGGCCGCCTCGACCAGAGCGGCGATGTCGCCCATGATCTCGTTGAGGTCGAAGTCCTTCGGCGTGTAGACGCGGGCCACGCCGGCCTTAATGAGCGTTTCCGCATCCTCCGGCGGAATGATGCCGCCGACGACGACCGGCAGGGATTCCAGGCCTGAGTCCTTCAGACGCTCGAGAATTTCACTGACCAGTGGTACGTGCGAGCCGGACAGGACGGAAAGCCCGACCACGTGGACGCCCTCCTCGAGGGCCGCCGCGGCGATTTCGGCCGGGGTCAGGCGGATGCCTTCGTAGACAACCTCAATGCCGGCGTCCCGGGCCCGCACGGCGATCTGTTCGGCACCGTTGGAGTGTCCATCGAGCCCCGGCTTGCCAAGCAGCATCTTGATCGGCCGTCCGATCCGGTCGGAAACCTCCGACACTTTGGCGCGGAGCTCGTCGATGGCCGCGCCGCCGGCAGCGACGGCACCGCCGACTCCGGTCGGCGCCCGGTATTCGCCGTAGATGCGGCGCAGCGCCTCGGCCCATTCGCCGGTGGTGACGCCGGCATGGGCACATTGGATCGAAGATTCCATGACGTTGCGGTCTTCCTTGGCCGCCGCTTCCAGGCTTTCCAGCGCTGCCTTCACGGCCACGTCGTCGCGGCTCTCGCGCCAGGCCTCGAGGCTTTCGATCTGCTGGGCTTCGGCCGAGGCATCGACGGTGAGGATGGCTTCGCCGGCGGTGGCCAAGGGCGAGGTTTCCGCCTCCGTGAACTTGTTGACGCCGACGACGACCTGGTTGCCGGCCTCGATGGCACGGACCCGGGCTGCATTGCTCTCGACCAGGCGGCGCTTCAGGTATTCGACGGCGGCGACCGCACCACCCATGCCTTCGATGTTGGAGAGTTCGGCTTTCGCCTCTTCTTTCAGTTCGTCCACCTTGCGGGTGACCTCTTCGGAGCCGTTGAAAATGTCGGCATATTCGAGCAAGTCCGTCTCATAGGCGACGATCTGCTGAAGGCGCAACGACCATTGTTGGTCCCAGGGACGCGGCAGGCCCAAAGCCTCGTTCCAAGCCGGCAATTGCACGGCTCGGGCCCGGGCGTCCTTGCTAAGGGTCACCGCCAGCATCTCCAAAAGGATCCGGTAGACGTTGTTCTCTGGCTGTTGTTCCGTAAGCCCCAGTGAATTGACCTGAACGCCGTAGCGGAAGCGCCGGAGCTTCGGATCCTCGACACCGTAGCGCTGTTCGCAGATCTCGTCCCAAAGCTCCGTGAAGGCGCGCATCTTGCACATCTCGGTGATGAAGCGGATGCCGGCATTGACGAAGAAACTGATGCGCCCGACGACCTTAGCAAAGTCGGCCTCCGGCACCTGCCCCGAAGCCTGGACTTTGTCGAGCACCGCTTCGGCGATGGCCAAAGCGTAAGCCAACTCCTGGACCGGCGTCGCGCCCGCTTCCTGCAGGTGGTAGGAACAGACGTTGGTCGGGTTCCACTTGGGAACCTCGGTATAGGTGAAGGAGATGACGTCGGCGGTCAGTTTGAGGCTCGGCTCCGGCGGGAAGATGTAGGTGCCGCGCGACAGATACTCTTTGAGTACATCGTTCTGCGTGGTGCCGGCGAGGGCCGCCCGATCGGCCCCCTGACGTTCGGCGGCGGCAACATAAAGAGACAGGAGCCAAGCAGCCGGTGCGTTGATGGTCATCGAGGTGTTCATCTTGTCGAGCGGGATGCCGTCGAACAGGGTCTCCATGTCGCCCAGGTGGCAGATCGGCACGCCGACCTTGCCGACCTCGCCGCGGGCCAGCACGTGGTCCGAATCGTAACCGGTCTGGGTCGGCAGGTCGAAGGCGACGCTGAGCCCGGTTTGTCCGCGGCCCAAGTTCTTGCGATAAAGCGCATTGGATTCGCGGGCCGACGAGTGCCCCGAATACGTGCGAATCAACCAGGGCCGGTCCCGCTCCGGTTTAGCCCCTTTTTCCGCGCCTGCGAATGAATCTGACATGCCTCAACCTCGAATCGACACCATGATTTCCATAAGTTGCTGAAAAACAGCTGTTTTTATAGTAATATTATTTCGTTTTCCGTTCCGCCCGAGCAATTTATCAAATTGTGCATTGCGAAGAAAGGGGCAAAAGTCTAAGAATCCTCCAACCCAGGCAGGGAGCCCGCTGGCTGTCTGCCGAGAACCAGTTTGTGATGGCCCTGCCGGCGTGCCCGGCGGCCAAAGTTGGAGGTAACACCATGAGCGAGGCAGCCGAAGTGGTCGAATTATACCCCGGTCAGGTCAAAAAGGATCTTTACAAATTGGGCGAAATCCCGCCGCTGGGACATGTTCCCAAACAGATGTACGGCTGGGCGATCCGCCGCGAGCGTCACGGCGACCCGGATACCGCCATGCAAGTCGAGGTGCTCGACATTCCGGAGTTGGATAGTCACGACGTGCTGGTCATGGTGATGGCCGCCGGTGTCAACTACAACGGCGTCTGGGCGTCTCTCGGAAAACCGATCTCGCCCTTCGACTACCACAAGGCCGAATACCACATCGCCGGTTCGGACGCGTCTGGTATCGTCTATGCCGTCGGCTCCAAGGTCAAACGCTTCAAGGTCGGCGACGAAGTGGTCGTGCATTGCAACCAAGACGACGGCGACGACGAGGAGTGTAATGGCGGCGACCCCATGTATTCGACCTCGCAGCGCATCTGGGGCTACGAGACGCCTGACGGCTCCTTTGCCCAATTCGCCCGCGTCCAGGACCGCCAATGCATGCCCAGGCCCAAGCACCTGACCTGGGAAGACAGCGCGTGTTACACCCTGACGCTGGCCACCGCCTATCGTATGCTGTTCGGTCACGAACCGCACATCGTGCAACCGGGCGACAACGTCCTGATCTGGGGCGCTTCCGGCGGCCTCGGCTCCATGGCCGTCCAGCTCTGCGCGACGGCCGGCGCCAACGCCATCGGCGTCATCTCGGACGAGAGCAAGCGTGACTTCGTCCTCGGGCTCGGCGCCAAGGCGGTCATCAACCGCAAGGACTTCAACTGCTGGGGTCAGCTGCCCGAGGTCAACGGGCCCGGCTTCGGCGACTACATGAAAGAGACCCGCAAGTTCGGCAAGGCCATCTGGGACATCACCGGCAAGGGCAACGACGTCGACTTCGTCTTCGAACACCCGGGCGAAGCGACCTTCCCGGTGAGTTGCAACGTCGTCAAGCGCGGCGGCATGGTCGTCTTCTGCGCCGGCACCACGGGGTACAACCTGACCATGGACGCGCGCTTCGTGTGGATGCGCCAAAAACGCATCCAGGGCAGTCACTTCGCCAACCTGAAGCAGGCGTCGCAAGCCAACAATCTGGTCATCGAGCGGCGCATCGACCCCTGCATGTCGGAGGTGTTCTCCTGGGATGACATCCCGGAGGCCCATATGAAGATGATGCGCAACCAGCACAAGCCAGGCAACATGGCGGTCCTCGTGCAGGCCCTGAAGCCGGGCCGGCGTACCGTCGAGGACTGCATCGAGGGCTAGCCCCCTCGACCAATGGCCGCGGCCGCCCAAGGGACGGAGGCGACCGCGGCCGGCCAGGAGCACTGGCAATGCGCCGGAAGACACGCGAGGACTATCAACGTTCGGAAACAAGACAGGCGCTTTCCGACCTCAAATGGGTGGACCGCGATTGGCGCACGCCGGTGGATCAAGGCAATCCGATTCACTGGCTTGCGCACTGGTTCGGCAGGCGTGTTGAAAAACGTTCCCAACTCGAGGCGTCACGTACGGAAGGGCGGTCGCCGGACCTGCCACCGCCAAAAACCACCAACCCCGGATACCTGCTGCTGATCGTTTTCGCCTTACTGGTGTTGGGTTTGTTCTTTTACTTCTTGGCTCGATTGAACTGACGGGCCCAAAGAACTGGAAGGGATATTCACATGGACGCCGCCATGACAGACGATGCTCTGCTCGTCGAAGACCTGTTCGAAACCTGTGAAGCCGCACTCGGCGCCGCCGAGGACCTGTTCGCCAATGCGCGCCACGGGCTGAGCGCCCATGTGGTCCGCGACGGCCGCGTCGATGGTGGCGCATTGGAGGCCGACCAGTTCGCGGCACACGGGTTCTCCTGGATGGCGACCTACGTCGAGGGGCTGCGCCAGATGCTGGGCTGGGGCAAACGCCTCGACGCCGGTGGCCATTTTGGTGAGTTGGAAACTCTTATGGTCCAGGCGGCCTTCGGCGAATACCTCAATCAGTTGGCCGGCGGCATCGCCATCAGCCAGGTCGAGGTGGTAAGGCCGGCCGACCTCGGCGTCGACGACGAAGCGCTGCATGCCTTCTATATGCCCGAGGTGACGGCCCTCATGCACGGCGGCAACACCAATCCGGTGCGCATGCGCATCGCCGAGCTGATCAAGGATGGGCACTTCGGCAACTTAGGGTTAGACGACGAGACGCTCGACATGATCCAGGACCAGTTCCGCCGCTTCGCCGAGGAGCAGGTGGTGCCGCATGCCCACGAGTGGCACCTGAAGGACGAGCTGATCCCCATCGAGATCGTCGATCAGATGTCGGAGTTGGGCGTCTTCGGCCTGACGGTCCCGGAGGAATGGGGTGGATTGGGCCTCGGCAAGATGTCCATGTGCGTCGTCACCGAGGAACTCTCGCGGGGTTACATCGGTGTCGGCTCCTTGGGCACGCGCTCGGAGATCGCCGCCGAACTGATCCGGCTCGGCGGCACCGACACCCAGAAGGAACACTACCTGCCCCTGATCGCATCCGGCGAGATCCTGCCGACGGCCGTCTTCACGGAACCCAACACCGGCTCGGACCTGGCCAGCCTGAAGACCCGCGCCATTAAGGATGGCGACGGCTACACCGTCAAGGGCAACAAGACCTGGATCACCCACGCCGCGCGCACCGATATGATGACGCTCCTGGCCCGCACCGACCCGGACGAGGCCGGCTACAAGGGACTCTCCATGTTCCTAGCCGAGAAACCGCGCGGCAGCGAGGACGACCCGTTCCCGGCCGACGGCATGAGCGGCGGCGAGATCGAGGTCCTGGGCTACCGCGGCATGAAGGAATACGAACTCGGCTTCGACGGCTTCAAGGTACCGGAATCGGGTCTCCTCGGCGGCGAAGAGGGCCAAGGCTTCAAGCAGCTGATGGCGACCTTCGAATCGGCCCGTATCCAGACCGCGGCCCGTGCCGTTGGTGTCGCCCAATCGGCCATGGAACTGGGTCTCAACTACGCCAACGAGCGTATCCAGTTCGGCAAGCCCATCTATGCCTTCCCGCGGGTCGCCGGTAAGATCGCCTGGATGGCCGTCGAGACCATGATCGCCCGACAGATCACCTATTTCGCGGCCCGCGAGAAGGATTCCGATAGGCGCTGCGACATCGAGGCCGGCATGGCCAAATTGCTGGCGGCACGCGTCGCCTGGACCAACGCCGACAACGCCCTGCAGGTCCACGGTGGCAACGGCTATGCGCTCGAATACCCGATCAGCCGCGTCCTCTGCGATGCCCGGATCCTCAACATCTTCGAGGGTGCCGCCGAGATCCAGGCCCACGTCATTGCCCGCGGCCTGCTGAGCGGGCGGAATTAGGGACGTTGGCGGGGCGGTGCCTCGCCCGCGGACTCTAATTTCGTTAACACCCATTCAAACGCCGTCGATTGCATTCCCCAAAAGGTTTGCCAAACTAACGGGTAGATAACGGTGGCTTGGATGAAAACCTACAAGCACCAGGAGATTCCCCTCGACCGGCTCCCCGAGACTTTGAAACCGGTCCTGGAGTACTGGCAAGAAGCGAAAGACGGAAGATCGGCGCCCACGTGGACCGACTTCGATCTCATGTGTCTGCCGTCGAAATTGATCCCAACGACAAGCGTTGTTGACGTCATCGAGGGCGGCGAGGATTTCCGTTATCGGTTCTGGGGTAGCGGGTTCACAACCGTGCTCGGCTACGACCTGACCGGCCAATTGGCTTCAGAGCTCTCCCCGAATTCATTGGCCGATGTGGCGGTGAAACACCATCGAGAAGTCGTTGACGAGAAAAGGCCGGTCGCCAACGTTGCCGAGGTCGAAGAAGACGGTCTTCTGTCGTCTTTTCGCGTCGTTTTGCGGTTGCCCCTGTCGGAAGACGGCGACGCGGTCAGCCATAACGTAACGGTGGTCGAATACCCGCAAGGGACATTTGCCAGTCGAGAAATGTTCGAGGAATTGATCCGGGAGGAAGTGGCAGAATAGGATCGGAATTGATGTCGCCAAATCGATCTTCATTTACGATTAATCAACTCTCAATTGCCACAATCCCCGTCTATGTACGGCGGGGAAACCGAAACGCCGCAATTCAACACGTGCCAACGGAGGGACCATGAACAAGGACCTTTCCGGACTGACAGTCCTCGTTATTGACGACAACGCACAGACCCGCCATCTGCTGGGACGTATCCTTCAGGAATTCAATGTCGCCAAGGTGATGAATGCCGAAAACGGCTACGACGCCATCTTCGAGGTCGCCAATTTCGGTCAGGGGATCGACGTCATCCTCTGCGATCTGTTGATGCCGCGGGTCGACGGCATCGAATTCATGCAACGGCTCAAAAAGGGGAACACGCCCGATATCGCCGTTATCGTTGTTACCGGCCATGCCGACCAAGAATTCCTCGCCAAAGCAGCCCAAATTGGAGTCGCTGGTTTTCTCGCAAAGCCGGTAAAGCCTCTTGACTTGGTCACACGCATCCTGAAAGCAGTGGAAGCCCGTCCAAGGGGCGGGCGTGGGACCGAACGACAGAAGAAAGTCAGCATGTACTGAGGCGGTTTTCGCCTCCGCACCAATTGCTCCTGTGACGGCTGTTACGGCGGTCGATCTCTTTGTTTGCTAAACGCCCGTCCTCACCGCCATGGGGCGGGTTTATTTTGTTGGAGTCGACGATGTTTGTCAGAAGTTTCGGGGGGATCTTCCTGGCGGCACTGAAAGCCGCTTTCGCCCCCCACTCCAGGCCGGAACATTCGGTCTTTTATGTGGATAGCGAACCCCGTTGGAACTGAATTGGGTAACGGAACCAACCCGGTTCCGGGTGAGCAACCGGGTGTCCGCACGGCTCTGTTTGCCAATCGAGGTGTCGGGATTCTAGGGTATCCGCCGACGACTGGGAGGAAAGACCGATGAACGAACCCAAGACCCTATTGCAAATGGCCGGTCTCGAACCGCGACCGGCACCATGGAACCAGAGCCTGCTGATTTTGATCGACTGTCAAAACGAATACCTGACAGGCGCCCTGCCGCTGGTCGGTGTCGAAGCGGCTCTCGATCAGTGCGCTTTACTGCTGGACCAGGCCCGCCAAGCCGACGCGCCGATCATCCACGTCCATCATGTCGGCCGCGTTGGCGGGCCGTTCGACCCGGAGGCCGAGCGCGGTGCCATCTGCGATACGGTCGATCCGTCGGCGGGCGAAACCAGGGTTGCAAAAACGCTCCCCAATGCCTTCGCCGATACGGATCTGCAAACGGTTCTGGAAGAGAGCGGGCGTAAGAATCTGGTTGTCGGCGGCTTCATGACCCACTTGTGCATCAGCGCCACGGTGCGCGCCACGCTGGACCACGGTTATACAACGACCTTGGTCGGCGCCGCCTGCGCCACCCGCGACCTACCCGACGGTGCCGGCGGCGTCGTCAAGGCCGCCGATCTCCACCGGGCCGAACTGGCAGCCCTGTCCGACCGATTTTGCGGGGTTGTTGCCGACGCCGCGTCACTGGCCCGGCAAGCATCCCGGTGACCACTCTCCGGGTCTGTTTCGTCGGCGACAGCATCACCAACGGCACCGGCGATACCGCCTTTTTGAGCTGGCCGGGCCGACTTTGCGCGGCCGAAGTCGAGAGCGGTCACGACTTGACGGATTACAACCTGGGCATCAGAGCCGATACCTCGGTCGATGTCGCCCGCCGATGGCGGGCCGAGTGCGAGGCCCGGTTGCCGGGAGACCTGTCCTGCGCCATCGTCTTCGCCTTCGGCATCAACGATGCGACCGAGGAAGATGGTGTCATCCGCGTGCCCCTTGCAGAAAGCGTCGCCAATGCGCGATCGATCCTGTCGAAAGCCAAGGCCCTGCATCCGACCCTGTGGATCGGCCCGACGCCGGTCGACGACACACGCCAACCCCTACGCATGGAGACCGGTCAGGTGCGAGACAAGCGCAATCACCGTACGGCCGACTACAACCTGGCTTTCCGCGCCCTGGCAGACGATCTCGCCGTCCCCTATCTCGACATGATGTCGGCTTTGATCAACGATCCCGGCTGGCCGGCGATGCTGAGTGACGGCCTTCATCCGATGGCCGAAGGGTACGAGCGCATGGCTGCCATCATCGGCTCGTGGCCGGCTTGGCGGAACCTGCTGGACTGACACTGACTGGCACCCGGGCCGACACCTGGGAATGGGCGCTTTCATCCGTTGCCGCTCCTTCTTATATTCAGTCCATAATCGGAACCGAGCTTTACATCGCTTTTTGCCTGGCAACCGCGGCATTGATCCTGATGCCGGGGCCGATCGTGACGCTTACCATCGCCAACAGCCTCGCCTACGGCACGCGGGTCGGTTTGATGACCGTGGCTGGAACCAGCGTCGCGACGACGGTCCTGTTGTTGGTCGGCGGTCTCGGTATGGCGTCGGCTTTCGCTTTGCTGGCCGAATGGTTCGAATGGCTGCGCTGGATCGGTGCCGCCTACCTGATCTGGCTCGGCATCCAGCAGTGGCGGGCCAAGCCGACGACGATTGACGATGCGGAGGCCAAACCGGCTCCGCGAAAGAACCTGTTCTGGCAAGGCTTCGTGGTGTCGATCACCAACCCGAAGACGATCCTCTTCTATGCTGCGTTTTTCCCGCAGTTTATGGACCCGGCCCAAGCGGCGGGTCCGCAACTGTTCGTGCTCAGTGCCACCTTCCTAGTCATCGCCACGTTTTTCGATTCTTGCTATGCGTTGCTTTGCGGCCGCATCCGGCCGTGGCTCAAGGGCCAGCGCCGGGGGCGCATCCGCAACCATATCACCGGGACTCTGCTTGTCGGCACCGGCTTGGCATTGGCCTTCGCGCGGCGAATTTGAAGAAGCCGTTCATCTCACTCGACGCGTCATAAACCTTCTCTTCGCCGTCACCCCCACGAAGACGGCGCCGGCAGTCCAGAGGCAAAACTCCGCTACCGAAATGACGTCGCCGTAATACCTGTGGTCCCAATGGCTGACCGGTCCCGGCCAGCGGAACTCTCGGGAGAAAGGCCACAGCATCAGTGGCGCGTCTTCCACGTGGGTAAGGATATCGAGGAGTGCGTGACTGGCAGCGCCGATTGCGAAACAAGCCATCCATTCGGAAAGGCGGCGATAGAAAGGATGCATCAGGCAAACGCCCACCGCAACCAAGACCAGATTGGCCGGCGAATGCAGAAAACTATGGCCTTCACGCAAACTGGTTTCGCCGAAATAGACAGCATCCATAAGAGGTTTGAACAGGTCTGGTCGTCCTTTGGCATGGCATAGAGCAAAGACGGCGATACCGACGACGATGACCGGCCCGTCCGGTAGCGTGGCGCCGAGGACTATGGCTTTCGATCCGCTCGCCGGCAGTTTCAGGTAACGCGCCATAAGCCAGCCGGCAATAGCATGGGTCGGTGTCTTCATAGGCCTAACCAGGGAACCATGGAATGGGCGAGCAGTGTCGCGGCGCCGGCATGACACCAAAGGGTCAACATCCCACCAAGCAGCCGACCGGGGTTCCGGGGTTGGTCGGCCTCGAGACCAGCCGCATGGGCGGCACGAGCAACGGCGAACACCGAGGCCAAGAACCAAAGAATTTCCGGCTCGGCACCAGCGATCTCCGAAATTCCCAATAGGACAAGAAACAAAGGAGCGTTTTCCGCGAAATTGCCGTGCGCTCGCACACGAGCCCGCAAGCGCTTGTCACCGGCAACGCCGAACGGAATTCCACTGGCGTTTCGAATCAGGGAGACCCTAAGCGAAAGAAAGGCATGCAGTCCGGCGGCGAAGATTGCCGAAAGAGCGGTAATCGTTGGAAATGTGGATACGGCGGTATTCATTCGTCTTTTCTCCTCTCGCCGCCGTAGCGGCCATTCTGAATTTTTCGTCAATATGATTGACTATCAAGACAAAAATACGGAAACTCAGATCCGACCGACCTCTTTCGAATGGACTTCCCTCCCTGCCAATATCATAAGAGGTAACTGGATTGAGTGTGATAGTCAATATAGTTGACCTTTATTGATAGAATGAATACCGAGAAACCAGGACCAGTCGACCACATCGGCGTCGAACTATGGACGGCCAATCGACACTGGATGGACCAGTTTGCGGCACGCGTGCGGGCCGCCGGTTTTCCCGAGTTTACGATTCCGCGCGCCAATCTGCTGGGCCATGTCGATCGGCAAGGCGGGACTCGCCAAGCTGACTTGGTCGAAAAATCCGGATTCACCAAACAGGCCGTCAACCAGATGATTCGAGATCTCGTGGCGAGCGGGTTGGTCAAACTGGATATCGATCCTGACGACAACCGTGCCAAGAGGATCGTCTTCACGCGTCGCGGGCACGATTTTTTCGTCGCCGTCGATCAAGCGAAGATCGAGATCCAGGAACGCCTCAGAATAGATTTGGGCGACAAACGCTACGGCCACTTGCGCGCAGCCTTGCGGGAATTAATCGACGCCATTCAGCGATTCGATCGCTGAATGGCCGGCCTACGGTCAAACACTACATCGTCCAATTCGCTGAAGAGGGCGGTTTCCTCTATTCACTGACTACGCGCCGCTGTAACCGTGGCGTTGGGCATCGGCGATGCATTCGGTCATGTCGGGAAAAACGTCTTCGGAACGGGCGGCCTCTTCGCCGATCGCCGATACGACTCGCCACCACCATCGGCCTTCGGCGGATTTCCGGAACTCCCATCGTCCGTCGCACCGATCGACACTATTAGAGGTTGAATCCATTCCGTAACTGACATTACGTCTAAATAAGGGAATAACTTGCGGCAATAATCTATTATTAATAGATTAATACGCTTGCAATTTGTGGCACCGTCGGCATTTTAATCACGGTGAGAATGCCAAGTCTTGTAGAACACAAGGAGCAAAAGCCACATGTCGAGAATCCGGAACTCCCTCGCGCGCCATCCAACCAGCCTCGAACAAGCTGTGGCGGAGTTGATCGCGCATTTCGGAAACACCTCCAACGCGGCGGCCAGTTGCCGGGTCAGCTAGAAAGCGCTCGGCGCTTATGCCAATCCGTCCGACAATGAGCGCAATATGCCAATCGATGTCGTCGCTGACCTCGAGACAGCGGCTGGAGACCCGATCGTGACGCGCCGCTTGGCGGCCCGGCAAGGCTACCTGCTGCACAAGGTCGACACTCTGTCGGGACACGACCGTTGGCAGGACCATCAACGCCGGATCGTGCGGCAGGCATCAGGGGTATTCGTCGGACTGACAGAGCTGCTGGAAGGGGGCGAAATCTCGAGGTTCCAAGCCGCCGCCCTAATCGAAGAGATCGATGAAACGCTGGTGGCCTTTATCAGTTTACGAAGTTCCTTGTCGAAATTTTCGATCTGAGCGTGCGGCGGGAACGGTCACTCCTGTTTCGGCAACAGCACGCTGAACGTCGACCCTTGCCCGACCGTCGACTGCACTTCGATCTTGCCGCCATGCGCCTCGACGATCGATTTGGAAATGTTGAGGCCCAATCCCGTGCCGCTTTTTTGACGGGCATCGCCTGAGTCGGCTTGAGTGAACTTATCAAAAAGCCGGTCCATGAACTCGTCGGGAATCCCGGCACCTGTATCGATCACGGAAATGCGTGAAACACTCTCTTGATCGGCGATCACGACGCGCACAACCCCGCCGTTTGGCGAGAATTTTGCCGCGTTCGACAACAGGTTGGCGAGGACCTGCATCAAACGACCCCGGTCACCGTTCACGTAGACCTTTCCTTCAAAGGGTTCGAGAGCGAATGCGACGTTCATCTCATCAGCCATGCTCCGGTATTCCTCGATGGCATTAGCCGCCAACTCTCCGATGTCGACTCGGTCCATGGCATATTCCATACCCCCGGAAGCGGCCTTCTCAATATCCAGGATATCGTTCACCAGCCGGAACAGCCGTTCGCTATTGTCCCTGGCCACGGCCAGCATTTCCAAGGTCGGTTCGCCGATGCCTCCGGTCGCACCGCTTTGGATCAGGCCAAGCGCCCCGATGATCGACGTCAAAGGCGTGCGCAGTTCGTGGCTGACGACGGAGACGAATTCGGCCTTGGCACTTTCGGCAACCTTGCGGTCCGTGGCATCGCGGATAGCGGCGAGCAGGCCGAGGAAATTACCGTTGCGGTCGCGGATCGGCGCACCAACGGTCTCACCGGGAAACACCTCACCGCTCTTGCGGCGGTAATAGACCTCATAAGAACTGAATTGCTCTTCGGCATCGCGGTTGAAGCGAAGACGGCCCTGGCGTTCGTATTCTTCCTGGCTTTCATAGAGCAACGACGTCGGTCGTCCGATCAGTTCGTCGGGGAAATACCCGAATATCCGGGTCATGGCCGGATTGGCCATCTGGATCGACCGCCTCTCATCGGCAATGACCAGGGCGTCGGGCACCGAGCGAAACAACGCCTCGAACAGTTCGTTCTGCTTTCTCAGCTCTCGCTGTTGCCCCGTCCGCATGAGTTCCGCACTCAACCATTGCCCGCACAATTGGATGAGCGTGTGGTCGATTTCCGAGAACCGCTGTGCATGCGCCTCCGTGCCCGCGAAACTGAGGGTTCCGTATTGGCGGCCGTCGACGAATATGGGGACGCCAATGTAGCTCTCCAGACCAAAGGTCTTATAACAGGCGTGCTCGCGGATCTCGGATCCGGCGACATCGTGAAAGCTGGTCGGCCCGCCCGCCGCCAAGGTATGGGTGCAATAGGTCTTCTCGACATCAAAAATCGTACCCGGCGGTGGTACCCAGTCAGGGCCGCAAACGTATTCGACTATGAAATTTGAGCCGTTGACACGGGCTAGGATTCCGAGCGGCAACTGGAACAACTCAGTCCCCAGCGTCAACAGCCGCGATACCTTTTCCGCGAATTCCAGGTCCGGATGGACGGTCGTCTCATACAGATCCCTAAGGGCTTCAAAATGATCCGGTCTTGCGGCGATCGGGTCCGGCATCGCGTCCTCTACTCGAGGCGGCCTGGGCGACGATCGCCAAGTAGCGTATTGCGGTTTGACCCAGAATCCAGAGAGACCGACATACTTGCTCCTATCCCCGTTCGGTTCGCCACGTTTCGAACTCCTGTTTCGAGACCTCGGTCGCCGGATATACTTCGCGCATCAAACGACCCTTCTCGACCTGTTCCTTGGCGAAGGCCTCGTAAAGTTCCTGTGCGGCCCCTTCGACGGCCAGTTCGCCGCTAAGGGCCTGCGGTACGACCACGGCACCGTCGGCATCGGCGACGATGATGTCGCCTGGGACCACCGCAACTCCACCGCAACCGATTGGGCACTGAAGGTCGCCGGCGCTGTGCCCGGCGATCGACGCCGGGGCAGCGGCGCCGGCAGCATAGAGCGGCAAGCCGACACGTCTCGCCTCCTCGATGTCGCGGATACCACCATCGGTCACCACGCCGGCGACGCCCCGTTGCTTCAGTCTTTCGGCCAGGATGTCCCCGATAACCGCGATGTCGGCAACACCTCGCCCATCGACCACGAGCACCGAACCGGCCGGGATTTCCTCGATCGCCCGACGTGGCGCATAATTCGGGTCGGAGAGTGTTTCGGGGCTGATCAGATTTTCACGCCTGGGGACGTACCGCAGGGTATAGGCTGGTCCGACAAGCTTCATTGGTGGCGTATTGAGCGGCCGGACTCCCGACATGAACGAGCTCGGCACACCTTTTTTCAGCAATTGCATGGTCAAGGTGGCGACGCTGACGCCGCGCAGGCCGTCCAAGGTATCCATGTCATTCTTTCCCCGATATCGTTGATAAACTCGTCCGAAAGAGTGTTTTGGGCGTCCGCTTCTATTAAGAGCGGACGTTTATTCGCCGCCACTGGCAGATGCTGCGG
>Ga0209459_10000023_pt1 | contig 52331 bp, 48 predicted proteins | sample WorMetG1aBELIZE1_FD_187419 | JGI IMG/M metagenome (GOLD analysis project Ga0209459, IMG submission 187419) | Marine gutless worms symbiont microbial communities from Max Planck institute for Marine Microbiology, Germany - Inanidrilus... ...
GTTGCTCCCTTCTCGTGTCCCAATCGTCGCCAAACGCTTGGAAACGAGTAGAATCAACGCCGTGCACCCTGTCCATAAAATTAAACCGGACAGCAGTGAGTCAAGCCCGGCCATGAGGAATTAGAGCAACACCAACAAACCGAGTAGGCATGACAAAAGCCGAGTCAGAAATCCGCTATCCCCCCGGCATCGCCTTCATCGACGGCGATTACAAACCCGTCGCCGAGGCCAAAATCTCTGTCCTCGACTGGGGATTCCTGCGCTCGGACGCCACCTACGACGTGGTCCATGTCTGGCAGAACCGCTTCTTCCGCCTGGACAAGCACATCGAGCGCTTCCTGGCCTCCATCGACAAGCTGCGCATGACCCTGCCCGTCGGCCGCGGTCAACTGGAGGCCATCCTGGGGCAATGTGTGCTCAGGGCTGGCTTGGAAGACGCCTACGTGGAGATGGTGCTGACCCGAGGCGTCTCGCCCACATTCTCGCGCGACCCGCGCGACGCGGTCCCGACGTTTCTGGCGTTCGCCATCCCTTTCGGCTGGATCGCCGACGCCGAACAGCGGGCTCGCGGCCTCGACCTGCATGTGGCTTCGATCCCGCGAATCGGGCCCCAATCGGTCGATCCGACGGTCAAGAACTACCACTGGCTCGACCTGGTCGCCGGGCTTTTCCAGGCCTACGACGCCGGGCGCGAGACCGTGGTGCTGATCGACGACGCCGGACGGATCAGCGAGGGCCCCGGTTTCAACCTGTTCGCGGTGACCGACGGCGCCGTCCTGACGCCGGAAACCGGCGTTCTCGAGGGGATTACCCGGATGACTGTCCTCGAACTCTGCGGGGAACTGGGCATTGCGGCCGAAACCGGGGCGCTCTCGGTCAAGGCCCTGAAAGCGGCCGACGAGGTGTTCATCACGTCGACCGCCGGCGGTGTCATGGCCGTCGGGCGGATCGACGGCAATGCAATCGGTCCGGCCGGTCCGGGTCCCTTGACACAGCGGATTAACGAGCTCTACTGGGCCAAGCACTCGGACCCGGACTGGAGCCGGGATGTGGGGGAAGTTGCCGGCGCTAACCAGTCGTTAACGGCCCCCGGCTAACATGGGTGCGGTCCTGGGAAACCCGTGGGAGAGCCCCAATGCCGACGGAACTGCGCAGCCTCGTTTTCGGCGAGGCGGAACTGAAAGAAGCGGCAATCGAACACTGCAACGCCGCCTGCGTCCCCGTGCCCGATTCGCCGGTCGACGCCTTGAGCATCGGCACCGACCCGACGGAGGCGTTGAGTTTGCGCTTCCGCGAGCCGGGCGAGGCGCCCTGCGAGGTCAAGCTGACCTCCTACGACCTCTTGGAGGCCCTGATCGAATACTGCCGGGCCACCCATATCCCGATCCCGCAAGCGGGCGTGCGCTCGCTCACCACGGATCCGGCCGGCATCCGCCTGACCATCCGTCCGAACGAGGCTCAGCGCGCCGCCTGAACACCCGTCTTGGCGCGTGTGGCGCGTTTCCTTACATAAGCGACGGCGCGGTAGCCGAGCAGCACTGCACAGATTCCCGCATAGACGATGGGTTCCGTCTGGATGCCCTTGCGCATCATGAAGAAATGCAGGCAGGCCGCGGCGGCGGCCACATAGACGCCCTTGTGCAGGCGGTTCCAGTTGCGCCCGCCCAAACGCTTGACCATGCCCTTCGTCGACGTGGCGGCCAGCGGCACCAGCAGCAGGAAGGAGCCCATGCCGACCGTGATGTAGGTGCGCTTGACGATGTCCTTCCAGATCTCGCCCCAGTGGAAGAACTGGTCGAGGCCTATGTAGCTGGACAGGTGCAGGCAGACATAGAAGAAGGCGAAAAGGCCGAGCAACCTTCGAAATCGCATCAGGTCATTGAGGCTGGTGATCCCGCGGAGCGGCGTCACGGCAAGGGCGATCAACAGGAACCGCAAGGCCCAGTCGCCCAGGTACCGGTTGACGTATTCGATGGGGTTGGCGCCGAGGCCGTCCGAAACCGCCAGCCAAGCCAGCCACGGCAGTGGCGCCAGGCAGAGCACCCAGACGATGGGCTTGGCGACCCAGCGGATGGCGGTATCGCGCGTCATCGGAGCTTGATGACCCGTCCCGATGGGCAGGTCAAGCCGGGTTCGAACCGGGGCTGCCGGCGCTTAATAGTTCTTGGCCAGGTCCATGCCCTGGTAGAGCGACGCCACCTCTTCCCCGTAGCCGTTGAACATGAGGGTCGGGCGTTTGAGGAAATCACCGATGCGCCGTTCGCGGGCCTGGCTCCAGCGCGGGTGGTCGACCTCCGGGTTGACGTTGCAGTAGAAACCGTATTCCCGCGGCGCCGACATGTTCCACGAGGTCTGCGGTTGGCTGTCGGTGAAGGAAATACGGACGATCGACTTGATCGACTTGAAACCGTATTTCCACGGGATGACCAGGCGGATCGGGGCCCCGTTCTGGTTGGGCATGACCTCGCCGTAGACGCCGACGGCCAAGAGCGTCAGCGGGTTCATGGCCTCGTCCAGGCGCAAGCCCTCGCGATACGGCCAATCCAAGACACCGCTGGTCTGGCCCGGCATGCGGACCGGATCGTAGAGGGTCTCGAAGGAGACGTACTTGGCGTCGCCGGTCGGTCCCAGGCGCTTGATGACGTCGGCCAGCGGGATGCCGACCCAGGGGATGACCATGGACCAGGCCTCGACGCAGCGGAAGCGGTAGACCCGGTCCTCGAGCTTGTGCGGATTGACGATATCCTCGTAGGAATACTCGCCGGGCTTCTCCACGTGCCCGTCGACCTTGATGGTCCAGGGTTTGGTCTTCATTTTGTGGGCATACTTGGCGGGCTGGCCCTTGCCGGTGCCGAATTCGTAGAAATTGTTGTAGGTGGTGACCGCCTTGTAGGGTGTCAGGTCCTCGCCCAGGGCCTCGGCCGTCCATTTGCTGTCGATGATACCGTCGAGCTTGGTGCCGGCGGGCAGCCCGTCGTCGCCGCGGGTGACCAGTGCAAAGGCCGGCGGCGCGATGGAGCCGGCGGCAAATCCGACACCGGATATGGCCGCCGTCTTCAGGAACTTACGCCGCGCCTTGAACAGCGAATGCGGCGTGATTTCCGACGGCCGCACATGGGACGCCAATTTGTGATTGATCAACATGCCTCTCGACCTCGCGCCATGAGCGGGAATTTCGCCAAACATAGGCGATCGGCCCCGGCTTTCCTACCGTTGCCGGGTCAAACAACCATCACATTCCTGCGAGAAAACCCCGTGGAAAAGGTCTTGTGGCGGACCGGCGCCTTCCCAAACGGCGGGACTGGCTGTAAGAACGCCATCAACGCGTTCTCGCGCCCGTCCGCCGGTGAGCCCGGTTAAACGTACAACAAGGAGAAACCGGCGATGTCGAGCCAGCTGTTCAGCCCCTTGCAACTGCGCCAGACGACGCTGGCCAACCGCATCGTCGTCTCACCCATGTGCCAGTATTCGGCGCGCGACGGGGTACCGGGCGACTGGCACCTGATGCACCTCGGCAGTTTCGCCGTATCCGGGCCGGGCCTGGTCTTCACGGAAGCGACCGCCGTCGAAGCTATCGGACGGATCACGCCGGGCTGTACCGGCCTTTACAACGACGAACAGCAGGCCGCCTGGACCCGCATCGTCGGTTTCATGAAGGAACACGGCACCGCCAAGGTCGGCCTGCAGCTGGCCCATGCCGGGCGCAAGGCCTCGACCGCCGCGCCCTGGAAGGGCGGCAAGCCGCTCGAAACAGCCGATGGTGCCTGGGACGCGATCGGCGCATCGCCCGTCCCCTTCGCCGACGGCTGGCCGCCGCCGGCGGAGATGGATGCCGGCGACATGGACCGGGTCAAATCCGCCTTCGTCGAGGCGGCCGGGCGCGCCTTGAAGATCGGTTTCGACCTCATCGAGCTGCACGCGGCGCATGGCTACCTGATGAGCAGTTTCCTGTCACCGCTCTCCAACCGGCGCAGCGACGACTATGGCGGAACGCTCGAGAACCGCATGCGCTTTCCGCTCGAGGTCTTCGAGGCGGTGCGTGACGCCTGGCCCGAGGACAGGCCGCTCGGCATGCGTATCTCCGCCACCGACTGGATCGACGGTGGCTGGACCATTGACGATTCCGTTGCGTTAGCGAAACAACTTAAGCGTCGCGGCTGCGATTTCGTCGACTGCTCGAGCGGCGGCAATACGGCTGACCGCCCCGCCGTCGGCCCGGGCGAGCCGGGGTATCAGGTGCCCTTGGCGGCCCAGGTCAAGAACGAGGCCGGAGTCGCCACCATCGCGGTCGGCATGATCCGCGACCCGGACCTGGCCGAAAGCATCGTCGCCGAAGGCAAAACCGACATGGTGGCCCTGGCCCGCGGCATGCTCTACGACCCGCGCTGGGCCTGGCATGCGGCGGAAACCTTGGGGGCGGAGGCCGACTACCCGCCGCAATACGCACGCAGCCGGCCCGAAACCTGGCCGAGAGCCTTTCCCCCGCGGGCTGCCGACGCCGCCGAATAATCCCTTTCCCGGACGATTGTTTCCACCGCCGGGCGCGGTTATAAGGTTCCCACGATGCGCACGCTCTATCATCTGTGGTTGAACCCCTTTTGCCGGAAAGTGCGTCTCGTACTTCAGGAAAAGCGCCTCGAGTTTACCCTCAAGGCGGAAAGCGTCTGGGAGCGCCGCGACGAGTTCCTGGCCCTCAATCCGACCGGCGAGGTGCCGGTGCTGATCGAGACCGATGGCACCGCCATCTCCGGCAGCGACGCCATCACCGAGTTCCTCGACGAGGTCCACCCGGAACCCAGCCTGATCGGCCGCAACCCCATGCAAAGGGCCGAAGCGCGGCGCCTGGTCTATTGGTTCGACCGCAAGTTCGACACGGAAGTGACCCGTAACCTGGTCGGCGAAAAGATGATGAAGCGGTTCTTGGGGCTCGGCGAGCCCGGTTCCAAGGTCGTGCGCGCCGGCCACGCCAACATCCACACGCACCTGGACTACATCGGCTACCTGGTCGACCGCCGCAACTGGCTCGCCGGCGACGACCTGACCATCGCCGATCTCGCCGCCGCGGCCCATCTTTCCGCCGTCGATTACCTGGGCGACGTGCCTTGGGACGAACACGCGGGCGCCAAGACCTGGTACGCGCGCATCAAGTCTCGCCCCGGCTTCCGGCCGCTTCTGGATGACCACATCCCCGGCGCGCCGCCACCGAAGCACTACCGGGATTTGGATTTCTAGGTTTTTTCCGTTTCGGGTTGGGAACAACCCTGGGAATCGGCGGGGTTTTCACGAGGCCGCAGCACGTGATGATGGTCTGCGGCATAGAGGCGGCTATCGTCGAATGCGTGTTCGCCGAGGACACGGCCGACCAGGATCAGGGCCGTCCGCGTGATGCCGGCCGCTTTCACCTTGTCGCGGATATCGGCCAGGGTTCCGCGGAGGATCAGTTCGTCAGGCCAGCTGACCCGGTAGGCGACGACGATCGGGCAATCGGCGCCGTAGTGCGGCTCCAGATCGCGCACCACCTTGGCCAGGTTGTTAACCGACAGGTGGACGGTCAAGGTCGCTCCCGAGCGGCCCAGTTCTGACAGTTCCTCGCCCGGCGGCATGTCTGAACTGCGCACCGCCGTGCGCGTCAGGACGATGGTCTGACTGACACCGGGCAGGGTCAGTTCGGACTTGAGGCTGGCCGCGGCGGCGGCGTAGGCCGGCACGCCCGGCACCACCTCATAGGGGATCGACAACGCATCGAGGCGGCGCATCTGTTCAGCGATGGCGCCGTAGAGCGACGGATCACCGGAATGGACGCGAGCGATATCGTTGCCCAAACCATTTGCTTTTTCGATTTCCGCTATGATTTCATCAAGGTGCATCGGCGCCGTGTCGAGGACCCGGGCGCCTTCCGGCGCTTCGGCGATCACCGCTTCCGGGACCAGGGAGCCGGCATAGAGGACCACCGGCACGCGGCGGATGATATCGAGACCGCGCATGGTGATCAGGTCGGGCGCACCGGGCCCGGCACCGATGAAGTAGACGGTCATGCCGCCCCCTCTTTCCCGGCCGCCATCTTCGCCCCATAGCCGCGCGGCGTGTAGGCCCAGAGGTTATCTCCGCGTTCGATCCGCCGCGTCTCGCTGCTGCCGACCAGAACCAGGGTCAACATGTCGGCGTGGTCCGGCGTCAGGTCGCCGAGCTCGATGACGTCGACCCGCTCGTCGTCGCGGCCCAGATTGCGGGCGAGGATCACCGGTGTTCCGGCCGGGCGTTCGCGGAGCAGGATGTCGCGGGCCGCCGCCAAGTGTTTCCGCCGGCGTTTGGAGACCGGGTTGTAGAAGGCGATGACGAAATCCCCCTTCGACGCCGCCACGACGCGGTTCTCGATGGCCTCCCAAGGGGTCAGCAGGTCGGACAGCGAGATGGTGCAGAAATCATGGCCGATGGGAGCGCCGATGCGCGCGGCGGCAGCCTGGACGGCGGAGACGCCCGGTTCCACGGACAGTGCCACCCGGTTCCAGTCGGCACGATTTTCGCGGTCGAGGAGCTCGAAGACCAGGGTGGCGAGCGCATAGATGCCGGCGTCGCCGGACGAGACCAGAACCACGGATTTACCCACCGCCGCCAGGTCGAGGGCAGCGCGGGCGCGGGCCTCTTCTTGGGCCAGGTCCGATTGGTGGCGCCGCTTGCCGTCGATGAGGCCGCCGAGGAGATCAAGGTAGAGGCCGTAGCCGACGACATCGGTGGCCCGCGCGATCGCCGCCGTCACCGCCGGCGTCCGCCACGCCGCCTGGCCGGGACCGATGCCGACGACGGTCAGCTCACCGCGCGCCGTCCCAACGGCCAATGGATCGATATCTGTAGCGGCACGGGCGACGGCACAGGTGGCACGGGCCGACTTTCGTTTTTCGACGACCAGTTCCCCGGCCTCCCCGACAGCGGCCAATGCCGCCCCTTCGGCGACGCCATGGCAACCGACTTCGCGGAAAACGACATCGGAAGGGTTGGCCAACCGCGGTGTTTCCTGTTCGAGGTGGTCGGCGGAAAAGAACCGCGCCGGCACGTCGAGATGGGACGCCAGGGCATGCATCGCCCCCTCGTCGGCCTTGACGTCGATGGAGACGACGCAGGCGACGGCGTGCGCTGTCAATCCGACATCGGCCAGGGTTTGTTCAGCGAGCCTGATCACCTCCTCGGTCTCGGTCCCGCGTTCGCATCCGATGCCGAGGGCCAGAACCGGCGGGTGGAGGACGACGGTCTTTGCCGCCGGTTCGGCTTGAACCTTGTCCGTGACGAGCAGGACCCTGTCGGCGTCGGACGAGAGGGGCAGGTCGGAATCGGTGATCCACGACGCCTCGCCCGTTTCCACCTCGAGCCGGATATCCTCCCCGGCCAGGGCCGCCGCCATCATGTCTTTGACGATCGCCGGGTTGGCGAGGGTCCAACCGGGCGGCGGATCGTCGAGGGCGAGACCGAAGGCGCGGTCACCGGCGGTGGTGACGGCGGGCGTGCCACCGCTCCCTTCGGCCAGGCGTTCGGCCAATCGGTTGGCACCGCGGTGGCCGCCGAGCAGCGGCACCGCAAACCGCCCGTCCTCGCTGAGAGCGACGACCGGCGGTTCGGCGCGTTTGTCGGCGAGGAGCGGACCCAGGGCGCGAATGAGAATGCCGGACGCGCAGATACCGACGATGGGACGTCCGCCGGAAAACAAGGCCCGCAGGTGTTCGGTCGTTTCCGCGAAGGTCAGATCGGCGCCGTCGGCGCGTCCTTCGAGACCGTGAACGGCGAAATCGGGGCAAACCGGCGACAGGGAACGGGCGCGCGCGAGCCCGCCTTGCGTCAGCGCAATGAAGACGCCGCCGTCGGTTTCACCCGTCACGACACCGCTCCCTCGGCGGTGCGCACCAGGATCATCGAAAAATAGGGTGCCGGCGTTTCGTCCTTGTCGGAAAGCGCCATGACTTTTTGGTCAGCCATGCTGGCGTGCTCGACGTAATCGGCCGCCGCCTCCAGGCCGAGACGGGCCAGCACACCGCGGACCTTCGGCAGGTGGCGGCCGACCTTGACCAGGGCGGCGGCGTCGGCGGCGCGAAGCCGTGCCTCCAATTCCTCTTCAGGCAACGGCGCCGGGATCACCGAAAGCACCTGATTGCGCGAGACCAGTGGTCGTGCGGCGGCGGCGGCACAGGCGCCCAGGGACGAGACTCCCGGCACCACTTGCGCGTCGGAGCGCTCACTCAGGCGCTCGAAAAGGTACATGAAGGAGCCGTAAAGGAAGGAATCGCCTTCGCACAGCACGGCGACGTCACGGCCCTGATCGAGGTGGCCGGCGATCTCTTCGGCATAACGATCGTAGACGTCATAGGCGGGGAAGGTATCGGGGATCAGTGGTGTCCGAACGATGATCTCGATGCGCCCGTCGGGGATATGCGGGGCAGCGATGGAGCGGGCCAAACTGTCGCCCACCTCCGGGGCCGGATAGGCGATGACCGGTGATTCCTGAAGGATTCGCACTGCCTTCAGGGTCAGCAGTTCCGGATCACCGGGCCCGACGCCGAGGCCATAAAGCGTGCCGCTCACGGTTTGACGGCCCTCAGTTGCAAAACTTCCATCGACGGCCTGAGCCCGGTCATGGAACCGACGGCGTCCGACTTGGCCACCGCGATGCGCACCAGTTGGCCGCCGTGCGACTGGTGGAAATCCATGAGTACGCTCTGGGCCTCGACGGTGACGGCGTTGGCGACCAGCCGGCCGCCGGTTTTCAGCCGTTTCCAGGCGGCATCGATGATCCAGCCCCTGGCGATGCCGCCGCCGACAAAGACGGCGTCGGGTGCGCCTTTGACCTGGTCAAGGGCGCCCGGCACCGTACCTTCGACGACCGCGAGCGTCGGCACACCGAGGTTGGCGGCGTTGCGTCCGATGGCCCGGCATTTCTCGGCGTCCTTCTCAAACGCGGTGGCCTCGGCCAGGGATTCGGCCCGCATCCACTCGATGGCGACGGAGCCGGAGCCCGCACCGACATCCCAGAGCACCTCACCCGGCTTTGGCGCCAGAGCGGCAACGGTCGCGGCGCGAACCTCGCGTTTGGTGATCTTGCCGTCGTGCTCATAAGCCTCTTCCGGCAACCCGGGGACGCGCGGCCAAATCTGGGCATCAGGCCCGGCGACGACCTCGACGGCGATGGTGTTGAGGTCGGCGGTCCGTTCGACCGACCAGCTTCGCGCCGGCGCCTCGATGCGGTCTTCCTGATCTCCGCCTAGGTGTTCGAGGACGGTCACTGTACTGTCACCGAACCCTTTGTTGGTGAGGTGGCGGGCCAGTTTGGCCGGCGTCGTCCCGTCCCAGGACAGGATCAGAAGCCGGGCGCCGGGGAAAAGGTAGTAGTTGACCCGTTCCAACGGTCGCCCGTGCACGGTCAGTTGTTCGGACTTGGCCAGCGACCAGCCCATACGGGCAGCGGCCATGCTGAAGGCACCAGGAACCGGCATGACGTCGAGGGCATCGGCACCGAAACGCCGGGACAATGTGCTGCCGACGCCGTAGGACATGGGATCGCCGGAGGCCAGGACCACAACGTTCTTGTCCCTACGTTCGTCGATCTTGTCGTAGGCCGCCTCCATGCCGTCCCGCCAATCGATACGCTCTGCGCTCCCTTCCGGGACCTTGGCCAAATGGCGCTCGCCACCGACCAGGACATCGGCCGTCTCGACGGCTTTGCGGGCCCGGTCGTTGAGGCTGGCCATTCCCTCCTCACCGATGCCGACGACGGCGATCCAGGCGCTCATGACGGGTCTCCGGCCAGTGCGTTGACGGCGGCGGCCGCCATGGCGCTGCCGCCGCGGCGGCCCAGCAGGGTCACGTAAGGTACGTCCACGGCGCCCGAGGAAAGTGCCTCTTTCGATTCGGCAGCGCCGATAAAACCGACCGGGAACCCAAGGACCAGGGCCGGTTTTGGTGCCCCTTCGATGATCCGCTCCAGGAGACGGAAAAGTGCCGTCGGCGCGTTGCCGATGGCGACCACGGCGCCTTGCAGGCGCGCGTCCCAGAGATCGACGGCGGCGGCCGAACGGGTGTTCGCCGTTTGCCGCGCGCGTTCCGGAACGGCGTCGTCGTTGAGGCTGCAGATGACCGTATTGTTCGCGGACAGGCGGTCGCGGATGATACCGGCGGCGACCATTTCGGCATCGACGAACACCGGTGCACCCTCTTCGAGCGCCACGCGGCCGGCCTCGGCGGCGCCGTTGCTCCAACGGAGATCGTCGACGATGTCGGTCATGCCGCAGGCATGGATCAACCGTTGAACGACGCCTGCGACGTCAGTCGGCAGACGGTCCAAGTTCGCTTCGGCGCGCACTGTCGCGAAGGACCGGCGGTAGATCTCAGCCGGGTCACGAACATAGTCGAAGGATGGAAAAGGACCGCTCAAGCCGGCCTCACTTCTCCGCGGCTTTCTTGTGATCGTGTCCATGGCCGTCGGCATGATCGTGATCATGATGGTGGTGGTGATGACCGTGATGCACCCCGTGGTCCTCGGCACCGTGACCATCCGTCCCGATGCCGATCACGTGGTGATGGTGGCCAACCTGGGCGGCCCCATGGTCGTGCTCGTAGCCGATGATCTGCTCGCGATACTTGCAGAGCTGGCAGTTCATGTTGTTCGACCCGTTGAGCGTCTCGTCGATGCGGTCGACGAAGCAGTCGATCAAGTTGCCGTGGTCGTTGAGGTACGGCGCCTTGACGATCTCCACTTCCGGGTGGGCTTCGGCGCAGTCGTCGGCCCAACTGTAAATACGCCTGACGAGAATCCCGGTGAACAGGAAATAGGGAAACACGATGATGCGTTCGAAGCCGAGCCGGACGGCGTGCTCGAGCCCTTCATTGACCAGCGGATAGGCGACGCCGGAATAGCTGACCTCGGCCCAGCCGAATCCCATTCCCTCCCACAGCATGCGCGCCACCTTGGAGACGTTGGAGTTGGCGTCCGAATCATTGGTGCCACGCCCGACGACCATGAGGAGCGTGCGATCGCGCGGTACGTCGGCTTCGGCCGCCTTTTCCGCTTCCTCGATGCGCTCCTTGGCGGCGGCCAGGAGCTTGGCGTCGATGGCCAATTCGCGGCCGAACAGCATCTCGATTTCCGGGTTTTCGGCACCGAAGTTGTTGACCTCGGACGGCAGGTCGTTTTTCACGTGGCCGGCGGCGAACAACATGCCGGGAATGCAAACGATCGTCTTCGCACCCCGCGCCTTCAGTTTGTTGAGGCCGTCGCGGATAACCGGTGTGGCGAACTCGAGAAAGCCGCTCTCGACATCGACGCCGGGCAGGCGATCCCTCAAATGGTGGGCGAGTTGATTGAATTCTTCGACGGCCCCGTCATCGCGGCTGCCGTGGCCGCAGATCATCACGGCGTGGTTTGCTGTCATGCGCCTGGTCCTTGCCTTCGAGCGTCGATCGCCGATGTGTCCCCCGACATCCGGCGCCGGCGGCGCCTGGTCATTGCCTCCGGAACGCCGGCCGGAGACGGACTATAGGGCGCGACGTCGGCGCGGGAAAGGCACAAACCGACCTGCTGTTTGGAGGTCCCGACATACGGCCAAGGTGAACCGCAACAATCGGGTTGACTTGTCGGGCCTTCGGCGAATTCTGACACGGCAAATCGTAAGGAATTTGTTTCATGGATCGAGACGGCGAGATTGTCCGGGAAATCGAACCTTCGGCGGAACGGAACCGCTGGAGCCTGATCGCGCTTTTCACCAGCGCCGCCACCTTCGGATTAGCCTTCGGCGGGTTCGCGCCCTTGGTGGCGCTAGCCCTCGAACGCCAGGGGGTCGATTCGTTGGTGATCGGCGCCAACTCGGCGATGTCGCCGATCGGCACCGTCGCCACCTCGTTCCTGGTGCCGGTCCTGATTCGGCGCCTCGGCGCCTTCAACGCCTTCATGGCCGGCTGCGGCCTGACACTCGTCGCCATGATGCTGTTTCCGGTGTTGACTTCGGTGCCGGCCTGGTTCGCGCTTCGGCTGCTGGCCGGCATCGGCATCGCCGCCCCCTGGGTCGTCGCCGAGACCTGGATCAACGTCGCCGCCCGTCAACACAACCGTGGTCGCGTCATGGCCATCTACGCGACCGTCATGGCGGCCGGGTTCACCTCCGGCCCACTGATCCTGACCATGACGGGCACGGCGGGCGCAGCACCTTTCTATTGGTTCGCCGGGATCTTCTTCGTTTCGGTGCTGCCCATGTTCGCCATCCGGGCCCTCACACCGGACATGGACTTCCCAGGACACGCCCGGCCGTCGCGCATGCTGCTCACGGCGCCGACCATCTTCGCCGCTGCCTTCCTTTCCGGCGTCCTCGACATATCCGTGTTCAGTTTCCTGCCGCTCTACGGCCTGGCCCGAGGACTCGGAGAGACGCAGGCATTGACCATGCTGACCCTGTTCCTGGCCGGCAATCTGGTGCTGCAGCTACCGATCGGTTATGTGGCCGACAAAGTGCGAAAGCGCGCCGTATTGCTGTTCTGTGCCGCGGCTTGCGTCGCCGCCCCGGCCTTGTTGCCGCAGGTGATCGGCAGTCCGATTGCCATGGCTGCGGCGCTGTTCGTCTGGGGCGGTTGCAGTTGGGGGCTCTATTCGGTGGCGCTGGCCATGTTGGGTGAGCGCTTCGGAACCGGCGGTCTGGCTGTCGCCAACTCCGCTTTCATAATGGCCTTTGAGGCCGGAAATATCGTCGGCCCGCCGATTGGTGGTTTCGCCTTCAAGTTCATGGACGGTGGCGGGTTCCTTATTTTCATGGCCGGCGCCGCGGGTGTCTATTTCGCCATCGTCGCCGGCAGAGGGCTGGTGAGGACCATCCGTCGAAACGGCCGTTAACGGCCAACCCTATTCGGCCGCCTCTTCCGTGCGCTTCGGCGGCAGCACGGTGGCCCGGCGTTCGAATACCTCCGCCTCCTCGTCGCGGCCGAGCGCGCGCAGGAGTGCGGCGTAGTTCTGCTGGCCGGTAACAAGGCTCGGGTGGCCGGGATCGAAGTGTTTTTCCTTGATCTCCATGGCCCGCTTGAGGAGCGGTTCGGCGGATTCGAGATCGCCCTGTTTCTTGTAGAGCAGCGCCAGGTTGTTGAGGTCGGTGGCGACGCCCGGGTGGTCGATGCCCAGCGTCTGCTCGTCGATCATCAGAGAGCGGCGGTAGAGGGGCTCGGCGCCATCGTAGTTGCCGCGCAAGTAATGGATGAGGGCCAGGTTGTTCAGCGCGGTGGCCACGTCCGGATGGTTCTTGCCGAGGCGCCGCTCAAGGATGGAAAGCGCCCGCTCGAAGGCGGCGATGGCTGTTTCCGGCTCGCCGGACTGGTAGGACGCGGTGCCGTACTTGTTGAGAAGTTCGGCATGCAGGTCCTCCTGGAAGGGCGGCAGGGCCTCGACGGCGAGGCGGAAGTGTTCGGCCGCCTCCTTCGGTTCCATGCGCACCATCTGCAAATCACCGGCGATGGAGCGCGCCACGGCGCCGGCCATCAGGTGCTTCAGGGATTGCGTCCGTTTGTCGACGCCGTCCGTGTTCTCGCGTTCGCCGATGGTCTCCAACAGCGCCAGCATGTGCTGGAAGTCGCCGGCGTCCAGAGCATCCCTCACCCGCTCGACGACATCGGCCATGTCGGTGTTGCCGGGCATCAGGTCGCGCAGGTTCTGGCGCATGTCCTTGAACTGGCCGGCGAAGGCGCGCATCTGCGAGTCCATCTCCTTGGCGGCGACGCCCTTCTCTTCGAGGAACGCCTGGTACTTCTTGAAGGCCGGGTTCTCCGGCGGCGGCAGGGCGGCGCGGACGGTCGGAGTGTCGTCACGCGGCGCCTCCGGCGGTGCCGGGGCCGACGCGCCGCGCGAAACCCGCATGCCGATGATGACGCCGAGCATGACGGCGACCACCAGGACCGCCAGAACGACGACGAGGGCGATCAGGAACCAGCCGGGCAGGACGTCGAGCAGTCGCTTGGAAGGCATCGGCGACCTGGGCCAGGGTATCCACAGCATCAGGCGCACTTTCGCCGCCAGAAGGTTGTTCCATCGCTGGTTCGGCCGGTTCGGCGGGTGCCTCGGTCACCGGCTCCGACTCCGCAGGCGCCGGTTCAGGCATGGTCTCGGAAGCCTCTTCCTGGGCGCTTTCAATCTCTTCGCCGTCCGCCGGCATGTTCTCTTGCACGATCTCCGGCATCTCCTCGGAATCCGCCGGCAAATCTGCCGGCAAATCCGGGCCGTCCTCCGGGAGGGTCACCTCTTCGGAGTCGTCAGGCAGCTCTGGCGCAGAGTCCGGTGCGGTGTCGGCGTCCTTGTCCATGGCCTATCAGTAGCGAAATTCCCCTCGAAAATACAGAACCTTAGAGGAGGACTCGTTGCTTTTTCTTTAAGAAATCGCCGAGCGCCTCGGCCTCGTCATTGACCGCAGGGGCCCCGGCGCGCAGGGTGGCGCCATGTTCACCTTCGGCATGCGGGCCGAGGCCCAGCACTTCGACCCGCTGATTCTGTTGCTGCTGGCCATCGTCTTCGACGCCTATCTCGGCGACATGAACCTGCTGTTCCGGCGCATCAAACACCCGGTGGTGCTGATCGGCGATCTGGTCGGTTGGCTCGACCGGCACCTCAACCGCGAGAAGCGCAGCCAGATGGACCGCGCCGTCCGCGGCGCCGTCGTGGTCCTGTTCGTGGTCCTCATCACCGGGCTCATCGGCGCCGGCGTCTCCTGGCTCAGCCTCAACCACACCTTCGGCTGGCCGCTGGAACTCCTGCTGCTGACCATCCTTCTGGCCGGGCGCGGGCTCTACGATCACGTCAAGGCGGTGGTCAAGGCCTTCGAATTCGGCCTGGAGCCGGCCCGCGAAGCCGTGTCGCACATCGTGGGACGCGACCCCTCGGTATTGGACGAACACGGCGTCTGCCGCGCCGCCATCGAGAGCCTAGCCGAGAACCTGAACGACGGCGTCGTCGCACCGGTGTTCTGGTACATCCTCTTCGGCTTCCCCGGGCTCCTCGTCTACAAGGCCGTCAACACCATGGATTCCATGATCGGCCACCGCACCGAGAAGTACCGGGCTTTCGGCATGACGGCGGCGAGGCTGGATGACGTGCTGAACCTGATCCCGGCCAGGCTGACCGGGTTGTTCCTGGTCCTCGCCGCCATCTTCGTGCCGACGGCCAACCCGTGGAACGCGCTCAAGGCGCTGCTCAGGGACTCCGGGAAACACCGTTCGCCCAACGCCGGCTGGTGCGAAGCGGCCATGGCCGGCGCGCTGAACATCGCACTGGCCGGACCGCGGCGCTATTCGAACCGGGTCATCGACGACGCCTGGATGGGCGACGGTACCGCCAAGGTGCGGGTCAAGGACATCGACCGGGCGCTCTACATGTACATCGTCGCGTCCCTGGTCAACGCGGCGTGGCTGGGGGCGATCGCGATTATTCGGTTTGATATTCTTTGAACATAATCGGGAAACTATTCAGGCACGTAAACCGGGACATCCCGGTGGTCGTAAAGCCACTGATCTGCTTGTCCCCTCACCTTTTCCCGATGATCAGCAGGTATTTCGTTCAAGAATTCTTCGAATTTCTCGCGTCTTTCACTTTTTTCCTTTTGTCCACTTTACCATCTCATCGCGAAATTCTTTGGAGATGATCGTCAGTTCACCTTTCGATGTGCGCCTTGAAATCTCTGTAAACATTTCATCAACAACTATCGAGCCGATTAAAAGCCATTTTGCGGCCTGGCTGGGATCTTTGGAAACGCCTTGCCCATAGTAGAAGATGTCCGCCAGGCCGATGATGGCAAGCGCGTGTTTCTGTTTGGCCGCAGATTCAAACCATCTTCGGGCTTCGTCATAGTTCCGCCGAACACCCTCACCGGACACGAACGTCACTCCAAGATTGTATTGGCCTTCACTGTTTCCTTGCTCAGCGGCCCGCCGGAACCATGGCACCGCGACATCGACACTCTTCGGAACCCCCGAGCCTTCCATATACATCTCACCAAGTTTCACTTGGGCTTTGGCCGACCCCTGCTCGGCCGCCCGTTTCATCCACTCGGCGGCTATTGCCTTACTCTTCGAAACGCCTTCGCCTTCGGAGAACATTTCCGCCAGGTCGAATTGCGCATCGACCTCGCCTTGTTCGGCGGCCCGTTTCATCCACTTGGCCGCTTCCTGTTCGCTTCGTGACACGCCAGTTCCATTCAAGTATCGATTTGCCAAGTTGAACTGTGCGGTTGGATTTCCCTGCTCGGCCGCTCGTCGAAGCCATTTGACTGCTAAATCCTGATCGCGCGGGCCGGCTAGGCCGTTACCAAAATAAACGCCGAGGCTGGTTTGAGCGTCGGAATCTCCCCGAGCCGCGGCGCGTTTATACCAATCAAATGCCGTACGATGATTTTGTGGAACGCCTCTTCCCAACCGATACATCGAGGCGAGGGAATTCTGGGAAGGTGCATGTTCTCGATGGGCGCCACGTTCGAACCAACCGGCTGCGGCCATATCATCTTGGGAAACGCCTTTTCCCTCCAAATGCGCCAAACCCAAAGCAAATTGGGCCTCGGCGTCCCCCACCGAAGCGAGGTTCTGCAGGACCTTGATCTTCGTCTCCAGGCTCTCACCGTCATAGGGCCCGGCGGTCTGCGGCGGTTTTTCGGGCGCACAGGCCGCCACGATGAAGGCCATGAACAAAAGGAGGAGACTGCGCCGGAAGTCCATAAGGTTAGGTCCGTAACGAATAAACGGCGGTACCGCGCTTGGCGGCTGCGAGGATAGAAGCCGCCATCGTCGCCTGTCAAAGAGGTTGGGCGCCCTCAGCGGGCGGCGGCGATCAGGGAATCGATGTCGAGATGGGTTTCCAGGTGCCTCGCCAAGCCGTCGAGGGCCGCTTCGACCGCGGCCTCGTAGGCCGTCTCCGCGAGCCGGCCGTTGCGCAATTGGGCCAGGAAGGCGCCGCGGAAACCGTCGTCTGAGAAGACGCCGTGGATGTAGCCGCCCATGACGCGTCCGTCGGCCGACCGGGCACCGTCCGTGCGGCCATCCGCGAATGTGAACCAGGGGCGCTGGCGGTCGGGGCCGTCGGTGGTGCCCATGTGCATTTCGTAGCCGCGGACGCGATGGCCGCTGTCGGTTTCCGCCGCCGTCACCGTCTCCAGGTGCTTGTCGCCGCCGATGACGGTCTCCACATCGAGCAGCCCGAGGCCGGGGGCGCCGGCGGGCGGGCCCTCGATGCCATCCGGGTCGTCGACGCGTGCACCCAGCATCTGGTAGCCGCCGCAGAGGCCGACGACGAGGCCGCCGCGCCGATGGTGGGCCTGGACGTCGATGTCCCAGCCGTTCCTGCGAAGGTCATTGAGATCGGCGAGCGTCGCCTTGGAGCCGGGGATGAGGACCATATGGGCTTCGCCCGGTATGGCCTGGCCCGGCTCGACGATGATGACCTCGACGTCCGGTTCCTGGGACAGGGGGTCGAGGTCGTCGAAGTTGGCGATGCGCGACAGGCGTGGCACGGCGATGCGGATGGCGCCAACTTTATTGGTCTCGCGGGCGCGGTTATCCAGCGCCAGGGCGTCCTCCTTGGGGAGCGCGCGGGCGCCGTCGAAATAGGGGACGACGCCGAAGCACGGCCAACCAGTACGCCTCTCGATCTCGCTGACGCCGCCGTCGAACAGGCGCTTGTCGCCGCGGAACTTGTTGACGATGAAACCGGCGACGGCGGCCCGTTCCGCCGCGTCCAGGACCGCATGGGTGCCGACCAGGCTGGCGATGACGCCGCCGCGGTCGATGTCGGCGACGAGCACGGTGGGCACTTTCGCGGCGAGGGCAAAACCCAGGTTGGCGATATCGCCCTCACGCAGATTGACCTCGGCCGGGCTGCCCGCACCCTCGACCAGGACCAGATCGGCGCTGTCGCCGACGATGGCGAAACTCTCGAGGACACGGGGTAGGAGTTTCGGTTTGAGGTCGTGATAGGCCCGGGCATCGGCGTTGCCCTCGACCCGGCCCTGGACGACGACCTGGGCGCCGACGTCGGTCTGCGGCTTGAGGAGCACCGGGTTCATGTGGACGCTCAGCGGCACTCGGGCGGCGCGGGCCTGCAGGGCCTGGGCGCGGCCGATCTCGCCACCGTCTTCCGTGACGGCTGCGTTGTTCGACATGTTCTGCGGCTTGAAGGGCCAGACCTTGAGACCTCGATCGGCGAAGAGGCGGCAGAGGCCGGCGACGATCAGGGACTTACCGACGTCCGAGCCCGTGCCCAGGAACATCAGGGCCGGCGGGCGTTCAGCCTCCGCCAAGGGTGCGCCTCAGGGGATCGGCGTCGGGGTTCTTGGACTGGCCCGAGAGGATGGTGTCGGGCGTCGCGTCTTGGCCGTAATAGGCGCGGTTGAGGTCGTGGCGCGTCGCCAGGACGGCGCCCTCCAGGGACGCCCCCAGATAGGCGCCGACGTTGGCGTTGGCGAAGGCCAGGATGTCGGCGCCGAGGTTGGTCGTCGTCGAGGCCTCCATGCCGACGCCCTGGACGAAGACGGTGGCGCCGGTATCGGCACCGATCTTGCCCTGGTGGCGGAGAACCGAGTCGAGAGCTCCGGAGTTGCGCAGGATCAGCACGATGGCCGTATCCTGGACGCCGACCTGCAGGCCGAAGCTGGCCGCACCCAGGGTATAGAAGGCCGGGTACGACCAACCGTCGGCGGTCTTTTTCAGCAGCACCCCATTGCCGGCTTCGCCACCGGCGAAGAAACCGGCCTTGATGGCGTTGGGCAGGACGACGACGGCGGCGGCCCGATCCAGTTCGCCGGCGAAATTCTTGAGGTCCTTGTGGGCGCGGAAACGCTCGATGGTCTGGGCCGCCTCGACGACCAGGTGTTTGGTGGTCAGCGTCGGCGGTTCGTCCCAGCGATCGCAGCCGGCCGCCAGCAAGGCCAAGGAAAGGACGACGGCCGGAATACGGAAGAACCTGGCCATCAGAACTCGATCCCCTTCTGCGCCTTGATCCCTGATCGGAACGGATGCTTGACCTGGGTCATCTCGGTAACCAGGTCGGCGGCCTCGATCAGTTCGTCCTTGGCGTTGCGGCCCGTGACGACGACGTGCAGGTCGTCGGGCTTGTTGGTAAGGGTCTTGACGACATCGTCGATGTCCAGGTTACCGTAGCGAAGCGGGATGTTGAGCTCGTCGAGAATGATCAGCTTGTAGGCCGGGTCGGCGATCATTTCCTTGGAGGTCTGCCAGGCGCTTTCGGCCGCCGCGATGTCGCGCTGGCGGTCCTGGGTATCCCAGGAGAACCCCTCGCCCATGGCCTTGATGGTGACCAGATCGGGGAACTTCTCGAGGACGTCGCGCTCGCCCGTTTCCCAGACGCCCTTGACGAACTGGACGATGCCGACCTTCATGCCGTGGCCGATGGCCCGGACCGCGAGACCCATGGCTGCCGTCGACTTGCCCTTGCCCTTGCCGGTGTGGACGATGAGGAGCCCCTTCTCGATGGTCTTGGTGGCCAGGATCTTGTCGCGCGCCGCCTTTTTCTTGGCCATCTTCTCGGCGTGGCGGCGATCCAGTTCCTGCTCGTCGACGGGTGTTTCGTCTTTGTCGTCGTTTTCCTCGGCCATGGCCCTTGATCCCCCGTAGATAACCCGCTGCGAATTCGATGCTAACCCGCCGCCAACACGTGTTTGTGCCGATCCCATGACTCCGGTACCATCCCGGCATGGGTCGAGCAAGAGCCGCGTTGAAACGCTCCCGGACGCCGGTCCCCGGCTTGGCCGCCATCGCCTTGTCCGAGGGTCTCCTGATCCTTGGCATTTGCCCAGCCGCTGCCGACCCGGTGCGCTGGATGAAGGAATTCCCAGCCACCGACTTTTCCAAACACAGCGTGCCTTTCGAAGACATCCGATCGGACGGCGCCCGGCGCGATTCGATCACCGCGATTTCGGCTCCGACGTTCAAACCGGCGAACAAGATCAAAGATATCGGCCCCTTGGAACCGGTGCTCAGCGTCGAGATCGAAGGTGAAACTCGGGCCTACCCGCTACGCGTCCTGCTCTGGCATGAGATCGTCAACGACACCATCCGGGGCGTTCCGATCCTGGTTAGCTATTGCCCGCTCTGCGCATCGGGCGTCGTTTTCGACCGCCGGCTCGACGGCACCACGCTGGCCTTCGGCAATACCGGGCGCCTCAGGCATTTCGACATGGTCATGTACGACCACAACACCGAGAGCTGGTGGCAGCAGTTCCTGGGTGAAGCGATCATCGGCGAATTGACCGGCAAGAAATTGAAACCGCTGCCGTCCCAGATCGAGAGTTTCGAACTGTTCCGGGGTGCGGCGCCGACCGCCAAGGTGCTGGTCCCGACCCATAAGACGGCGCGGGCCTACGGCACGACGCCCTATGTGCGCATGGGCAGCCGCCGCGATAAACGCTCAAGCTTTCCCTTCGATATCCCCGAAGGTATCCTGCCGCTGGAGCGCGCCGTCGTTGTCGGCAACGAGGCGTGGCCACTCGCCCGCCTGAAAGAGGCGAAACGCATCGAAAAGGACGATCTGGTTTTATCCTGGTCGCCGGGCCAAAACTCCATTCACGACGCCCGCTGGATCCACTTCGGCCGCGACATCGGGAATGTCACCGTTCAGCGCAAATCGGACCATGGGCTCGAAGACGCGGTCTACGACGTCACCTTCGCTTTTGCCTTCTCCGCATTCCGGCCGGGCGGAACCTGGCATCTGGGCGAAAGCGAATCGACGCCAGAATAGTCGGATTTCCGCGACAGGTCCGGCCGAAAAATCTAGGCCTCCGGCCCCTTGTTAGGTGACTCAAGTCATCGACAGAACCCGCCTACGGCTCTAATCTATTTCTGAGGATTCGGAGCAACTCCAGGGTCAATCCGAAGGGAGCCAAGCGCCATGAAAGTCGAGGAAATTCTGAAGGTCGAGAACGCGCCTTTGGTGACCGTCAAACCCCACGCCACGATCTCGACGGTGGCTCACCGGTTGAAGAACGATCGTGTTGGCTGTGCCGTCATCAGCGAGGAAAGCACCCCGAGGGCATTATCGCGGTGCGGGATATCGTCTACGCCATGGCCGATCACTGGGGCAGCGATCCCAAGGACAACGAGTTCTCGTTCATAATGCAGCCTGTGTCCGACATCATGACTCACCACGTGCATGTGTGCCGGCCGCACCATCTCCTCAAGGAGGTGATGGCGATGATGCTGCACGGGCACTACCTACACATCCCGGTGGTCAACGAGGCCAATGAGCTGGTCGGCATCATCAGCATCGACGACGTCATCAAGTTCGGCGTCGGCGAGTTGCAGGTCGAGGCCGAAATCCTGCGCGAGCGCCTGCTGTCGCACGACCGCTGAGGGACCGGAAGAGACAATCCGACCGGATCGGCGCTCACCCATGGGCGCCGAGGACGGCGCCGACAACCGTAATCAGGCTCACCGCGAGGAGGATTCTGTGCAACCGTGTGACCAGTGTGAAGGTCGCTTCGGGATGTTCGCGCGCGCTTCGAGAACCAGGCGTGCAGGAACAACGGTTCCAAAACGAACAGCACCAGGGTAAACACCGCCCAGATCGCGGTCATCGCGTGCATCCACCAGTAGGACGAGTCGGCAAAACGGTCCCAAGCATCGAGAAGGTGGGTGATATAGAAGCCGCTGGCCCCCGCCGCCAGGGTGGCGACACGGGCATGGAGGGCGAAGCGGTGCTCGAAACGCTCGAAGGCGGCGGCGCGATCCTCCGGGTCCGCCATTTGACGGACCGACGGTAGCAGGATGAAAGTGACGAAATAGACTCCGCCAATCCAGGCGACGATGGACACCACGTGCACAGCGCGGGCGAGGCTCAGTTCGTCCATGGATTGGTCTCCTGTGACGGGATTCGTGCGTTCGGCTATTTCGAAACCGGCCGCATAAAGGGCTCCGGAGGAACCCAGGTGTCGGGGAAATGGTGATTAGCCCAGCGGCAGATCTCCTGCAACACCGGATGCAGGCCGCGGCCTCGATCAGTGAGGCGGTATTCGTGGCGGACCGGATTGTGTTGATAGGCCCGCTTTTCGACCAGGCCGGCCTCTTCCAGCCGTCTCAGGCGATTGGCGAGGATATTGGTCGAAATGCCCTCAGGCGATTCCAGGAAATCCCCGTAGCGTGTCTTGCCGGTCAGCAGATCCCGGACAATGACCAGCGACCATTTGTCGCCAAGCAGGTCGAGGGTCGTCGCAATGGGGCAGAGGGATCGGTTCAAAGGGTCCACGCATCACCTCGACGCTGGCTTCGGGGAATTCTTCTCATTGTCACTTGCATTATAAAAGAGACAAGCTTAAACTGCTAGTGACTTGCATAATAAAAGTTACTTATCACAACGCTCACGGAGGAGGTTCGATCATGTCCGAAGGTTTTTCCGGCGGCTGCCTGTGCGGCGCCGTCCGATACGAAAGCGCCACCCAGCCCGTCGCCGCCGCCCATTGCCAATGCGAGGATTGCCGTAGATCCAGCGGGTCGGGCCATTGCTCGCACCTGGTGGTGCCGGAGGACGCGTTCACCGTAACCGGCGAGGTGCGGTTTTTCGACAAACCGGCGGACAGCGGCAATGTGGTCAGCCGCGGCTTCTGTCCGACCTGCGGCTCGGCCGTCTACTCAACCAACGACGGCATGCCGGGCGTCGTCTTCCCCCGTGCGTCCAGTCTCGACGACCCTGAAGTCTTCCAGCCGCAACTGGTCGTTTACGCCAAGCGCGGCCCGTCCTGGGACAAGATCGATGCCTCCCTGCCCGCTTTCGAAGGCATGCCGCCGCCGGAAAACATGCCGGACATGTAACCCGGCTCCCGGTCTATGCGGCCAGCGACGCCAGCAGCCTATGGGCGTCGTTGCGCCGCGACCGCCAGAGACCCCGCTCTTCCGCCTCCAATAGGCGCTCGGCCATTTCCTTGAGGGCCGCCGGGTTGTGTTCGGCGATGAAGTCCCGGGTGTCGTCGTCGTTGAGGTAGGCGTCGAAAACGGCGTCGAAATGGTGGTCGCGGACACAATGGGCAGTGGCCGCGAAAGCGAAGAGATAGTCGACGGTCGCCGCCATCTCGAAGGCCCCCTTGTAGCCGTGGCGTTTGACGCCCTCGATCCATTTCGGATTGACGACCCGGGCCCGGACGACCCGTGCGATCTCGTCCTCCAGCGTGCGGACAACCGGCGTTTCGGGCCGCGAATGGTCGTTGTGGTAGGTCGTCGGCTGGACACCGGAAAGGTGACGGACGGCAGCGGTGATGCCCCCTTCGAACTGGTAGTAATCGTCCGAATCGAGGAGATCGTGCTCGCGGTTGTCCTGGTTATGGATGACCACTTCGACGGCGCCTAAGCGCCGCTCAAAGAGGACGTGTTCGGCCCGGCCTTCCGATCCGGCACCGTAGGCGTAGCCGCCCCAGGCCACGTAGGCGCGGGCCAGGTCCGCTTCCGTCTGCCAGCCGCGCTCATCGATCAAAGCTTGCAGTCCGGCGCCGTAAGCACCCGGTTTCGACCCGAAAACCCGGTATCCGGCCCGCTTCGACGCCTCCTCCGCTTCAACACCGCCTTCAATCAGAGCCTCGGTTTCTCGCTGCACCCGTTCGGCGACGGGATTGACGGCGGCTGGCTCGTCGAGCGCCGCCACGGCGCGCACGGCCGAATCGAAGAGGTCGATCAGCGCCGGGAAGGCGTCGCGGAAGAACCCCGACACCCGGAGCGTAACGTCGACGCGAGGCCGGCCGAGAACGCTCTCCGGCAACACCTCGAACCCGACGACTCGCCGTGATGCCGCGTCCCATTGCGGTTTGACGCCAAGAAGGGCCAGGGCCTGGGCGATGTCGTCGCCGCCGGTGCGCATGTTGGAGGTGCCCCAGGCGCTGACCGCTACCGTCTTCGGCCACTCGCCCTGGTCCTGCATGTGGCGCTCGACCAGGAGCGTCGCCGACTTCCAGCCCAAGGTCCAGGCGGCCGGCGTCGGCACCGTGCGGGTGTCCACCGAATAGAAGTTGCGCCCCGTCGGCAGCACATCGAGGCGACCGCGGGTCGGGGCGCCGGACGGTCCCGGCTCGACGAAATGTCCCTCGAGGCCGGTCACCAGGCCGCCGATTTCGCCGTCTCCGGAGCGTTCGACCGCCGGGCGCAGATCCCGTTCGACGGCGCGCAGCACCACAGCCGTCCGCTCCCATTCGGGTCGCACCGTTCGATCACCGGCAATTAGTCCGGCGGCGAGGCGTTCGATCCGCTCGACCGTGTCGCCCGTGGTGCGCCAGGGTTCTGCCTTCGGATCGGCAAGGGCATCGGGGCGCGGCCCGGCCCAGGGCTCGCCCATGACGCAATCGAGAGGATCGAACCCGAGGCCGAGGTCGGCGGCAAGGGCCCGGTGCAGCGACGCGCCTGGGCCGGCGCCGTCGCCCCGGGGCACGCGGGTCAACGCCACCATGAGATCGTCGAGCAAACGGCCCGACGGCGCCTCGCCGAAAATGTGCAGACCGTCGCGGATCTGCATCTCCTTGAGCTCACAGAGGTAGTTGTCGAGTTTGGCCAGTGCCCGATCCTCGTCCTCGTCGATCTCCATACCGCAATCGGCATCGAGACCGGTGGCCCGGCACAGCGTCAGGATGTCGGTCTTCAAGACCTTGAGGCGGCGCGGGTCGACACCGGCCGCTTCGTAGTATTCGTCGACCAGCTGCTCCAGGTCGCGGAGCGGCCCGTAGCTCTCGGCCCGGGTCAGGGGCGGGGTCAGGTGATCGACGATCACCGCCTGGGCCCGGCGTTTGGCCTGGGTGCCCTCGCCCGGATCGTTGACGATGAACGGATAGAGGTGCGGCAGCGGGCCGAAGGCGGCTTCCGGGTAGCAGGCCGCGGAGAGCGCCAGGGCCTTGCCGGGTAGCCACTCGAGATTGCCGTGCTTGCCCATGTGGACGACGGCCTGGGCGCCGAAGTCGTGGCGCAGCCAGGCATAGAAGGCGAGATAACCGTGCGGCGGCACCAGGTCCGGGTCGTGGTAGGTCTTCTCCGGATCGATGTTGTAGCCGCGCGCCGGCTGCAGGCCGACGGCGATATTGCCGAGGCGAAAGGCGGATATGGCGAAGCGCCCGCAGTCAACGTCGCCGGGCAGGTAAAACGGATCGCTCTCCGGCGCCCCCCAGCGCGCCGTAACCTGGTCCTGGACCGATTGGGGGAGGCTCGAGAAAAAGAGCTGGTAGTCGGCCATGGACAGCCACTCGCTGACGGTGCGCGCGCCCAGTTCCTGGAAGGCGTTGGTCGATCCCGCCATGAGGCGGTCGATCAGGGCGTCGCCGTCTTCGGGAATGTCGCCGGTCCGATAACCTTCTTCCTTCAGGGCTCTCAGCACGTTGACGGTGCCGGCCGGCGTGTCGAGGCCGACGCCGTTGCCGAGGCGCCCGTCGCGGTTCGGGTAGTTGGCGAGGACGATGGCGACGCGCCGGTCTCCGGCCGCCGTCTGCCTCAGCCTCGCCCAGGCCCGGGCCAGTTCGGCGACGAACCGCATGCGGTCCGGCTCTGGCTCGTAGCGCACGATGTCGGTCTGGCAGGCGTCGTCACGCCGGGCCAGGCCCTTGAAGGACACGGCGCGCGTGAACAGCCGGCCGTCGACCTCCGGCAAGGCCACGTTCATGGCGATGTCCTTGGCCCCCAGCCCCCGCGTACCGTCGGCCCAGGCTCCCCGGTTGGAGCCGGAGAAAACGACCTGCAGGACGACCGGCGGACCGTCCTCGCGACCCGCCTCGAAAGGTGTTGTGGTCCGCACCTGGCCCGGCGCGGAAACGGCGAAGCCGGTGGCGTTGAGGATGACGTCCGGTGGCGCCTCGGCAAACAGGGTCTGGATGATGCCGGCCGATACCGGCTCCTTGAGGCTGGCTGCGAAAACAGGCAGCGGGTTGAGGCCGGCTTCGGTGAGGGCGCCGACGAGGCCGTCGACGGCATCGGTGTTGGCGGCCTGGACCAAGGCCCGGTAGAAGACGACCGCCGCCACCGGCGCCCCTTCGGTCCAATGTCCTTCGAGATCGGCCACGGATTCGACCGGTGTCCCGGGCCAGTAGAGCCCCGCCTTCACAAGGGGCCGCGGTTCGCACCACGCCGTTCCGTGACCGACGAGGTCGGCGGCGAACTTCAGGAAGTCGGAAGCGTTGTCCGGACCGCCGTGGACCATGTACTGCCACAGCCTGTGCTGGGCGTCGGGCGGCAGGGTGGACAACCGTGCCAGCTCGGCATCCGGTTGGTCATCGCCGGGCAGGAAGGCGACCGGAACACCCATGCGCTCGCAGGCGGCCGCCACCTCATCGCATCCATAGGGCCAATACCCGCGGCCGCCCAATATGCGCACCACCACCAGCCTCGCCTTCTCGATGACCGCATCGACGTAGAGGTCGACCGACATGTTGTGGCCGAGATGCATGAGGTTGGCGAGGCGCAGGGTCGGAAAGTCGCTGTCTTTCGCAGCGATCCCGGAACGCGCTTTGGCCAGCGCCGCCAATTCCGTGTCGGCGGCCGAGAGGAAAACGATATCGCCGGGGGTTTGTTCGAGGTCGACGGCTTCCGTTCCGTCGGCGATGCCGCCGGGCTGGGCCGCGAGCAGGTGCATGTCAGAGCGGCGTGATGAAAGCCGAGCGGATGGCCTCGCGGTCGAGCCCGGTCTCGCCAATGACGACGAGGCGGCTTTGGCGCGGCTCGTCCGCCTGCCAGGGCCGGTCGAAATAATGCTGGACGCGCGGCCCGACGCCTTGGACGACGAGGCGCATGTCCTTGCCGGCGACGTCGGCGAAGCCTTTGACGCGCAAGATATCGTGTTCGGTGCTGACCCGCTTGATGCGGTCGGTCAACTCATTTGGCTCATCGAGGCGTTCGATCTCGACGACGAAACTCTCGAAATCGTCGTGGTCGTGATCGTCCTCGCCGTCGTGGTGGGAACGCCGCCCGTCGATGACGTCCTCGACGGCGCCGCCGATGCCGAGCAGGATCTTCGGATCGACCCGGCCCCGCGTCGTCGAGATCATCTTGGCCGCCGGATCGGTTTCCTTGGAGACGACCGTGCGCACCCGCTCGACGGCGAAATCGTCGAGCAGGTCACACTTGTTGAGCAGCACCAGATCGGCCGATAGGAGCTGATCCTCGAACACCTCTTCGAGGGGTGATTCGTGGTCGAAAGCCTCGTCGAGTTCGCGGATCGACTGCACGGCTTCCGGATTATCGGCGAAACGCCCCTCCTCGACGGCCGGCGCGTCGACGACGGCGATGACCCCGTCGACGGTGACGCGCGAGCGAATCTCCGGCCAGTTGAAGACCTTGACCAACGGTTTCGGCAGGGCCAGTCCGGAGGTCTCGATGACGATGTGGTCCGGTGGTTCGGGACGCTCGAGAAGAGCCTCCATGGTCGGCAGGAAATCATCGGCCACGGTGCAGCAGATACAGCCGTTGGCGAGCTCCAGGATCGCGTCGTCGTCGCAGCCTTCGATGCCGCAGCCGGTGACCATCTCGCGGTCGATACCGAGGTCGCCGAACTCGTTGATGATCAGCGCGATGCGCCGCCCGTTGGTGTTGTTCAGGATATGACGGATCAGCGTCGTCTTGCCGGCACCGAGGAACCCGGTAATCACAGTCGTCGGTATTTTCATCGCCTCTCGCCCTTCAAAACCATCGGCAGCCCCGCTGCCATGAACACGACCTGGTCGGCGACCCCTGCAACTACTTGATTGAGCCGGCCGGCGCAATCCATGAATCGCCTGGCCAGTTGATTATCCGGAACGATGCCGAGGCCGACCTCGTTGGAAACCAGGATCACCGGGCCGCGCGCGCTTTCCAGCGCCTGCAACAGGGCCAGGGTCGCGTGGTCGATATTTTGGTCGGCTTCCATCAGATTGCTCAACCAGAGCGTCAGGCAGTCGACCAGGATGACCCGCTCCGGTCGGGCGTCCCAGGCGATGGTGACGGCGATGTCGATGGGCTCTTCCTTGGTGGTCCAGCGCGCGCCGCGCCGTTCCCGGTGCTGGCGGATGCGCTCGGCCATCTCCGCGTCACCGGGCTCGGCCGTCGCCAGATAGAGGCCGTCACCATGGCTCATGGCCCACCCTTCGGCGTATTGGCTCTTGCCCGAGCGGGCGCCGCCCAGGACCAGGGCGATGCCGGTGAGCGGCGGGTATTCACTCAGCGGGTAATCACTCATGGCACCCTCACCTCGCCGGTCGGTTGATGGAAACGACACGCCAGGCGGTGCCGCGGCCGCGCAGGAGCCCGCCAGAGACGTGTTCGAGGCGTGTTACCGAAAGTGTGTCGACGGTAAAGGACATGCCGCCCTCCGGCTCGAGGCCAAGGACGTGGGCGATGGCGGCGCGAATGGTGCCGCCGTGAGCGACGGCGACGATGTCGCGGCCCGGGTTGTCGGTAGTCACCCGCTCGATGACACCGGCGGTGCGTTCGATCTGGTCGGCAAAACTTTCGCCGCCCGGCGGCCGGCTGCGGGCAGGCCTTTCCCAGAAGGCGGCATAAGCTTCAGGATCGATGGTCTCCATCTCGTCCCAGCGCCGGCCCTGCCAATGGCCGAAGCTCTGTTCGCCCAGGTGTTCCTCGATCACCGGCTCCGGATAATCGAGCCCGGCGTCGCGGATCGCTGCCGCCGTTCTGCGGGCGCGGCTCAGGTGACTGGTCATCCAGTGGGCATCGGCCGGCAGCAACCGGGCCAGGCCTTCGAAGGACTGGCGGTCCGAGGTATCGCATTCGACATCGTCGGAGCCGTAGAGCACACCGTCGACGCCGACCACCGGCGCATGGCGTACCCACCACCATCTCGTTGTCTGGCTCATAGGATCAGCGCTCCCACCGCGGCCAGGACGGCCATTTCCGCAACCTGCTGGACGGCGCCCAGGACATCGCCCGTATAGCCGCCGATCTGGCGCCGGGCAAGGTGGGCGACAAGGAAAGCGGCGATCAATACGGCGGCCATCGACAGCAGCGCGACATCGATGCCAACGAGTGGCACGGCGATAGCGGCACCGATCCCGAACCCCGTTGCGGCGACCAGCAACGACGGCCGGCCGGCGGAATACCCGAGGCCATCGCTGGCGGCGGGCCGCGACAGGGCCATCACCGCGGGGACCACCGCGCGGGATAAGACGGCCGATGCGACAAGAGCGGCGGCTGCGGTCCCAGGCCCGGGAAAGCCGGCGAGCACGCCGATGCGGAAGCCGAAGCTGACGATCAGCGCGATGACACCGAAGGCGCCGATACGGCTGTCGCGCATGATGAATAGTTTCTTTTCCGCCGTGGCCCCGCCGCCGAACCCATCGGCGATGTCGGCGAGACCGTCCTCGTGAAGCGCGCCGGTGACCAGCGCCGTCGTCGCCAGCCCGGCGACGGCGCAAGCCAGCGGATGCAGGTTGAGTTCGGAAAAGCCGTAGAGCGCCGAGCCGGCCAAAACGCCGACGAACAATCCGATCAACGGGAACGACCAGGCCGCCGGGGCCAGGTCATGCATCTCGATGCCGCCCTTGAGGCGCACCGGCAGGCGGGTCAGGAAAGCGGCGGCGACCAACGGGTCCCGGAGAAGGCGTGCCACGCCGCCGATTTGCCTTCCGTTGCTGTCCGATCCGTCGACCATAACCGGTTCCAAGGGCTCCGAAGAATTCGCGTGCGCCGTCTGGGGATTCGGTTATAGGTGAGGTCACCAGCAATGAAAATCAAACTCCCATCGGGAGGGGAGCGGAACCATGAAAGAACATACGAGACCGGCCAGTCTGGACGACTTCCGGGCCCTTCTCGACTCTCTGCCGGGAGCCGACGAAACGACCGCCGACCGGGCGCGGGCCCGTGAGCCGCAATTGACCAAGCCGCCGGGATCGTTGGGCCGGCTTGAGGAATTGAGTGAATGGCTGGCCGCCTGGCAAGGCCGCCATCCTCCGAGCATAGGCAAGCCGGCAGCTCGCGTGTTCGCCGGCAACCACGGCATCACCGAAAAAGGCGTGTCCGCCTATCCGAGCGAGGTCACGGCGCAGATGGTGCTCAACTTCGAAGCCGGCGGCGCTGCCATCAACCAGCTGTGCCGGGCCTTCGATGTCGAGCTCGCCGTTGCGGCCCTCGATCTCGACGATCCGACCAACGACTTCACCGAGGAAGCGGCCATGGACGAGGACGATTGCCTGGCCGCAATTCTGACCGGCATGGACGCCGTACCGGACGAAGCCGACGTGCTGTGCCTGGGCGAAATGGGCATCGGCAACACCACGTCCGCCGCCGCCATCTGTCACGCGCTCTACGGCGGCGAGGCCGGTGACTGGACCGGCGCCGGCACCGGCGTCACCGGCGAGGCGTTGTCCGCAAAAGTGGAAGTGGTCGGCGAAGCCGTGGTCCTTCACCATCATCTGGCCATCGACGGCGTCGACTTCCTGCGCCGCCTGGGCGGGCGCGAACTGGCCGCCATCGCCGGCGCCGTCGTCGCGGCACGCTTCAAGCGCATCCCGGTGATGCTCGACGGCTTCATCTCGACGGCCGCCGCCGCCACCCTGGAGGCGACCCGCAAGGGCGCCCTCGATCACTGCCAGATCGCCCACCTGTCGGCCGAACCGGGCCACAAGCTCTTGAGCGAGGCCCTCGGAAAAAACCCGATCTTCGATCTCGGCATGCGCCTGGGGGAGGCCTCGGGCGCCGTTCTCGCGGTCGGCGTCCTGAGGGCTGCGGCCGCGTGCCACGGCGGCATGGCGACCTTCGCCGAGGCGGGTGTCACCGATAAGGAATAGGGTCGTCGGATTCCCATGACTCATATTTACCCCCCCACCCTAACCCTCCCCCACAAGGGGGGAGGGAATGAGTCCGAAACCGATCGACTAGCCTCACCCTCCCTCTTTTGGGCGTAAGTCCGAGACCGTTCGACAGGTTTCTCCCTCCCCCTTGATGGGGGAGGGTCGGGGCGGGGGTGAGTCCGGCGCCCGCCGGACGAAGAGAGTGTGCCCTATTCCCTGCTGCAAAAGCAGGCCGCGTTCGCGGGCGACGCGGAACATCCTCAGAAAGAAGCCGGCGCTTAGGCCCAGGTAGAGCAGGTTGAGCCCGCTCGCCGAGGCGAACAGGTCCCAGCGGAAGGCGCCGTCGAAGAGCACGGCACGCATGCCCTCGAACACATGCGCCGCCGGCAGCGACCAAGCCAGCCACTGCAGCCATACCGGCAGCGTCTCGACCGGGTAGTAGATGCAAGCGACCGGCGCCATCAGGAAGATGCCGAGCCAGCAGATGCTCTCCGCTGCCAGCCCGAACCGCAGGACTAGGGCTGACGCAAGGAGACCGACCGAGCAGCCCATGAACAGGAGATTGAAATAGAAGGCGGCCAACGGCGGGCCGAGGCTGAAGGCCCAGGTGCCGAACAACGGCAGGGCCAGAACGGCGGCCGGCGCCACGGCGATGGTGGTGCGCACCAGCGACATGATGATCAGGGCGGCGATCAGCTCGACCGGTCTCAGCGGCGTGACGAAAAGCGAACCCAGATTGCGCGACCACATCTCCTCGATGAACGACAGCGCCACGCCCAGGTTGGCGCGAAAGAGCACGTCCCACAGCAGGACGGCGCTGATCAGAACGCCGCCGGCCCGGGCCAGCCAGGAGGAATGCTCGACGAAGAAGGTCGAGATGAAGCCCCACAGGAAAAACTGCATGGTCGGCCAGTACATGAGCTCGAGAACCCGGAGCTTGGAACGCCTGAGCGTATAGAGGTGGCGCAGGATCATGGCGCCGATGCGGTGCCCGGCGAATAGCGCGGCGGGCGCGTGGATCGGGCGTGCAGCTTTTTCGATGGCACTCATTGTGCCGCCTCCCGGCCGGCGGCACCTTCGCTGCGGGCGATATCGAGGAACACCTGCTCGAGATTTTCGCGGCCGTAGCGCTCGATCAGGTCGCCGGGCGCGCCTTCGTCGACGATGAGGCCACCGCGCATCATCAGGACGCGATCGCAAAGCCGCTCGACCTCGCCCATGTTGTGCGAGGCCAGCACGATGGTGGCACCGGTCCGGGCCTGGTAGGTTTCCAGGTAGCCGCGCACCCAATCGCCGGTATCCGGATCGAGGGATGCCGTCGGTTCATCCAGCAACAGAAGGTCCGGTTCGTTGAGCAGGGCCTTGGCGATGGCGACCCGCGTCAATTGGCCGGCCGACAGGGTCTTGGTCGGCCGGTCGATGAAGTCCTCCATGCGCAGTTCCGCCACCAGCGCCTCGATGCGGGATTTCGTTTCGGCAAGGCCATAGAGCCGCCCGTAGACCGACAGGTTCTCGCGCGGGCTCAGGCGTTTCGGCAGGTCGACATAGGGCGACGAGAAATTCATGCGCGGCAGCACCCGGTGCCTATGGCGGACCATGTCCTCGCCGAACACTTCGACTACCCCGGCGCTCGGGATGAGAAGCCCCAAAAGCATACTAAGCGTCGTCGTCTTGCCGGCCCCGTTGCCGCCCAAGAGCGCTACCGTTTCGCCGGCGGAGACAGCGAAATCAATGCCGGCGACGGCGGTGACGGTGCCGTAGTGTTTTTGCAGGCCGTCGACCTTGACGACCGGTGATCGGATTTCCGCAGGCATGGCCGAAAGGTGGGCCCATCTCGGGAGCTTGTCCAGAGGCGGCGGAATAATGTTAAGACTTAAGTTGTCTACTTGCGGCAGAGGACCGCCGAGAACTGTTTCGTTTGTGTATCCTCAAGTATCCTTTGGCACCGCGAAGTAGATACGATATCAGCCGATGACAGAGCCGGTCCCAGAAGCGATAGCCGATTTCCGATATGCCTTTTCTCTTGATCGGGACGAACACATCCTGGGTTATTGCCGGGCATTCGCAGGTGAGCCCGCCAGAGATATTCCGTCGGTTGTTTCGCCCGGGAATTTATTGGTCGTCCTTGCCGCGGTTCTTTCAGAATTCTTAGCCAACCTTCTAGCCGCTTTTTGGGGACACCATTCTCCGTCTGGTAAGAGACGGCACCCTTCTTTTCGTTTCGGTCGCCTGGTCGTTACCAACAAGAACGTCGTCTTCTACTGTCCGTCGGTGGCCGAGCCAGGGCTCATCTTTTTTCCCGTGCCAGCTTTGCAAGACATCACTGTCCACTCTCGCGTCGTTTTCCAACTGGTGACGTGTCGCGTTCAAGCAGGCGAAATTACGCGGATGTGGATTGATGGCGAACCAACTGCCACCACTCAAACCTTCGGACTGTGGCCGAAATCCAGCGCTAAAAAGGTGATGGCGCTGATTCGAAAGGCTCGTGGACAATAATATGGGTCGGCGCGAGTAAGAGAAACCCGCAAGGATTGTCGAATCAACTCCGCTCGATGCGCCTTTTCAGGCGCAGCAATTCGCGCCGCCGTCCGTCTTCGGCGATCAGCGTTTCGACGTAGCGCCCCTGGAACATGTTGATGCCGACCGATTTGCCGAAATCGATGGCCTCGCGGTTGTCGCAACGGCACAGGATGATCCGGTCTTCGCCGGCCTCCTTGACGATCTGCTTCAGCCTCTCGTGAACTTCCTCGCCGCCGTCGACCAGTTCCGGGTGCCAGGTGAGTTTGGTCAGGTCGACACCGAGTCGCCTGCGGTCGATCATGGTGATGGTGTCCAGCGCCAGGCCGTCGAGACAGACCCGGTAGCCTTTTTCCTGGACGAACTCGCGGGCGAACAGATAGGAGCTCAGGTTCTGGAAGATGTCTTCCTTCTGCAGTTCGATAATCATGGCGCCGCGCCGACCGGCAGCGATGTTGTCATCGAAGATCTGGAAATCCTGCGAGAGCAGGGTCGCGATGTTGACGTTGAAGCTGATGTCGCCGGAGATGGATATGGCATCGGTCTTTGTCAGCATGGAGAGCATGCGCTTGTCCAGTGTTTCCGTCAGGTGCTGAAACAGCCATCGGTTGGCGGTCACGTTGACGCCGGGCAGCATGGTCTCGCGCAGGTCCTTGATGGAGATGAAGAGCTCGCTGAACTGCATTTCCGGGACCATCTTGGCATCGACCCGGCAGACGAATTGGCGCCGTACCAGGTTCGACAGGTCGGCGCGTGACAACGCCGTCTCGAGCCGCGCCAGGACGTCCGGTGACAGGGGTTCGCCCTGTTCCTGGCGGGCCTTGAGGACGGCCCGCGCATCCATGCGGGCGCGGACCACGGTCTGACGCTGTTTCTCGGCCTGGGCCAGGTTTTCGACGGCCTGAAGGATGGCCTCGAAGTCGTGCGCGGCATCGTACCAGGTGGCGAACACTTCGCCCTTCGCCTCGCCTTCGGTGACCAGCGGATCGTCGCTGAACAGAAAGCGGATCCTTTGCGATACGGTTTCGGCCTGGGCCTTCACCTCGTTCTTGAAGACGAAAAAGATATCGGCGTTCCTCAGGGTAAACACCTGGCCCTGCATGTCGGAGACCATGGGATCAAAGTTGCTGGCCGCCGCCCGGATGTGCTGGTCGCGCCGGTTGAAGGGCCTCAGTTTTGACAGGTGCAGGTGGACGACGCCGCGGCCTTCCTTGTGCTGTTCGAGACGCCGTATGTACTCGAGAAGCAGGTTCTCCTGGCTCGGTAGATTCTTCTGGGTTTCCTTTACGTCGGCCATATGGTGGAACCCATTCCCCTCACAGGCTCTTGCCGCTGCCGATGACCTGAGCCAGGCGGTCGATGAAAAAACCCTGGAACCGGCTGATGCCGATGGAAAGGCCCCATTTTACCGCCTTTTCCGTATCGACGCGGGCCAGGATGAGGCTTTCCTTACCGACCCGGGCGATGGTCTCTTTCATCTCGAGCATCTGTTCCTCGGCGTTGTCACCCTCCAGGTCCTGGTTCCAGGTCACCTTAAGAAAATCGGAGCGCAGCAGGGCCGGATCGAAATAGTAGAGCGATGACGCGGTGAGGCCGTCGATGAGGATGCGGTAGCCGCGCTCCTGCAGGGAATCGCGGGCATAGCCGTAGTTCTTGGTATCGGCGAAGACATCGATCATCTGCAGTTCGACGACCACCTTGTCGGTCTTCTCGCCGACCGCCTGGTGGAACTTCTGGAAATCGCGGGACAGCACGGTGGCGATGTTGAGGTTGATGCTGATCGCATCCTCCACGTCCTCGAACTCCTGCTGCGACAGGATCGACAGCAACCGCCGGTCCAAGGCCTCGGTGAGGAACTGAAACAGCCACGGGCTGGCGAAGAAATTGACGTCCGGCGCAATGCGCTCCTTGACCTTGGAGAGCGATATGTATTGCTCGCGGAAAACCACCTCGCCGCCGCCGCCGGAACGCACCAGCAGGCAGGTCTGATTGCCCATCAGATCGGCGACGCGGGCGCGGATCAGCTTGGTGTTGATGTCCGACAGGTTCTTCGGCTCGAGCGGCGTCCCCAGCGCCGCTTCGCGGTCCTTGAGCCGCGCCGCCTCCTCCTGGCGCCGCTCGGCCTCCAGGGACAAGTCGGCGGCAATACCGAAAAAGGCGGCGAAATCTTCCGAATTGGTCAGGTCGTACCAGGTGGCGAAGCGGTCCTCGAAACCGGTATCGTCGACAGCGGTCAGCGGGTCCTCGCTGAACAGCGAGCGAACCTTGTCGACGGCGCCGTCGACGTCGTCGACGGGGACGTCGCGGCATATCAACACGAGGTCCGCATTGGTCAACGGAAACAGGGTCGCGTCATGATTTTCGACGACGCCGTCGAATGTGCGCGACGCGATCTGGACGAAATGCGATTGCCTGTTGTTCTTTTTGAGATCGGAAAGGTGGAGGTGGACCAAATAGTAACCGGATGGGCTGTTTTCGATGCGCTTCAGTCGCGACAGCAACAGGCCTTCCTCCGTGTTGGAGGAGTCCAGGGCGCCCGGGACGACCGTTCCCCATTCAGCCATTACGCATTCGCCTCGTCACACCGCCGTGCAGAGTTTCCCTACCATGGCACGAAGGTATCCGGCGAACCATTAAAAACAGCTTACTGTTGACCCGTGTAATATTGTACTCATCTATGGGGTTGAGAGAGTGACGAATGAGCGACCTGGGAGCCCCCGATCCCGGCACCGTTGGCATGGTCAAGGCGCATCCGCACGCGCCGCCGGGAATGCGTATTTACGCCATTGGAGACATCCATGGCGAGACAGCGTTGTTGCGCGACATCTACGAACAGATCGAAGCCGACGCGGCACACCACGGATCGAAACACCGGGTCGTCGTTCATCTCGGCGACTATGTCGACCGCGGCCCCGACCCGGCCGGCGTCATCGACATCTTCCTGGATGATCCCTTGCCCGGTTTCGACAAGGTCTGGCTGAAAGGCAATCACGAGGACTTCATGGAGGACTTCCTCACGGGCGACACGCGAACCCACTCGTGGCTCGTCAACGGCGGCGGTGAGACTTTGGAAAGTTATGGCGTCGAGCCGCCGGGTTATTTCGCCGGCCCCGAAGAGATCAACGATACGCGCCAGGCCCTGCTGTTGGCCATGCCGCCGGAGCACGCTCGGTTTTTCGACGGTTTGGCACTGACCCACAGAGAGGGTGACTATCTGTTCGTTCATGCCGGAATCAGGCCCGGTGTCGAATTGGACGAGCAGAATCCGTTCGACCTGATGTGGATCCGCGGCGAGTTTGTCGGATGCGACGAGGACTTCGGTGTCACCGTGGTCCACGGGCACACGCCAGTGCCGGAACCGGAGGTGCGCGCCAACCGTATCGGTATCGACACCGGTGCCGTCTATTGGGGGTGTCTGACCTGCCTCATCCTCGACGGTCCGGATCGTTTTTTCCTCCAGACCTGAGCGCCTTTGGCCTTTGTCAGAGAGCGGCGGGAGTGATAGTTTCGGCGGCGTTTTCGGGCGCTGATCGGTGGTGTCCGGACGATTGAAGGCCGCGCAAAAGGGATCACGAATGCAATCAAGAAAGAAAATCCTGGTCACCGGCGGCGCCGGTTTTCTCGGCTCTCACCTTTGCGACCGCCTCGTCGAAGGCGACAACGACGTTCTCTGCGTCGATAATTTTTATACCGGGACCCGAGACAACATCTTAAGCCTGTTCGACCAACCGCGTTTCGAATTTATGCGCCACGACGTCACGTTCCCTCTCTATGTCGAAGTCGATGAGATCTACAATCTGGCCTGCCCGGCCTCGCCCGTGCATTACCAGTTTGATCCGGTACAAACGACGAAGACCTGCGTCCACGGCGCCATCAACATGCTGGGCCTGGCCAAAAGGACGGGCGCCAAGATCCTGCAGGCTTCGACCAGCGAGGTCTACGGCGATCCGGAAGTCCACCCGCAGCCCGAGACCTACCGCGGCAACGTCAACCCGATCGGCGCCCGGTCGTGTTATGACGAAGGCAAGCGCTGTGCCGAGACGCTGTTCTTCGATTACCGGCGCCAGCACAATACGGAGATCCGCGTCGCCCGCATCTTCAACACCTACGGACCGCGCATGCATCCGAATGACGGGCGTGTGGTGTCCAATTTCATCGTCCAGGCATTGAAGGGCGAACCCCTGACCATTTACGGCGACGGTTCGCAGACCCGGTCTTTCTGTTATGTCGACGAACTGGTCGACGGACTGATCCGCCTGATGGAGGCGCCGGATGGCACCACCGGACCGGTCAATCTGGGCAACCCCGGTGAGTTTACCATCCGGGAGTTGGCGGAAACGACTATCGCGTTGACAGGTTCGGCCTCGACGTTGGTCGAGAAACCGTTGCCGGAAGACGATCCGCAGCAGCGCCAGCCGGACATCGCGCTGGCCCGCGATCTCCTCGCCTGGGATCCGAAGATTCCGCTCGAGGATGGTCTTAAGGAAACCGTTGATTACTTCAAGGGTGTCGTCGTCGCCTCATAGACCGTCCGCGCCCAGGCGCGCAAACCGTGTTCGTTTGCGCCGGCGCCGGCCGTCGACCTGTCCGCGGCCCAGCGTTCCACGGGTATGAAAAAGCCGGTCTTCGGTCGATCGCGCAGGCTCGCCGGCAACCCGGGCGCTGGCGCCAGGGCCAAGTCCTTTTTGGTCGGTCCGCCGGATCGCAGCACCATCGGCCCCAGTCGCGCCCTGAGGGCGGCGTCGACCAACGGCACGCGGATCTCCAGGGAATGCGCCATGCCGGCCCAATCGGCATCGCGCAGGAGCTGGTTCTTCATGTACCATCCGGTTTCGAGAAGGCCGATTTGGCGTTCGGGCAAATCCGGTCCTGCGGCCAGGTCCTCGAGGCGGCGCAACGGATCGAGCGCGGCCATCCCCTGGCGGACGGCTTCCCTGTCCATCAGGCCGGAAAGCTCCCAAGGCATGAACAGGGACCGTTTCAGCAAATAGGCGCCGGCAAGCGTGCCCGCATACTCGATGAAACCGGCCGCCTTGGGGCTCGTTGAGCGCGGAACGAACGGTCTGGCAACGGTGCGCAGCATCGGCCCGAGCCAATCGCGGGCCGGGACCATGGAAGCCCTGGAGACCCAGGCCGGCACCTTGTCGAAGGTGTCGTATCCACCCAGCAGTTCATCGCCGCCGAGGCCGGAGAGCGCCACCTTCAAGCCGGTGCTGGCGGCGGCCTTGGCGACGAAGTAGGTGTTGATGCCGTCGATGCTCGGCTGATCCATGACATCGAGGATATCGTCGTAGGCCGCCTGGAAATCGCCGCGCGATACGATCACGGTGCGGTGACGGGTGGCGTACAGGCGCGCAACCTCCTCGGCCAAGACCGTTTCGTCCCGGTCGCTCCCCCGGAATTCCTCGAATCCCAGCGTCACCGTGTCGAGGCCGTGGCCCTGGCACTCGGCGGCGAGGCCGGTAACCGCGGTCGAGTCGATGCCGGCCGAGAGGAAGACGCCGACCGGAACATCGGATACGAAATGATGGCGCACGCTGTCGACGAGGGCTTCGCGAAAGGCGCCGTCGCTGCGATCGGGATCGGGCCCGTCGGCAAAAGCGTCGGCAAGGTCGTAGTACCGTCGCGCCCGCCGGGCGCCGTCCGGACCGACCTCCATCCAATGGCCGGCGGGAAGCGCCCGGATTGTGCTGTACAACGTATGCGGTTCCGGCACGCTGCCGAACAAGAAGAAACCGACATGTCCGGCCGGGTCCGGATCGGTCGCGACGGCACCGCCGGCGACAAGTGCCTTTACCTGCGACGCGCAACGGAAGGAGCGGCCGTCGTCGGCATAATAGAGCGGCTTGATGCCGAAGGGATCGCGGGCCAGGAATAGGGTTCGCGCATCGGCGTCCCATATGGCCATCGCGAACATGCCGCGCAGCTTCGGCAGCATCGCCGGGCCGTGTCGTTCGAATAGTTTGAGGATGACCTCGGTGTCCGATTCGCTTGTGAACGCGGCACCGCCGGCTTCGAGCTCGGACCGCAATTCACGAAAGTTATAGATCTCGCCGTTGTAGGTGATCCAATAGCGAGCGTCCCGGCCATCAAGCGCGAGTTTCATCGGCTGGGCGCCGGCGTCCGAAAGGTCGATGATGGCGAGGCGGCGGTGGGCGAGGCCGATGCGGGCCGCGTCGTCGATCCATAGGCCCTCGCCGTCCGGTCCCCGGCGGCGCATGGCGTCGTTGATGGCCTCTAGCTCTCTCGGCGCGACCGGCGGCGCGTCGGAATGATAGGCGAATAGAGCCGCGATCCCGCACATGCCAGCTTCATAGCGCGGCACCGCGCCGGGCACAAATTATTCAATCGGTTCAGGTCTTTGCATTCGCGGTGCAAATGTGGGTAAAAGAGCGCATGAAACAGGTGATCCAGAGCCGCCGGACAGGGAAACTGGCCCTCAAGGAAGTTCCCGAACCGAAGGTCCGGCCCGGCCACCTTTTGGTCCGCACCCGCGCCTCGTTGATCTCGGCCGGCACCGAGCGGATGGTCATCGATTTCGCCAAGAAGTCACTGGCCGGAAAGGCCAAGGCGCGGCCGGACCTGGTCCGCAAGGTGATCGACAAGGCCAAACGCGACGGCCTGCAGGCGACCTTCCAGACGGTCATGGCCCGGCTCGACGAGCCACTGCCCTTGGGCTATTCGGCGGCCGGCGACGTCGTCGCCGTCGGCGCCGGTCTCGAAGGCGCCTTCAAGCCGGGCCAGAAGATCGCTGTCGCCGGCGCCGGTCTCGCCAACCATGCCGAACTCAATGTTGTTCCGGCCAGCCTGGCCGCACCTGTACCCGATGGCGTCAGCGACGAGGACGCCTGCTTCGGCACGCTGGGCGCCATCGCGCTGCACGCGGTGCGCAACGTGGAGCCGAAACTGGGCGATGTTGTCGCCGTCATCGGCCTCGGTCTGGTCGGGCAGTTGGCGAGCCAGTTCCTGGCCCTGTCGGGAGCCCGCGTCATCGCACTCGACTATGACGGCGACCGCCTGGCCCTGGCGCGCAAGCTCGGCGCCGAAGCGAGCCATGACCTCGGCAGCGGGCCGCCGGAAGCCGCGATCGCCGCACTGACCGGCGGGCGCGGTTGCGACGGCGTCATCATCGCCGCCGCCACATCGTCGAACGAACCGTTCCTGACCGCCGCCGCCATTGCCCGGGACCGGGCCCGGGTCGCGCTGGTCGGACTGACGGGAACCGAATTCCCCTACGCCGAGTTCATGAAGAAGGAACTCACCATCGTCGTATCCCGGTCCTATGGCCCGGGCCGGTACGACGACGAGTTCGAGCGGCGCAACGTCAAGTATCCGGAAGGCTGGGTACGCTGGACGGAAACGGAAAACCTGGCCGAGACGCTGCGGCTGATCGGCGCCGTTGACCGGTCGCGCCTCGACGTCGGGTCGCTGATTACCCATCGTCTGCCCTTCGAGGAAGCGGAAACCGCCTATGCGATGATCGCAGAGCGAAGCGAGCCGCACTTGGGCGTGGTTCTCACCTACTCAGACGGGGACGCTGAAGGCCGGGAAACAGTACGGGTATCGTTCCCACGGACCGCAGATGACGAAATTCGTGGTTGTGTGCTCGGCGTCATCGGCGCCGGCAGTTTCGCCAAGGCGGTACTGTTGCCGGAACTGAAAAGATTGGATCAGGTAACGCTGCACACCCTGGCGACGACCCGCAGCGAAACCGCGGAACACGGACAGAAGTCCTTCGGCTTCCTCAATGCCGCCACTGACGTCGATGCCGTTCTCGAATCGAACGAGATCAACGCCGTCGTCATCGCCACGCGCCACGACAGCCATGCCGACCTCACGGCCCGGGCGATGGCGGCCGGCAAAGCCGTGTGGGTCGAAAAGCCGCTGTCTCTCGATTGGAACGGGTTGAACCGGGTGATCGATGCGCGCAATGGCGCGGCCGCCGAGTCCGGCATTTTCTTTCAAGTCGGCTTCAACCGTCGTTTCGCGCCGATGGCCGAAAAGATCCGCGATGATCTCTCGGCTCGAAGCGGCCGCAAGGTGATTTCGATCCGTGTCAACGCCGGCGCCATTGCCGGCGATCACTGGGTCCATCAGGCTGAGGAGGGCGGCGGGCGCATTTTGGGCGAGGTCTGCCATTTCGTCGATTTTGCCCGTTTCCTGACCGGCCAACCCATTCATGCCGTCCAGGCGGAGGCGGCTTTGACCCCGGGCAATGCCTGCGACGATGTCAGCATTTCGATCGGGTTTTCGGACGGGTCCCTGGCGACCATCCTTTATACGGCCTCCGGCGATTCTTCCGCCGGCAAGGAGCGTTACGAGGTGTTCTGCCAGGGCCGCAACTGGATACTGGAGGATTTCCGCCGCCTCAATGCCGAAGGCAACGGTCCTTCTGTTTCCGAGAAAAAAGTCCAGGACAAGGGCTTCCGGAACGCGATCAAGGCCTTCGTCGACACCGTCACGACGGGTGGGGCCGCACCTGTCGACGAGGCGGAATTGATCGAAACCAGCGCCACGACGCTTGCCGTCGTCGATTCGCTGCGCCACGGCCAGCGTATTGTCATCGACGGCAGTGTCTAACGGGCGCCGGGACGAGGACATTACCGATGGACATCAGCACATTCTTCGAAAGTGAATTCGACGAGCACAGCGAGGCCCTGGCCGCCACGCGGGCGCAACTGCTCAAGCCCTTCTCCCGGCTGGTCGAACTGGCTGCAGGCAGCGTGCGCGGAGGCGGCAAGATCCTGTTCTTCGGCAACGGCGGCAGCGCCGCCGACGCCCAGCATTTGGCCACCGAGATGACCATCCGTTATGTCTCGGACCGGGCCCCGATCGCCGCTATCGCATTGACCACGGACACGTCGGCCCTCACCGCCGGTGGCAACGACCTCGGTTTCGACGATATCTTCGCCCGCCAGGTGGAAGCGCTCGGGCGACGGGGCGATCTTGCCATCGGCATCTCCACATCCGGCCAGTCCGAGAATGTCATCCGGGCGCTGGTCAAGGCCCGCGAGCTGGGCATCACACCGGCCGGGTTCGGTGGCAAGGGCGGCGGGCACATGAACGAGTATGCGGATCCCTATCTGGTCGTGCCGTCCACGACCACATCGCGGATCCAGGAGATGCACATTACCCTCGGGCACATGTTGTGCGGGGCCCTCGAGAAGGAGCTCGAACTGGTATGAACGACGGCGGTTCCCTGATTCCCCTTGTCGAGCGTTTGTCCGGCGCCGGCGTCGTTTGCGTCGGTGATGTCATGTTGGATCGTTTCGTGTCGGGCAGCGTCGAGCGAATCTCGCCGGAAGCCCCCATTCCTGTGCTCCGTGTCATCGACGAAGCGGCGATGCTGGGCGGCGCCGGTAACGTCGTCAACAACATCGCCTCGATGGGCGCCAAGGCCGAATTCGTCTCGGTGATGGGAACCGACGGCGCCGCCGGCGAAGTCAGGGATATGCTGGCCGCCGCTGCCCAAGTCGGCAACCACATCGTCGAGGATGCCGGGCGGGAAACCTCGATCAAGACCCGCTACCTCGCGGAAAACCAGCAGATGCTGAGGGCCGATCGCGAAACGGTTGCCGACATTTCGGACGACATCGCCGACGCCGTCGTCGACAACGCCAAGAAGGCGCTAACACACTGTCGCGCCATGGTCCTCTCGGATTACGGCAAGGGCGTGCTGACTAACACCGTCCTCGCCCGCCTGATCGCGCTCGCCGCCGCCGCTGGCATCCCGGCCGTCGTCGATCCCAAGGGAAGCGACTATTCCTGCTACCGCGGCGCCGCTTTAGTGACACCCAACCTGAACGAACTGAGGAAGGCCTCGGGCGAGGCCGCCGTCGATGACGACGGTGTGGTTACCGCGGCCCGGAAACTGATCGACGGCCACGGCATCGGTGCCGTTTTGGCGACACGCAGTGCCGATGGCATGACCCTGATCACCGCCGGGGGCGAGGTCAGACACCTGCGGGCCGAGGGCCGTGAGGTGTTCGACGTCTCGGGCGCCGGTGACACGGTCGTCGCAGCCATGGCCTCGGCACTGGCCGCCGGCGCATCGTTCGCCGAAGCCGCCGAACTGGCCAATACGGCGGCCGGGATCGTTGTCGGCAAATTGGGTACCGCCAAGGTCTATATGGCGGAACTGATCGCGACCCTGCACCACCAGGATATATCGCGGGCCGAAGCCAAGGTGATGACCGACCCGGAAATGCAGGAGCGCACCGAGATCTGGCGCCGCCAACAGTTCAAGGTCGGTTTCACCAACGGCTGTTTCGACCTCCTGCATCCGGGCCATGTGTCCCTGCTCGACCAGGCCAAATCGGCTTGCGACAAGTTGATCGTCGGGCTCAACAGCGACGATTCGGTCAGGCGCCTGAAAGGTGACGACCGCCCAATCCAGTCCGAGGCGGCGCGGGCCACCGTTCTCGCTTCGCTGGCGACCGTCGACGCGGTGGTCATCTTCGGTGACGACACGCCGCTCAGGCTGATCGAGATGTTGAAACCGGATGTCCTGGTCAAGGGCGCGGACTATACGGTCGAAACCGTTGTCGGCGCCGACGTTGTGCAAAAAGGCGGCGGTAAGGTGGTACGGGCCAGGTTGGCGGACGGGTTTTCCACTTCGGATACCATCCGGCGGATGAACGATGGTGGTCGTTGACGAGACCCCCGGCTGGCAACTGCATCTTCTCTACATGCTGGCCTGGGCCGCCTTCGGCTGGACCCATAGCCGTCTTTCCGACGGCGATGTTAAACGAACCATCGGCACCTGGACCGGCCCCTACTACCGGATAACCTATAACGTCGTTGCTGCATTGCAGATCGGCCTGGTGCTCGGTTTCGGTTTCTGGCTGTTCGACGTCCGCACCCCCTTCGACCGGCCGGGCGCCTTGGCCACCGTTCAACTCGTTTCCTCGATGATCGGGTGGGCGGTGTTCCTGTTGGCCCTTCGCGAATACGACCTCGGCCGGCTGCTCGGTGTCACCCAGATCCGCGAGGGCGAGTTGCCGTTCGATCCGGTGCCGCACGAGCCGCTCCACATGCGGGGTTTCCATGCCTTCATTCGCCACCCCCTCTACGCCGGCGCCCATCTGATCCTGTGGGGCGGTGTGCGGGATGAGCTGGGGTTGGCGATGGCGATCTGGGCATCGCTCTATTTGGAGATCGGCACGCGCTTCGAGGAGCGGCGTCTGATCGCGCTCTACGGCGATGCCTATCGGGACTACCGGGACCGGGTACCGGCCCTGATCCCATGGAAGGGGCGGGTCTTATGAACGGGACGCCTCTTTCCACCTATTCGGGCCGCCGCCTGAGCAATTACGAAACGAACGTAAGCGGCATATGCCCCGGCTATGAGGTCCTGCACGAGCTGACCGGCGTGGTTTTGGGGGCGCTCCTCAGCAACGAAGCGTCGATCCTGGTCGCCGGTGCCGGCTTGGGCCGCGAGATCGAGGTCCTGGCCGGATTGCATCCGAAATGGCGCTTTACCGGTTTCGATCCTTCGACGGAGATGCTGGGTGAAGCCGAGAAGCGTATCGCCGAGGCCGGCCTCCAGGACCGTGTCACACTGATCGAAGGCACCGTCGATGCCGTCACCGAAGCGGCCCCGTTCAACGGTGCCCTGTCCCTGTTGGTCATGCATTTCCTGCCGGACTCGACCGGAATTGGCGGTAAACAATCCTTTCTCGCCGGACTGGCGGCGCGGCTCGTTTCGGGGGCGCCGCTGGCCATTGCCGATATTCAAGGGGAACGGGGTTCCGATGATCTCCACCGGATCATGTCCGCTTGGCGGCGTTGGAAACTGCACGCCGGCATGGATCCCGAAGACGAGGAAAAGGGCCATCGCGCCATCGAACACGATTTGCCGTTCGTAACCGAGACCCGTTTCCGCGAACTCCTCGAAACCACTGGCTTCGAGCCGCCACTGCCCTATTACCGGGCCTTGGCGGTCGGCGCCTATGTGACGCATCGAAAGTGATCGACGGGCGCCCGGACCCTACCCGGGCCCTACAGGAATCCCGGCAACCAAGGGGGAACATGATCCCATCAGGCGGCCGAGCTGTGGATAAGTCTGGGATAACTCGCTCCTGACCCCCGTTGGCGGTTCTCAGCCTTTCCGTTAGGCTTTGTGATCGTCGGTGATGGGGCAGTCGACCGATCATTTGGAGACACGATCACCTCGAGAGACGATACCGGTGCTAGCCAATTTGTCCGTCCGAGTAGCCGTTATTTTCCTTGCCGCCCTGATCTATGCCGGTGGCCACCCGACGACTCTGCTTGCCGAGCAGGCACTGATCGTCTGTGAAATAGAGGAGAATCGGACCGCTTCCGATGAACGGAACTGTGTGGGACCGGGTGCGCTGGTACCCGGTCACGCGGCCACGGACCTGGTGAACCTACCGGTCTTTCGTGCTGGGCGCGATAACGGTCTTTTCTCCACAAGCCTAGGCCCGAAACCGCACTCGACCGGCCCGCCGGTTATCTGACACAGCCGCATTTCGGGCATTTGACCGCAGCGGAACCGCGCCCGTGGATTGGGCCGGTTCGGATCGGTCGGACGCATCGTGATCATCCGCCGCCTCTTCACCGGCGAACCAGGAGGGAAGAATGTCAACCAGGGAAAAAGTCATCGCGATCGTTTTGAGCGTAATGGCGATCGGTTTGGTTGCCGGAATCCAAATACTGCAGAACACCTAGGCATTCGGCCGCCGGCCCGGCCATAAGACCGGATCGGCGGCCGGGCCATCTCGCCTATTGCCCCTGTGGAGGGCAGGCCGGCCCGTTCTCCTCGCCGTCGGCACAAGTCCATCATCAATTTTTTCATTTATCGTGAGACAATTCCCCATGCCATGCTGCCGGATGAGATGGAAATGGCTGCGGTCCGGCCCGTGTAAGACACAACAAAACCACGGTTATTCCGATGCCGCATCGACTTACGGGAGGAGTCCATGAAACACGCCTATCCGGCGGCGGCCGCCGTGACCGCCGCGATGATCTTTCTGGCGCCGGCGACAGCCGGAGCCGCCAACGTCAAGGTGACGCCGCTGGGCGGCCAGGACGGTGAATTCTGTCGGCTCGACCGGGCGATGATTTTCGAGGATCCGGACGGGACACGCATCCTTTATGATGCCGGTCGAACGGTCGCCGGGCCCGATGACCCCCGCCTAGGAAAGATCGACGCGCTTCTGGTCAGTCATGTTCATGGCGACCATATCGGCGACAAGCACACCAAGGCGGTCAACGCCGGGACCTGCGGCAAGCCGGACTTCTCGGTCAATGCCGCGCCCAACACCAGCACCGTTAACATCGCGCTCGCCAAGAACGCGAAGATCGTTACCGGCAGCGAGATGCAGCGGTTTTTCGCCAGCAAGCTGAAGGCGCTCGGCGGCAATCCCAAGGATTCGATGCTGGTCCGTTTCGGTGCCTCGAAGAAGATCGGCGGCGTCAAGATCACGACGGTTCCGGCGGCCCACTCCAACGGCTTGTCGCCGGCCTTCATTGGCGGCGCGCTGGGCGAGAATATGAAATCGGCGGGCATTACCGCCTACGTCAGTCCGCCGACGGGCTATGTTCTCACGTTTTCCAACGGCCTCGTCACCTACCTTTCCGGCGACACCGGCATCACCGCCGAACAGGACACGGTGGTGCGCGGCCATTACGGTGCCAAGCTGGTGGTCATGAACATCGGCGACACCTTCACGACGGGCCCGACGGAAGCGGCCTATGTCATCAACGAACTGGTCAAACCCAATTCGGCGATCGCGTCCCACGCCAACGAGGAGGCGACCAAGGGCGGCAAGGTGATCCCCGGCACCCGCACGGAAATCTTTCGAAAAGCGAGCAAGGTTCCGGTGCACGTTCCGCTGAGCGGCCGGACCATGGAGTTCGACGGCTCCGGCACCTGCACGGCCGGTTGTTGACGGCCCGTTCCTCGGCTTGACGGCGGGGCTATCGGCCGGGAAACCGGAGAGCCCCGCCGGTTTTCTCGGCGCGGATTTGTCGCGGGCGGTGATTCCGGTCTATCCTGTTCGGATGCGCAGGCATCGAATAGACGTCCATGGTTGACTCGCTCGTTTCCGTGTCATCGACAGCCTTTGCCGTCAGCGGCCGGCAGACATTGGAATCGGTGTTCCGTTCACGCGCTGGGGTTTCCAACCTACGCCAACGCGAACCAGCGGCACCGCTTGGCACAACGCCAACTGCGGGAACCGATCGTCTGGTTTCCCTCAATCATGAGGACTCCAGGAGCTTGCTCCGTGACGCCGTCAATGCCGCGACCGGCATCGTCGAGGCCCTTGTCCACCTTAAATCCGCCGTCGGCGTGGCCAGCAACACCGCCCTCGTCCGGACCGAAACCAATCTATTGACGGGCGGCAAGGAAACCCGGGTTTCGGCGCTGAATATCCAGGCACAGGCGCGGATCCTCTTGCAACGGATCGACAAACTGGTTGCGGCCTCGGCGATCGGCAACGCCAATCTGCTGTCGAGCCGGAGTTCGGCTTTGCGCCTGCAAACGACCCAATTCGGCGGAAGTATTTCCGTTGCCCCTCAGCCACTCGACACGGCCGGTCTGAATCTCGAAGACCTCAACTTGATTCGCAACGGCGGCACGGACGACGCCCTGTCGCGGATCGAACGGGCCCTCATCAACGCCGAACAACGCTACGATCGGATCGAGAACCTGCAGCGGGTTGTCACCAACGTCTCGGTGACGGCCCAGTTCGCGTCCCGCGTCGGAAGCGGGTTCGGCAGTTCGAGCCTGCCGCGGGGATCGATCGTCGACGTACTCGGGTGACCGGGCGATGGAAGCGGCGAACGATCGAAACCGTCTTTCCAAAGGCCGTTCAATCGCTGCCCGAAAAGGCCTCGATCAGGCTCTCGAAAAAACCTTTCGTCTTGGCCGGCGGCGGTGCGCCCTCGGGACGGCTCCCCGGTTCGTAGGTGGTCTCGGCGGGCAGGGCGCGGACGGCCAGGCCGCGGTGCGATTCGGTCATGACGTCGCGCCACAGCAGCGCCGGCAGGCCCCCGCCGGTCAAACCCTTGGTCGGCTTGGCGGCGTCGTTGCCGAACCAGACGCCGGCGACGCGGTCCGACGTGTATCCGATGAACCAGGCGTCCCGGAAGTCCTGGCTGGTGCCGGTCTTACCGGCGGCGGGCCGGGCCAGTTTGGCCCGTTTGCCGGTGCCCTCGGTGATGACGCGGGCCAGCATGGCGTTCATGGCGGCGATGCGCCCGGGATGGGCGGCGCGGCCGAGGCCGGACCCTTCGCGCTTGTAGAGCGTGCCGCCCGAGCCGTCGCGAATCTCGCGAATCCCGTAGGGCCAAACGGCGAAGCCGCCATTGGCGAAGGGCACATAGGCGGTGGTCAGTTCCATCAAGGTCACCTCGCCGGTGCCCAGCGCGAGGCTGAGGTCGGCCTCCAAATCGCTGGTGATGCCGAAGCGCCGGGCCGTTTCGACGATCTTCTCGGCGCCCGCCTTCCTCGCTACCTTGACGGCGATCGTATTGACCGAATTGGCCAACGCCTGCGTCAGGGTCAGGGGGCCGGCATAGCCGCCGTCGAAATTCTTCGGCTTCCAGCCGCCGATTTCGACCGGTGCGTCTTCCATGACGGTCTTCGGCGTCAACCCGGCTTCGAGGCCGGCCGTGAAGACGAAGGGCTTGAAGGCGGATCCCGGCTGGCGCTTGGCCTGGGTAACCCGGTTGAACTGGCTTTTGGCGTAGTCGCGGCCGCCGACCATGGCGATCACCGCACCATCGGCGCCGAGCACGAGCAGCGCCGCCTGATCGGCGCCCCGTTTGGCGCCCTGGCCGGCGATGAGGCGGGCCAGGCGCCGCTCGGCCGAGCGCTGCAGGTCGGCGTCGAGCGTCGTGATGACGGTGACGTCGCGGTCGCCCGGCGAGACGAAACTGGGAACCTGATCGAGGACCCAATCGGCAAAATGGCGGCCGATGCGCCGGCTGCCGGCGGCGATGCGGCGCTTTCGGTTGTTCTCGGCGGCCCGGGCCTGGGATTGGGTCAGGTAGCCGGCGGCGACCATGTTGGCGAGGACCTGGCGGGTCCGTTTGTGGGCGGCCTCGGCATTGGCCGCCGGGTTGTAACGGCTCGGCGCCTTCAAGAGCCCGGCCAGCATGGCCGCCTCGTAGGTCGAGAGCCGGGCCGCCGGCTTGGCGAAATAGCGTCTGGCCGCGGCGTCGACGCCGTAGGTGCCGGCGCCGAGATAGACCCGGTTGAGGTAGATGGTCAGGATCTGGTCCTTGGAGAACCTGTGCTCCAGCCAGAAGGCCAGCATCAGCTCCTGGAACTTGCGTTTGAGGGATCGTTCCGGGGTCAAAAAGAGGTTCTTGGCGACTTGCTGGGTGATGGTGCTGCCGCCCTGGACGATCCGCCCGGCCCGGACGTTGGCCACGGTTGCCCGCAACACGCCGATCGGATCGATACCGATATGATCCCGGAACCGCCGATCCTCGGTGGCCATTACCGCGTCCGGGAGCGCCGCCGGCAGGTCGCGGAGATTGACCGGAATGCCGTAGAGGTCGCCGCGCGCCGCCAGCACCTGCCCGTCGGCCGAAACCAGGGTCACGGTCGGGCGCCGCGTCGCCTCCAGGGCCTCGTCCACATCCGGCAGGTCGAGATAGTACCAGCCGGCGAGCAGCGTGAAGATGATGACCGCCCAGGTGAAGAAGGTGGCGCCCCATTTGAGCGCTGCCAGGAAAACGCGCATGCCCGGCGAACGCCCGTCGTTACCACCTTTGCTGGATCCGCTTGCCGCCATCTCTTCCCTTTCCCGTTCTCTTATCCCTTTTCGGCCCTTAGCATTGCGTTAACGCACCGGCCCTGGTTTGCTCAATTCCGGGATCCCTATAGAGGAGTGTGTCATGCCGAAGGTCCTGCTCATCACCGGCGGCGCCAGCGGCATCGGCGCCGCGACGGCGCGCCGGGCGGCGGCGGCCGGCTACTGGGTAGCCGTCAATTACCGGTCCCGCAAGGACGAAGCGTTCGACCTGGTGGCGGAAATCGAATCGACAGGCGGCAAGGCGGCGGCCTTCGCCGCCGACGTCTCCGACGCCGGCGAGGTGACGGGCCTGTTCGACGCCGTCAAGGCCGAACTCGGCGTTCCCCGGGCGCTCGTCAACAGCGCCGGCATTTCCCGGCCGAAAGGCGCGCTCGCCGATTACGAGCCGTCGGACATGGAACGGCTGGTCGCCACCAATCTGCTGGGCACGCTCTATTGCTGCCGGGAAGGGGCAAGACGGATGTCGGTGTCGCGGGGCGGCGCCGGCGGCGTCATCGTCAATGTGTCCTCCATGGCCGCGGCGACGGGCGGACGTACGGGTAGTCTCGTCTATGCCGCGACCAAGGGCGGCGTCGACAGCATGAGCAAGGGCCTGGCCCGGGAACTGGCGGGCGACGGCGTCAGGGTCAACACGGTCCGGCCGGGCTACACGAAAAGCCCGATGACGCCGCAGTTGAACGACCCTGAAGCGGCGGCCGCCATCGGCGCCACCATTCCCATGGGCCGCGCCGCCGAAGCGGACGAGGTGGCCGCGCCCATCGTCTGGCTGCTGTCCGAGGAGGCGTCCTTCGTTACCGGCGCCTTTCTCGACATATCGGGCGGTGGTTTCGTCATCGGATCGGCCGGCACTCGGACTCCGCCGTAAGGTAGAATAATCCCCCGGCCTTGTTCCCGCCGACGGTTCGGGGGTACGGTTGAGCCGGTGCGGGACAACTGGACGTGGATACCGATGACCGGATTCCTCGATCGCGACACCGCCGAACGCATGGCCGCCGAGATCACCATCCTCGAGGCCAGTATCGACCGCACCGCACCCTCGCCCGTGTTCACGGAATTCAAGAACCACTGGGACCGGGTTCGCGGCGAGCGCTGGGCACCGTCCTGGCGCGATTTCGATCCCGTCGACTTCCATCACCTGTGGCGCAATCTGGTGCTGTGGGATGTGGAGGGCGACGTTTACGACTTCCGGGTTCGCATGGCCGGGGTCGGTGCCGTCGAGTTTTTCGGCAACGACCCGACCGGGCAATCGATCCGCGATGAGAACTTCACGCCGCCGCACCTGTTCGATCAGTTCCATCTCTTTCACAGGCTGTCGGCCCTGTGGCCTGGTCCGGTCTGGTTCACCGGCACCATGTGGTATTGGAAAGACCGAAATCACATCCCCATTCAATGTATGACGCTTCCCTTGTCCGACGACGGCGACAGGACGACCCAGACCGTCAATCTCTGGGTCTTCGAAAGCCTCGACCGGGACCCGCCCGCCTCCGCCAAGATTTGAAATCGCGCCGTCCGGCCGGGCCCCGCCTGGGCCGGGTATGGCGGATGGAAAACGTCGACCTTTGTCGACTTCATCCGACCGCCCACCGAATTTCCCCGTCGTCATTCCGGTGGTCAATGGTCGTCGTCCTCCATGGACGCCAGACAACGCGCGATGTTGGCCTCGCCGCGGCGCACCCAATGGGCGATCTCCGCCTCCTCGGCCGCTTGGCGTTCCTCGTCGCCGGCGTCGGGCACCTTGGCGCTGATGCCGAGCTTCGTGATCCGCGCCTCCGCCTCGATGGCGCGGATCGCCGGATGCAGCGCGCCTTCGGCCAGGGCCTGGCGGCCGATCTCGGCGAGCCTGTCCATCCAGTCGCGCTCACGGGCGTCGCGTTCCTCACGCAGCGCCTCACGAAGCCTATCCAGGCGGTCGCGCACGCGGTCATCCTGGAGCAGGCGGTAGCCCTGGTTCTTGGCCCCGGCCTCGCCGTAGCCGGCCAGCCGCGCGGCCCGCGCCGCGGTGGCGCCGCGCACATAGAACTGGCAGAAGGCCTCCTGGCGGGCGTTGAGGGGGCGGCGTGAGTGCGTCGCTTCGGAATCATATTGTAGAGAGCTGTCGTCGATGTCGAACATGGCGGCCTCGCAAGGTGCTTGATAGAGCATAAATGTTTATGATTTGTTCTAAATATAGGAAAATAAACATAGTCTGTCAGAGGTCTTTGCATATATCTGGACTTTAGTCCTTCAGTTTTATGAGTAGTTTCAGAATGCTAGGAATTGGTGATCCGCCTGGAGGGGAATGGGAATT
>Ga0209459_10000029_pt1 | contig 45892 bp, 41 predicted proteins | sample WorMetG1aBELIZE1_FD_187419 | JGI IMG/M metagenome (GOLD analysis project Ga0209459, IMG submission 187419) | Marine gutless worms symbiont microbial communities from Max Planck institute for Marine Microbiology, Germany - Inanidrilus... ...
AACCGCCCCATCATCGTTCCGCCCTCCACCGAATCACTCGGGAAACGGAATCACGATCTCAGAAACCGATCAACAGGGGTTTATCAACAGTATCGTCCAGATGGCGACGGGCGCGGGCCAGGGCGGGGATCGTCGGGACAGAGATATTGTCCCGGAAGATAATCGGTGCCGCACCCGTTCCGCCGCCGCGGCCATCCAGGATGATATAATCCACACCGACCTCCAACGCCGCATCGATGTCCTTTTCGATGTGCTGTGCCGACAATTTGTAACCGATGGGGATACCGCCCGTGCGGTCGCGGACCTCATCGGCGAATGCCTTGATCTGGCTGACCTGGGTCCAATCGGGGAAGCGGGGTGGTGATATGGCCGGCTCGCCCTCGTTGAGTTCGCGAACTTTGGCGATCTTGCCCTTCACCTTGGCTCCGGGCAGGTGGCCGCCGGTACCGGTCTTGGCCCCTTGTCCACCTTTGAAATGAAAGGCCTGAACCTTCGCGAGCTTGTCCCAAGCGAACCCGAAACGGCCGGAAGCGAGTTCATAGAAATACCGTGAATTGGCTTCCTGCTCTTCGGGCAACATGCCGCCCTCGCCGGAACAAATTCCCGTTCCGGCCAACTCGGCGCCTCGCGCCAAAGCCACCTTCGCGGGTTCCGAGAGCGCGCCGAAGCTCATGTCCGAGACGAACAGCGGGATTTTGAGATGCAGGGGCTTCTGCGCATTCGGGCCGATGACGACGTCCGTACCCACGGCGTCTTCGTCCAGCAACGGCGGTCGATGCAACTGTGCAGTGAGGATCTGGATGTCATCCCAGCTCGGCAGTTCGTTCCGGGGCACGCCCATGGCTTCCACTTGGCCGTGATGTCCTGTCTTCGACAGTCCTTCGCGGGCGTATTTCTGGATTAACCCGGTGAGGGGTTCTTCCTCGGTGCCGTGACTGGTATCGGCGTAGAGGCCCAGGTATTGGTCGCGGTTGAAGGGCTGCGGATGGTCCGCCGCCCAGGCTTTGATCTCATCCGAATCGACCCAAACAGCGCCGTCTTCAACCCATGCCGTGAACTTCTGCAAGGCTTCGGCGTTGTTGTACTCGGAGACGCCCGTATCGAGCCGGTAATCCCAATAATGAACACGGCAAATCAGGTTGTCCTTGTCATCGACGAAACCGTCCGACATTAAAGCGCCCCGATGCAGGCAGCGGCCGTAGAATACCGACACGTCATCGTCGAAGCGCACGACCACAAGGTCGACCTCATCGACCAGGGCATAGGCCGGCTTTCGGTCTTCCAGTTCATCGTATTTGGCGACAGTGACTTTGTTCATCGGTTGCTCCATCTGTATGAACGGTTTTTCAGTGTGCGGTTGTTCTGAGCGGTTTGGCTGAGGTTTCGATCGGCTGGATTTCGGGGCATTCGCCCATGGCCCGGACTTTGGCCGCGTACCAATTGGCGCCGGGTACCGCTGTCATGCCATGCAGCAGGGCGCTGATCCAAACCGCGTTCACCGCCAGCATCAGGACGGGCTCGGCCACGTCGTGGTCTATTTCCTGTAGGACCACCAAGGCGAAGAGGGCGGTGGCCAGGCCGCGGGGACCAAACCAGCCGAAAAACAGCCGGGTCGCGCCTGACGCGTCGGTACCGGTCAAAGAGAGCCATATGGCCAGGGGCCGGACAATGAACAGGCTGGTCAGGATGATGGCCAGGCTTTGCCAATGCAAATGATCCAGGGCTTCGGGGACAAGCGTTAGTCCCATAAGGAAAAAGGCGCTCCAGGTCAGAAGCAGGCCTTCGCTCTCGGTGAATTCGTAAACGAACTTGCATTGGCCTTTTACCACATTCCCGAACATCAAACCGGCAACAAAGGCAGAAATAAAGCCGTTGCCGCCAACCTCATTGGCTGCGAGATAGGTTATGCAGGCAATCGCGATCGCGCCGACGCCTTCGTAGGCTTCCGCCGTCAATAGGTGACGCTTCGCGCGTAGGAGAATGAAACCGGCTAGGGCACCGATGGTCGCACCGACGGCCGGACCGAAAACCAATTGCTTCGCGGAAAAGATCAGCCAACTGAAATTGCCGTCGCCCGCGGCTTCGGCGCTGAGACTTGCGAAAAATAGCACGGCGGGGAGGGCGAGGCCGTCGTTCAGTCCGCTTTCCACGGTCAAACCACGCCGAGACCTTTCCGGGACCACCGGATTATTGACGACGGCCTGGCCCAAGGCCGCGTCCGTCGGCGCCAGTATGGCCGCGACCAAAGCGGCAACGGCCAGCGGCCAAGACGGCATAAACCACGCCGCCGCGGCGGTGCCGAGTGCGATCGAGAGAGGCAGGCCAAAGACGAGCATGCGCACCGGCCAGGTGTGACGGCGACGGAGCGCACCGAGATCGATCTGCGCCGCATCCAGAAACAACAGCAGGATCAGCGCCACTTCCGCGACCACGTGCAGGATCACTTCCGCTTGGCTCGCGGGGAAAAGGCCTGTTTGTGAGATCAGATAGCCGAAGCCGATGAAGGCCATGGGGGCGGTCACGACGGTTGCCGCCAACCGGTTCGCCAACATGGCGAACAGCGCGGCGAAAACCGTCAATGCCAATAGTCCCGTGGTCACGGAGTGCCCCCTTCTGTAACCTCTTCGAACTGTTAGACCGCTGATGCGGCGATTCGGTTACGGTGTTTTTTATGGGTTTTACGTTGTCTAGGCGAAAACGGTTTAGTTTGGCTGAATGGACGATCGCGTGACCGAAAGCGCTGACTCCGGATCGCGGCCGGATAAAACCTCCGACAAAGGCCATAGTGGGTTGGACCGGTTACGCGCCAACGACCGGGTTGAGACCGAGCGTTTCGTTCGCGAACACATGGGTTGGATGCTGGCCGTCGCCGGTCGCATCCTGAGCGAAACCGCGCAGGCGGAGGACGCGGTTCAGGACGCCTTTGCAAAAATATTCAAGAACTTGGATAAGTTTGGAGGTCGATCGGCCCTGAAGACCTGGATGCACCGGATCGTCGTCAATGAAGCCCTGTCGGCGCTCCGCAAGCGGCAACGGGAATATGCCCGCGATATCGACGAATTGATGCCGATCTTCGATCAAAGCCGCTGTCGAATAGAGGGCGATTGGGCGACCTTCGAAACGCCCCAATCGTTGTTCGAACGAACACAAACTAAGAGTTTTGTGGGCGATTGCATCGCCCGGTTACCCGAAGATTATCGTATCGTCTTGACACTCCGCGACATCGAAGAATTGTCGACCTCGGACGTCGCAGACATGCTCAAGATCAGTGAAGCGAACGTAAAAATCCGGCTGCACAGGGCGCGGGCCGCGCTGAAAAAACTGCTGGAGCCGTTGATGAGGGGGCACGAGCCATGATGGGCATCAGCAAACCGATCATGCGACGCATACAAGGGGCAATGTTCAAAATGCCTCTGATGATAAGTTGCGAGGAATTCGAGGGTTTCATCATCGACTATCTGGAAGATGCATTGACGCCCAAGCAGAAGTTCGTCTTCGAAACGCATCTGAAGATTTGCACGGATTGTCGCGAATATCTGCGCGCCTACAAGGCTGCCATCGAACTGGCGAATGGATCGGCCGACGCCGCGGAAGAACCATTGCCCGACCAGGTGCCCGATGATCTGGTCAAGGCTGTCTTGGCGGCGCGCGACGCATAGCTCTTATCGGGTTACACGAGGGTGACCGTCTTGGGTCATCAGCGGTCCGATCAGAATTCAAGCATTCGTCCAAAAAATGGATTTGGACCGCAAATGGGATCACGTATACGTCTCGCCACGCGTTGTTGATGGCCGCTACCCGGTGTCAGCAGCCGGTAGCATTGGAAAGCGCTTTTTTCTTCGTACCGGAACCAGCACCGTTGTGGCGGGCTCGATGTCTACAGGTCCCCTTCGGCCCGGACCGCTTCCAGGGCTCGGCCCATGGCGGCGACCGCGTTATCGATATCATCGTTCCCATGGGCGGCCGAGGTGATGGCGCCCATCTTGCCCGAGAGGTCGACGCCCTCGGTCATTAGGGCCAGGCGCAGCTTGACCGCCGCCGGATGAGCGGCGGCGCGCTCCATGACCTGGGGTGCCATAGCGTGTGCGTCGAAGGCGGCGGGGTCGAGATCCATGCCGTCCGGATTGGTGAAGAGATAGGTCGATGACGTAAAGCCGTAGGCGGCCCAGGGGACGCTGTGATCGGCGAAGGCCCGGTTCCAGCCGTCGCGCAGCCTTTGGCCCTGATTCGCGGCGCGCTGGCAGGCATCCGTTTCGGCGACGATGGTGAGCATGGCGATACCGGCGGCGGCCGACAGCGGATTGGCGTTGAAGGTGCCGTGGTGACCGATCTTCTCGAACCCCTTCTCGCGGGCGACCTCGAAGTCGATGTGTTCGAGGATGTCCCGGCGTCCGCTGACGGCACCGCCCGGCAGGCCGCCGGCCAAGATCTTGGCCAGCGTCGTCAGGTCCGGCTTGATGTCCCAAAGCCCCTGGGCGCCCGACGGCGACACACGAAAGCCGGTGACCACCTCGTCGAAGATGAGGAGTACGCCCCGGCGTTCCGTCAGGTCCCGGAGAGCGCGCGCGAACCCGCGGTCGAGCGGCACCTGGCCGGAGCTGGCCCCGGTCGGCTCGAGGATGACGGCGGCGATGTCGTCGTCCTCGGAGAAGATCGCCTCGAGGGCTTCGATGTCGCCAGCGGGTGCCAGAATCACGTTCTCGGCGATGCCCTTGATAATGCCGGGACCGGGCGTTCCGTCGAAGTGGTCTTTGACACCGAAGGCGACGTGGTCCTGCCAACCGTGAAAATGGCCGCGCAGGCGGACCAGCTTGTTGCGTCCGGTATAGGCACGGGCAAGCCGAATGGCCATCAAATTGGCTTCGGTGCCGGACGCAGTGAAGCGCAGGCGCTCGGCCGAAGGGATCAGGCCCTGCACGCGCCGGCCCCATTCGAGCTCCAGTTCATGGCAGGCCGCCGGGTGGGTGCCCAAGATGATCTGGCGATTGACCGCCTCGGTCAGCGCCGGGTGGGCGTGGCCCAGCAGGAGTGCTCCGTGACCGCCGTAGAAATCGACGTATTCGTTGCCGTCGACGTCCCACTTTCGCCCGCCCTGAGCCCGCTCGACATAGATCGGGTAAGGGGCCATGTGCCGCGAGTCATGCACGATGCCGCTCGGGAAGACTTGGTGTGCGTCGGCGATCAGATGGCGCGAGCGAACCGTGCGTTCCCGGAATCGGGCGACGATCGGCGAGTTGGTCAGGTCGAGGCTGTCCATGGGTTTCCTGCGCGGGTGATCGATGACGGCACCGATCATCGGTCGGATGATACCGGCGGCGCAAGACCTTCCGAGGCGCCAAAGGCGCTGGGGACGTCAGAAAAGACCCGCGGGCGCGCCGGTCCCGTCGAGGCGGATGGACTCAGCGGCGGGGACCTGGGGCAGGCCCGGCAGGGTTTGGGTATTGCCGGTGACACAGACCAGGAACCCGGCGCCGGCGGCCAACCGAAGTTCGCGGATCGGCACCACATGGCCCGCCGGTACACCCTTGAGGCGGGGGTCGGTGGAGAGACTGTAATGGGTCTTGGCCATGCAGACGGGGAGGCGTCCGTAGTCCGCGTCGAGTGCGGCGAAGGCAAGACGACGACGGCGACCTTAGGCTTGAGGTCCGCTTGGCGGCACTTGATGTGGAAGAACTTTTCGGCGTCCAAGTCGGACCCGCCGCCGGCTTCGGTGACCACGTAATCGGCGAGCTTGAGCGCCGCCTTGGTCGCGATCACCGAGCTGCAGCCATGCGCGATATCGGCGAAGGGGCCGCCGTGAACGAGAGTCGGATTGTGCTCGAGAGTCTGGACCAGGTTCGGATGAATGGCGTCCCGGAGCAGGACGCTCATCGGGCCCGCCGTCTTGAGGCCCGAAGCCAAGACCGGCCGGCGGTCGCGGTCGGGACCGATGACGATGCGGCCGAGGCGTTCCGTCAAATCGGACAGGTTTTTGGCCAGGCACAGGGTGGCCATGACCTCGGAGGCGGCGGTGATATCGAACCCGTCCCCGCGGGGAAAACCATGGGTGACACCGCCCAGCGAGGAGACGATCTCGCGAAGCGCCCGGTCATTGATGTCGAGGGCCCGTTTCCAGGTGATGCACCGTTCGTCGATGCCCAGGTTGTTGCCCCAGTAGATGTGATTGTCGATGAGCGCAGCGAGCAGATTGTGGGCGGCTCCGACGGCGTGGAAATCGCCGGTGAAGTGCAGGTTGATGTCCACCATCGGCACGACCTGGGCACGGCCGCCGCCGGTGGCGCCGCCTTTAAGACCAAACACGGGTCCCAGCGACGGCCCGCGGATACAGACGACCGTCTTCTGGCCGATGCGGATGAGCGCATCGCCAAGTCCGATCACCGTTGTCGTCTTGCCTTCGCCGGCCGGCTTCGGGGTCATCCCGGTGACCAGGATCAGTTTGCCGTCGGCGCCGTCGTTCCGGTCCGCGATGAAATCGAGCGCGACCTTGGCCTTGTCGAACCCCTAGGGCACCAGCCGGTCACCCGGAATGCCAAGCTTGGCGGCGACCTCGGCGACCGGTTCCAGCTCGCAGGTACGGGCAATCTCGATGTCGGATTTCGGCGGGTCCGACATCGCCTCCGCCTATTCGATTTCGCCCAGGTCTTTCAGGAGTTTCCGGTACCCCTCGCGAGCGGCGACCAGTTTCTTGGTCAGGTCGAGTCCGGCGGACCAGCCGGGAACCAATCTGTTTTCGGCCAGATATTGCCGCCAGGGTTCGGAGACGCTGGCCGCCTCGAATAGCTTTTCATAATAGCTTTGGGCTTCGACGGTAATGCGCCCGGGGGCGACGATGGCACGGGGCAGGGTCAAGGCGGCGGCGCTGGTTTCCCCGATCGTGAATGGGAGGGTCACGCCTTTCGCAGCGTCGAACGGGCTGAGCGGGCTGAAATTGGCCATCGGCCGGGCCCGTTCCATTTCCCAGAACCCGCCGGATTCGCTTGGCGTGGCGATGGCGCCGTCGAGGAACCCGCGGGCCAGGTCCTTCGGCGCGCCCCGCGACGAACGGTAGCGAACCAACGAAACGTTCAAGCCGATACCCTTTTTCAACGCCGCGACGGCGAGCCAGTCTTCATCGTCGTTGTTGCGGACACCGACCTTGAGGGGATCGGCAGACGGGTCGAACTGCACGGCAGCGAGCTGACCAAGACTTGCCTCCGGCCGCTCGTGGCGGACCCAGAATTGCAGGCTGTCTTCGGCTAATCCGGCGATCGGCGTGAAAGACTGGATATTGATACCGAGCCCCGGGTTGCGCAGCGGAGTCGTCAGATAGGCGGCCGAGGTGAGGACGATGACGTGGGGGTCACCTTCGCGGTTCTTGAGCTGCAACAGGGGATCGGCCGGGAATCCCTTCCGTTGATTGGTGATGGTCATAGGTTGTGGCGTTTGCCCCAGATCGGATACGGCCCTCGCCAAAGCCTGGGCGAAACGGTCGACGCGGCCACCCTCCGGACCCATGACGTACCATTCCACAGGTTTTGTCGGTTGCCAGCCGTCGGCGCCGGCCGGCGCCGCAAGGACCAAGAGGTAAAATGCGATGGCGAAGCGGGAGAAACCAGTTTTTCTTGGGGTCATTGTTGGGTCCCAGGTCCGATGTGTGAGGGATCAGCCTATCGAGAAGAAGGCGTCCGGGAAATAGCCTCGTCGAAAACCCGGCGATTCCCGCCGTCCCTGTTCACAGGTTGTAACAATCGTCGGCAAGTCGTGACTGGAAACGGGAGCGGGCACCGTCGATATTTATTCTGACGTAGTGTCCGGGTGAAACAAGCCATCGCCCTGCACGGAGGGTGCGGGAAAATGATCCGCTTTCTAGCGATGCCACTGTTGGGTTTGGTCGTGGCACTGTTCGCCGCTATTCCCGTGTTGCCGACCGCGGTAGCCCAGGAGCCCCGGGAAATCGTCGCCGCCGTTCCCGAATACTGGCCGCCGTATTACGACACCGACGACGACGGACACCCGACCGGTTTTGCCATTGATGCGATGGAAGCCGTGGCCGCGAAAGCCGGGTTCAAGATACGGTACATCGTTTACCCCAGTTTTCCTGCTGTTTTCGAGGCTATCCAACAAGGCCGCGCTGAGCTCATTCCGAACTTAGGCATTACGCCGGGGCGCCAGGCCGAATACCTGTTTACGGCCCCGGTTCAGACATTCGCGGTATCCATTTTTGTTCGTGAGGAAACCCGCGACATCAACGGAGTCGAGGACTTGTCGGGACGCGACGTGGCCGTGGTTCGAAAGAACGTCGGCGAGAAAATCTTGAAGAACCTGGACGGTGTAAACGGTGTTGTTTTCGAAGACGCGCGGTCGGCACTGTTTGAATTGATGGCCGGGCAAGTCGACGCGATGATCTTTCCGGGACCGGTTCTCATCCACATGGCCCGCGGAGCCCGAATCGTCGATCGAATCAAAGCGGTCGGTGAACCGCTTCGCGAAGTCAGGCGGGCGATCGGTGTTCGCAAGGACCACGCGGCCATATGGCGCAAACTCGAACCGGCCGTGAACGCCTTTGTCGGGTCGCCAGCGTACGAACGCATTTATGTCAAATGGTATGGCAAGCCCATACCGTTTTGGTCTGTCGAGCGCGCCGTTGCCGCCATGGCCACTGTGCTCGTCGTTGTTCTGTTCGCCATGGTGTGGTGGCGCCAGCGAAGCCTGTTGAACCTAAACACGGACCTTGCCCGGACGGTCGAGGAGAAAGAGCGTATAAGCCAGGCCCTGAGCGATCAGGAAAAACAACTTCGGTTGATCACCGACTCGGTGCCGGCGTTGATTCTCTATCTCGATTCCGAGCGACGCTATCAATTCGCCAACCACACGGCCGAAATGTGGTTCGCCCGCCCTCAAGACGAGATCATCGGCCGCCGGCCCGACGAGATTCTCAGCGCATCCGCCTATCAGGCCGTATCGCCCCTTTTCGAGGCCGTCGCCGAAAAACGCGAAAGCCGCAGCGAGATGACGCTGACCTATCCGGATGGAAAGACGAGAACGGTCGAGGCGACGGTTGCTCCCGATTTTGACAGTGTGGGAAACGTCAAAGGCAATTTCTCCCTGGTCATCGACATATCAGCGCGCCGGAAGGCGGAAGCGGCGCTGCGTGAAAATGAGCAATTGTTGCGCGCAATCTTGGACAATTCGCCCTCGGGCATTCAGCTCAAGGATACGGAAGGCCATTTCCTGGTCGTCAACAAGCGGCTCGCCGAGTGGTTCGACAGGAAGCCTGAAGACATGGTCGGCAAACGAACCGCCGACTTCCTCACCGGCGATGCCCTCGAACAGACACTTGCCCACGATGCCGAGGTCGTCGATGGCGATCAACCGGTGGTTAAGGAATTGACCCGGACCTTCCCTGACGGAAATCAATACACGACGATCACCCAGAAGTTCCCCGTATACGGTGCCGACGACGATGTCGTCGGTACCGGTGCCATCAACACGGACATCAGCGACATCAAGGCCCTACGGGAGACCCTGCGGGAGACGGAAGAGAGGTTCCGCAAGATCGTCGAGAACATCAATGTCATCGTGTGGGAGGCGGATCCGGAGACGCTGCGATTTACCTACGTGTCTCCCCATGCGGAGATGGTTCTCGGTTATCCCGTCGATGACTGGTTGAGCGAAGGCTTCTGGGCCGACCGCGTCCACCCGGATGACCTGGGAATGACCCTGAATGGATGTGGGATGGTCGCGACCGTCGGCGAGGACATCACCTACGAATGTCGAATCATCAGTCGCGACGGATCCGTCGTTTGGCTGAGGAATTTCGTTTCGGCCATTCGTGAGGGCGACCGGACGGTAGCCTTGAGCGGGTTCATGGTCGATGTGACGGCCAGGGTCGAGGCCGAGCGCGATCGCGAACTGGCCCTGGTGCGAGCGGAAGAAGCCAATCAGGCCAAATCGGAATTCCTGGCCACCATGAGCCACGAATTGCGCACACCGTTGAATGCCATCATGGGGTTCTCCGATCTGATCGGATCGCAGGCCCTGGGCCCCTTGAACGAGAATTACATCGAATACATCAAGGATATCCGGGATAGCGGGCAGTTGTTGATGGAACTGGTCAACGACATCCTCGACATTTCGACCATCGAGACCGGAAGACACGAACTCGAACTGGAACCGGTGGCCATGTCCGGTGTGATAACGGATTGCGCCCGGGTGGTCGGCGGATTGGCGCGCGATAAGGAGATCGATCTGCAAGCGGAGCAGGCGGATCCGGAGGTTGTCGCCATCGGGGACCGGCGCGCCCTTCGCCAGATCCTCCTCAATCTGTTGTCGAACGCCGTCAAATATACGGGGCCGGGAGGGACCGTGAACGTCTCGTCTTCCGTTGTCGCCAACCGCGCGGTCCTGTCCGTCGCCGATACGGGTCCGGGCATTCCTAAAGACAAACTGGACGTCCTCACCCAACCGTTCGTCCGGCTCAACTCGAACCCCTATTTATCCCATGAAGGTGCCGGTCTCGGGCTCGCCATTACAAAATCCCTGGTCGAACTCCAAGACGGCACATTGGAAATGGAAAGTGCCGTCGGCCGGGGAACGACGGTGAGCATCCTGATGCCGCTGCCCGCCGACCAGCCGGCGGTCACCAACTAGCCCTTAGGAACGGGATGATAGGCGCCGTCGACCCCCAGAAACTGTTGGCCGCCGTCGCGATAAAACGATACGACGCCGGCATCCTGCAGAACGGCTAGCATTTTTGGGACATGTAGACCGTCGGCCTTGGTCTTCTCGATGAACCGTTTCGGACCGATGGCGTCGAGCATTTCGAAAGGGCCGCGCCCCCAGGCGAAACCCCAGCGCATGGCGCGGTCGACGTTGACCACGTCGTCTGAGATCTCCGGGATCAGGTCGGCCGCGTAACTGAGCGTCCCGCCCATGATGCGCCAACAGAGTTCCGCCTCCATGCCGTCGCCGAGCATGACGTCCAGGCTCTGGAGGTCCTCGCCCAGTTCCGTCGGCTGGAAGGGGCGCCAATCGCCCTTGACCAGGTCGAAGGTCTCCTTGGTCTTGGAGCCGTCATCCAGTTTGGTGACCCGGTAGAATCCGCCGCCGGTCTTGCGGCCCAGTTGGCCGCGTTCGAGCATGGCCTGTTCGGCCACCGGGAAAGCGGTGAATCCGACGCCCATATCGCCGCTCGGCAGGTTGATCGCCAGGTTCTTGCCGACATAGTCCATAACGTCGAGGCCGATCAGATCGATGAGCCCGTAGAAACCGGTCGGCGGCAGTCCCATGGGGCCGGACATCAGGGAGTCGACCGTTTCCATGCTGAGGCCGCCATCGAGCGCCTCGCGGGCTTGATGCAGGCCCATCAGCATCCAATAACATCCGATCCGGTTGCCGATGAAATTAACTGTGTCCGTGGCGTGGACGACACCCTTGCCGAGGACACCGCCGCAAAAGCCGGACAGGGCTTCGATGATGTCGGGCGTCGTTTCCTCGCCCGGGACCAGCTCCAGGAGGCGCATGATCTTGACCGGATTGAAGAAGTGGGTGACGGCGATGTCGCGCTTGAGCCGTTCCGGCATACCTTCGGTGATCGAGCGCAGCGGGATGCCCGACGTGTTGGTTGTGACCACCGACCCTTCGCGGCGCAAGGGCTCGAGGCGTTCGAACAAGTCTCGTTTGGTCGCCAGGTCTTCGATCACCGCTTCGCAGACCCAGTCGTAGTCGGCGATCTTTTCGAGATCGTCTTCAAGGGTGCCGAGCGTAATGTTGGATTCCTTGCCGGGCGTGTCGATCGCCGGCGGGCGGCCGTTGACGATGCGGTCCAGGGCCTTTTCCGCGGCTTCCATTGAGACGTCGAGCAGCAAGACCTTCTTGTCGCGTTCGGCGCACAAGCCGGCAATGCCGGAACCCATCGTACCGCCGCCGAGAACGGCGACCGAGTTGATTTCCCGCGACATCCGAAATCCCTCCCTCGTTGACTGCGTTGCCGGCCTTGCCTAAAGAGTGGAAGAGGCTTTGTAAAGGCCGCGACGGTGGCCAAGAGGGGGACGTATGGTCAAACCGAAATTCCTGAAACTGGACACCCTGGCACTGCACGCGGGCCAGCAGCCGGACCCGCTGACCGGGGCCCGGGCGGTGCCGATCTATCAATCGACATCGTTTGTGTTCGACGATACCGACCATGCCGCTGCCCTCTACAACCTGGAGCGACCGGGGCATATCTACACGCGGCTTTCGAATCCGACGACGGCAGTGTTGGAAGAGCGGGTCGCCGCCCTCGAAGGCGGCGTCGGCGCCGTCGCTACGGCCAGCGGCATGGCCGCCCTTTTCCTCGCCGTTGCGACGTTGATGGACAAGGGCTCGCACATCGTCTCGTCGGGGTCCATCTACGGCGGTTCGCACAATCTCTTTACCTATACACTGCCGCGCTTCGGCATCGAGACGACCTTCGTCAATCCCCGCGACCCGGATGCCTTCAAGGCGGCGATCCGCGGGGACACCCGCCTGGTCTTCGGTGAAACGCTGGGCAATCCCGGTATCGAGGTCATGGACGTAGCCGCCGTCGCCGAGATCGCCCACGATGCCGGCGTGCCGCTGATGATCGACTCGACCTTCACCACACCGTTCCTGATGAAACCCTTCGACGCCGGCGCCGACCTGGTGTTGCACTCGCTGACCAAGTTCATGGGTGGACACGGCATCGCCATCGGCGGCGGCGTCGTCGACAGTGGGCGATTCGATTGGGAGGCTGACGGCAAGTTCCCGACCCTGACCGAACCCTATGCCGGCTATCACGGTCTCGATTTCGCCGACGAGTTCGGCCCCCAGGCCTTCATCATGCGGGCCCGGGCCGAGGGCATGAAGGACTTCGGCGCCTGCATCAGCCCGGCCAACGCCTTCTACATCCTGCAGGGCATCGAGACCCTGCCGCTGCGCATGGCGCGTCATGTCGAGAACGCCGAGACCGTGGCCGCCTTCCTGGAGGGCGCCGAGGAGGTCGAGTGGGTCAACCATCCGAGCCTGGCCAGCCACCCGGACCATGACCTGGCGGGGCGCATCCTGCCCAAGGGCTGCGGCTCTATCCTCAGTTTCGGTATCAAAGGCGGGCGCGACGCCGGGCGGCGGTTCATCGAGGCGGTAGGCCTCAGTTCCCACCTGGCCAACGTCGGCGACGCCAAGACCCTGGTCATCCATCCCGGCAGCACGACCCACCAGCAGATGAACGCCGAGGCCTTGGCGGCAGCGGGGATCGGTGAAGGAATGATCCGGCTATCCGTCGGCATCGAGGACGCCGGCGACATTATTGACGATCTCAAGCAGGCGCTCCGCGCCTCGCAGAGAGGGTGAGGGAGCGAAGCGATGGATCTATCGATCGATGGACGCACCGTTCACGCGGCGACTGGCAGCCGGGCGATTCACGCCGAAGAGCCGGCGGTTGTTCTGGTTCATGGCGCTGGCATGGACCGCACCGTATGGCAACTTCAGACGCGCAACATCGCCAATATGGGACGGCGCGCCTTTGCCGTCGATCTTCCCGGCCACGGACGGTCCGATGGACCGCTCCTTGAGACCATCGCAGACATGGCCGACTGGATCGGCGCCTTCCTGGATGCGGCTGGGATCGAAAAGTGCAAGCTGATCGGCCATTCTATGGGAGCGCTGACAGCGCTGGAAACGGCCGCGCGTTTTCCGGACCGGCTTGAAGGCTTGTGCCTGATGGGGGTCGCCGAAAGCATGCCCGTGCATCCGGACCTACTCGCTGCAGCCGAGAAAAACGAACCCCTGGCGCCGGAACTGATTGTCTACTGGGGACTGGGGGATCAGGCCCAGGTCGGCGGGCACCCGCATCCGGGGTTGTGGATTCACGGTGCCTCGCGGACCTTGCTCGACCTTTCGGGGCCGGGCGTGCTGCATAACGATCTCAAGGCCTGCAACGATTATGACGGTGCCGTCGAAGCGGCCGGTAAGGTGATCTGCCCGACGCTTTTCGTGTTGGGCCGGGACGACAAGATGACACCGGCCAAGAAGGCGAAGCCCCTCACCGATATCATTAACGAGTCAGCCGCCGAGGTCATCGATAACTGCGGTCACATGATGATGACGGAACGGCCGCGCGAGGTTTATAACGCACTCAAAGGGTTCGTGTAGGCAGTCAACCGATCGGCTTAGACTTCATTCCAAACAACTTCATAGAGTTGTTCGCCGACTGATGGATTCGATTGCTCATCGGAGATTTCGCGGTAGGTGAAGTCGCTTGTGCCGCCGGTGCCCACGATGCCTTGCGTGGCCACGATCTGCTCCGCCTGCGCCGTGTCGCAGACCTCGGCCGCACGGCGCACGGACGGTTCGGAAAGATCGAACGTCTCCGGGTCCGCATCACCACCGGCAACGCCGATGCGAACATGAACGGGCACGCCCGTTGTCGCCCGGTTGTGGCGGGCCAGATCGGTTTGAATATGAACCGCCGCCGCCAGGGCTAGGAGCGGGGAAGCGAACATGGCCAGGATACCATCGCCGGTATGGCGCAGTTCCTCGCCGTGTGATCTCGCAAGAGCATTGCGGACGATCGAATTGTGGACGCGGAGTACTTTCGCATCGGCGCTCGCCGCCGTGCCCTCACTGAGGTCGGTGAGAAGGACCGCCACCGCCAGCCGGTCCGGTTCGGTGGCTTCCGGGGCATCAGACGGATCTTCGTTATCCAGGGCGTCGTGCCAGTCTTGTATGGCGCCGCCGACACGGGTGAAACAATTGGGCTGGTGTTCGAGATAACCGGCCATCGCCTCGGCGCCGGCTTCGACCATTATGCGATGTGTGGGGTCGCCGCCGTAACCCGTGAAGTGCTCACAAAACGTCTCGACATCTTCCGGGGAGAGACCGAGCGGCGTCAGACATTCGCGGACCATGATCAGGCGCTGGATGTTCCGGAGGCCGAGTGATTGTCCGAAATGTTCGCCGGCCCCGCCGAGGAACAGCGCGAGGGCAAAGGACGTATCCCTGTCGTCGGGGATGGCGTCCTTCAACACCGTCACGGCGGCTTCCAGGAACCGTAACATGGTGACCCGGTGTACGTGACCGACAGCCGCCGTGTCGGTTCTTCCCGGTGCCGGCTCTTCAGCGAGAGCGGCTTCTGGCTCCGCTTCACCCTCGACTTCTTCCGCCGGAGCGTCTTCGACGGGCGGTTGGGGCAAGGTCGGAATTCCCGACTGGGGTTCGTCGGTGTCGTCTGACAGGAAAGACGGCAACGGCCCGAAAGCCCCCTGACGCTCGCCATCCGACATCGGCGGTTCGTCGCCGGTTGCTGCCGAGACCGATTCGGTGACCGCGAGATGTTGGACGTTTTCGTCCGCAGCCGGGGGTGACGGCAGGGCGGGCTCGGGCATCGGTACCGGCAACTCGGGAGGCGGGGCCGGCTTCGCCGGCGCGGCCGCGGGACCAGGCGCCGGTTCACTCGATTGGGCCGACCGGAAGTCCTTGGGCGATACGAACAGGTAAGCGCAGATGGCGAGCGCGCCGAGAAAGACGAGGATCGATCCGGTAAATACGGCGATGTTCTGGAAAGCCGGGGACAGGGTCCAGCCATAATCGGCCAGTTTCCCGACCAAAAGCGTCAGCGGCACCGATAACGAGAACGCGGTCAACCCGGCGAAGGTGACGATCGCGAAGACCTTTGCCATCAACCGCCAACGCACCGGCCGTTCTCCCTGGGCCTGGGGTCGGCCACCCGGGTCTTTCGATTGGCGGGCCGGTTTTTCGGGTGTTTCGACACGCGGCGATACCCATACGACCGCCTCCTCGGTGTCCCGGCTCTGTTCGCGGCCGCTGACCTTCACCACTTTGGCGCCGCCCAGTTCCACTTCCCGGTCCAGGTTGCGCGCCAGGTCGATTGCGGATTTTTCGTCCGTCGCCGGATAGCGGCTATGGAAATCCCAACGGCCCTGGTTGAGAACGAAAACATCGAACTGGACGTAAGGTTCCATTTTTCGACGGCTTGACCACCCAGGAGTTGCGAGAATGCCTTATCTTTCAGAATGTTGGGAAATCTTAGGCAGAATCCGGTCGTCCCTCAAGGGACACGGAAAGATACGGTGGCGGTCAGGCGAAACCGCTTTCCGTGAGGAACGAAAGGAGAAGAAAGACGCCGAAGGCGATCGCCGTTGCGGCGAACACGTTTCGCCTGAAAGCCACGAACAGGACAAAGCCCGCGGCCATGGCGATCAGGCGGTGGTTGATCGGGGTTTCCGCCAACATGCCTTCCGGGATCAGGATCACGCGGGTAATCAACCCGGCGAGCATGGCGTAAGCGACACAGTTGAACCATTGCAGCCAAGGGCCGTTCGGATCGATACGGCTGGATATGGCGACGCCGGCCAGCCGCCAGACGTAGGTCGCCGCCACGCAGAGCAGCAGCAAAACCCAGGGCCCGGTGCTGCTCACGAGGGCTTGCTCCACATCCGGTCCAGTCCGAAGGCGATCGTCCCGGCAACGACTCCGGTGATCGGTACGCCCCAGTCCGGTGTGATCTGGTGCAGCAGCGGGCCCATGATGGCGCCGATGACGACGGCGATCAGGCAATTGCGCACGCGGACGCTGGAAAAGATGAAGACGAAATAGGCCGGGTTCAGAAAGACCAGGGCGACGGAGACATAGAACGGCATTGCAGCGGCAAGCAGATATCCCAGGATCGTGCCAATGGCTCCGCCCGTCATGCAGACCAAAGACAGGCCCAGGTAAAATGGGAAACGTTCGGTCAAGGGCATGGCCGGTCCGCGCACCATGAACACCGACCAGATGTTGATCGACATCAGATGGGCGATGAAATACCGCCAACCCATGGCCCGGGCGTCGCCCTTGAAATAGGGCATCATGACGACGGCCATGGGCATGAAACGCAAATTGGCCATGGAGCTGGCGACGACGATGGCCAGCACCGGCGCGCCGAGGGCGAACAGTTCGGTCATCGCCACCTGTCCCGGCAACCCCCGGATCCCGAGACTGGAACCCAAGGCGATGTCGAGCCCGACGCCTGAATCACGGGCCATCGACCCGAAACCGACCATGCTCGCCGTGACCATCCACGCCGGCATCGCCAGGCCGACCAGGAGTCCCGACCGGAACGGCGTCGGTGACGTCGGCAATGGTGCCGGCGGAGATGTTTCTTGCTCGGAAATCGAACCGGCCTCCGTTTCCCCAAAATGACCGCCCGTCAGTTTGGCGGGGCGGGTCACAAAAGGTCAAGGCGCCGGAGGACCCAAGACAGTGCAAAATTAAAGTTTTTGAGATAAAATAACTCAAAAATCAAAAAAATGTTGAAAAAGGGACCCGATTTGCCGCATGATCGCTGCCGCCGTCGGCTTCAATGGGCAGGGGAGAGACATGCAAACGGCCAAGGAAAATGGATCGGCCCTGCAAAAAGCCGTGGTTGTGCTCGAAACACTTTTTCAGTCGCAGGAACCGATGGGGCTCGCCGAGCTGTCGTCCCGGCTCGATCTCCCGCGCCAGACCGTCCACCGCATCGTCCGCCAGCTGGAGGGGATCGGATTGATCAATCGAGGTTTTGCCCGTGACCATTTCACCGTCGGCGGGCGCATGCTCGACCTCGGTCTCAACGCGTTGCGGGCAGCGAGCGGCCTGACCCCGATGCGCCTGGTCCTGAAGGACCTGGTCGATGAAATCGGGGAGACCTGCAATGTCGGTGTCCTCGACCGCGACGAGATCGTCTACGTCGAGCGGGTCGAGTGCGACTGGGCATTGAGGCTGCAGTTCCGGCCGGGCAGCCGTGTTCCCATCCACGCCACGGCCATCGGCAAGATGCTGTTGGCCCACCTGCCGAGCCGGACGCGGCGGCGCATCCTGACGGCAGCACCCCTCGAGCGGTTCACCGACAACACGATCACCGATACCGTTGCCCTCGAATGGGAGATCAAGACCGTTCGCCGGCAGGGCTACGCCATCAATAGTGCCGAACGGCTCACCGGATTGATCGGTCTGGCCGTTCCGGTTTTCGACGAAAACGGCAAAGTTATTGCCGGTCTGGCAACGCACGGTCCCTCGGCCCGCCTGAGCGTTGATACTGCCCTCGCTCATCTGCCGGCGCTTCAGGCCGCCGCCCGGCGTTTGACCGGTTGCCTTTCTACCGATGGTGCCGATGCGGCCGGTCTCGGCGCGGCCGACCCGGCACCCCTCGAGCTATCGATGAAGGAGCAAGGCGCATGAACCCCGAAGCTTCACAAGGTGGCGAACCGCCTGCGCCCGACGCGAAGTCCGTCGTCGAAGGCCTTATCGAGCGTGCCCGCGCCGCCATGGCGCAGTTCGAAACTGCCGACCAGGAGCGGGTCGACGAAGCGGTGACCGCGCTCGCCTGGTCCATCTACGAGCCGGACCGGGCCCGCGAACTGGCGGAACTCGCCGTTGCCGATACCGGGCTCGGCAACGTGGATAGCAAGATCATCAAGAACCAGCGAAAGACTTTCGGCTGCCTCAGAGACCTGTCCCGGGTGCGCACCGTCGGCATCATTGAAGAGGACCCGGAAAAGGGCCTCGTCAAATACGCCAAGCCGGTCGGTGTCATCGCCGCCATCGCACCCTCGACCAACCCGGCGGCGACGCCGGTCAACAAGGCCATGTTTTCGGTCAAGGGGCGCAATGCGGTGATCGTCGCGCCGAGTCCGGCCGGCCAGAAAACGACGGCGCGGACGGTCGACTACATGCGCGCCGAACTGGAAAAGATCGGCTTGCCGGTCGATCTCGTCCAGGTCTTGCCGGCACCGGTCAGCAAGGATTTGACCCAGGAACTGATGAATCAATCGGACCTCGTCGTCTGCACCGGTTCTCAGAACAACGTGCGCCGCGCCTATTCATCGGGAACGCCGGCCATCGGCGTCGGTGCCGGCAACGTGCCGGTGATCATCGACGCAACGGCCGACCTCGCCGATGCCGGTGAGAAGATCATGCTGTCCAAGTGCTTCGACAATTCGACGTCGTGCAGTTCGGAGAACTCGGTGACCATCCTGGATGCCGTCTATGACGACGCCATCCGAGCCCTCGAGGACGCCGGCGGATACCTCTGCTCGGTCGAGGAGCGGCAACTGATCCTGGATACCCTCTGGGTCGACGGCAAACTCAACCGTCACCTGATTGCCAAGGACCCGGATGTCTTCGCCGACGCCGTCGGGCTTTCCGAGAAGGCGGCCGAGGCCAGGTTTTTCATGGTCGAGGAACCACTCGCCGTCGGCAAGGCGCATCCGTTCTCCGACGAGAAATTGTCCCTGGTCCTGACCGTCTACCGGGTTTCCGATTTCGCGGCGGCCAAGGCCCATGTCCAGGACATCCTCGACTTCGTCGGCATGGGTCATTCGGTGGGCATCCACACGAAAGACCTGGACCATGCCCGAGAACTGGCCGAGGACCTGCGCGTGGTCCGGGTGCTGGTCAACCAGGCGCACACTTTCGGCAACGGCGGCAGTTTTACCAACGGCCTCAACTTCACGCTGTCCATGGGTTGCGGCACCTGGGCCGGCAACTCCATCTCCGAGAACCTCAACTACCGCCACTTCATCAACGTCACGCACCTGGTTCGCGAGATACCCGAGGACAAGCCGTCGGACGAGGATCTGTTCGGCAGCCACTGGGCCAAATACGGAAAATAGAGTCATGAACTTTGAGGAACACGTGGCCAAGCCACTGTTGGCGGCAGCCGGTATATCGGTACCGAAAAGCCGGTTGGTGACGACGGCCGAGGAAGCGGCGGGCGCAGCGGAAGAGCTCGGACCCTGCGTGATCAAGGCGCAAGTACCGACCGGCAAGCGCGGCAAGGCCGGCGGCATCAAGCTGGCGGCGACACCGGACGAGGCGCGCAGCCACACCAATGCCATCATCGGCATGGAAATCGACGGCCATGTGGTCGAGAAGGTCCTGGTCGAGGAACAGGTGGCCATCGCCAAGGAACTCTACATTTCGATCATCAACAATTCGATCACCAAGAACCCCTATGTCACGATCTCGACGCAAGGCGGCATGGATGTCGAAGAGGTGTGCGGGGACGTCTTCCGTTGGATGCCGCTTCAGATCGACGTCGGAATCGATGGCGACGCTGCACACTTTCTCTGGGGGAGTTTCTTCGAAGAGCAGTGGGAACCGGCGGCGCTCGATCGCCTGGGAGAAACGACGGCGCGGCTTTACCAGGTCTACGACGAAAACGATGCCGAGCTCGTTGAGATTAACCCCCTGGTCGTCACCGAAGGCGGCGACGTGGTGGCCCTCGATTGCAAGTTCGTGCTCGACGATTCGGCGATTAAGCGACAGCCGGAACTGGCGGCCAAGGGCTCACCCGAGAAATTGACCGGCCTCGAAGCCAAGGGCGAGGAACTCGGCATAAAGTATATCGAGCTCGACGGGGACGTCGGGGTGCTGGCCAACGGGGCCGGCCTGACGATGACCACCATGGATGTCGTTCGTCACCACGGCGGGCGGCCGGCCAACTTCTGTGAGATCGGCGGCGAGGCGTATACCAAAGGTAAGGCGGCGCTCGACCTGGTGCTGTCCAAACCGGGCATCAAGAGCCTGGTCGTCAACTTCTGTGGCGCCTTCGCGCGGTGCGACGTGATGATGGAAGGTCTGCTCAACGCCTGGACTGATCTCAAGCCCGATATCCCGGTGTTCTTCTCCATCGCCGGCACCGGCGACGAGGAAGCCATTGCCATGCTTAAAGCGAAGCTTGGTCTCGATCCCTATCCGGACATGGATGCCGCCAGCAAGGCCGCCGTCGAGGCGGCGGCAGAAGCCGGAGGTGGCTCATGAAGATCGTTCGCAACCACCACCGGGTGCTGATCCAAGGCATCACCGGCAAGCAGGGCACCTTCTGGACCGAGCGCATGCAGGAGTACGGCACCCAGGTTGTCGGCGGCGTCAACCCGAAGAAGGCCGGCACCGTCCATTGCGGCGTTCCGGTCTATGCTTCTGCTAAGGAGGCCATGCAGGCGGACGGCGGTTTCGACGCTTCGGTGCTGTTCATTCCGCCCCTGGGCGTCAAGGCGGCGGCGCTCGACGCTATCGAGGCCGGCGCCAAATACCTGTGCATCCTTACCGAACACGTGCCGGTCCGCGACGTCATGTACCTAGTGGCGGCGGCGGCCGAGCAAGACGCCCACGTTACCGGCCCCAACACGGCCGGCTCCGTCACCGTCGGCGAGTGTTTCGTCGGCTTCATGCCGGCCTTCAACGAGCGCATCTTCCGCAAAGGATCCATCGGCGTCATCTCGCGCTCCGGCTCACTCGGTACGCTCATGTGCCAGAACATCACCGCTGCTGGCTTCGGCCAATCGGCCTTCATCGGCATCGGCGGCGATCCGATCATAGGGACCACCACCGAGGACGCCCTTCGCGCCTTGGACGAATTCGAGGGTACCGACGCGGTCGTCATCGTCGGCGAGATCGGCGGCTCAATGGAGGAACTGGCGGCGGAATACGCGGCCCAAATTGACAAGCCTGTATTCGCCTTCATCGCCGGCGGTGCGGCGCCCAAGGGCAAGAAGATGGGACACGCCGGGGCCATTGTTATGGGCGACACGGGAACCTACAAATCGAAAAAAGAGGCTTTTGAGGAAGCTGGCGTCACCGTGCTCGACACGCCGTCCCATATCGGTGCGGCGCTCACCGAAAGGCTGGGTTGAACAGTGACCTGGTAGTACCCACCGGAACCGACATCACTATTCCCGCCCTCATCCGTGATCTTAACGAGCACGTATGGTAGCATCGCGCGCGGGGGACTTCTCCCGACGAAGTGTGGCCAAACACAAAGCCGAGCCAAAGAATGGCCGGGAAAACACGATGCGCGTGCTCGCCCAGGGCAACCTATGGATCAAGATCGTTGGTGCAGCGGCACTGGTTTGTGTCGTCGTGCTCCCGCCGTTCGCGTATTTCAACATTGAGACATCTCGCGAGACCCTTACCAATTCCTTCCTCGAGCGTGCAAAGTCGATCGCGCACGTGCTTGACGCATCGATCACCGATGATGTGGTGCTGAAGGATAGGGATCACATGTTCGAGGGACTGATGAAATACCTGTGGGCGGAGCCCGACGTGCTCGCCATCGACGCCAACGTCCCGAAAGACGGTAGGTTGGTCACCTATGTTACGACGCGCGCCTACAATCTCAACAGGCCCGCTGACGCGGATAATCGGCGATCCTTCGAAACCGGTGATTACATAGAAAAATTCGTTGAGCAAGACGGGCGCCGCGTGCTGAAGGTGGTCACGCCGATCAATATCGCCAGACGCCATGCCGGCACGATTCAAATCGAATTCACCACCGAGGTTGTCGACGCCAAGATTTTCGACGCCGTCAAGATATCGATCACCAGCTATGCCTTGCTCATGATCCTATTTGCGGCGGTCATGTATTGGGTGTTGCGGGTCATCGTCGTACGCCCAGTCGCGGCATTGAACACGGGCGTAAAGAAGGTTGCGGCCGGCGATCTTGAGCACCGCGTTGAAGCCGATCAATACGATGAATTGGGGGAACTGGCATTGGCCTTCAACCAGATGGCAGAAGAGTTGAGAAAATCCGAGAGGAAACTCGTCGAAACTAACAAAAGCCTGGAAGCCAAGGTCGTCGAGCGCACGACAGAACTCCTTGCCGAGATTCAAGAACACGCACGCGTCGAGAAGGACCTGAAACGCCATCAAAGAATGGAATCGCTCGCTGGACTGGCCGGCGGCATTGCCCATAACCTCAATAACCTGCTGCAACCGATCATCCTACTGTCGGCCGTCGGTATCGAAAAACTTCCCAAGGGCAGCAAGCTGAAGGAAGACCTGGAAGTGATTCGCGAAGCGGGTAATCGGGCGTCCGAATTGGTCAATCGCCTCACCGAGTTTTCGCGTGAAAACCCCGTCGAAATGAAACGCGAGAACCTTAACGAGATCGTCCGCGAGTCACTTCAGATGATACGGGCGTCGTTCCCGTCTTCGATCGAAATCAAGGATGACATCGATGGCTTTGAAGCCGAGATAACGGCGGACGCGACGCAACTGCAGACCGTCATACTCAACTTGGCGTCCAACGCGGCGGATGCTTTGACGGATATGCCTGGTGTCCTCGATGTCTCGGTCGACAGAATCGATGTCACCGAGATTGACCGCGAAGGAACGCCCGAACTGCGGCCCGGCGAATACGCGAAACTCCGGGTGTCGGACAACGGTAAGGGTATGGACGAAAAGACTATGAGACGCATCTTCGATCCGTTTTTCACGACAAAGGACGTTGGAAAGGGTACAGGGCTTGGCTTGGCGACGGCCTATGGCATCGTCACCAAACACGGCGGTGCCATTCGGGTCGAGAGCGCGCTCGGGCGCGGTTCGACTTTCGAAGTCTTGCTGCCTGTTGCGAAGGAGCGGGCGGTAGACAGACCAACAGTAACAGTTATGGAAAACGGATAACGTGGCCAAGATCCTGGTAATCGACGACGACGCGATGGTTCGTTTTTCGTTGAAGAGCGTGCTTGAACACGCTGGGCACGAAGTCGTTGAGGCGGAAAACGGCGTCGACGGATTGTCCAAGATCACCGGCCAATCGTTCGACGTGGTCGTCACCGACATCATTATGCCGGAAAAGGAAGGTGTCGGCACGATCATCGAGATGAAAACGAGGTTTCCGTCTCTGCCCGTGATTGCCATTTCCGGTGGCGGCCCCGACGGCTACACGGGCTACCTGGAAACGGCGAGAGCTCTGGGCGCGGACGGGATTCTCGAAAAACCGGTAACGCCGGAGATCCTTCTCGACACGGTCGAGGCCTGTTTGCCGTAATCGACAATCGAGGCACAAGTCGGACCGCGGGTTATCGAAGCAAGGCCCTTCGGAGAAATGCCCTTACATCGGTTTTCGCCGACTCCAGCGCCTGTTCATCTCCGCCGTAGGTGACGTCCCGCTCCCAGCGCGATATCGTCGTCTGATCGACCCCGAGCGGCATGGCCAGGACGTCCTGATTCAATCCCTGGGCCTCGCAGCAGGTCTTGATGGGGAGCGGCCAGTCTTCGCCGCCGGGCGTTTCGCCATACCGCAAACCCATGTGTTCCCCCCGAACCTCGCTCTCCGGCCGTTCACGGCTCTCTTTGCGGTTTGTTGGCTCAAAAATCCGTCGGTGCTCCGCCTTCCTCCTTACGCTTGGCGACGAATGCCTGGAGCTCTTCGTCGATGGCCGGGTCGATGGGCGGTGCCTCGAATTCGGCGAGAATCTGTTTCCAGATCTTGTTGGCGCGTTCGGGTGTGTGAACGGCGCCTCGTTCCTCCCAGTTCTCGAAGTTCGACCAGTCGGATAGGAACGGGCTATAGAAGGCCGTCTCGTAACGCTCCTGGGTGTGAGCGCAGCCGAAGAAATGACCGCCGGGGCCGACCTCCCTGATGGCGTCGAAGGCGATATCGGCCTCACTGACCCGGACCGGTTCCATATAGGCGATCAACTGCTGCAGGGTCTCGCAGTCCATGACGAATTTCTCGTAGGACGCGCAGAGACCGCCTTCGAGCCATCCGGCGGCGTGGTAGACCAGATTGACGCCCGAAGACACGGCCGCCCAAAGCGAAAAGATGCTTTCCCAAGCCGACTGGCTGTCCGGGCAGTTGGCCGCGCAGGCATTCGATGCGCGCAACGGCAGCCCGTAGAAGCGCGCCATCTGGCCCGACATCTGGGTCGCCCGCATGTAGTCCGGCGTGCCGAAGGCGGGCGCCCCCGATTTCATGTCGACGTTGGATGTAAAGGTGCCGATGGCCGTCGGGCAACCGGGGTTGATCAACTGCAGCAGTGTGATCGCCGCCAGACCTTCGGCCATGGACTGGGCGACGGCGCCGGCCATGGTCACCGGCGCCATGGCGCCGGCCAGGGTAAACGGCGTGACGACCACGTGCTGGCCGCGCCGGGCCAGGCGCATGGCGCCGTCCAACATGGGGTGGTCGTGTTTTAGCGGCGAGGTCGAATTGATGTTGGTGTACATGTGCGGCGCCGCATCAAATTCTTCGTGGCTGAGGCCGCCCGCGATGCGCACCATCTCCATGACGTCTTCGACCCGTTCCTTGCCAAGGCTATAGGCGTGCACGACCTTGTCGGTCAGCGTCAGCTTGTCGTAGAGGCAGTCCAGGTGGCGGACCGAAGGATGGATGTCCATGGGTTCGACCGGATAGCCGCCGGCGAAATGGATGCAGTTGAAGTATTGGGTCAGCTTGATGAAATCCCGGAAGCTGTCGCGCGTGCCGGTGCGCCGCCCGCGGTCGAGGTCCGAACAGTTGGGCGGGCTCGAGACGTTGCCGAACAGCATGTGGGCGCCGCCGATGTCGATGCGGCGTTCCCGGTTGCGCGGCGTGACCGAGAACTGCGCTGGCGCCAGTTTCAATTGTTCCATGACCAGCTCGCGGCCCATACGCACGTTCTCGCCGTCGACGATGCAGCCGGCCTTGGCCAGAATCTCGACGGATTCCGGATTGAGGAATTCAATGCCGATCTCTTCGAGAATGCGCATGGCGCCGTCATGAATGGCGTGCACACCCTCTTCGGTCAGCGGCTCGGTAGGTTTGTCGGTATTGACCGGCAGGCTCCACGGCAGCTGGGTGATCGCCGCGCCTTTGCCCCTGACATTGCCGGCCCGGCCACCCGACCGTCCGCCCGCCCGGCGCCCGCGACGCGGCCGGTCCTTGTCTCTCACGCTTTCGCCCATGCCGATCCTCCTCCCCTGCTCGGCGGCCGATGGAATGCGCGGCCATTGTCCGCCAAAAACCTATCGCCGATTTATGCGCGGGCGTACACCCTTTTTCGGTAACGCGCCGCCGGTTTCGGAAGCCTTTGGACAGGAGCGGGGCGCGGGGGATAAACTCCCACCATGGTAAATTCTCTCATCTCCGTGGTTCGCTCTCGGGTTTGCATCCTTGGCGTCCTCTTCGCCGCACTGTCATCCGCGGGCGCTGGCGTGTCCGCCGATGAAACCCGGCCCAGTGTCGCGGAGTTGGTTGGATTCTTCGAGCAGGTCGTCTTTGAGTCGGAATACAAAGGCGCAGTCCAAGGGTCCAAGGTGGTCAAGAAGTGGACCGGGCCGATCCGTCTGACCGTGTCGGCCATGGCCGGCAAGGTGCTGCCGAAGCCGGGCGGCGGGCGCGAGTTGAAGCTTGAGAAGATTCGACCGAAGGAACCGCACGTCAAAGCCATCCGCCGCCATCTAACGGCCTTGGTCAGGCTCACCGGCATCAAAACCGAGGACAGCAAGAAGGTCGGCAAGCCGCCCAACCTGATCATCAGGTTCGTGCCGCGCCTGGCCATGGCCGCGCCGTTCCTTGTTAAAGGAGCGGACCCGGCGCTCTTGAGACGACTTGCAGAGAACGCACCGTGCTATTTCCTCACGGCAGCGAAGGACGGCGCGATCGTGTGGGGAACAATCATCGTCAATATCGAGATGTCCGAGAGACAGGTCTCGAACTGTCTGTTGGAAGAGTTGACCCAGGCTCTCGGTCTGCCCAACGACAGCGATCTCGTCAAGCCGTCGATTTTCAACCACTTGAGTGAATTGCCGGCGTTGACACGCAACGACAAAATCCTGATCCGCACCCTCTACGACAAGCGTCTCACGGCCGGCACGCCAAGGGCCGAGGCGATGGCCCGAATCGGCGCCCTGATCGCCGAACTGGACGCCGCAACACCCTAATGCGCGCCATTTTAGTGCGAAATAAAATTACGTGAAACGAAAAAAAACTTTTCATTTATTCGCCTGAAGTCCTTGACCCTCCCGAAGTGAAAGATTAGGTTGCGGGCGCCTTCGAAAAGGGCGCTCGCGAACGGGCGCCTGCGGGGGCAAGGGACGCGGCCGGGAGCCCCTGTTATGGGGCGCCGGCCGTCGGTTTGTTATCGCCCGTACCGGCGCCAGGGCCGGCTCGGATGTTGAGTGATCGGAAAAGGATCGGGACCATGTCACGGGATCAAATGAACGGATCGGAAATCGTCTTGAAGGCGCTGGCCGATCAAGGCGTCACGGATATCTTCGGTTATCCCGGCGGCGCTGTCCTGCCGATCTACGATGCCATCTTCAACCAGAACAAGATCCGCCATATCCTGGTCCGCCAGGAAGGCGGCGCCGTGCACGCGGCGGAGGGCTATGCCCGCTCGACCGACAAGGTCGGTGTCGTCCTCGTCACGTCCGGACCCGGCGCCACCAACGCGGTGACCGGACTCACCGACGCGCTCATGGATTCGATCCCGGTGATCTGCCTGACCGGGCAGGTGCCGACACACCTGATCGGCAACGATGCGTTTCAGGAAGCGGATACCACCGGCATCACGCGGCCCTGCACCAAGCACAACTATCTGGTCAAGGACGTCGACGACCTCGCCAGGATCGTCCACGAGGCCTTCCATGTCGCCCAGTCGGGCCGTCCCGGTCCCGTTGTCATCGACCTGCCGAAGGACGTGCTGATGGCGCAGGGACCCTACACGCCGAAGGACAAGGTCACCCATAAAACCTACAAGCCGCAAGTGAAGGGCGATCTGTCGCGGATCAAGGAAGCGATCGACCTGATCAAGGGAGCCGAGCGCCCGATCATCTACGCCGGCGGCGGCGTCATCAACTCCGGTCCGGCCGCCTCGCAGCTGCTGACCCAGTTCGTCGACCTGACCGGTGCGCCTTGCACGTTGACCCTGATGGGTCTCGGCGCCTATCCGGCGTCCGGCAAGAACTTCGTCGGCATGCTCGGCATGCACGGCACCGTCGAGGCCAACATGGCCATGCACGATTGCGACGTCATGGTCTGTATCGGCGCCCGTTTCGACGACCGTATCACCGGCCGTCTCGATGCATTCTCACCGGGATCGAAGAAGATTCACGTCGACATCGACCCATCGAGCATCAACAAGAACGTGCCTGTTGACATCGGCATCGTCGGCGACGTCGGGCACGTGCTCGAGGACATGTTGAAGGTCTGGAGGTCCAGCCAGACCCGTCAGAACGCCAAGGCGTTGAAGGCTTGGTGGAAACAGATCGATGAATGGCGGGCGATGGAGTGTCTGAAGTTCGAACAGAACGGCGACGTCATCAAGCCGCCGTACGCGATCCAGCGCCTTTACGAGGCGACCAAGAAACTCAAGAAGGACGTCTTCATCACCACCGAGGTCGGCCAGCATCAGATGTGGGCAGCCCAGCATTTCGGCTTCGAGAAACCAAACCGGTGGATGACCTCGGGCGGTCTCGGCACCATGGGCTACGGCTTGCCGGCGGCCATGGGCGTGCAAGTGGCGCATCCGCAGGGGCTGGTCATCGACATCGCCGGCGAGGCATCGTTTATGATGAACGTTCAGGAGCTATCGACCATCTCCCAGTACCGGCTGCCGGTGAAGGGCTTCATCCTCAACAACTTCTACATGGGCATGGTGCGCCAGTGGCAGGAGTTGTTGCACGGCGGGCGTTATTCGGAAAGCTACATGGATAGCTTGCCCGATTTCGTCAAACTGGCCGAGTCCTTCAACATGGTCGGTTTGCGGGCCACCAAGGCCTCAGAGGTTGACGACCTGATCGAGGAGATGATCAAGACCGACAGGCCGGTCATCGCCGACGTCCAGGTCGACCCCAAGGAGAACTGCTTCCCGATGATCCCGTCCGGCGCCGCCCACAACGAGATCCTGTTGGGCCCCAACGGCGTTGACGGCGATGAACCGGCCGTATCGGAAGAGGGCATGGTCCTGGTTTAAGGAACCGCCACGGACAGGCCGCAAACCGGCATTGAAAAGTTCGTCTCGACAACTATAAGGAAGGCCGCGAAAGGCGCGGCCGCCTTTCCACCCTAGCCCAATGAGGGAGTGACCACCGTGAACCCGCGTCAGGAACAGGAAAATTCCCATACCATTGCCGTTCTCGTCGACAACGAACCGGGCGTGCTGGCACGCGTCATCGGGCTATTCTCGGGGCGCGGCTACAACATCGAGAGCCTGACCGTCGCCGAGACCCGGCGCGGCCGCCATCTGTCCCGGATCACCATCGTCACCTCGGGCACACCGATGATCATCGAGCAGATCAAGGCCCAGCTTTCGCGCCTGGTGCCGGTCCACAACGTCAGCGACCTGACGCTGGACGGTGATTCGGTTGAACGCGAACTGGCCCTGGTCAAGGTCGTCGGTGAGGGTGAAAAGCGGGTCGAGAGCCTCCGCATCGCCGACATTTTCCGGGCCCGCGTCGTCGATTCGACGAGCGAGTCCTTCGTTTTCGAGATCGTCGGTGATTCCAGCAAGATCGATGCCTTCACGGACCTGATGCGGCCTTTGGGGCTGGCCGATGTTTCGCGCACCGGCGTTGTCGCCATCCTGCGCGGCACCGGCTCCATCGAGGAAGCCTAGGAGGCCCCGAACCGGGACCGATACCCAAAACTGAATACCTGTAGACAGCAACACGCTTTTAGTAAGGGGAGAATATCATGCGCGTCTATTATGATCGCGACGCCGACGTCAATCTGGTCAAGGACAAGAAGATCGCCATTGCCGGCTACGGCAGCCAGGGCCACGCCCATGCGCTGAACCTGCGCGATTCCGGGGTCAAGGACGTCGTCGTCGTCCTGCGCGAAGGATCGGGCAGCGCCGTCAAGGCCGAGAACGACGGGTTCACCGTGATGTCGGCGGCCGAAGCGGCCAAAGATGCCGACGTCTTTATGATTCTGACGCCGGACGAGGGACAAGCGGCGCTCTACAACGACCACCTCAAGGATAACCTCAAAGAGGGCGCGGCGCTCGCCTTCGCCCACGGCCTCAACGTGCACTTCGGCCTCATCGAGCCGCGCGCCGACCTCGACGTCTTCATGATCGCGCCCAAGGGCCCGGGCCATACTGTGCGCTCCGAATACGTGCGCGGCGCCGGCGTGCCGAGCCTCATCGCCGTCGCCCAGGACGCGTCCGGCAACGCCAAGGAGATCGGCATTTCCTATGCCGCCGGCCTCGGGGCCGGGCGCGCCGGTATCGTCGAGACCACCTTCAAGGAGGAATGCGAGACCGACCTGTTCGGCGAACAGGCGGTGCTCTGCGGCGGCCTCTCGGCATTGATCATGGCCGGATACGAAACCCTGGTCGAAGCCGGATACGCACCCGAGATGGCCTATTTCGAGTGCTGCCACGAGGTCAAACTGATCGTCGACCTCATCTACGAGGGCGGCATCGCCAACATGCGCTATTCGGTCTCCAACACGGCCGAATACGGCGATTACTGCTCGGGCCCGCGGGTCATCACCGACGAGACCAAGGCGCGCATGAAGGAGATCCTCGACGACATCCAGTCGGGCCGTTTCGTCCGCCAATGGATGCTCGAGAACCAAGCCGGCCTGCCCAACTTCAAGGCCGAGCGCCGCAACGCCGCCGAGCACGGCGTCGAGCAGGTCGGCGAGAAGCTGCGCGCCATGATGCCGTGGATCGCCGAGAACGCGCTGGTCGACAAATCGAAAAACTAAAACGTTTCTGGTAGCCGGATATCCGGCCCCCAAACCGTTGATGCCCCCGCCGGCTACAGGGTCGAGCGGGGGCTTGTTTGTCCAGGGCCATCGAACACCCTGGAAGCGGCTCGCCTGTCACTGCATTGTTGGAGACGGAGGGGAGGCGCAGTCCGCTATCCGCTGCCGACGACGTCGGGCAGCGCGGCGACGATGTCCCTGATCGCCTTGTCGCAGACATCGCTCGCTTCCGCGACCGGGAACCATGCGCGCTTCCTCAGGTTGATCTCGAGCCAAGTGTTCAGGACCTGGGTGACCGTCATCGGATACATATTGATCTTACAGACACCGCCCCACTTCTTCTGGCGGTAAGTGCCGAGGCGGACCGAATGCACCTCGCCGAGAATGCCCGCTTCTTCGCGCGCCTCGTTGGCGGCGGATTGTTCCTCCGTCATGCCGTTTTCGACAACACCCTTCGGACAGATCCACTTCGTGTCGTTGCGATTACGCACCAGCAAGACCTCGAGACCGCCGTCGCCGTGGCGGAACGGGACGACACCGGATTGACGATACATGAATGCGGGTTGGAGGGGCATGGGTCTCCAGGTGATTGCAGCCGTTTCAACCTGATCGATTGATCAGCTCACCCATTGTTACCGTCTCCGCCTGTGTGGCAAGTCGCGTGTTTCGCGCGCGGAATAGACCTCAAAGCGAGGCGATTTGGTGCGGCAGCGTCGAAGGCCGGCTGTAGGAGCCGGCTATAACCATCGTCAGCCCTTGCCCTTGAGTTTGCGCAGCGCCTTGATGCCTTTCTTGCGATGGGCCTTGGAGACCTTGATCGAATCCTGCAGGCGTTTCGTCTCCTTGCCGGAGGCCGATGAAAGGCTCTTTTTCAGTGAGAGCTCCTTTTTCTTCATCTTCTTCAAGATGTTTTGAAGGGCTTCCTTTTTGCGCTTCTTCTTATTCATGTCGAGAGCGTCGCGGAGGTCATCGATCATTTTCGGCATCTTCATGGCAGTCATCCTTCAATCATCTAACGCCTTAACAACTGGCGCCATGTCTACTACGCCGCGTCACTGCGCAGTTCGTCGACGTCCTCCTCCGTGAGCGAGAGGACATCCTCGACTTCCTTCTCGATGGCGTCATGGGCGCCATAGAGGGCCTTGCCCATATCGGCAAGGTGCCAGATTACGGTCTTGGCGTATCCGAGGTCGTTCATCAAGGATGTCGCCAACAGAGGCGGGAGCTTACCATCGCGGATCATGTCGTCCATGGCGTTCTTGAACAGCAGGTTGTCCTCGTCGATGGCAACCTTGAATTCGTCGAGAATCAGAACATCGCGTTCTTCGTCATCCATCTGCCCCAGTTCATGGATCGTGCGCATGATACCGGCGATCTGGTTGCGTATGAAATTGTATTGCCGGCGGACATCCTCGTTGTCGGAACGGATGTGTTCCAAGGTGTTGGTGCGCAGATGGTGGATGCCCTTGACGCTGAAGACGATGCCATGGCAGGCGTCACGGAGTTCGTAGAGGCGGCTGCCAAATTCGGCCGGGATCTCGTTGTGGGCCTTGCTGATGAACTCCAGAATGGCCGCGTAAAGCGACTTCACGGTGCCGACGTAGGCCTTCTCCATGTCGTATTCGTCGGGTTTCACCGGGGCCTGTACGTGGGCTTCGAGGTCGCCGTCCGATTGGATGACGGCGCGCTCCAGGGCCAGTCCCCGCGACATCACCTCAAGGGCATTGTCGTAAAGGTGCTGGGTTTCCTGGCGGACCGCATTGAGAAGGGTCTCCGGGAAGCCGAAGGCGGTATCGGTGATGAACCGCGGTTCCGCCGTCTCCACCTTCGGTTTCGGGATGACCCGTTGCAGGAAGCTGACCAGCCAGCCGGTCAGCGGCCACATCACGCCAACGCCGATGACGTTGAAGATCGTGTGGAACACGGCGAGCTTCAGCGTGTAGTCATCGGCGGCGATGCCGACCCTGACGGAAACCGCATCGACCATCCAGACGATCTGGTGGATGAAGGCGATGGCGATGGCGCCGGTGATGCCGTTGAAGATCAAATGTGCCGCGGCCAGGCGTTTGCCCTGATAGTTGGAGCTCATGGAGCCGATGATGGCGGTGATGGTGGTGCCGATATTGGCACCGATGGCCAGTGCCAGAGCGTTTTCGTAAGTAATCTGCCCGGCCGCCAGAGCCGTAATGATCAGCACCAGGGTGGCGTGGCTCGATTGCATGATCACCGTTGCCACGGTTCCCATGAGGGTAAATACGATGAGGCCGAGGAAGCCCGGCATGGCGTATTCGGCCAGATCGATGGTCTCCCGGAAGACCTCGAACCCTTCCTTCATGTGATGGATGCCGAGGAACAGAAACCCGAGCCCGGCCAGGATATACCCGATACCCTTGAGCGCCTTTTGGCTCTGGAATACCAGAATGATACCGAACACAAGCATCGGCATGGCATAGGCCGAGATTTTCACTTTCAGGCCGAACCCGGCGACCAACCAGGCGCCCGTTGTCGTGCCGATGTTGGCGCCGAAGATGATGCCGATGCCCGAAGCCAGCCAGATCAGGCCGGCGCTGAGAAACGAAATGGTGATCACCGAAACCAACGAACTCGATTGCATGATCGTCGTCGTCAGGATCCCGAAGGCGACGGCCTTCCATTGCCGGTCGGTGGTCTTTTTGAGCAGCTTCTCAAGCAGGCCTCCGGTGAAGGCCTTGAAGCCTTCTTCCAGGAACAACATGCCGAACAGGAATATGGATACGCCGGCCGCGATTTCCTTGACGTTCGGGCTGACCCAGAAGCCGTAGCCGAGAATGACGAAAATAACGGGGAGAAGGATCTTCTTAAGCATGTCCGTCACCTTGTAAAATGGACGAACCCGATAAGGGGCCGCAACCGCCGTCCCGAACCCGTGACCCCTACCGGCTCAAATCGGCTACGATGACCGTCCTGACCCCTGGCGTCAGACCGATCAACCCCCGGCTCCAAAAAGAAGCCCTTCCAAATTGGCTGGAAGCCCCAATCGATTGGTTTTTGTTTTTCTGTAACTGCATACGAGGGTATCGCGCCTATAACGGGCGGCGCAATCATGAAATGAGACGTTAATGTTACAACCAGTGAACGTAACCGAGAGGTTGGTTTGGCGGGCCGGGTATCCGGCTAGCCGAACGGGCTTCACGAAGGCCTTTCGCAGATCGTGGCGCCGAACGCCGCCGGATCGGGAGGGCCCAGGCGTTAACCCTTCTTCAACGGCTGGCAATGAAAATGGCAAGTGGTACAAGGGGTTTTTCATACGCTTCCCATGACGGGTGTTTTTCCGGAGAAATGTGGTATGCCGGTATTCGGCATATACCGGCATTTCGAAAGGGTGAGGGAGTCGGGCAATGACCGATAGTGAGTCGAACCGGGTCGTCATTTTCGACACGACGTTGCGTGACGGCGAACAGTCGCCGGGCACTTCCATGAACCTCGAGGAGAAACTGCGCGTCGCACACGTTCTGGACGGCATGGGTGTCGACGTCATCGAGGCCGGATTTCCGATCGCCTCCGACGGCGACTTCGAGGCCGTCAACGAAATTGCCAAGGTCGTCGAGAACGCCACCGTCTGCGGGTTGGCGCGCTCGACCCGCGGCGACATCGAGCGGGCCGCCGATGCCATCAAACCGGCCAAGCGAGGCCGCATCCATACCTTCATCTCGACCAGCCCGCTGCACATGAAATACAAGCTCCAGATGGAACCGGAAGCCGTCCACCAGGCCGTCATCGACAGCGTCACACTGGCCCGCAACTATACGGACGACGTCGAGTGGTCACCCGAGGACGGATCGCGCACGGAACATGACTTCCTGTGCCGCTGCGTCGAAAGCGCCATCGATGCCGGGGCCGGCACCATCAATATCCCGGATACGGTGGGTTACGCCGTGCCGGATGAATTCGGCCAGTTGATCGCCATGCTGTTCGACCGAGTCCCCAACATCGACAAAGCGATCGTATCCGTCCATTGCCACAACGATTTGGGTCTTGCCGTCGCCAATTCACTGGCCGCCGTCAAGGCCGGTGCCCGGCAGGTCGAGTGCACGGTCAACGGTCTCGGCGAGCGCGCCGGCAACGCGGCCATGGAGGAGATTGTCATGGCGCTGAGGACGCGCAACGACTCCATGCCCTATACGACCGGCGTCACCACCGAACACATCATGAAGGCCTCCAGGCTGGTCTCGGGCATCACCGGGTTCGCTGTGCAGCCGAACAAGGCGATCGTCGGCAAGAACGCCTTCGCCCACGAATCGGGTATTCACCAGGACGGCGTTCTCAAACACGCCCAGACCTACGAGATCATGACCCCCGAATCGGTCGGCCTGGCGACCTCCGATATCGTTCTCGGCAAGCATTCGGGCCGGCACGCCTTCAAGGAGCGCCTCAAGGAACTGGGATATGAGTTGGGTGACAATGCCATCCAGGATGCCTTCAAGCGTTTCAAGGATCTCGCCGATCTGAAGAAGGAGATTTTCGACGAGGATATCATTGCGCTCGTCGACGACGAGGTCGTCCGTTCCAACGACCGGGTGCAGTTGGTCGATATGGAAGTCAACTGCGGTACTGTGCATCGCCCGCCGAAAGCCGATTTGACACTGCAGATCGACGGTGACTCGGCATCTTGCAAGGCGACCGGCGATGGCCCGGTCGACGCCGCTTTCAACTGCGTCAAACAGCTTTTCCCACACCACGCCCGGTTGCAGCTCTATCAGGTCCACGCGGTGACCGAAGGCACGGACGCGCAGGCCGAGGTGACGGTCCGCCTGGAAGAAGACGGAAAAACGGTCAACGGTTCGGGAGCCGATACGGACACCCTCGTCGCCTCCGTCCGCGCTTACATCAATGCCCTGAATAAATTGCTGGTAAAGCGGGAAAAAACGGCGCCAGGGGATGTTTCTCCCTAGCTCTTGCGGGAACGAATACTTATAAAGACGCGGGAGATATTAGAAGTGATCGGGCGCACAGCCCAAGTGGGGGCGGGGATATAGTTTTTGCGCATCGCGCGCATTCGAAGTTGTGAGGCTTGATGTTTTCTCGTTTGTTCGGATTTCTCTCGGCCGACATGGCCATCGACCTGGGAACGGCGAACACGCTGGTCTACGTGAAGGGGCGCGGCATCGTTCTCAACGAACCGTCGGTCGTCGCCATTGCCGAGGTCAAGAGCAAAAAACAGGTTCTCGCCGTCGGTGAAGAAGCCAAGCAGATGCTGGGCCGCACACCGGGTAACATCCGAGCGATCCGACCGCTGCGCGACGGCGTCATCGCCGACTTCGAAGTCGCCGAAGAAATGATCAAGTACTTCATCCGCAAGGTTCACAACCGGCGCAGTTTTGCCAGCCCATTGGTCGTCGTCTGCGTGCCGTCGGGATCGACCGCGGTCGAACGGCGCGCCATTCAGGAATCGGCGGAAAGTGCGGGCGCGCGGAAAGTCTATCTGATCGAGGAACCTATGGCAGCGGCCATTGGCGCCGGCCTGCCGGTCACCGAGCCGACGGGCTCGATGGTCGTCGATATCGGCGGCGGCACCACCGAGGTCGCCGTGCTGTCATTGGGCGGCATCGTCTACTCGCGTTCCGTGCGTGTCGGCGGCGACAAGATGGACGAGGCCATCATCGCCTACATCCGGCGCAACCATAACCTGCTGGTCGGTGAAGGCAGTGCGGCACGTATCAAGGAAGACATCGGTTCCGCCTGTCCGCCCGAAGAAGGCGAAGGCCAGACCATGGAGATCAAGGGCCGCGATCTGATGAACGGCGTGCCCAAGGAACTGATTATCTCGGAACGCCAGATCGCCGAGAGCCTGGCTGAGCCGGTCGGCGTCATCATCGAGGCGGTCAAGGTGGCGCTCGAGCATACGGCGCCGGAACTGGCCGCTGACATCGTCGACAAGGGGATCGTCTTGACCGGCGGCGGGGCGCTGCTGGGCAACGTTGATTTTGTCCTGCGCCATGCGACGGGCTTGCCGGTATCGATCGCCGATGATCCGCTGTCCTGCGTCGTCCTCGGTACGGGCCGGGCGCTCGAGGAAATGAAACGCCTGAAGGATGTCTTGACGACGATGTATTGAGTTTTTGTGTTAATTTGTTGTCAAGTTCCTCTAATTATATAGTTAAATAGAGAGTTGCTGTTTTATTGCTCCGACGCTCGCGCCTGTGGCGCTGAGCGCATAACGATAATATGAGGTCGGTTTGAAGGAAGGTCCGCGGTCGGTAAGCCGCATCGCCGCTCCGATCAAGAACCTGGCCCAGCGCTTCGCTTACTTGACGCTGGTGTTGAGTACGATCGCGTTGATGTTTCTCGGCAAGATCGATGCCGTCGTCGTCGAGAAGGCGCGTGTCGTCGTCACCGACTCCATGGCGCCGATCCTCGATGCGGTGTCCCGGCCCGTCGAGGCGGTCAACAAGGTGATCCAGGAAGCGCATGATCTCTATGCGCTTCGCGTTCAGAACGTGGAACTGAAGACGGACCGCGAGAGGCTGCTGCAGTGGCAGGCCATTGCGCGGCGCCTGGAGGCCGAGAACGAAACGCTTCGCGGACTACTCAATTTCGTGCCCGACCGCGATCCGGGATTCGTCACCGCACGGGTCATCGCCGATACGGCCGGTTCTTTTGCCAACAGTTTGATCCTCAATGCCGGAGACCGGGTCGGTATCCGCAAAGGGCAAGCCGCGGTGTCGGGTGAGGGCTTGGTTGGGCGGGTCGCCGATGTCGGCCGGCGCTCGTCCCGATTGCTGCTCATCACGGACATCAACTCGCGGATTCCCATCATGGTGCAACCGGGCGGCGCGCGGGCCATCATGGCCGGCAACAACACCGGCACGCCGAAGCTGGTTCACCTGTCTCCCGGATTTTCTGTCGCCGCCGGCGATCGGGTGGTCACATCCGGGCACGGCGGGGCTTTTCCGCAAGGCCTGCCGGTGGGTGTTATCGCGTCGAATGACGAGAACGGGATCGCCGTTCAGCCCTATACGGACCAAGAACGGCTGCAATACGTTCGCATCCTGGATTACGGCCTTACGGGCATCATTGAAATGCCGCCGACCGAGACCGGAGGTGCACGACCGACGGATCGCGGGGCGACGCATCGATGAAACCGGGTGTCTGGAACCGCCTCGACGTTCTTACGCGGAAAATGACGCCCGTCTTGTTGACCTTCCTGTTGGTCATTTTCAACGTCGTACCGTTGTATATTCCCGGCCTCGCCAAGATCGCGCCGTGGTTGCCATTGATGGCCATCTATTACTGGTCGATCTACCAGTTCGAATTGATGCCGGCCTATGCCGTATTCCTCATCGGGCTTTTGCACGACGTCCTCACTGGCGCGCCGCTCGGCGCCAATACGCTGATCTTTCTTCTGGTCTACGGGGCCGTCGTCTCCCAGCACCGGTTTTTCGCCGGCAAGGCCTTCTGGGTCGTATGGCTCGGCTTTTCCCTGGTATCCGGCGGCGCACTGCTCCTCGACTGGGCTCTGATGTCGGCCTGGAACCTGGCCCTCATCGCGCCGGAGCCCAAGGTCTACCAGTATTTCCTGACTCTCGGAGCCTTTCCGGGGCTGGCCTGGCTGTTCATGCGGTGGCAGCGGGCTTTCCTTAGGCAGGTCTGATGCATCGCGATTCCGAACGCCATAAACAGTTCACGCGCCGCGCCCTGATGCTGGCCGGCGGCAAGGCGGCCCTGGTGTCGGCCCTGATCGGACGTATGTATTACCTGCAAGTCGTCGAAGGCGAACGCTACCGGACTCTCGCCGATGAAAACCGCATCAACCTCCGGCTCCTGGCGCCGCCGCGCGGCCGCATTGTCGACCGCTTCGGCGTGCCGATCGCCGATAACGAGCAGAACTACCGGGTTCTGCTGATCTCAGAGAACACAACGGACCTCGGCCGCACCCTCGACGTGCTCGCCAAGATCATCCCGATCGGCGACGGTGAACGGCGCCGCATCCTTCGCGACGTCAAACGCAACCGCAGTTTCGTACCGGTCACCATCCGCGAGAACCTCAACTGGCAGGAGGTGGCGCGGATCGAGGTCAACGCGCCGGATCTTCCGGGCATCTTCATCGACGTCGGCCAAAGCCGCAGCTATCCGCATGGTCGCGAAACAGCCCATGTGCTCGGATATGTCGCCGCCGTGTCGCCGAAGGACCTGAGCGGCGATCCGTTACTCGAGTTGCCCGGTTTCCGTATCGGAAAGGCGGGCATCGAGAAGGTGCACGACCTGGCCCTACGCGGATCCGGCGGCAACTCGCAAGTCGAGGTCAATGCCTTCGGCCGCGTGATCCGTGAGTTGTCCCGCCAGGAAGGACAGCCGGGCGCCGAGGTGATGTTGACGCTCGATCTCGAACTGCAACGTCTCGTCAGCCGCCGCTTGGCCGGCGAAAGCGCGGCTGCCGTGGTTATCGACGTCCGCAATGGGGACGTCCTGGCCATGGCGTCGACCCCGGCATTCGATCCCAACGCCTTCAATCGCGGCCTCAAGGACGAGGAGTGGAAATCGCTCGTTTCCAACCCCATGGCGCCGTTGATCAACAAGGCTATCGGCGGACGCTACGCGCCGGGCTCGACCTTCAAGATGGTGGTCCTGTTGGCGGCCCTTGAAAAAGGCATCATATCGCCCTCGACGGAACTCTTCTGCAAGGGACACGTGGAGCTCGGTGACGCCAAGTTCCACTGCTGGAAAAAGCACGGACACGGCCACGTCGACGCGAAAACAGCCATCGTCCAAAGCTGTGACGTCTACTTCTATGAGATCGCCAAACGCACGGGCATCGACCGGATTGCGGCAATGGCCCGGCGCTTAGGCCTCGGCGCCAAACTGGGCATCGACCTGCCCGGCGAGCAGGGTGGCCTGATGCCGACCAAGAAATGGAAACGCGGCGCCCTGGATGCCCCCTGGCACCAGGGTGAAACCCTGATCGCCGGTATCGGGCAGGGATATCTGCTGGTGACCCCGCTGCAGTTGGCGGTGATGACGGCGCGGCTGGTCAACGGCGGCTTCGCCGTCGAGCCGCGATTGACCAAGGCGGTCATCCAGAAAAGCAGTTCCGGACCCCAGAGCTTCGCCTTTCCCAACATCGGCCTGCCGCGCTCCCATCTCGATATGGTGACGGCGGCCATGACCGAGGTCGTCAATTCGCCGACCGGCACGGCCTTCAAGTCGCGCATCGAGGACGAGGGCATGGGCATGGGCGGCAAGACGGGCACCGTGCAGGTGCGCCGGATCTCCAAGGCGGAACGGGAAAAAGGTGTCCTCAAGAACGAAGAACTGCCTTGGAAGGAGCGCGACCACGCTCTGTTCGTCGGCTATGCGCCCTACGACAACCCGCGCTATGCCGTCTCCGTGATCGTCGAGCACGGCGGCGGCGGGTCGAAGACGGCGGCACCCATCGCCCACGACATCCTTTTGGAGGCGCAGCGGCGCGATTCGGCGCGACCGGCGACCGTGGCGACGGACAGGCCCGGGTCCGGGAAAGGCGTGGGCGAAGGATGAGCGAAAACCTTCTCAACCCGCCTGAATTATCCTTCCGCCAGCGGTTGTGGCACATCAACAGGTTCTTCGTGATTCTGCTCTGCGTCACCGTCGGCGTCGGCGTCGCCATGCTGTTCTCGGCCGCCGACGGCAGTTTCGATCCCTGGGCAAAACGTCACGCTACACGCTTCGGCGTCGGTCTCGTGGTCATGGTCGCCGTCGCCTTGGTCGACATTCGGTTGTGGCTGCGATACGCCTATGTCTTTTACGGCGTCAGCCTGGCGCTGCTCGGCGTCGTCGAGGTCGCCGGCACCATCGGCATGGGGGCGCAGCGTTGGATCAGCCTCGGTTATTTCAACCTGCAGCCGTCGGAACTGATGAAGGTGGCGATGATCCTGGCCCTGGCGCGGTATTTCCACGGCGGCAGCATCGAGGACGTCGGGCGCCCGACCTTCCTGATCGTACCGATCCTGATGATCGCCGCACCGGCCGCCCTGGTCCTGCGCCAGCCGGATCTCGGCACCACGCTGATGCTGATCATGACCAGCGGCGCCATCTTTTTCGTCGCCGGCGTGAAATTGTGGAAGTTCGGTGCGGTGCTGCTGGCCGGCATGGCCGCCGCCCCCGTCGCCTGGCAGTTGCTGCACGACTATCAGCGCCAGCGGGTGCTGACATTCATCAATCCAGAAAGCGATCCGCTGGGGGCCGGCTATCACATCATCCAATCGAAAATCGCCTTGGGTTCCGGCGGACTGCTGGGCAAAGGGTTCATGCAGGGCACTCAGGGCCACCTCGACTTCCTGCCGGAGATGCAGACCGACTTCATCTTCACCATGCTGGCCGAGGAATTCGGCCTTATCGGCGGTCTCGGCCTGATGGCGCTCTACGGCCTGATCCTGGTCCAGGGCTACGCCATGTCGCTGCGCTCGCGCAGCCAGTTCGGCCGGCTCGTCGGCATGGGCGTGACGGCGACCTTCTTCATCTACGTCTTCATCAACATCGCCATGGTCATGGGTATGATCCCGGTGGTCGGCGTGCCGCTGCCGCTGATCTCCTACGGCGGCACGGCGATGATGACGCTGCTCATCGGTTTCGGGCTCCTGATGAATGTCTGGGTGCACCGTGATTTTATGATCGGCCGGCGCGGCGGTTCGGAGACCTGACCCGCTGCCGACGAGGCCGCGAGCCGTCGGTCCCGAACCCGGCGCCTTCTATCGACAAGCCCCGACACCTCTGCTATATCGGCCGTCCCATTTCTAAGGGCGTATAGCTCAGTTGGTAGAGCAGCTGACTCTTAATCAGCGGGTCCTAGGTTCGAGTCCTAGTACGCCCACCACTCCGTCCAATGCCGGCAAAGAAAAAGGGCGGGGAAATCCCCGCCCGAAGTTTGGAGTGAGATTATTATTGGGGAGACTAGGCGGCGCGTACGGCACCCAAGAACTTGTCGACGAACGATCGCAGGTTGGTCGATTGGTCGGCCATTTCCTTTGAGGCGGAGAGGACTTCACCAGCCGCCGAGTCCGTATCGTTGGCCGCTTCGCTGACGATGACGATGCTGCGGTTGACTTCTTCCGTCCCCGATGCCGCCTGTTCGACGTTGCGGGCGATCTCCTGGGTAGCACTCGATTGTTCCTCGATGGCCGACGCGATGGTTGTCGTCACCTCATCGGATTCACGGATGGTGCTGCCGATTTCCTCGATGGCACCGACGGTTTCGCCCATGGCACCGAGTACGCTTTCGACCTGGGACCGGATCTCCTCGGTCGCCTTGGCGGTCTGGTTGGCCAGGTTCTTGACCTCGGAGGCGACCACCGCGAAACCCTTGCCGGCCTCGCCGGCCCGCGCCGCCTCGATGGTGGCGTTCAGGGCCAGAAGGTTGGTCTGATCGGCGATATCGGTGATCAATCCGACGACCTCCTCGATGCTGTTGACCTTGTCCTGCAGGCCCTTGACCGTCCGTGCCGCATCATTGGTCCGTTGGACGGCGCGGTTCGACATCTCGGTCGACTGGGCGACCTGACGACCGATCTCGTGGATCGAGGCCGACAGTTCCTGGGCTGCCGTCGCCACGGTCTGAACGTTGCTGGACGCTTGCGTCGCCGCCGCCGAGACCTGGGAGGCCTGGCTGTTGACCTTGTCGGCAGCGCTGGTCATGCCGCCGGCCGTCGATTCCATTTGTTGGACGGAGGCGCCGACGGAAGACAGAACCGCCTTGACGTCGACATCGAACTCGTTGGTCAGGTTTTCGATCAGTTGAGCGCGTTTTTCCCCTGGCGGCGCGGTCGGCTTCCTGGCTTTGGCGCAGGGCCTCGGCGTCGCGCAGTTGTTCCTGGAAGATCTTCAGGGCCTTGGCCAACTCGCCGACCTCGTCCGAATTGTCGACGGCCGGAACAAAGGCCTCGAGGTCACCCCTGGCCAGTTCGTTGGTGGCATCGGTGACCGAGCGCACCGGTTTGGTGATCGAGCGCACGACCAACACACCGAGAGCGATGAAGAAGACGGTGATCAGAACCGTGCTGACGACCATCGTCATATGCAGCCACTCGGAAATTTCATGCTGCTCGGCGCGGGCTTGTTCGGCACCTTGATGAGAAAAGTCATAGAGAGCATCGAGATGCGGCGTGATCTTCCGAAAGATGGCGCTGAGCTCTTTGACTTCCGTAGCTTGCGTCACGCTCAACTCACCGAAAGCGGCGAAATCGTCCTGGTAGGACTTCATGAGCTTGGTGATTTCCGTCTTGTCGGCGGGCGGCAGGTCGGTATCGGCCAACAGGGTCTTGAACTCGCCGTGACGTTTGACCACGCGGCCCAGGTATTTGTCGGCGCCCCGCAGCATGAAGTCCTTCTCATGGCGGCGCATCATCAGCATCTTGACCGTCAACGCGTCGAGGTCGGCGGCCTTCAGCTTTTTCTCGACGGCATGGACGGACCCACGCAGACTACCGCGCAGGCCGCTTTTCGAGTCAAGACCGAGGGTCTTGGCGTTATCGGTCACGGTCGCGAACTGCCGTTGGTGCTTTTCGACGCCGGCGATGGCCTTGCCGATGGCCTCGCCGACCGGTTTGGCAACCTCGAGACCACGGATCTCATTCAGGTAGCCGGTCACGCTGGTGGCCGATTTGCCATACTTATCAATGTACTTTGCCGTCTTGCGAAGCAGGAAATCCTTCTCGTTACGGCGCATCTGTAAGGCACCGGACTCGACCTTGGCTGTCAGGCTTTCGAGCTTGTTGAAGGCTTCCAGCTGGGCGACGGAATTCTCGAGTTTCATGTCGCCATAGGTGAACACGCCAGACATGGCGAGAAGCGAGACAATGCCCAGGCCAACGAGGCTGGTGATACGGGTCGATACTTTGAAGTTACCGAGAAAAGTCTTGTTCGCCTTAACCGCTTCCGGTTTGTCGATCAAAACCTCGGGGGTGTTTTTTTCGTCGGGGTTCGGAATTTCAACAGACATCTCCAGGTCTCCCTACTGGTGGTGGCTGTACTTAATAAAGCGTTGGATCAAAGCGCGGATCGAAGCGCTGGACTGCCAAACACCCTATGGAAATGCCGTGGCAGCGTCTGCTGACCGGAGGTACAGATCGGGCGGTTTTCAAGTATGGGGGATAGGTATACCCCCTATACTTACGATCGCATGGAAGGGGTGCGCGTCTGATAGCGCATTTGTCCGGAAGGCGGAAATATGAATAACTCCGTCGGCCGAAAACCGTGACGCCGTCGGTCGTTCCGAGGGCGGTCCCGTACCTCCGCCGGTCGAACCGGACCAGAGGTTGGTCTCAAGAATTAGCTGGCCCTGACGGTATCGCTGGGTAGGTAGTCCTCGACCGTCTTCACAAGTTCGTCGAGGGGGATCGGTTTTCTAAGCACGGTGACGGCGCCCAGTTTTATCAGGCTGTCACCGTAGTCGTACGGCGTGTCGACATATCGGCCCGTCATACCCACAACGGGGATCCAAGAATACTTTTTTCGGATCTCCGTCGTCAGTTCGAAGCCGTCGCAGACGGGCATGAAGATGTCTGTGATAACGAGATCGACGTTTTGATCACCCCATTCTTCGATCTGCTTCAAACAGACCGAACCGTTAGGTGACACGGACACCTGATGGCCCTCGCGTGACAACGCGATTTCAATATAAGAACTGTGTTCGGCATTGTCGTCGGCTACCAATATGAGGGCCATCGGATCGACCTTTAGGGGATTGAGATACCAACAAAGGATACGCCCGAATGCGGGCTTTGTTTGTTAGCCGAAGGGATAGTGTTGGAGGTTTATTGGTATGGGGTGCGGTCGATTCGGGAGCGGATCGACGCTAGCGGTCGAGAGCCCGGCGGCTCAGTCACGCGTCGCTACGTCGTTTCATAGAGGCCGGCGTCCATTGCCGCCTTCGCCGCCTGGACACGGTTCTTGACACCCAATTTCTGGAAGATACGCCGCGCATGAAGTTTGACCGTGACCTCCTCGATTTCGAGGTCGCGCGCGATCTCCTTGTTCGATTGGCCTTCGACGATGTGAGCCAGGACCTCGTTTTCGCGAGGCGTGAGGGAAAACGTGTCGTGGCGCGATTGATGATCCGCGTTATCCGCGTCGTGCCCCTCTCCCAAATAGTCCGTGGGCACAAACGTACCGCCCGCCGCGATCAGGTTCACCGCGGCAACGAAAGCACCGCCGTTGAGGGTCTTGGGGATGAAACCCTTGGCGCCGGCATCGATCACCGCCTTGACGTCGGCCGGCAGGGCAACGCCGGACATGATCGCGATGTTTGCTCCGGGGTGGCGCGCCAACACTTTTCGCACGCCTTCGACACCGTCCATCCCGGGCATGGAAAAATCGATGACCAGGACGTCGAAAGCCGACAGTTGATCGCCAAGGTTCAGGACGCTTTCGAGGTTTTCGCCCTTGTTCACGGAGATATCACCGCCGGCACGGTCGACTTCCTCGCATATGGCGTCGAGAAAAATCGGATGATCGTCGGCGATGAAGACTCTCATGATACCTCGTTCAACACCGAACGGCAGTCACCCGCAATTGCCGCTCCATAGAATGCCTTTCGAGTTTCGTCCCGATACTTTGGCACATATGGAATGCAGCGCAAAGTCCTCGTGTCGTGCTCCGGCATCCGACCCCGAGTTGTTCTACCTTTGATATGAGAAACGGAGCCGGCAAAATATCACGGTCAGGTCGGCTTCGGCCGCCGTTCACAAAGATAGAAACCCGATAAAATCCAAGTGAATAGTAGCCTGAACAATCAGGCCTATCGAACTTTACCTTGTGTATAATAAATCAATTAAACGTCGTTCGCTCCTGGATTAAGGTTGTTCGATGTTAAAGCGCATTTCAATTTTGGCGATCCTGATTGTCTGGACCTTTCCGATCTCGGCGGCCGAGGGAGTCGTCCACCTGGCGACTTCGACGAGCATCGCGAATTCCGGACTTCTCACGGTTTTACGGCCGGCCTTCGAAAAATCGAGCGGTCTGGCCTTGAAGGTCACCGCGGTCGGTACCGGCAGGGCCTTGAGAATGGGGCGGCAAGGCGCCGTCGATGCAGTCCTGGTTCATGCACCGGAGGCGGAAAGCCATTTCGTCTTCACGGGCTACGGGATCGACCGCCGGCCCGTCATGTTCAACTATTTCGTCATCGTCGGTCCGGAAGGCGACCCGGCCGGTGTGCGCGAGGCCCATGACATCCAGGAAGCGATGGCGCGAATCGCCGATAGCGGCGCCGGTTTTGTTTCCCGTGGCGACGATTCCGGAACCCACAAGCGGGAATTCAGATTGTGGGACGAAGCGACCATTGAGCCTTATGGTAACGCCTGGTACCTGGAACTCGGCGTCGGTATGGCGAATGCGCTGAAGTCTGCCAGCGATAGAGGGATACTGTTGATAAACCCCTGTTGATCGGTTTCTGAGATCGTGATTCCGTTTCCCGAGTGATTCGGTGGAGGGCGGAACGATGATGGGGCGGTT
>Ga0209459_10000038_pt1 | contig 43750 bp, 46 predicted proteins | sample WorMetG1aBELIZE1_FD_187419 | JGI IMG/M metagenome (GOLD analysis project Ga0209459, IMG submission 187419) | Marine gutless worms symbiont microbial communities from Max Planck institute for Marine Microbiology, Germany - Inanidrilus... ...
GCCGCTGCGTGAATGGATCGAGGCGAAGACACAGTTCGCCATCATCTTCGGCGAACGCTTCGTCAATGTGTGATAACTCGGCCCAGGCACAAACTATCTTGACAGTCCCGTCGAACCGGTAAAGCGAACCCGCGACGAGGATCGCTACGGCAGCCAAAAAGCAGGCCCGCTGACTAGCGCGGTCCGCCGGTGTCAACAGGACCGCCACGGCACCAGCGAACAGCAAGCTCTCGATCCAGAACAACCACGCGATGAGGTCGCCCTTGTAGGCATCCGCCATCGCATCGCCGATGGCTAGGTCGACGAAACGGACGACTAGGAAGGCAGCCAACAGCCAGCCGACAACGACTGACAACTTGCTCAGCAAGGGTTGCTCCGACGGAAGGCCGAAGCTGTTGCTGACCACCGTCGCCTCGAACATGACGACGCTGTAACCCATGGCCAGTGCCGTCATCAGATAAAGTAGCGGCAGCCAAGTCGTGTACCAGAGCGGCGACAACTGCGAGCCCATGACCAAAAGCATGGTACCGAGTGAAGACTGGTGCATGGTCGGCAACAGGACTCCGAGGCCGACGATAACGAACATCACGTTCTGTAGTTTTTTCCTTAGATCAGTGAGGCCGAACCGTTCGAGAAATGCCGGCGCGAATTCAATCCAGAGAACGACGACATAGGCAGCAACGCAAAGTGCCACTTCGAACATCACCGAGTTTGGCTGCGCGTACCAAGGCAATACGATGTTATAAACCTGCCAGTAGCGCCCGAGATCGATAATGACGGCGACGCCGGCGAGCGTATAGCCGAATAAGCCGCCCAACAGGGCCGGGCGGATCAGTGGATGGTATTCGTTTTTATTGAAAATGTAGACCAGTAAGGCGATAGCGAATCCGCCGCAGCCGAACGCCGTACCGATGACGATGTCGACGGCGATCCAAAGCCCCCATGGGTAACCTTGGTTGAGGTTGGTGACAGCACCGAGGCCATGCATGTAGCGTTGGACGATGAAGTAACCGCCGATGATGACAAGGATGGCGAGCGCAACGGTTGTCGGTGTGATAAGGCGACCGCCGAGCGGTCTTAACGGCGTATTGCTCATGAGCGCTCTCCCGAATCCTCTCTGCCTTCCGACTCCGCATGTTTAACGGCGCTACGCCGGGCGAGGAACACCAACCCAGCCAACAACGCGATCGGTGCGATCATGCCCTTGTAGAGCGTGTGCTGGATGCCCTCGGAAACAGCCGAGAAAGCGGTTTTCGGCAATTTTGGCAGGCCCAGGCTTTGGAAAGAGACCGCCGAAAGGTAACGCACCTGGGTGCCACCACCGTCGTCAACTCCGTAGACGGCCGGCTGGTATTTGGGCAGAGGTTTCTCATGCGGCGGCCGGCCCTTGCCCAATTCGCCGCGCGGATAGACGTATGCGTCGCCGGGCTTACCGGCGAGACGGTTTTCGGCTTCCTTCTGCAGGTCGTCGACCGTACCGAACAACGAGGCGCCGGTCGGGCAAACGTCGCAGCAGGCTGGAACCTCACCCTTGGCCTGCAGGTGGGCGCAGAACTGGCACTTCTGGATTTGGCCGAAGGCGTCGTTGAGTTCGTATTGCGGCACGCCGAACGGGCAACCGTAGACGCAATACCGGCAGCCGATGCAGGCGTCCGGATCATGCGAGACGATGCCCGTTTCCGGGTCCTTCTTCATGGCGCTGACCGGGCATACCGAGACGCAGGACGGGTCGACACAATGCAGGCAATGGCGCTTCATGAAGGCGTAGCCGTCCTTCTGCCGATCCTTCTCCGTGGCATCGCCGTCGAGATAGGTCTTAATCACGTTCAGCGTATCGCCCGAGAGGTCCTCGGCCGTGTCCCAAATATCCTCGTTCCAGCGTTTCAAGTGTGCCGGAATCTCGTTCGGCATGTCGTTGGCCGACTTGCAGGCATCGACGCAGGCCTTGCAGCCGACACAGAGCGTCGAATCATAGAGAATGCCAACGGCCTTCGGCGGCAGCGGGAGGGGCGCCCGCGGTGTGAAGGCCTCAGCGGTTTTTGGCGCCGCGGCGGCACCGGCCACTCCGGTCGCAACGGCGCCGCGCAGGAACTGTCGCCGGTCGACTTTATTCATGGCGTCACCCCTGTTGCTCGTCTGAAGCGTCCTGTTTCTTCTTGTCGCCCATGTTCTTGAGCATCACGGCGCCGGCACCGACGGCATAACACCAGCGGCGGCGCCGGCGACGGCGGCCGCGCCTGGTGTTATGCCGTCACCTTTCCGCGCGCCGATCTTCGGAAATGCCGTCGGTGGCGTGAACGTCTTAACCGTGGCCAGGGCGTGGATCGGCTTGTTGAACGCCGATTCTTTTTCCGTGCATCCAAAACAGGGATGCCCGGTCCCCACCGGCCAGGCCCCCTCTCCGACGTCGCCGAAACCGATGGCCGGACAATTCGCGTAGGTCTCGGGCCCCTTGCAGCCGAGCTTGTACAGGCAATAGCCCTTGCGGTGGCCGAGGTCGCCGAATTCGATGGCAAAACGCCCGGCGTCGAAGTGGGCTCGGCGCTCGCAATTCTCGTGAATGAGGCGTCCGTAGGCGAAATTCGGCCGGTTCTCCCCGTCCAGTTGCGGCGGCTTCTTGAAGGTCAGGAGGTAGAGGACTGTGGACAGGAAATTATAGGGATTGGGCGGACAGCCGGGGATGTTGACGACCGTCGTGCCCGGGACGATTTCGTGGGTCGGCTTGGCTGCCGTGGGATTGGGATCGGCCGACTGGACGCCGCCCCAGGACGCGCAGGAACCGATGGCGATGGTCGCCGCGGCGCCGGCGGCGGCTTCCTTGATCAGATCCATCTGGGTCTTGCCGCCGACCTTGCAGTGAATGCCGCCGTCCTTGGTCGGGCAGGCGCCCTCGGTGACGAGCACGTACTTGCCTTTGTGCTCCTCCATCATCTTGTGCTTGTAGTCGAGCGCCTGTTTGCCGGCGCCGACGCAGAGCGTGTCGTGGTAGTCGAGCGAGATGACGTCGAGTAGCAGGCTCTCAAGGGTCGGGTGGTAGGAGCGCAGCAGCGACTCCGTACAGCCCGTACACTCCTGGCCGTGCAGCCAGATGACCGGCGGGCGTGCCGGTGCCATCGCCGCGTTGGCCATGCGCACGCCGGCCGACGACGACAACCCCATGGTCGCCGCCACGCCGGCGCAGAACTTGAACAATTGGCGCCTTGTCACACCGCCCATTTCGTGCATGGCTTCGTCCGGTCTATTGCCGAGACAAGCCTCTATACTCGTGGAATCCAGGTCTTTACCGGAAATCTCGCTTTTCGCGTCCATCGCTTCTCTCCGCAAACTCGCCGCTGGCTTTGTCTACTGCCCGCCATGGGAAAGAGCGTTGACGATCGTCAAATTTTCCGAATTTTGCCGCTAAATTTGCTTGATCTTCTGGCTTGTACAGCTATCGGTAGTAGTCGGGCTGATCCAGAGATCTCGGCGGCCAGGGTGTCGAGGCAGGGAACGACGACGTTGCGTCCTGAGAAACGGGCGATTCCGTCTTCTTCGAGACGACCCATGATCCGCGACAGGGTCTCGTGGCGCGTGCCGACCATGGAGGCGAGATCACGGCGTGACACCGGCAGATCGATGGAACGCGACCCGTCATCGGCGACGCGGCCGTGCTTTTTCGTCATGACCAGGGGCAGATGGGCGAGCCGGGCCCGGTTGGAGAGCGTCGCGCCTTTGATGATGGCATCATGGGCCTGTTCCAGTTCGCCGGTGGCCCGCTTGAGGAACTGTATTCCCAGATCGGGGTTGTCGCCAAGTAACTGCGAAACCGTCGATGAATCGATTAGACAGACGCGGCTCGGACCGAGGGCTTCGGCGGTGGTACGGTGCTCTCCATCGGCCAGGAACGACCGGTATCCCAACACGTCACCGGGATAGGCCATTTGCAGGAGCACGGAATTGCCTTCCGCATCAAGTTTGCGGATGCCGACTGTTCCGGTCGATACGCAGTAAACGCCGCGGTTGGATTCACCCATGGCGTAGACGGTTTCGCCGGCGCCATAGTCGAACGGGCGATGTCCGGCGTCGAGCACGATCAACTCTTCGTCGCAGAGAACGTTCCAATCGCTGACCGGGAGCAAATGGCATACGCCACAGCCCGGCGGTTTGCCTATCGACATCATCCGCCCAAACGTCTCCTCCAGCGCCTCCCCCGAGGCGATCGTTTATGAACGAGCAGTTTAATGGCAAATCACAGCGTCGCATTGACCAATGTTAATAAACTGCGGTGGATCGACAACAGCATCGCGGCGATGTCAGGCGCGGCGTCTGAGCCCCGCCCAAAAAAGCTTTAGCAAACCCGAAACGCCGGGCCCCGGACGGCCCGTTTGCATGCGGTAGGGGTCGTACCCGACTGCCGCCAGGAGGCCCAGATAATGTCGCGTCAAGGTCCCATAAAGAAGGAGGGAGCGGGCCGGCGATGGAATGGTCGTTTGGGACGCCCGAACAGTTTCGATATGCCCATAGGCGGCATCGGCCACACCGCGAACGACCGTAGTCAGACCAGCCGGTTCGGGGTCATCGGCACGCCGGGCATAAACCGCTTCGTGATCGAGTCCCGTTTCCCGGCACAGGTCCCTCGGCAAATAAAGCCGCCGTTGTGCCGCATGGTGTGGCACAGCTCGTAGGTGACCGCCCAGCGCCCAGGCGACGGCTGTTGAGCGGCAAAGATCCTGGGCCTCCGGCCCGCCGCCGCCGAGGACCGCTAGCGCCAGTCGCAAGAGAGGCGCCGACGAGCGCTCGGCATAGGCCTCGAACTCCGACAGGGTGACGGGCTGCTCGGCTTCCAGGTCGTCCGATCGCGCCTCGATGAGTGTCTCGAGTTCGGCCCGCGGCAAACCGTGCCGACGCACGGCTTCCGCCAGAGGTTCGGCGACGGGCTGTCTCGGCGGTGAGCCGGCAACGATGGCATCAAGGGAGTCGTACCACCATTTGAGACGCATCTGCCCGACCAGGGGATCGCTGACCGATTCCCGGACACCGGCAATTTCTAGGTTGAAGGCGTAAAGTGCGAACAGATCGGCGCGTCGCTCTGCAGGTGCGAACTGGGTGCACAAGTAACGATCCCGATCGAAGCGGGCGATCAGTTTGCGACAATAGGAATCACCTTCGGTCACGGACCCGGTTTTCCTTTCGTTGAGCGCCTACCGGGCCGCACCGTACTGCCATAAGCTGTTGGTTTTTGGCGTATTCTCCCGGATTCGGCGAATTCCGTTGAACAATTACCGCATCCTCCTATATATGAACGCAATCAAACTCATTCTAAATCTCGACTAATACCTAATGTTCTGAAAGTTAGGGGAGAATCATGGCAGGCATTCTAACTGACCTGAAAAACACCGTTATCGCAGGGGTCGTCCTGACCGTCATCATTGTGGGCATCGTCGCCGGCATTTCTGGCGAAGGCCTGGACCTGGGACATTCCTATTGGGCCTTTTTCTTCCGTTGGCTTCACGTGCTCAGCGGTGTCATGTGGATTGGGCTCCTGTGGTACTTCAACTTCGTACAGATTCCCAATATGCCCAACATCCCGGACGAACAGAAGCCGGCAATCGGCAAGGTTATCGCGCCGGCTGCTCTCTGGTGGTTCCGCTGGGGCGCCATGTCGACCATCATCACCGGTCTTATCCTGGCCATGTTGAATGGATACCTCGTCGAAGCCCTTACGATCGGTTTGGTGGACGGCGTTCCCAAACATATGGCGATCGGCATCGGCATGTGGCTCGGCACCATCATGTGGTTCAACGTCTGGTTCGTCATCTGGCCCAACCAGAAGAAAGCCTTGGGCATTGTCGAATTGGACGCCGATACGAAGGCGGCGTCGGCCCGCACGGCGATGCTGTTTTCGAGAACCAACACGCTGCTGTCTATTCCCATGCTCTACGCCATGGTTTCCGCCCAGAACATTTACTAAGGCGGTAAGATACCTAAGGAAAACGGGGCCTTCGGGCCCCGTTTTTTTATCGAGCCCAGGAAGACCGAAATCACCGCCCTGCGGCTATAGGCTCGCCATCGGCCGATACCGTGATCAAGGGTTAACGGGCCGGAATGATTTTCAGCAATTGATCGAACCCTCCGGGAGCGGCACCAAGGACAGGGCCACCTTGGGCCAGCATACCCGCCATCTCGAAATCCAACGCCTCGCCGCCCGTTTCTTCAATGAGCAACAGTCCGGCGAGACAGTCCCAGGCACTGAGGTGCGGTTCGTAGCAACCGACCAGACGACCGGCGGCGACTTGGGCGAGCATGGATGCGGCAGATCCGTTGCGGTAGAAGTTCCCTCCGTTCTCCAGAAGGGCCGTCAGGAAACTCCCGAACGCCTCGGGGTCCGCCTTCCTGGAGTATCCGATCCCGACCATGCCGGAGGAAATATCGCGGCTTCGGATTTTAGGCAGCGGACGCCCGTTCAGAAAGGCGCCGGCGCCGCGCCGCGCCGTGAAGATCTCGCCGGCGCAGGGATCGTGCACGACCCCTATTTCGACGGCGTCGCCCTTTATGACGGCAATTGACACGCACCATCCGGGCAGGCCGTCGAGGAACACGGTGGTTCCGTCGATGGGATCGACGGCCCAGAGGTATTCGTCGGTCCCGTGCCGCGTGCCCCCTTCTTCACCAACGATAGCGTCGTCGGGAAAGGCGGCCAAGATGATCTCGCTGATCAGTGCCTCGACGGCACGATCCGCGTCTGACACGAAATCCTGGAGACCCTTACTTTGCCGCGTCAAATCCGCATCGCGGAAGTAGTCGAGCGCCCGTTCACCGGCCTGGCGGGCCGCCGTTTCGGCGACATACATACGAAGATCATCGTTCCGGTCGCGCTCTATCATGGCACCATTCCCTTTTCGCTGGGTCGGCTCAGAACATGGCCGCTGTCGGCGTCGAACAGGTGGACCTTGTCTGGCGGCAACAGGAGAGATAAGCGGTCTTTTGGTTCCCTCTCCGTATCGCTGTCATCAACCACCGTGATCGGAGCGTTGCCACAGCGGCAATAGAGGAGTCGATGCGATCCCAGTTCCTCGACGACATCGATGGTGGATTCCGCCGTGTCCCCACCAATGGCGATATCCTCGGGCCGGACACCGAGGACGGCCCGGCGATCACCCTCGCCCGACAACAACGGTCTGGGGAACCTGAATTCGGCACCGCCGTCTTCGCGGAACAAAGTGCCGCCGCCGGTCACGATTCCGCTCAACAAGTTGGCCTGGGGCGACCCGATGAAGCCGGCGACGAAGCTGGTCGCCGGCGTGTGGTAGATCTCCTTCGGCGTACCGATTTGTTCGATGCCACCCTCATTGATGATGACGATGCGGTCGGCGAGCGTCATCGCCTCCACCTGGTCATGGGTCACATAAATCGAGGTGGCCCCCAGGCGGTCGTGCAACTTGCGAGTTCGACGCGCATGCTGGTTCGCAGTTTGGCATCCAGATTGGAAAGCGGTTCATCGAACAGGAACACCTCGGGCTCGCGGGCCAGTGCCCGGCCGATGGCGACGCGCTGTCGTTGGCCACCGGAGAGCTGGTTCGGCTTGCGATCGAGGAGCGGTGTCAGGTCCAACAGTTTAGCGGTTTCGGCGATCCGCGCCTCACGCTCCGCCTTCGGCGTGCGGGCGATGCGCAACCCGTAGCCGATGTTGCCGCGAACCGTCATGTGGGGGTAGAGGGCATAGTTTTGAAAGACCATGGCACACCCCCGGTCCTTCGGCGGCAGTTGATCGACCCGGCGCCCGCCAATGGAAATCTCGCCTTCGCTGACCTCCTCCAATCCGGCGATCATCCGGAGCACGGTCGATTTGCCGCACCCGCTCGGGCCTAGGATGACGACGAACTCCCGCTCATCGATGGCGATATCAACGCCGTGAATGACCTGGGTTGATCCGAACCGTTTGCTGACCCCTTTCAATTCGATATGCGCCATGGTTCTTCCTCAGGGTTGCTCACCGGACGACACGACATCGCCTGAGTATTCGAATGGAACGGTGTGGATCGTGAAATGGCCCTCATCGGCGACCGCCAGACCATAGGCAGCGGTCAAGCCCGGTCCATCCAGGAAGTGGTCGTCACTGAAGTTGGGCAGGGCTTGGTAAAGCAAGGACGTCACGCCGAAAACCGGAATCCCGGCCAGATTTCCGCCGATCGACATGTGGCAATGACCCGACAAGATCTGACGAACCACCGGCCGGTGTTTTTCCAGTACCGCGACAAAGCTGTCCGATCCGCGTAAACCGATCCCATCGAAGGCGGGAAGTGCCGTCGGTATCGGTGGGTGATGCAGGCAGATGACACACGGCCGGTCGGACCGTGCCAATGCGGTATCGAGCCATAGGAGACGCCCGCCGTCGAGGGTGCCCCACTCTTGGCCCGGAGTGTGGGTGTCGAGAAGAACGAACCGGTAGGGCCCGATATCCATGACCGATTGCACATACCCGCTGTCGTCGACGCCGTCGGTGCCGAATACGCGGACGAAGTTGTTCCGGTCATCGTGATTGCCCAACATGATCCGGTGCGGGAACGGCAGTGCACCCAGATCGTCCGCGAGGCCCCGGTATTCCGATTCCATTCCGCTGTCCGTCAAATCGCCAAGGATCACGCAACAATCCGCGTCGCCATGATGATCCCGCGCATGGGCGATGGCACGACGCAGGGACTCCGCAGGCCACCGGCCGTGGATTTTCCGGCCAAGCGTGTAGTGAAGATCGCTGAACAAAAGGACTTTCATGGGCGACGTTACGCTCCAGGCGGGAGTTCACGGGTCGTGGCGCGGGGGACCAAGCGGGTTGGGATGCGGCGAACCTCGCTCGCGCGGTCGGGTTCGGCCAAACGCCGGTCCAGCAGATCCATGACGGTGTTGATGGTATGCGGGATCGAGTAGTCGATGGTGGTCAATCGGAAGCTCCGCCAATCGGCTTGCGGAATGTTGTTGAACCCGACGACGGACAAATCGCCGGGGACGTCGAGACCAAGCGCGCGTGCCGCCTCGATCACGCCAAAGGCGATGGAGTCACTGCCGCAAAACACGCCGTCGGGCCGTGTCGGCGCCGATTGCATGGCCATGGCGGCTTCGAAAATGCTCTTTTCGTCGGGTCCCCCCACCGAATGCAACGTGCACGACTCACCGTCTCCCGAGGCGGCGGCGGAAAACCCGTCGAACCGTTCTTTATCGGAAAACGTGGTGCCGCCACGCCCCAGATAGGCCAATCGCCGGCATCCGGTCCGAAGCAGCAATTCGGCCGCCTGCCGCGATCCGTCGCCGTTATCGGCGACGACACAGTCGACACCGGCGAGTTCAACGACCCGTCCGACCAGGATGATCGGCAGACCGGCGCGCACACAGGCTTCGGAATGGTCCAACGACATGGTTCCCGAGGAAACGATCACGGCATCGGACAAGTAATCGAGCGCCTGGAGTAGTCCGCTATCGCCAGCCTTCGACGTTCCCGTCGACGCCAGCAACAGGCGGATTCCTCGGTCGGCCAGCGTTTCCGAGAGGAGGTCCAGGAAGAGAGCGTCGAACGGGTCGACCATGCGCCCGGACACGAGCGTGACAAGATTGGTGCGATCTCCGACCAGGCCACGTGCGACCATCGACGGCCGGTAGCCAAGCCGGTTCGCCGCGGCCACCACCTTTTCCTGAGTCTTGCTGGATGTGCTGGCGCGTTTGGTGAAAACACGGGAGACGGCGGCGGCTGAAACGCCGGCTTCGCGGGCAACGTCTTTGATGGTCACTCTCTTCATGGCGAAGGGTTTCAGTCGATGAATTGCAAACGTTTTCTATCACAAGAATAATAGGCGAATTATACTATATTAGCGATTTTTCCTCTTGATTTCTAGAGCAATTTCATAGAAAATGGAAACGTTTGCAAAATATAATACGGCCGAAGACCCTGCGATCGAGCGCAGAGTCACGGAGAAGGGAGATAGTGTCATGAAACTGTTCACGACCGCCCTGGTGGCGGGAGCCGTTCTGTTCGGCGCTGGGGCCGCACAGGCGGAAAAACTGGTCATTGCCGGCCGTGATGGCGGATACGCCAAGGCCTTGGCCATGGCCGTAGAGATGTACAAGGCGAAAAACCCGGGACTCGAGGTGGAAAGGCTCGAATTGCCCTACGGCGGGCTCCTGGAAAAGGCGACGATATCACTACGTGAAAAAGCCGGCGCCTATGACGTCGTGATGCTCGACGACACCTGGGCCGTAGAGTTCATGTCCAACGGTTGGTTGGCGGATCTCGATAAGCTCGGGGGCGGCATCGACGAGGACTTCGTCAAACCGGCCCGCGACGTATCGCGCTACCCCGTCGGAAGCGGACCCCACTATGCGGTACCATTCGTCGGCAACGTGGAACTGTTTGCTTACCGCAAGGACCTGTTAGCCAAACATGGCTTCGGCCGACCGGCCTCGTGGACCGAAGTCGTTGCCGCGGCCAAGGCCATCAGTGAGAAAGAGAGCGGTGTGTCGGGCCTCGTCTTCCGCGGTAAGAAAGCCAATCCGATCGTCACCGGCTTCCTGCCGATCCTGTGGGCGCACGGCGCGCGGATCGTCGGGGCGGATGGCAAATCGCATCTCGACAGCGATTCTGCCCTGGATGCGTTGAAGCTCTACTTGTCTCTCAAACCCTATGCACCAAAGGGTGTCGAGACCTACAACTCGTCCGAAGTACGCGACGCCCTGATGCAGGGAACGACGGCGATGACCATCGAGCTGTGGCCATCCTGGGCGCCGTCTCTGGATGACCCGGCGAAATCGAAGGTCCCGGGCAAGATCGAGATCATGGCCGCACCCGGCCAGGTCCAGGGGCCGGCACCGATGCTGGGATCGTGGCTGGTCGCCGTGCCGGCGGACGCCAAGAACGCTACGCGCGGCCGCGACTTCATCGACTTCCTGACATCCGCCGCTGTGCAGAAGAAACTGGCCCTGGAACTGGGCACCCCGCCAACCCGCGCCGCCGTCTACAAGGACGCCGATGTGGTGGCCAAGTACCGCTGGTACCCGGCCCAGGTCGAGGCCCTGCAGAACGCGCAGCCGCGCCCGCGGATCACGCAATGGTCCAAGGTCGAAGCGATCATGGGCGACTACCTGCAACTGGCACTGATCGGCGAGATGGACCCCAAGAAGGCACTGATGGAGGCGAACAAGAAGATCGCCCGAGCCTTGAAACGTTGAACCTCCCTGGGAATGGCGGAGTCCGGCCCACGACCGGCCGGGTCTCCGTCATTTTTTCCTGAAAGCGGCCATGCGAAAATCCAGGTTCACATCGCTCTTGCTGCTCGGCCCCGCCGCAGCCTTGTTCGCGTTGTTGACCATTTATCCGCTGGGCCGCGGCTTGATCCTCTCGTTCTTTACGACGGATTACGGGTTCGAAGGCGCCAATTTCGTCGGCGTCGAGAACTACCAATACCTTCTGAGCGATTCCTTCTTCCAGACGGCGACTTGGAATACCATCGCCTTCACCTTGATGGCGACCGTCAGCGAGGTGGCCCTGGGTCTGATGTTGGCCCTCATGGTCTATCGCCGGTTCCCGGGGCGGTGGTTGGTCATCCCGACGCTGGTCGCCCCTTTCGTTCTATCGACCATGGTGGTGACGGCAATTTGGCGCGCCTGGTTCCATTACGATTTCGGTTTCCTCAACAACCTCCTACGCTCCCTATCGCTGCCACCCGTTGAGTGGTTGTTCGATCCGGATCTGGCGATGATCTCGCTGGTCTTGGTCGACCTGTGGCAGACCGCACCCCTGACCTTCCTGATCCTGCTCGCCGGCCTGCAATCGATCCAACCGGAAACCTACGAAGCGGCGCGCATGGACGGCGCTTCGCCTGCACAGGTCCTGCTGACGATCACGTTACCGCTGCTGGTGCCGCATATGTTGCTGGCGGCGCTATTGCGCAGCATCGACAGCTTCAAGATCTTCGACAAGGTCTACGCCCTGACCGGCGGAGGCCCGGGCCAGGCCACGGAAACGCTCTCCATGTACGTCTACAAACTGGGGTTCAAGTTCTTCGACGTCGGTCTCGCCTCGACGGCCGCCGTCGTTATGATTATCGTCGCGGGACTGCTGGCGGCCGTTTACGCGATCAATATCGTGAAAGGCCGGTCCCGTGTGGCGTAAGGCGTTCCATCCCGTTCTCGTCTACTGGGTGACCGGGGTCATGCTGCTGCCGCTCGTCTGGATGGCGGGGACATCACTGAAGCCACCCATCGAGTATGTATCGCCGACCATCGACCTGCTTCCCGATGCGCCGACCCTGGCCCACTACCGGCAACTGATCGACGACAACATCCTGGGTAAGGTGATCAACAGCTTGGTGGTCGCCTTCGGGTCCACCTTCCTGGCCCTGCTGTGCGGCTTCCCGGCCGCCTATGCCCTGGTACGGCTGCGCCTGCCGAAACATCTCGATGTCGCATTCCTCCTATTCGTCCTGATCATCAAGCTGTCGCCGCCGATCGTCCTGGCGATCCCGCTCTATCAGGTGTTGAGGGCGCTCGGTCTGCTCGACACCCTGCTCGGGTTGATTCTGGTCTATCAGGTCTATTGCCTGCCCTTCGCGATCTGGATGCTGATCGGTTTCGTGCGCGACGTCTCGGTCAGTTACGAGGAGGCGGCGTTGATGGACGGGGCCGGGTTGTTCGCCCGCCTGGCGACCGTTGTGCTGCCGATCATGACGCCCGGACTGATCGCCACCGGTGTCTTCCTGCTGATCCTGAGCTGGAACGAATTCGTCTACGCGCTACTGTTCATCCAGACGCCTTCCAAGTTTACGCTACCGACCTATATCGCCACCCTGATCACCGAGGACGAGACGTTCTGGGGACGCCTGGCGGCGATCGGGTTCCTGGCGTCCCTTCCCATCCTGGCGCTTGTCGGTGTCGTCCAGAAGGGCCTGACCCGCGGATTTGCCGGCGGGCTCAAATAATCCGACCCAGGTCCCGCCCGAGGATCACTAAACGATTCCTCGTCAGCGCGCCGACTGGAACAACAGTTTGATATAGGTCCGGAACTGTATGATTTGATCGGCAACGACCTTGGGGTCGCGCAGGACCTTGGACATGATGATGCCGCCCTCGACGACTCCCGAGACCATATCGGCCAGGGCATCAAGGTCGACGTCTTCCCGCGGCGGATACTTCTCGGCGATCAATTCTAAGTGCCGGCGGAACCGGCGGCGCCACGACAAAACGCCGTCCGCCGTCATCTGCCGGATATCACCGTCGAATAGGCGCTCATTGTAGCAATAGGTGGCGACCAAACATCCTGGATTGCCCTCCGGCATGTCGCCCATCATCTCGGCGAACAGCTTCAAGCCGATCAAGAAACCGTGCAGGGGGTCGTCGTTCAGTTCGGCGGCGCGGCCGAACAGCTCATCGAATACGGCGTCCTCGCGCTCCAGATAGCGGCGCATTAAGGCACGCGCCAGTTGGGTCTTGTCGGGGAAATGATAGAAGAAACCGCTCTTGGTGATCTCCGCCTCGGCAATCAACTCCTCGATGGAGGTGGCGCCGAACCCCTTTTGCAGGATCGCCGCCTCGGCGATATCCATGATGCGCTCGCGCGTTTGCGTACCCTTGGCCATGCCTCCCCCGGTGATTTTACTGTACTGCAGGTACAGTTTATGGCCTCGACGAAGCTCTCACAACCTCCTAGAACGCCTTCAGATTACTCGTAAAGGTTTGATATAAAAGGGAAAAATTCTTATTTCGATTACTGGACCGCAATCTCGCTAGTGTCGAAACACCTCTTCGACGATCTTCCCCGGCGAGTTCAACGGGCGCGCTAATCGCTTTGAGCGCAATCAACGGGGCGCGCCAGTTGGCTGGCGCAAGACGACAAAGAGGAGTTCTAACAATGTCTCACACTAACCCCACGCTGCCGCAACTGAACGGCAAAGTCTTTCTTACCGACGGCGGCCTCGAAACCTGCCTGGTCTTTCACGAAGGGTTCGACCTGCCCTATTTCGCCGCTTTCGATCTCTTGAAAAACGACAGCGGCGTCGACGCCATAAAACGTTACTTCACCAAACACATGGACGTCGCCCGCCGCCACGGTGTCGGCTTCGTTCTCGAAAGCCCGACCTGGCGGGCCAGTGCCGGCTGGGGCCAAAAGATGGGTTACACGGAGGTGGATGTCGCCGCGGCCAACAAAAAAGCGATTGCACTGCTCGATACACTGCGTCGCGAGTTTGACGACAGTACCATCGAAATCGTGATCAGCGGTTGCGTCGGCCCGCGTGGCGACGGATACGCGGTTTCCGAAGAGATGACGGCGGCCGAGGCGGAGGCTTACCATGCCCCGCAGATCGCCGCGCTCAAGGAAGGCGGCGCCGACCTCATTTCGGCGATGACCATGAACTATATCGGGGAAGCCCTCGGTATCGTCCGCGCCTCCAAGGTCGCGGGAATTCCGGTGTCCATATCGTTCACGGTCGAGACCGACGGCCGCCTCCCCGACGGCAGCACCCTGGAAGCTGCCATCGAACGCGTCGATCGGGAAACTGGAAGCGCGCCCGCCTACTACATGATCAACTGCGCCCATCCGACGCACTTCTCCCATCTGCTGGAGAGTGGCGAAGACTGGCTGTTGCGCATCCGCGGTATTCGCGCCAATGCGTCTGCCTTGAGCCATGCCGAACTCGACGAGGCCGAGGAATTGGACGATGGCGACCCGGTCGACCTGGCCGCCCTCTTCGGGCGGCTCAAGGAAATGATGCCGCACCTCACCGTCCTCGGCGGTTGCTGCGGGACCGACCACCGTCACATCGACGCCATTGCGCAGGCTTGCGTCACCGCCTGACGGGACATCCAGCCGAACGGGGGACCCAGGCGAGGCCCGGCGTCCCCCGCCGTTTATCCTCTCGAGGAACGGCCTGTTGCAGGTCGGTTAGTCCGCCACGTCGTCCGGTGATAAATAGGCGTCTATCAGTTTTTCGAGTTCGACTTTGCGGTAAGGATAGATGATCACGGAAACGAAACCTGTGACCTGTCGACCGTTCTCCGAAAGCGGTAGTCGAACCACACGTTGGAAGTTGATCTCTCTGCCTTTATCGACGATCGAGTAGTGCTCGAAACGGGGGGTCTTGGCCGCGATCGCCGAGCGGTAGGAACGGTCGGCGGGGTCCCTGTAAATGCCTGGCAATTCGCTGACGGTCTTGCCCGTATAGTCGCCGCCGGCGACACCGGTGATTTCGCGCCCCCAGTAGCGGTATCGAAAGGTGTCACCCTCTTCTTCGTAGTCGACGACGAGCGTGGTCGGGAGATACCGCGGCGGTATACGCAGCAGATCGAATGTCTTCCACGCCGGGCCGACGGCGTTCTCCGGCGTGATCGAGTGCCAATACTCGACCAGCGGCGCCACATCTTCCGGAATCTCGGCGAGATCGAGGTCAGTTACTTCAAGCCCGATGGCCACTGGCGATCCCCTAGTCCACCGCGATCAAGGCGGCCGCTGCTGAACGTCCCTCGGCAAGAAGAACATTGAACGTTCGACATGCCGCTCCCGTATCCATCCATTCGAGAACAGCACCGTCGTGTTTCAGGGATTGGCGCAGCCCTTTGGGCGGCACCAGGAATGATGCACCGCATCCAACGATCAGGATCTGCGGTCGGATCGCGGCTTCCATTTCGGTCACCGGAACCAGACTTTCCGGCGTGATGGCGCCGGGATCATCGACCGGCCACGGCTCGGTACGCTCGGCGAAGACCAGAACGGACCCTTCGTGCACGTCCTCACCTACGGTGAAACGGCCGGCGCCGTATTTCCGAATCAGTTGATGACCGCGCGGGACGGCCGGCGTGATATCGAAGGACATAGCCTTGGAATTTAAGGCGTTTCCTCGACGTTTTCATCCCCTGTCTCGCCGACCAGCGCACCGCGGCGTTCGAGCTTCAGGTAGAGCAGCAACGGCACGGCCAGGCAGATCGACGAGTAGGTACCGATAATGACCCCCCAGATCATGGCGAAGCTGAAATCACGGATCACGGCGCCGCCCAGGAAGAACAGCGCTCCCAGGGCCAGCAACGTGGTCAACGACGTCATCACCGTCCGGGAGAGCGTCTCGTTGATGGCCCGGTTGAGGAGTTCAGGCAGCGGCATCTTCTTGAACTTGCGGAGATCCTCGCGAACCCGGTCATAGACCACGACGGTGTCGTTGATGGAGTAACCGGCGATGGTCAGCACCGCGGCCACCGTCGACAGGTTGAACTCGAGCCCCATTAGCGCAAAGATGCCGACCGTCGATATGACGTCGTGAGTGAGCGCGACGACAGCGCCCAGGCCGAACTGCCATTCAAAGCGGAACCAGATGTAGACGAGGATGGCGAGGATCGCCAGGCCGACGGCCATCAGGCCGTCGATGAACAGTTCCTCGGACACCTTGGGGCCGACGAATTCGGTGCGCCGGTATTCGACCCCGGCGCCGAGTGCGTCTTTGATTTTGGCGACAGCTGCTTGTTGCGCCTTCTCGCCGCCGTCCTGCCGCTGGACACGGATCAGAACATCAGTTACCTGGCCGAATTCCTGCAGGGCCACTTCGCCGAGCCCCAGGCCGCCCAGGGTCGTGCGCATGGCAGCGAGATCGGCCGCCTGTTCGGTGCGGATCTCGAGCATGATGCCGCCCTTGAAGTCGATGCCGTAGTTAAGCCCTTTAGCGAGGAACAAAACCACCGACCCGACGATCAGGAGAGCGGAAAAAGAGAAGAAGGCCAGCCGTTTCGGGATGAACGATAGGTTGATACCGGCCGGAATCAGGTGAAGTCCACGCATCTCAAATCCTTAGATCGGCAGTTCCTTGGGCTGCGAACGGCGCAGCCAGGTGACGACGATGAGCCGCGTCAGCATGATCGCCGTAAACAGCGAGGTGACGATGCCGATGGCGAGCGTCACGGCAAAACCGCGTACCGGGCCCGATCCAAACACATAAAGGAGGATGGCGGCGATCAGTGTCGTTACATTGGCGTCGATAATGGTCGTCAACGCTCGGCTGTAACCGGCGTCGACCGCCGAAATGGGCGTCCGCCCCTGGCGGACTTCTTCGCGGATGCGCTCAAAGATCAGGACGTTGGCGTCGACCGCCATGCCGATGGTCAACACGATACCGGCGATACCGGGAAGCGTCAGGGTCGCCTGCAGGGCCGACAGTCCGGCCAGGATCAGGATCATGTTGATGATCAGCGCCGTATCCGCCATCACCCCGAAACGGCCATAGGCGATGCCCATGAAAACGACGACCCCGATCATGCCGACGATACTGGCGATCTTGCCGGCGGCGATGGAGTCGGCGCCAAGACCCGGACCGACGGACCGTTCCTCGAGGATGGTGAGCGGTGCCGGCAGGGCACCGGCCCTGAGCAACAGGGACAGATCGTTGGTTTCCTGCACCGTGAACCGGCCGCTGATCTGACCCGATCCGCCGAGGATCGGCTCGCGGATGACCGGAGCGCTAATCACGCGGCCGTCGAGCAAGATGGCGAAGGGCCGGTTGACATTCTCCGAGGTGACCTTGCCGAATTTGCTACCGCCGCGGGTATTGAAACGGAAGGTGACGACCGGCTCGTTGGTCCGCTGATCGAAACTGGGTCGCGAATCGACCAGGTCCTCGCCCGACACCATGACGCGTTTCTTGATCAGGATCATGCGCGGCCGGCCTTGCGCGTCGACTTCGTCGACCTGCGGCATCCAACGCGATCCGGCCGGTGCCGGGCGTGACGGGTCGAGGGCATCGGGCCGGTCGTCGACCAGATGGAATGTCATCTTCGCCGTCTTTCCGAGTAGCCGCTTGATCCGCTCCGGATCGTCGACACCGGGCAGTTGCACCAGGATCCGGTCGTCGCCCTGGCGCTGGATGGTCGGTTCCTGGGTGCCGGTCTCGTCGATGCGTCGCCGGATGATCTCAAGGGACTGCTGGATCGCCGAGTTACGCCGATCGGCGATGGCGCGGTCGGTCAGGGTCAGGCGTATGGTGTTTTCGGATGACGTCAGGACCGTATCGCCCTCCAGGCTCCGAAGAAGCTCACGCGCGCGGTCGGCCTTGTCCGCCTGGCGGATGGTGACTTTGACGCCGACGGTTCCATCAACGCCGAGGCCGCCGTACCGGATACGCTCGCGACGCAGCTGCGTGCGCACCTCGTCGACAAGGACTTCGAGCTGTTCCTTAATGACGGCGTCGATTTCGACCTCGAGCAGCAGGTGCGAACCGCCCTGCAGATCGAGACCCAGGTTGACTTGCTTATGGGGCAGCCAATCAGGGATGGAAGCGGCCGTATGCGCCTTCAGGAAATTCGGTGCCGCAAAGGCCAAGCCGAGGGCACAAACCAGCGCGATAGCGACGATCTTCCACTTGGCGAAGTAAATCATCTCGCAGTCCCGCCGTTGCTCCTACTTGTCGCCGTCCGCCGATTTGTCGGGCGCCTTTTCGGCCGGCTTGGCACCGCCGCCGAACAGTCCGCCCAACAGACCGCCCTTCGGCTTGTCGTCGTTGGCCGCGGCCGCCGCGGCGGCAGGTTCCGTCTTGGACATGACCGCGGAAATCAGGTCGCGGCGCACCTTGACCTTGATGTCCTGAGCGATCTCGACGGTGACCTGCATCTCGTCGTCGACCTTGGTCACGGTTCCGATGATGCCGCCGCCGGTGACCACCTTATCGCCGCGGCGGATGGCTCCCAGCATGTCCTTGTGTTGCTTCATCTTCTTCTGCTGCGGGCGGATGAGCAGGAAATAGAACACCACGAAGATGAGGATCAGCGGCAAAAAGGCCTCGATACCCCCACCCGCCGAGGCGCCCGCCGCTTGGGCATAGGCTGGCGAAACGAACATTGAAAACTCCCGAAACCGGGGCCTCTCGAACCCCCATGAAAAACCGGAGGGGACTATACCCGCCCGCACCTGAGTTGCAAATGCAAAGCGTCGCCATCGCGCCTTTTTGATTTCTGAAAACCAACTGGATTTGCTGGTTTTTTTGCCGTTCCCTGCGACGGTCGGGTCGATGACCGATCCTGCCGTTGGGAAAAACCCTGGATGACCCCCTCGCTCGCCCATCGCCTGCCCTTTCATTACGCCTGGCTGGTCGCCGTGGTTTCCCTGATCGCGGTGTTCGCCTCGTTGGGACTGGGGCGTTTTGCGTTGGGCATGTTGCTGCCGGCCATGGGGCAAAGCCTGGATCTCGACTATCAGGAAATGGGGTTCATCAGTACCGCCAACTTCGTCGGTTATTTCTTCGCCGTCGCCGTCACGGCGGCTCTCGTCAAACGTCTGGGCAAACGGAACTTGATTGCGGCCGGGCTGGTCATCGGCGGGCTTTCCATGGCGGTCGTCAGTCGCGCCGACAGCGTCGTCGTCGTCCTCTTCGCCTACGCGGCGACCGGTTTGGCCAGCGGCTTTGCCAACGTCACGGTGATGACGCTCGCCGTCCAATGGTTTCACGGCAACGTCAGGGGCCGTGCCCAGGGTATCGTCGTCACCGGCAGTGGTGTCGGTATCATGTTCACAGCACTCCTCGTTCCGTCCGTCAACGCCGAACTGGGACCCGAGGGCTGGCGGTTCAGTTGGTCCGTCATGGCAGCCCTGCTCATCGCCGTCGCCGCTCTCTGTTTCGTCGTCATGCGCGATACCCCCGACGCCTTCGGCCTGAAACCGGCCGGAAAAAAGACGGGCGCCGACCACGCCGCGACCTTCGACGCGCCCGACCCAAAGCACAGGGCCCGCGTCATCATGCGCCTCGGTGCCGTTTTCATGATGTTCGGCGGCTCCTACCCCATATTCGTCACCTTCATCGTCACCGACCTGGTAACGGAGCGCGGCATGGCGGAAAGCGATGCCGGGACGTTTTGGCTCCTGTTCGGCGCCCTCAGCCTGCTGTCGGGGCCCGTGTTCGGAACCTTATCGGACTTCATCGGCCGCAAGCTCTCAATGGCCATCGTCTATGCCATGCATCTCTCGGCCTACCTGCTGGCGGCCAGCTCGTTCGGTCCCTGGGCCCTCTATGTGGCGATCGTGCTCTTCGGTTCGTCGGCCTGGGCCATACCGTCGCTGATGGGCGCCGCCGTCGGCGACTACCTGGTGCCGGCGCAAGCCGTCTCGGCCTTCGCGGCGATCACACTGGCCTTCAGTGTCGGCCAGATCGCCGGGCCGTTCTTAGGCGGTATTCTGGCCGAAAGGAGCGGCGATTTCGCCTTGAGCTACCTGCTGGCCGCAAGCATGGCCGGCGTGGCCATCGTGCTGACGACCTTTCTGCCCCACCCCCCGGGGCACGGCAATTGACTTCGGTGCCGCGCGCCCCCTACTCTCCGCCATCATGAACGATTTCAATGATCTTGCGTCCGATCTGAAGCGGGTCGCCGACGCCCTCGAACGCCTGACCCCGAAAGCGCCGGCGCAAGCCGACCTTGATGCCGCCGACGCCTTCGTCTGGCACGCGGAAGACGGACGGCTGGAGCCTGTCGCTTCGGTCAACCGCGTCGAACTCATGCTGCTCAAGGGAATCCAGCGCCAGACCGACATCCTGCTCGACAACACGCAACGTTTCGCCCGAGGCTTTCCCGCCAACAATGCCCTCCTTTGGGGGGCGCGCGGCACCGGCAAGAGCTCGCTGGTCAAGGCCCTCCATGCCGAGATCAATGCCGCCGAACCGGGCGCGCTGGCCCTCATCGAGATCCACCGCGAGGACATCCCGTCCCTGCCGCAATTGTTGTCGACACTGAGAAAAAGCGAACGGCGTTGCCTGCTGTTCTGCGACGATCTCTCCTTCGACGCCCAGGATGATACCTACAAGTCCCTCAAGGCGGTGCTCGAGGGCGGTATCGAAGGGCGGCCCAAGAACGTGATATTTTACGCCACTTCGAACCGGCGTCACTTGATGGCCCGCGACATGATCGAAAACGAGCGTTCGACGGCCATCCATACCTCGGAAGCGGTCGAGGAGAAGGTATCGCTCTCCGATCGCTTCGGCCTATGGCTCGGGTTCCACAATTGCGACCAGGATACCTATTTCTCCATCATCGAAGGATACGCCGAACGTTTCGGACTCAACGATCCGTCGATCGATCTGCGGGCCGAGGCCAACGAATGGTCGGTGACCCGCGGGGCGCGCTCAGGGCGGGTCGCCTGGCAGTACATCCAGGATCTCGCCGGCCGCCTCGGCAAGGCCATCGATCTGGACTGACGGAACCGCAGAGGCTGACGGCGATGACCGATACCCATGCCTTCGACGTGCTGATCATCGGCAGTGGCGCCGCCGGCCTCGGTGTGGCGCTGGAGACGCCGGAGACCCTGAGCGTCGCCGTCCTGTCGAAGACCGACCTCTACGATACCAACACCTATTACGCCCAGGGCGGGATCGCCGCCGTCCTTGACGAGACGGACACCATCGAATCCCACGTTGCCGACACCCTGAAGGCCGGCGCCGGACTCTGCCATGAGGATACGGTCCGCTACATCGCCGAAAATGGACGGGCCGCCATTGAACGGTTGGTCGATCTGGGCGTCGCTTTCAGCCAGGAACCACTTCCGGGCGGCGGCACGGCACCGCACCTGACCCAAGAAGGTGGTCACTCGCACCGCCGCGTCGTCCACGCGGCCGATGCCACGGGCAAGGAGGTCGAGACGACGCTCATCGACCGGGTACGCGAAAGGCCCAACGTCACGCTTTTCGAACACATGAACGTCATCGACCTGATCCGCGACATCGGCGAGGACGGCCGGCGCGGACGCTGTATCGGGGCCTATGTGCTCGACACCCAATCGGAGCATGTTATTGCCTTTTCGGCCGGCGCCACGGTGTTGGCGACCGGCGGTGCCAGCAAGGCCTATCTCTACACATCGAACCCGGACGGTGCGACCGGCGACGGTATCGCCATCGCCTGGCGAGCCGGGTGCCGGGTCGCCAACATGGAATTCACCCAGTTCCATCCGACCTGTCTCTACCACCCGGAAGCCAAGTCCTTCCTGATCACCGAAGCGGTGCGCGGCGAAGGCGGGCACCTCCTTCTGCCGGACGGGTCGCGCTTCATGGACCGGTTCCACGAGAAGGCGGAATTGGCACCGCGCGACGTGGTGGCCCGGGCCATCGACTACGAGATGAAACGCTTGGGTGTCGAATGCCTCTATCTCGACATCTCCCATAAACCGGCCGATTTCATCCTCGAGCATTTCCCGACCGTGCATGCCCGCTGCCTCGAATTCGGCTTCGATATGACCAAGGATGCGCTGCCGGTGGTACCGGCGGCGCACTACACCTGCGGCGGTATCGCCACCGACCTCAAGGGGCGCACCGACGTCGAGGGTCTCTACGCCGCCGGCGAGGTCGCCTTCACGGGACTTCACGGGGCCAACCGCATGGCATCGAACTCACTCCTCGAATGCCTGGTCCTGTCCAACGCGGTGGCCCGCGACATCACCACCAGCAACGTCCGCCCGATGCCGGTGGAGACCATCCGGCCGTGGGACGAAAGCTGGGTGCGCGAACCCGACGAAGAGGTCGTCGTCGCCCACAACTGGGAGGAATTGCGCCGCTTCATGTGGGACTACGTGGGCATCGTCCGAACGGCCAAGCGCCTGGAGCGGGCGAAGCGCCGGATCGACCTCTTACACCTGGAGATCGCGGACTACTACGGCAACTTCAAGATCACCGGCGACCTCCTGGAACTGCGTAACCTCGCCGTCGTCGCCGACCTGATCGTCCGCTCGGCCATGATGCGAACGGAAAGCCGCGGCCTGCACTACACCCTCGATTACCCGGATCTCGACGTGACTCACGCGCCGCGGGACACCGTCCTGGTGCCGCCGCAACGGTGAGACCTTAGCAAACTCATATCTGATGGACGGAAAACATGGCGAGGCCGAGGCCGATCATGGAAAGCCATACCGTATTGAGGACGTAGACCAAACGCGATCGGTCGCGGCGGTCGTTCTGGTCGCGCAGGCGTTCCAGCCCTTTTAGTTGGTCTCGCTGTCTGATCTGTTTGGCGAACATGGTCACCGAAGTCGATCCGTAGTCGAAATCGGAGATGGCGTTACCGTCGTGCAGGTCGATACGGATCGTGATGATCATGCCGATGATGCCGATGATGAAAATGCCAAACCATCCGAGTACTAGGAACATGATGGCCGACGCCAAGGCCAGCAGCAAAGTGCCAAGGGCTGCTGCGAAGCGGACCGAATAGAGGAATGACCAGGGTTTCATCGGGCGTCCCGCATTGCGACACCCGGAGCATAACAGATGTGCGCGTCCTAGGCGAACGCACTCGATGGCGAAGCGATGTGATTGCGCTCCCGGGCCCAGTCGAAGCGCACGGCATAGCCGTCTTCGAAAACCCGCACCACACTTGCCGGCAACGACACCCGACGATCGAGGCGTAGTTCCACGGATTCGTCGACGTTCAGTTCATCCCCTGTCGCTTTCATGCCCGGCATGTATTTGACCGCCGCACCGCCGCTCGAAAGGTCGTAGAGAACGCCACCCAGGTAGGGAACGCCGTCGTTGACGCAAATCGTCTTTTCGACCACCTGGCGAACGCTCCGCCGCCTGTTCTTCTGGCTGTCGACAAAAACGTTCATCAAAACCTCCGATGTGATGTCTCGGAGGGTAACGAACGGTTGCAAGGCCACGATAACAACTCAATTATTAGGTTGTTAATGGGTGTTTCAATGGAGGTTTGGCGGTTTGACCGCAAGCCCTGCGATTCGGATAATCGAACCCTATCAAAAACCTGCCCAAATGGCGCTGCGAGGTGACGATGATCCGCCTAACGATATCCCTGACTTTCGCCGCTGCGTTAATCCTGTCGGCGTCCGGTTCACGTGCCCTGGAAGCTTACAGCCAATCGCAAACCCAGGAGTTCATGGATTGGTGCACCGGAACCAAAAGCGCAACGGAAAGCGTCTGTTCCTGCACCTTGAAACGGTTGGCCAAGACCGTACCTGTCGCGGCGCTGGCTCAGTTCCTGAGCAGCCAGGGTCAACTGAGCTTTTCCTCGGCCGCTGTAACCACGGCGGCGACAGTCACCGAGGCGATGGTCATCTGCAATCAGTAACGCGGCTGCACACGCGGGCGACGGGGCCTAGGCCCGGCCCTTGAGCAGTTTGCCCGGGTCCCGCGCCTTCTTCCCTTTTCGGATTTCGAAATGGAGCTGCGGGCGCGTGACGCTGCCGCTGCTGCCGACGGTGGCCACGGTGTCGCCCTTGCGGATCTTCTGCCCGCGCTTGACCAGGACCTTGTCGTTGTGGGCATAGGCCGTCACCCAGCCGCCTGAATGTTTGATCAATAACAGGTTTCCGAAACCGCGCAGCTCATTGCCGGCGTAGGCGACGACCCCGTTCTCGGCGGCACGGACCGGGGTGCCGCGGGCGGCGGCGATGTTGATGCCGTCGTTGCGCAACCCCTTGGCCTTGACGCCGAACCGCGAGATCACGCGACCCTTGACCGGCCAGGCGAAACCGCTTGCCGATTTAGGCGGTGGCGCCGGCACGCGCGCCGGCGCCGACGGTGTGTTTTGAGTTACCGGAGCCCGCGCGACTTTCGGCGGCGACGACCAGGCCGGCGGTGTCGCCGGCCGACGGCTGGTCCGCGATGGGCGGCGCGGCACCGTCACCTCGGCCAACGTCTTCGGTGGCCCTGGTGCCCCGGCATCGGAAACGGCCGGAGCGGGATCCGGTATGACCGACACCCCGGGACCGCCGCCGAGGTCGGCGTCGACATTGGGGCTGACGGCAATGGTCTTGACCCGGCCATCGCCTTCGACCGGCAGGGTCAGGGGTTCGCCGATGCGGATGACGTAGGGCGGTTTGACGCCGTTGATCCGCGCCACTTCATAGGGATCGACGTTGTAGCGGTTGCCGATGGCGAGCAGGGTATCGCCTTTCCGGACAACATGGACCGGACCCCGGGGGAGCATAATGCGCTGACCGACGCGCAGGGTGAACGGCGCCTTGAGGCCGTTCGCCTCGATGATGGCGCGCATCGGCACCCGATGTCGGCGCGACAGGGCGTAGACGGAGTCGCCCTTGCCGACGACGACCGCCGTGGCATTGGTGAAGGCCGCGCTGCCGGTATTTCCGGGCGGCGCACGGTTGGCGTCGCGCGGCGCCTCGTCCCGGGGCGGCCACTCGGCATATCCACAAGCCGTGAGGCCGACCAAGACTGCGATCAGGGTAAAACCCCGTCGAAATATACCCGACTTCCCCATGACGGGGATTATCACCATCCGCCGTTGATCCGGCAATGGTCCGGCAACGCTTTGAAACAAAGGGTGAATCTCGTCAGGGTGTGGCCGATCCCGCGATCAAGGGCACGAATCGCGTGGCGCCCAGGTCCTCGGTCTCGGCACCATCCTCGGTCCGGACTACACGGGTCAGGCGCTGATCGTTCTCATCGAGGCCGATGGGAATCACCATGACACCGCCGACTGCCAACTGGCCGAGCAGCACCGGCGGCACGTCCTCAGCCGCCGCCGTCACCAGGATACGTTCGAACGGCGCCTGCTCCGGCCAGCCGGCGGAGCCGTCGCCGGTCATCGCCGTGATATTGGTCAGACCCAGCTCCCGGAAGCGATTCTCGGCCTCGTGCAGAAGGGCCGGATGGCGCTCAATGGTGTATACCCGTCGGCACAGCGGTGCCAGGACCGCCGCCTGGTAGCCGGACCCGGTCCCGACTTCCAGGACCTTCATGCGATCGGAGAGGTCGAGGGCTTGAGTCATCAGGGCGACGACCAGGGGCTGGCTGACGGTCTGGTGGTGGCCGATGGGCAGCGCCACGTTCTCGTAGGACCGCTCCTTGAAGGGATCGGCCAGAAACAACTCGCGCGGCGTTTTTTCGATGACGTTCAAGACCCGACGGTCCGACACCCCCGCACCCTGCAGGTCGAGGATCAGGCGGCCCATGCGGGGATCGAGTGTCACGGCAGCTGCGCCTTAAGCTTTTTGAGCATGGCGGCGTTGGTCAGGTCCATGCCGAGCGGCGTCACCGCGATGGCGCCCCTGAGCACCGCTTCCAGGTCGGTGCCCTTGCGGCCACGGTCTTCCTCACGCTGCGGGCCGATCCAGTAGTAGGGCTTGCCGCGCGGGTCGCGGCCCGGCGTCAGGTCCCCACCGATCTTGCGTCGGCCCTGGCGCACCGCCTCGATACCGGTCACGGCGTTGGCGTTGACGGCCGGGAAATTGACGTTCATCAGGATATCGGCCGGCCAGCCGGTTTTTGCCAATTGTTTGAGAACCGGTCCGATCCATTGTTCCGACGTTGCCCAGTGAACCAGACGATCGTTGTCGTAGACCTGGCTCAGGGCAACCGACGGGATGCCCAGCAGTGTCCCTTCCATGGCCGCGGCGACGGTGCCCGAATAGGTCACGTCCTCGCCGATATTGCCGCCCTGGTTGACGCCGGACAGGACCAGGTCGGGTCGCCTGCCTTTCATCACTTCGGAAACGCCCAACAGGACCGAATCCGTCGGCGTGCCGTCGACGGCGAAGCGCCGGGCCGAGATTTTCCTCAACCTCAGCGGCCGGCGCAGCGTCAGCGAATGACTGGTGGCGCTCTGTTCGGTCTCGGGTGCGACGACCCAGACCTCCTTGACCAACGGCTTGACGGCGCGCTCAAGGACCTTGAGACCGGGTGCGGCGATGCCGTCGTCGTTGGAGATCAGCACCCGGGCCGACTTCAGGTTCACCGTGTCAGCTCCCGGGTGCGCCGATGACCTCGAGGCCGCCCATATAGGACCGCAAGGCTTCGGGTATGATCACCGATCCATCGGCCTGCTGGTAATTCTCGAGGACCGCGATCATGCAGCGTCCGACGGCGAGGCCAGAACCGTTGAGGGTATGGACGAAGCGGTTCTCCTTGTCGTCCTTGTCTCGGAACCGCGCCTTCATGCGCCGGGCCTGATAGTCGCCGCAATTGGAGCAGCTGGAGATCTCCCGGTAGGTGTCCTGGCCCGGTAGCCAGACCTCGATGTCGTAGGTTTTGCGCGCTACCGCCCCCATGTCGCCGGTCGACAGCACGACCGTGCGGAAAGCGAGGCCCAGGCGCTTCAGCACCTCTTCGGCAATGCCGGTCATGCGCTCCAACTCGTCATTGGACGTTTCGGGCCGGGTGATCGACACCATCTCGACCTTGGTGAACTGGTGCTGGCGGATCATGCCGCGGGTATCCTTGCCGGCCGAACCGGCTTCCGACCGGAAGCACCAGGTCATGGCACAAAACCGCATGGGCAGGTCGCCGCCGTCGACGATGGAGTCCGCAACGAGATTGGTCAGCGGCACCTCAGCCGTCGGAATCAGCCAGAAACCCTCTTCGGTGCGGAACAGGTCCTCGCCGAACTTCGGCAGCTGGCCGGTGCCGTACATGGTGGTGTCGTTGACCAGCGCCGGGGGGTTGACCTCGGTGAGACCGTACTCGGCCGTGTGCATGTCGAGCATGAAGTTGGCCAAGGCCCGTTCCAGGCGCGCCAGCGCGCCTTTGAGAACGACGAAACGCGAGCCGGACAGCTTGGCGGCCCGCTCGAAGTCCATGAGCCCCAGGGCCTCGCCCAGTTCGTAGTGCTCCTTCGGCGTGAAATCGAACTTCGGCGGTTCACCGACACGGCGCACCTCGACGTTGGCGCTCTCGTCGAGGCCAACCGGCACGTCGTCCAAAGGCAGGTTGGGGATGCCGGACAAGGCCTCGTCCAACTCCTTGGCGGCTTCCGCTTGTTCGGCTTCGGCGGCGGCCTGCGCCTCTTTCGATTGCGACACCTGGGCAATGATCGCGGACGCGTCCTCGCCCTTTGCCTTGGCCTGGCCGATTTCTTTCGATAGCCGGTTGCGTTCCGTCTGGATTTCCTGCGCCCGGGTCTGGGCGTCACGGCGTTTGGCGTCGAGCGCGATCAAGGCGTCTGCTTGCGGTTCGGCGCCGCGTTTCTCGAGCCCGGCGTCGAAGGCTTCCGGGTTTTCGCGGATCCATCTGATATCGAACATGGCGGGGGTCGGTCCCTTAAGCGTGCGTGTGATGCGGTCTTATAGGACCTTGGACCGGATTTGAGAAGCCTCGCCGAAACGATCTCCGTCTAGGCCGTTTCCGTCGCTTCGTCCTCGTCATCATCCTCGGTGTCGACGTCGCGGTTCTTGTCCTTTTCGACCCAGCGCACGGCGAAGATGGAGATCTCGTAAAGAAGGATGGTCGGCAGCGCCAAGCCGATCTGGCTGATCGGATCCGGCGGAGTCAGGATGGCGGCGGCGACGAATGCGAGCACGATGGCGTACTTGCGCTTCTCCTTCATGCCCTCCGAAGACACCATGCCGACGCGGGCCAGCAGCGTCATCACCACCGGCAGTTCGAAACAGATACCGAAGGCGAAGATCAGGCGCATGACCAGGGACAGGTACTCGTTGACCTTGGCTTCCAGTTCGATCGGCATGGTGCCGGCGCCGCCCACCGTCTCGAAGGTAAGGAAGAATTTCCAGGCGACCGGCATGACGTAGTAGTAGACCAACGCGCCGCCGAGGAAGAACAGGATCGGCGTCGCGATCAGGAACGGCATGAAGGCCTTCTTCTCGTGCTTGTAGAGACCCGGCGCGATGAACATCCAAAACTGCGTAGCAACGAAGGGGAAGGCCAGGAAGATGGCAGCGAAGAAGGCGACCTTGATGTAGGTGAAGAAGGCCTCGTGCAGCGCCGTGAAGATCAGCCGCCGATCACGCCCCGTCTCCTCCATAATGTCGGCCAGGGGTTGCACTAGGAAATCGTAGAGGTCGGCGGCGAAATAGAAGCAGATGAAGAAGAGCACGATGATCGACACCGCCGAGCGCAACAGCCTCTGGCGCAACTCGATCAGATGATCGAGCAACGGCATCTTGCCTTCTTCCATGGTCTCCTGTTCAGCCACGATGTTTAGCCGCTCGCTTCCTTGGGCGGCGTGTCGCCGTTGCCCCCATCAACGACGGTGTCGGCCACGGCCTCTTCGGCGGCATCGCCAACGGCCGGTCCGTCGTCATCGGCCTCGTAATAATCATTGTCGTCGTCGACATCGAACTCGTGGGCTTCCAGCTCGGGCGGGGCTTCGGCCGCATCCGTCGCATCGTCGATCAGGTTGACGGCGTCGTCGTCCGCCGCATCACTCTCGGTCTTGGCCTTGGGATCGACGTTCATCTGCTCCGCCGTCTCCTTGATCGACTTCTCGACGGCGCTCATGTCCATGTCGTCACCCATCGATCCCGACGGATCGAGGATCTCCTCCATCTCCTTGTCGAAGTCTGCATTGGCGACGCGCGTCGCCTGCTGCTTGATCTCGTCCAGTTCGACCTCGCGGGCAACCTCGTCGATGGAACTCTGAAATTCACGCGCCAGACCGCGTGCCTTGCGCACCCAGTGCATCACCGTCTTCAAAACGCGCGGCAGGTCGCGCGGGCCGACGACGATGACCGCGAGCACCGCAACGATGAAAAGTTCCTGCCAGCCGATATCGAACATGGCGGATCAGTGACTCCTCTTGAGATGGCAGAGGCGCGGGTGGAAAGGGTGCGGGCCGATCGTGATGGGCGGTGGCGGGGGATTCCAGACCCGTCTGACGCCCGGGATCAACTGGCAGCCTTGTCCTTTTCCGACGTCTCCGCCGACTCTTTGACGGCCTCGGACTTCAAAGCCTTGGGCTCCTCGGCGGACGCGACCTCTTCATCGTCGTCCTTCATGCCTTTCTTGAAGGACTTCAGGCCTTTGCCGAAATCACCCATGAGACTGGAAATCTTGCCCTTGCCGCCAAACAAAACGAGGACGACGACCAGAACGATCAGCCAGTGCCATATGCTAAATGCACCCATATTGGATTCCCGTTATCGATAACTGTTTTCTTGTTTTCGTATGCTTGATCGCAAGCCGCCGGATAATGGCAGATTGCCCCGGCCGGGGCAATGCGGGGATTCGGGCCAAAGATACAAACTCGATTTGCCGAAAAAGCCGAATATTGTTACATTTATTGGCTTTCACGGTGGATCGGCGCTCGCCCGGCGCCTTTCGTTTTTAGGCTTAACGCCGGGAGCGGCTTCATGTTGAAAGCACCAACCTTGCCATCCGACCTGATCACGCCGGAACTCCGTTCGATGGCCGAAGTGCTGTTCAGCCAGCTTCGCGAAATGTCCTTTGATGGGGTCGGCATCAGCCGGGAAACCTACGGGCCGTCTGAGACGGCAGCCATGCAAGTGATCGAGGCGACCGCCCGGCAGCACGGGTTGGAGAGTACCTGGGACGGGGCGCGGAACCTGCTGATCCGCCTGCCCGGCCGGGACCCATCGTCGCCGGTTGTCGCCACCGGTTCCCATCTGGACAGCGTACCCCAGGGTGGCAACTACGACGGCGCGGCAGGCGTCATCGCGGGGCTGGTTGCTCTCCTAGCGGCAAAAAACCAGCCCGCCGGTCACCGGTCGCTGGAACTTTATGCGCTCCGAGGCGAGGAAAGCGCCTGGTTCGGCGGGCCCTGTTATTTCGGGTCCCGGGCCTTGTTCGGGCTGCTTGGGGAAACGGACCTGACCAGCCCGCACCGCGACAGCGGTGCCACGTTGTCCGAACAGATGTCGGCATGCGGTGTCGACATGGGACGGATCGAAAGCGGCGAGCCCGTGCGCCGGCCCGACGATTTCCATGCCTGGGTCGAATTGCATATCGAACAGGGACCGGTGCTGATCGCCAAGGAAAAGCCGGTCGGTATCGTCACCGGAATCCGCGGCAATGTGCGCCATCGGCGGGTCGTTTGCCGCGGACAACCGGCCCATTCGGGTGCCGTGCCGCGCTGGCTGCGCCACGACGCCGTGCTCGCCATGTCGGAGCTCCTGATGCGCCTCGACGAGCACTGGCGGATCCTGCTGGCCTGGGGCGAGGACCTGGTGTTCACCACCGGCATCGTCGAAACCGATCCCCAGGAGCACGCCGTCTCCCGTGTCCCCGGACAGGTGATCTTTGCCATCGAGTACCGCAGCCAGGACAAAAAGACGCTCGAGAACTTCGGCAAGCTCCTGGAGACGGAATGCGACAAGATCGCCGCCGAACGCGGTGTCGCCTTCGAGCTCGGCAGTCCTGTCAAAACGGAACCGGCCCGCATGTCCGATGATCTGATCGCACTGGCCGAGGACCAGGCCCGGGCCGCCGAAATCGACTACGAGGTCATGCCCTCGGGCGCCGGCCACGACACCGCCGTCTTCGCCAACGCCGGCGTTCCGGCGACCATGGTCTTCGTCCGCAACGACAAGGGCAGCCACAACCCGGACGAACGGATGGACATGGACGACTTTTACACGGGCACGGAAGTGCTGGCCCGGACCCTGATCGCCGCGGCCTCTTCGGACGAGGGAAACGAAAATGAACGATGACCCCGGCCTGACGCCGGCCCTGGAGGCGGCACGGATCATCCTCGACGGCGGTGCCGTTTACGTGCGGACGGGCGGCGAACCGTTCTATTTCTCGTCCGGTTGGGCGAGCCCAGTATTCATCGACCTCAAGCGCCTGATCTCGGTGCCGGCGGCTCGCGACCGATTGATCGACCTGATGCTGAAGCGCATCGGGGAGGCGTGGGGTGGTGATAGCCTCGATCAAATTGCCGGTTGCGAACTGGCCGGCGTGCCGTTCGCCTCGTTGGTTGCCGACCGGCTGGGACTGCCGCTGGTCATCGCCTTGAAACAGGCGCGCGGCTTCGACCGCTTGTCGCAATGCGAGGGCACTTTCGAGCCCGGCGCCAGGACGCTGCTCGTCGATGACCTGACGACCGACGGCCGGACCAAGGCCAACTTTAAGGAAGCGCTGGAGCGCGCGCAGGCCGACGTGGTCGGCATCTTTGTGATCCTCAACTACGGCATCTTCCCAGCGGACCCTGAGATCGAGTCCCTGATCGGCCTCACCGATATCATCGCCGGCGCCGAAGCGGCGGATAGTCTCGAAACCGCAGCCCTAGCAGAGATCAAATCCTTCGCCGATGACGCGCCGCGATGGTCGCGTCAACACGGTGGCATCGGGGCGCCGTGAGCGGCAATTGCCTAGATAATCCGACCACGTAGCCGCGCGGGACGCGGTCAATCGAGGAAAAGCAGTCTCTTCGTCTCGCTGTTCCAATACAGAAGGGCCAGCCGGCCGACCAGGTTTTCCTCTGGGATGTAGCCGACGTCTTGCAGGAAACGGCTGTCCCGTGTCCGGTCCCGGTTGTCGCCCATCGCGAAATAGTGGCCGGCCGGAACTTCGTAGACCGGCGTATTGTCCATCAACGCCTGGTCCGTTTCTTCGAGAATGAAGTAAGTTGCACCGTTGGGCAGGGTTTCTCGGAATTGCGGGGTCACCTTGGGTTCTCGTTGCAAAGAGTCCTGACGTGTGTATTCGCCTACCCGTTCGCGATCAACGGGTCGGTCATTGATGTGCAAAATCCCGCCTTTAACCTGAATACGGTCGCCGGGTAATCCAACGATCCGTTTTATGTAATTGACTCTAGGATCTGTCGGCAGTTTGAGGACAGCGATGTCGCCGCGTTTGGGCGGCGTGAAAAACCAGCGCCCTTCATCGACCGGGACGTCAACGGGGAAGGAATACCGTGAGTAGCCATAGGCGTATTTCGAAACAAAGAGATGGTCTCCAACCTTCAAATTCGGCAGTGACGCACCCGACGGAATGTTGAAAGGCTCGAACAAAAAGGACCTCATCAGATGCGGAATGACGGTTTGGGCGAAAAGCAAGACAAAAAGAAAATACCATCGAGCGAACCACTGCACGGGAACGGCGCCCTGCGCTTTCTTGGCGGCCACAAAACAATGTCCTGCGGCAACGACTGTGAGAGTCAGAGCGCCAAGCATCATGCAGTGTTTGAGCGAGAGATCGAAATCCCCGTAGTGGGCGGCCAAGGCCGCTAGAAATGCCGCAACGAAGTATGCGGCCCCATATAACAGCCCCAATGCGCCTTTACCGAGGTAGAACAGGCCTCCCATTGGCGCGAGCACGAATGTGACTACAACGGCCGCCCACGGTTTCCGGTTGATGAAAGGCGAGAAAGGTCGAAAGGCCACGTGTCGCTCCATCCCGGGCGCGTTTGACGCGCTCTGTTGGCCGACCTTAGCGGCCCGCTACCGAACTTGAAACCGGCGAGTCGCCATGCTGTAAATCAAGGGCGTACCCTTGATCAAACATCCGAATCTGGCACTTCCTAGCCCTGTGCCGGGGAGCGCGGTAAACTCGGCCCATGAGCCCACCCAACGCTTTGAAGACCACTGTCCTCTCAACCCTCACAATACACAGGACCGGTTTTTCGCTGGCCGTCTATGCCATTGTTTGTGCAGTCTTTTATCCGTCACTACGGTTCATGATCAGCGCCGACACTTTGAACTATATATCCGTCGCCGAGCTCTACGCGAGCGGCCAATGGTCTCAAGCGGTCAACGCTTTCTGGTCACCCGCCTATTCCTGGCTTCTGGTCCCTTTTATCACCGCTGGCGTCAATGGCGTGGTCGCCGTCAAGATCGTCAACATCGTTATTGGGGCCTTGATTCTCACCACCCTATCGTCGCTCGCCGAAACCCTGAAACTCGAAGACGCGTGGACGACCCTGCTGCTTGTCGCAGCCGTGCCCTTCGTCGCCAGCTCTGCATTTCTGATCTCGACTCCAGACGTCCTGGTCGTACTTGTGTTGACCGTCTATCTCCGCTGTTTGCTCCGACTTCACGCCTCGAACCAGACCCGGATGGGGGCCCTCGTTGGTATCATCGGGTTCGCCGGTTATCTGTCGTAGTTTTACCTATTTCCTTTTTTTGTGCTTCACTTCACGGGAACGGTCGTACTTCGGTTCATAACCCGGTCACCCTCTGGTCCGAATTGGACGGGTTACGCGACAGGATTGGCGCTGTTCCTCTTACTTAGTTCGTTCTGGATTGCCGCCATCCATGTCAAATACGGCGTCTATGCCTACTCCCTGACCGGACCCGTGGCACGGGCCATGTTTTCCCCCTCGCGCGGGCTCCAGAATCCGAATATACCAATCGAAATTCCGCGTGATCGTCTCACCGACCCGGGAGCGAGATCCACCCATTTTCCGGATCCGTCCTATCTCGCGCTCCCCGGCGGCGCGCTGACCGGCAAAACGGACTGGTCCTTGTTCGACGGGCGTCGGGAATTCTTACACCAAGTCGGGTTGACTAAGATCGCATTCCGATATGCCGGCTATTGGATGGCGCGATTCTCACCTTTGTTGATCCCAACCCTTTTCATCCTCATCGCCTTTTCCGTATGGAAGATGAGGTACGAGACGGGTTTCGTCGCCGCATTGCTGGCCTGGTCGGCAATCGCATTGATGAGTGGGTACCTGACCCTGACAATTGAAGGCCGGTTTATCCTGTTTACTTGGATAATCGGGGCAGCCGGAGGCCTTAGGTTGATTCAACTCGCCCCTCCCTTTCCCTTTAAACAGCTAGTGGGAGCGCTTTTCCTAGTTTCTTTTATGGTAATGCCGGCACGGTGGTTGGTCGTGAATATGAGCCTGCATAATGAGCTGGGGAAGATTGCCACGGAACTCGACGGTCGTTTCGGCGTCACCGGAAAGATCGCATCGAGCAGCGCCTTCATGGATACCGCGCAATTGAACCAGCACCTGGGAACCAAATATCTCGGCACCCTGGAAAAGCTGCCGTTGGATCGAATCCGTCACGAACTGCGGTTGCACGACGTCGACTATTTCGTCGTTTGGCAGATGGACGGAGACAAAGAGGATTGGACGAAGGTCGGTCGGGAAATCACCAACGGACAGATTAGCCGTCTGTCCGTCTATCGTGTCGAGTAGCGGCATCGTCCATCGAACGTGCACCGCAATAGCCGACGACAATCAGGTTTTTGCCGATCGGCGGACTAATCCGGGATTCGATCCATCGCGTAATCGGCACAAAGATCTTGTCATAGACCGACATTAATCTCGGATCGAACTTTACGGCACCCCCCAAAGTGTTGAGCAGGTACCATGGTACGATCCCGAGCATATCGAAGTAACTGGAATAGACGATGTCAAAGTTCGCGTCTCTGACCTTTCTCATCAGATCGCCCCTTGCATAGCGACGAAAATGGCCGTGCTTCGAATCGAGATCACTGAACAAGAACGGTAAAGCCGGTACTAGGATCAAGAGTTTTCCATCATCGCAAAATTCGGCGGCATTCCTTAAGCGCGTTTTCGTCGTCTTCTATGTGCTCCAGGATGTTCACCAAGATTACGCAATCAAAAACCTCGCCAGCCGTATCATTTACAAATCCGTCGAAATCCCAGCGAGTGATCGCAATATTGTCGTTCTCAGAAAACTTGATCTCCATTGTTTCAACCAACCGCGAGGATGGCTCGACCAGGAGAAGCGATCTCACATGAGGTGCAATGTGGTGGGCGATATTACCGATTCCCGCGCCGATTTCGACGGCTTCACCGGTCAAATAGGGTTCAAAGTGATTTACGATCCATTCACGGTATCGATGCATGGTCGACAACGCTTCTAAGTCGTCGCCCTCATACTCAACGGTCCCGGGGTCGTGTTCCATTTGTGGTTTTCGGCCTACACCCGATCAATAAACGTCCGCCGGTTCAAGCGGTCACCTCAGGGATGTTTGGGTGCCCAGGGCCCGATTTGAGTGGTGAAAAAAGCACACTTACCCCGCCTCCGGATCCAACGGTTCCGGCGAATCCGTACCTTCATCAAAGGCGGCATCCTCGGGCAGCACGCTGTCCGCCTCGCCGCCGATCGGCTGCACGGCCGCCGCGTCCGCCTCGCCGTTGGCCTTATCCCTGGTGAGGAGATCGCCGGATTCGCGGTAGACGTTGATGGCCGGTCCCGACTCGAGGAGCCCGGCCGCCTTCAGTTCGTCCATGCCCGGCAGGTCGCGGATGTTCGAAAGCCCGAAGTGATCGAGGAATGCGTCCGAGGTGCCCCACATGGTCGGGCGGCCCGGCGTCTGCTTGCGGCCGCGCGGCTTGATCCAGCCCGCCTCGAACAAGACGTCGAGGGTGCCCTTGGACAGGCTGACGCCGCGGATCTCCTCGATCTCGGCCCGCGTCACCGGCTGGTGATAGGCGATGATGGCCAGCGTCTCGATGGCGGCGCGGCTCGGCGCGCGGCCGACCTCGACTTCCTTGTTGAGCTGTTCGCTGATATCCGGCGCCGTCCTGAAGGCCCAGGATTTACCCGAGCGCACCAGATTGACGCCGCGCCCGGCATAGGTCTCCTCCAGGTGCTTGAGGATGAGCTTGAGGTCCGTGCCCTCGGGCAGGCGCGCCGCGAGCACACGTTCGGTGACCGGTTCGGCAGAGGCGAAGAGGAAGGCCTCGATCAGGCGCAGATGGTTTTTCTGAATGCCGCTCATCAGGCGTCGGTCTCCGGTTTATCGCTCACGGGTCCGCTTTCGTCGTTGGCCGGGCGGTTGCCGCCGGGGCGAGAACGTAAGAACAGCGGCCCGTAGGTTTCGGCCTGACGGACGACGGCGCGGCCTTCTTTGGCCAGTTCCAGGCTGGCGGCGAATGTGGAGGCGACCGCCGAGCGCGTCAAGAGTCCGTCCTGCAATCCCTTCGGAAGGTAGGACCACAGGTTCTGCCAATCGGGGCTCGACCCCAGCAGGCGGCGGATCCGCGCGATGGCGTCGTCGACCGTATAGACCTCGAAGGGCTCGATGGTCAGCGGCCCCATGCCGGCCTTGTGGCGGCGCTGGTCGCCGTAGGCCTTGAGGAGCTCGAACAGGCTCAGCTCCATGAAGGTGGTGACCCGCGCCCTGAAGGCCTCGGGCTGGCCGCGCCCGAAAAAATCGATACCGAGTCGCCGGCTGGTCATCAGTTTCTTGCCGGCGTCCTGCATGGCATTGAGGCGCCTCAGCTGGTAGCGGAGCGCGGCGGCCATTTCGGCACCCGTCGGTTCCTCATCGGCGTCGAGGTCGGGCAGCAGCAGTTTCGATTTCAGGTAGGCGAGCCAGGCCGCCATGACCAGGTAGTCGGCGGCGAGCTCCAGGTTGCGGCGCCGGGCCTCGGCGACGAATTCCAGGTACTGGTCGGCCAAGGCCAGGATCGAGATCTGGGTAAGGTCGACCTTCTGGTCGCGGGCCATGATCAGGAGCGCGTCGATCGGCCCTTCGTAGCCCTCGAGGTCGACGACGAAGGCATCGACGGCCTCCGGCGCCTCGATGTCCGGTCCTTCCTCGAATAGGTCGTCTTCGTCCATCCGTCCCAATCCGCTCCGTCGGTCCGCCCTATTTTAGGCCGACCAACAGGAATATCCCTTCCATCAATGCCTCCGCCGGTCCGCCGACCAGCCACCAGAAGACATTGAGATCAACCCCGATGCGCTCGCCCAGGTACGGCAGCAGGAAGATCACGCCCAGCAATATGAATATGCCGGCCCGCTCGAGGCGCGCCAGGCGATACCCCAGCGCCGGCGGCAATAAGCCGACGGCGACCCGGCCGCCATCCAGAGGCGGCAACGGCAGCATGTTGAAAACACACAAGAGCGCATTGATCCAGACAGAATTGAACAAATTGGCCGCCATCCAGCGATTGAAATCGGTGTTTTCCAGGTTCAGCGCGGCCAGCAGGCCGATTGCCGAGACAAGTGCGATGGCCAGGTTGCTGGCCGGTCCGGCGGCGGCGACGAGGATCATGTCGCGGCGCGGTTTACGAAGGCGGCCGAAGTTGACCGGCACCGGCTTGGCGTAACCGAACATCATGCGTCCGCCGGAGCCCAAGAGCATCAGGGCCGGCAATAGGACCGTGCCGAAGAGATCGATATGCCGGAACGGATTGAGTGAAATGCGGCCCATGCGCCTCGCCGTGTCGTCACCGAGCCGGTCGGCGGCGTAGCCGTGCGCCGCCTCGTGCAACGTCACCGCTATGAGCACCGGCAGCACCCAGACGGATGCGGTCAGGGCCATGGCCTGCCATTGGAATTCGCCGCCCACGGTCAGAACGCCCCGCCGGTCAATTCGCTCAGCCGGCGCAAATCCGCCGCCCGGTCGAACGGGCCGGCCAGGCGCCGCCCGCGCAGCCTGTGAACCTCAGCCCGGACGAAGCGTCCATGGGCCGTTTCGTTCATCAGCGGCACCGCCTCGGCGACCGCCGTCATTTCGTCGAAATCGCCGCTGCAGTGCAGGGCCAGATCGCAGCCGGCCGCGATGGCCCCGGCCGCCCGATCGGCCATGTCGCCTTGCAGGGCCGACATACCGAGGTCGTCAGAGACAAGAACGCCGTCGAACCCGAAGTCCGCGCGGATCAAACTGGCGATCAGCTTTGCCGAGAGGGTCGCTGGATGATCCGGGTCGAGGTCCGAAAATACGACGTGCGCCGTCATCGCCCAAGGCGCATCGGCCAACCCGCGGAACGGTGCGAAGTCGGAGGCGCCGAGTTCGTCGACCGGCGTATCGACCACCGGCAGGGCTTCATGGGTGTCGACGGTGGCTCGGCCATGTCCGGGAATGTGTTTGATCACCGGCGCTACGCCGACCGCCAGGACGCCCTCGCAGGCGGCGCAGCCGAGAACAGCCGTATCGTCCGGGCCGACCCCGAAGGCGCGGTCGCTGATGATGGCATCGGCGCCGGGGACCGGCAGATCAAGGACCGGCACGCAATCAACCGTGATCCCCAGTTCGATCAACTCGGCAGCGATCAGGCGGGCATTGACGGTAACCGCCTCGGCTACGGCCTTAAGGTCACCGCCGGCATCCCTGACCGCCCGGACCAGGGCAGCGGCCGACGGCGCGTCGCGCCAATGGGGCGGTTTCAGGCGTTGCACGCGCCCGCCTTCCTGATCGATCAGGACCGGCGCGTCGGCGCGTCCGACAGCGGTGCGGAACGCGTCGATCAGTGCGCGGATTTGGTCCGGGTTCTCGCAGTTGCGTTGGAACAGGATCAGGCCCAGGGGATCGGCGTCGGCAAACAACTCGCGCTCGTCCGCACTCAGCACCGGTCCGGCGCAGCCGAATACGACGGCCCTGGGCCGCCGGCCCACCGAAGATCCCGTTTCCGTCACGCCGTTACTTTCCCGGCCGGACGACGAGGCAGCCGACCTTGCGGGCGGCCAGCGCCTTGCACAGCGCCCGAGCCTCTTTTTCACCGGCCAGGGGGCCGACCCGGAGCCGGTAGAAGATACCCTTGGCCGCACCGAGGTCGACCTTGGTCACGGTCAGGCCGAGATCGCCGAGGAGATCGAGGTTCTTGCGCCTGAGGCGGTCCCATTCGCCGCGTGCTGCCTCGGCCGAGCGCGCCGCCGCCAACTGCACCCGATAGCTCGTGCTGCCGACCGCCGGTGCCGTTCGCACCGCCACTTGCTGGGCCGCCGGCGCTGGCGGAATCGCGGCCGGTGCCGGCGTCGATGCCGGCGCCGGCGTCAGGCCTTGCGGCTGGGCCAGGTTCTGCTGGGTCACCGGCTTCGATGGCACTGCCGGTGGTGGCGGCGGCGCCGGTGCCGGTGCCGGTCGTTCGGCCCGGGCGACGTCGGTCACCTTGGGAATGCGGTCGACCCGGGGCGGCGGTTCGATTGGCGCCACGTCCCGGATGGTGGGCGATGGCGATCCGGATGCGGTTTCCAGCGGCGTTTCCGGCGTTACGGTGATGGTTCGCCCGCCGGGGCCCGAACCGCCGTCCGAGCCGGGGCGCGGCAGCGGCGTTTCCGGCGGCGGCAGCAGGCGCTCGACGGAGCCTTCCGCCGTTCCGCCGCCCTGCATGCGGCTATAGACCAGTTTGTCACGGTTTGGCACCTGCAGACCGCCCGGGTTTTCCGGGCGCACCTTGACCGGTGACGCATCGGCGCGAACCACGGGAATCTCCGACTCGGGGTCGTGGAACAGGCCCTTGATCTTGTCGCCGTAAAAGGCCCAAGTCGCGGCACCACCGCCGCCGGCCAGGACCAGGATCAACAGCGTCTTCAGGAACCCGCCACCCTTTCTCATCTTGGCCGCCACCGGCTCGAACTCGAGCGCGTCCGATGCTGTGACCTTCAGATTGCTCTTGGCGTTTTCCATGGATATCCGCCGCCGGGTGTCCGCCGTCCGCGAGATTGCGAATCGCACCTATTATACCATTTCGTGGCCTTTACAAACGACCGATCGTGGTGTGGTTTTTTTATGAAATCCGGGACTGCAGGTCGAACAGGCGGCGGTGTTCGTCGAGGGCAAAGCGGTCGGTCATACCGCCCACGTAATCGGCCACGATCTGCGCCGTCAGTTCCTCGTCGGCACCTTCGACCTTGGCTCGCCACTCGGTCGGCAGGCAGCCGGGTTCGGTCAGCAACAATGTGAACAGGTCCTGGACGACACGGCGGCCTTTCGAGGTCATGCGGTTCAGCTTGTAGTGTCGGTACATGTTGTCGAACAGGAACTTCTTGATGCCGGCGTCATGAGAACGCATGGCCTCCGAGAAACCGGCGACCGCACGGTCATGGGCCCGGATATCCTGGGCGGCCTTCGGGGCCAAGTCGGCGATGCGCGAGCGGGTCTCATTGATCAAGTCGTTGACCATGGCGCCGATCAGCCGGCGGACGGCCTCGTGGATACGCCGGGACTCGTCAAGATCCGGGTACTCGGCCAGGACGTCGGCGAAAATTGGACCGACCAGCGGCACATCGGATAGATCGGCGATGGCGAACAGGCCGGCCCTGAGAGCGTCATCGATGTCGTGGTTGTTGTAGGCAATGTCGTCGGAGATGGCGGCGATCTGGGCTTCGGCGCTGGCATAGGTATCGACCTCCAAGTCGTCAACGCCCTCGTATTCGGCGATGGCCCGGGGCAGCGGTTGATTGCCGGAACCGTCGTGAACCAAGGGTCCGTTGTGCTTGACCACCCCCTCCAGGGTCTCCCAGGTCAGATTGAGGCCGTCGTAATCGGCGTAGCGCGATTCGAGCTTGGTGACGACACGGAGCGACTGGGCATTGTGGTCGAAACCACCGTAGGGTTCCATGAGTTCTCTGAGCGCGTATTCACCGGCGTGGCCGAACGGCGGATGGCCGAGGTCGTGGGCCAGCGCCAAAGCCTCGCCCAGGTCCTCGTTGAGGGCGAGATAACGGCAGACGGAGCGCGCGATCTGCGCCACCTCGAGGGAATGGGTCAGGCGTGTTCGGAAGAAATCGCCTTCATGGTTGACGAACACCTGGGTCTTGTAGGCGAGGCGGCGGAAGGCTGCGGAATGGATGATGCGGTCGCGGTCGCGCTGGAAACATCCCCGCGTCAGGCTTTCCGGCTCCTCGAACAGGCGTCCCCGGCTTTCCGTCTCGTGGCAGGCAAAGGGCGCCAGCTCGCGGGGCGGTACCCATGTCCCGTTTTTCCTGTCGGTATCGGGAAGGTCGTCGGATAGATCAGGCATGTACCGAACCTAGTCCGACGCGGAAGACGGGGCAATGGGGCTGTGCGCGTATCGACCGATCGCCCTTGATGCCCGCACGTGAAACCGTCATCTAGTTTTCCATCGCGCGTTTTCGATGGAAGAGCGGATGGATGGAAATCTCCGGATGACACCCGCGGGCTCGATCTTGGAGAGCCGCATCTTCGACGGTTTCAGTATCGACCGGGTTCAGTATAGGAGCGCCGGGTACCGGATCATCGGATGGGTGATGCGCCCCGGTGGAGCGGGCCCGTTTCCGGTCGTCGTCTACAACCACGGTTCGCGCACCGGGCCCGACGGCAGCGTCGACTTGGCGCGCCCGACCATCTCCTTGTCCACTCCCGCCTGGCCGGGCGTCGCTGCCGCGCGCTGTCTGGTCTTCTTTCCCGAGGGCCGGGGGTACGCCGGTTCCGAGGGCCCGAAACTCACCGATTGTGGCAGCGGCACCGAAGTCATGGCCTATCTACAGGGCCGCGCCGCCGACGTCTCGGCCGGTCTCGCCTGGCTCGGCGGTCAGGCCTGGGCCGATACCGGACGGGTTGCGCTTACCGGTTGTTCGCACGGTGCCGCGGTCAGCTTGCTCGCCGCGCCTTGGGGCGCCTACGGTGCCATCGTCCTCCAAGCACCGGGCCTGTCAGCGGCGGAGCCGTCTCTCGGCATGGCGTTATTGGCCGAGGCGATAAGCGGCTGCACGGCGCCCGTCCATTTCCAGCACGCCGTTGACGATTTGCTGTCCCCGATCACCCTATCTCGTGACCTGGTCGCTGCGGGGCGGCGTCAAGGGCGAGCCGTCACGCTGACCGAGTTCCCCACGCAACCGGGCCATTCCGGACATGCCCAGTTCGACTTCGCCAATCGCGCTCTGTGGGCGGCCGATTTCGACCGGGCGCTGCAGCCCATTGTCGGTCACCAAGGCCCAGTGGTCGGGATGGGCGACGATTGACGCGGCTGATTACGGTTTCTGCAGAACGTAGAACACATAGCCGACGTAGTCGTGGTAGCGGCGAAACATTTCGATTTCGATCGTCGAATCCCGGGCGATGGCCTTGAGGTCATCGTCATGCCCGGCTTCGATGTCGGCGATGAGATGTTCCATGGGCCCGTAGAAGCCCTGCTCCCAAACCTCCGGGTCAAGCACGTCGGCATGCAGGAACCGCCAGCCGGCGGCGCCGGCGATATCCAGGTTTCCGGCCACGGTTCCCATGCCTGGGTAGGCCTCCGTCCAGAAGTCCTTCAGTTCCGGCGGCGCGTCGTTGCGGAGCCAGGTCGACTCGGACACTACGGCGAGTCCGCCCGATTTCAGCAACCGCGCGAATTCCTTCAAGGCCACTTCGAATCCGACCGTGAAGACGGCACCTTCCGACCAGACGAGGTCAAGGCTCTTATCCCCTATGCCGCTTTCCGTCATCGACGCCTGAATCAACGACACCCGATCGCCGAGCCCGTGCTCATGGGCCCTCTTCTCAAACGCGTCTAGAAAGGGTCGGTGGATATCGACGCCCGTGACCAGCGCCCCCAGTTCGGCGAGCACCAAACCGGCTGCCCCACTGCCGCAACCCATGTCGGCGGCGGCGGGAATCTCCGGCAGCATCGGCCAAAAGCGGCGATAGAGCGCCGCGGTCACGTCGGCCGACCCGGGCCCTTGGCGGGGCATCCTCTCGAAAAACGCGAACAACGCGGGCGGGATGTCGGACATTGGAACGCTTCAACTGCAATCGCTCATGCCTTGTTTGGCACGCCCTTGGCCGATTTTCCAGCGTTCTCGCCTGTACGAATCGGATCGGACCTCACACAGATATTAATCGCTGCCGCAACTGGCATTGATTTCCTGTTTTTGTAGTTATATTGTATACAAAATAAATACTATATTGGAACAGTATCTTGAATGACATATTCGACCGCCTGCATGCCGACCTGATCACCTGCCGCCTACGGCCCGGTGAGGCGCTTCGCGAAAAGGACCTGTGCCAACGCTACGGCGTCAGCCGCACGCCCTTGCGCGAGGCCCTGGTGGCATTGGCGGGTTGCGGCTTGGTAAAGCTGTCACCCAACAAGGGGGCCTATGCCAGTCCCGTCGACCAGTCGGTCTTGTTTTCCATCTACGAGGTACGTATCCCCCCTAGAAAAGGCAGCCGCCGCCCTGGCGGCGCTTCGGGCCAACGAAGATCACCTCGCCCGACTGGCGGCCGCCGGAGAGGCTCTCTCCGCCTGTGCCGAGGCGAATGACCTGGACGCCTATTTCCCCCTTGACCGGAAGGTCCACGCTCTCGTCATCGAAGCTGCCGCCAATTCGGTTTTGGAAGACCAACTCGAGATCCTGCGCCAGCACACCATCGATATCGTTGATAAACTCGTCCGAAAGAGTGTTTTGGGCGTCCGCTTCTATTAAGAGCGGACGTTTATTCGCCGCCACTGGCAGATGCTGCGG
>Ga0209459_10000042_pt1 | contig 41988 bp, 38 predicted proteins | sample WorMetG1aBELIZE1_FD_187419 | JGI IMG/M metagenome (GOLD analysis project Ga0209459, IMG submission 187419) | Marine gutless worms symbiont microbial communities from Max Planck institute for Marine Microbiology, Germany - Inanidrilus... ...
CGTCAGGACCGGGCCGGCGCCCATGTTGGCGGCGGCGCGCACAAGGCTCTTGTCGAAACCGATCAATGTCGCCGTAACCGTGATGATGACGAAGGGCGTGCCGAGTGCGGCGTGGGCGAGCACCACACCCCAGTAGGTCCCCTGCATGCCGATGCGGGAGTAGAAGAAATACATGCCGGCGGCGGAGATGATCAACGGCACGATCATCGGCGAGATCAGGATCGCCATGACCGTACTGCGCATGGGCATGTGGCTTTGCGAAAGGCCGATGGCCGCGAGCGTACCGAAAGCGGTCGACAGGATCGTCGCCATCGGCGCGATCCGCACGGAGTTGGCGAGAGCCCCCTGCCAATCGGAATTCGTGAAGAAATCCTTGTAGTGTTTCAGCGAGTACCCGTCCGGATCGAGGGCCAGCATCTCTTTGGTGAAGGTGAAGAAATCAGACGCGTTGAAGCTGAGCGGCAAGATCACCAGGATCGGCATGATCAAAAACAGGAAGACCAATGCACAGATGGTCCGGAACGTGTAGTGCCAAGCCACCTGGCCGGTTGTCGCATATGGAGGAAGGTCTGCCACGGCGCTATCCCAGCTTCATGTTATCGATGCCGACGATCTTGTCGTAGATGAAATAGAGGACCAGAACGACGGCCAGAAGCATGACCCCGAGCGCCGCCGCCAGCCCCCAGTTCAGGGATGAGGAGATGTGGTAGGCAATCCGGTTGGAAATGAAGATCCCGGAGGTGCCGCCGACCAACTCCGGCGTGATGTAGTAGCCGATCGACAAGATGAAGACCAAAACGGCACCAGCGCCGATCCCGGGAACGGTGTTCGGGAAGTAGACCCGCCAGAACGCGGTCCAGTCGGATGCCCCCAGTGACTTCGCCGCGCGCACGTAAGAAGGCGACACGGTTTTCATGACCGAATAGAGCGGCAGGATCATGAACGGCAGCAGAATGTGAGTCATGGCGACGACGGTGCCGACCTGGTTATACATGAGTTGCAACCGCTCCTGGTCGCCGATCAGTCCGATTGTGACGAGGAGATCGTTGATCACACCCTGTTGCTGCAGCAATACGATCCATGACGACGTCCTGACCAGCAGAGACGTCCAGAACGGCAGCAGGACAAGGATTATCAACAGGTTGGACGTTCGCAACGGCAGGTCCGCCAGAATATAGGCGACCGGATAGCCGAGCAGGATACAGGAAAGGGTAATGACGACGGAGAGGACCATGGTCCGGCCGAGGAGATACAGATAAATCCGCTCGTCCTCCGGCTTCATCGCGACGCCTTCGGACGTCGCCTCGGCATCAACCGATGCCAGGAAATAGCCTTGGGTATAGGACCCGGAAAACCTTTTTATGGTCTCCCAGATCTCGACGTTCCCCCATTTTTGGTCGATGGCCAGGAACTGTTCTTGGTAGTTCCCTTCCTTCATGCGCTTGATTTTGCGTCCGCTTTTCCTGAACAGACTGGCTATTCCCGGTCGTTCGTAATTCAATCGGCTCGCAACTTTGGTGTGTGTTTTCGCCTTCACGGCGATTTTTAGATCTTCGTAGAGGCCCGCGTAGATGGTCTCCGGCGGTATTTGACCGGACTCCGGCTCCCAGGATTTCAGGGCCTCAACCGTCCGGAGCAACGTCTCGGGAACGAGGTTGTTTTCCACCGACCGGAACAGCATGTCGCCGATCGGCGCCAGAAAAGTGATTAAAATGAATAGAAACAGCGGTGCGACAAGAAGCAAGGCTCGGATCTTCTGCCGGCGCATCGCCCTTTGGATGCTGACCTTAAGCGGCGTCCCGTCCGCTGCGAGCATCGGGCCGGAATCAGTGGTTCCGTTTGCCATCTTATCGCCGATCAAACGTCATAAAATCTGACAAAAAGATCTCGACCGGGAACGGTTTCCCGTTCCCGGTCGATGCAGACCTTATCTGGTCAGCCAAGCCTGGAACTTGGCGTCGATGTCATCGCGATTGTCGGCCCAGAACTCGTAATTGTAGAGCAGGGTCGTCTTCGCGTTTTTGGGATCGGTCGGCATGTGTGGCGCCATGTTGATGCCGAGGTCCGCGTGCTTGCCGACCAGTGGCGCCGAGGACTTACGGGCCGGGCCGTAGGAAATGTACTTGGCCTGGTCCGCGAGGCGCTGCGTGTCCGTGGCGAACATGATGTAGTCGAGCGCCTGTTTCTTACGCTCGTCCGACAGACCGGCCGGTATGATCCAGCCGTCCAGATCGAAGACCTGCCAGTCCCACAGCATTTTCACCGGCTGTTTCTGCTCCTCGATAACCGAGAACAGACGCCCGTTGTAGGTTGAACCCATGACGATTTCGCCGTCGGCGAGGCGTTGGGGCGTTTCAGCACCGGCCGACCACCAGATGACATCGTCCTTGATGGTGCCCAGCTTTTTCAAGGCGCGATCGGTGCCAGCCGGCGTACCGAGAACCTTGTAGACGTCGTCCGGCTTGACGCCGTCGCAGAGCAGCGCCCATTCGACGTTGTTGATCGGGCGTTTTTCCAGGCTGCGCTTGCCCGGGAAATTCTTGGTGTCAAAAACGTCACAGACGTTCGTCGGCTCTTTGCCGCCCCATTCCTTGACGTTGGTCCGGTATCCGAAGGTGGTCGAGTAGACGATCTGCGGAATAAAGCACTCGGACACCAGCAGGTTGCCGAAGTCGTCGGCCGCCGACGTGCCGTCCGGAGCCTTGGCGAGGTGCTTGGCCGGATCGATCGGCATGGCCAGACCTTCGTCGCAAAGCCGAATGGCATCAGCGGCGACCACGTCGACCACGTCCCATGTGGTGTTCTTGGCTTCGGCCATGGCGCGCAACTTGGCGACGGCCTCGGCGGAGCTCTCATCATTGATGATCTTCACGCCCGGGTTTTTCTTCATATAGGGCTCGTGATAGGCGCGAAGCTGGGACTTCGAGTAGGCACCGCCCCAGGAAACGATGGTCATTTCGGCTGCATCGGCAGCGTTCGGCACAAAGGCCGCCCCGACCGCGACGGCACCAGCCGCCAGGATCGCTGTCACTTTTATGGTCATTTCGAGTTCACTCCCTGTTGGTTAAGTCAAAAGCTTCGAGTTGCTGTCTGGCCGGCGAACGATGGGTCCGCCACCGGCCGGGCTTTCATGGCGCGGCATTTCCCGCATCAAGCATCGAGCGCCCGGCAATCCTCGATGGTCCATCCGAATTTCACCGTCTCTCCCTCCTTCAGGTGCACATGCCCGGACGCGTTCGGCACCTTGACGATGAAGTCATCATGGCCGCAGACGGACGCGCGCGTCCGGATATGGTCGCCCAAATAGATCAGTTCCTCGACCCGCCCCTCGAACACGTTCGGATACTTGCCTTCGGGCGGCGCCACCTCGACCCGTTCGGGACGCAATGACATCTGGCTGCGTTCTCCGACTTCATTGACGTTGACTTTCAAGGCCTGGACCTCGCCGCCGATGTCCAATTCGACGGTGCAGGAACTGCCGTTGAGCGCCTTGACGGTTCCGGTCAGACGGTTGTTCTCGCCGATGAACTGGGCGACGAAGGCGTTTTCAGGGCGTTCATAAAGGTCGTCCGGCGGTGCCAACTGCTGGATCACGCCGTCGTTAAAGACGGCGATGCGGTCCGACATGGTCAGGGCTTCCGCTTGATCGTGGGTGACGTAAACCACGGTCACGCCCAGGCTCTCGTGGATGTGCTTGATCTCGTATTGCATCTGCTCGCGCAACTGCTTGTCCAAGGCGCCCAACGGTTCATCCATGAGGACGAGCACGGGATCGAAGACCAGAGCCCTGGCCACGGCGACACGTTGCTGTTGGCCGCCGGAAAGCTGCGCCGGGCGGCGCCCACCGAAACCACCCAACTGCACCATGTCGAGCGCTTTGTTGACCTTCTCTTCGACCTCCGCCTTGCCCATGCCGCGGACTTCCAAGGGAAAGGCCAGGTTTTCGGCGACCGTCATATGGGGAAACAGCGCGTAGTTCTGGAACACCATGCCGATGCCGCGTTTGTGCGGCGGCACGTTGTTGATCGGTTGGCCATCGAGGTAGATCTCGCCATGGGTCGCCGGCTCGAAACCCGCCAGCATCATCAGACACGTTGTCTTACCGGATCCGGACGGACCCAGCATGGTGAGAAACTCGCCCCGAGCGACGTCGAGGTTGAGGTTTTTCACGACGAGCGTTTCGCCGTCGTAGCTTTTTTGAACCTCGGAAAAACGAACGAGAACGTCGTTATCTTCCGACATGTAAATCCATCCCTGTCATTATTTCTTTGTTATGTTCTTCCCACCTTCTTCGGCGGTTCACCGCGCTTCATTGAGCCCGGCAACGGAACGTTAGCACGGCGCCTCGTCGCGAGGCAAACCCGTAAAAGCAACGAAATCAGACGTTAAGACCGCCGCTGTCGCATCGACTTTTCCAAATGCGACAACTACCATCGCGATTTCCCCGACTGATCGACCCATGCGAACGACGCAATGCTCCGCCGCGAAAATTGCGTACCCATTCTGGTGAATGTTCGATTATCTGTTGCGCAGGAACCAAACCGCCGGCCTGGCTTTATAGGAAACCGATATGCAACAGTCGCCGTCCCTTCCGCCCATCGCCCATGCCGTCGTCGGCATCAGCGACGTCATAACACCCGTTGCCCTCGACATCGTCCGCTTTTTCGTCGTCGCGCCGGTGCGTTTTGTGGCCCGGACCGTAAAGCGTTTGACGCGCCGGACCCATCCGGTAACGGCACCTCACGTATCCTTGGTCATGGTCCCTGGCACCTTTTTGACGGCACCGTTTTCCAAACGATAACGCCTCTCCCTTCGATCCGAAAAAGCCCGCCCGTTGCGCGGGCTTTTTTTGTGTCTTGACGCGCCCTCTGGACAGACGGGGCGATTTCCGACAAACGTTGAACCCTTCCGGAAACGGCAGCGGTATCCATGTCCAGACCTGACCGAAAAACGGTGGCTTTGTCATGTGCGGTATAGGCGGCATATTGCGTTTCGCGGATGCGGCGGATCGCCCATCCACCGAGATGCGAGGCCGGCTCGAGGCCATGAACACCGTCATGGCCCATCGGGGGCCCGACGGGGAAGGCGTTTGGGTGCACGAACGGGGCTCGGTCGGCCTCGCCCATCGACGGCTTGCCATCGTCGATCTCTCCGCCGATGCCGCGCAACCAATGGCCGACGATACCGGCGCCGTGCGCCTAACCTTCAACGGTGAAATCTACAACCACTTGGATTTGCGGCGCGAACTGCAAGGCGCAGGACACCGGTTTTTCACCGATCACTCCGATACGGAAGTCCTCGTTCACGGCTACAAGGAATGGGGTCTCGAGGGGCTCGTCGGTCGCCTGCAGGGTATGTTCGCCTTCGCCATCTGGGACGAGAACCGCCAGTTGCTGTCCCTGGCGCGGGATCGTATCGGCATCAAACCGCTTTATTTCACGACCGCATCCGGTGCCTTCCGCTTCGCCTCCGAGATCAAGGCCTTGCTCAGCGATCCCGCGATCGACCGCAAAGTCGATCCTGACGCGCTCAACCATTACCTCAGTTTCATGGTCGCCCCGGCTCCCCTGACCATGTTCGAGAATATCTTCAAACTACCCGCCGCCCACATCATGGAGATCGGGCGGGACGGCCGGATCGAAGCCCGGCGCTATTGGGATGCGTTGCCGGGCAACGGAATTGCCGGCAGCGAAACGGCGGGCATGAACGACCGGGACCGCGAGGCCTATTACGTCGACGGCATCCGCCGGCGCCTCGAAGCGGCCATCGACAAGCGCATGATGTCCGATGTGCCGTTCGGCGTGTTCCTGTCTGGTGGAATCGATTCGTCGGCCAACGTCGCCCTGATGAGCCGCCTCACCGACCGGCCGGTCGAGACCTTAACCGTCGGCTTCAAGGACAACGACCGCCTCAACGAGCTGGAATACGCCAACCAAATCGCCGCCGAGTTCAAAACCAACCATCACGAGGTGATGATCGGCGAGACCGACATGCTCGGTTACCTGGAAGGGCTGGTCCATTCCCAGGACGAACCCATCGCCGACTGGGTCTGCGTTCCCCTTTACTTTGTATCGAAGCTGGCCCGCGATTCCGGCGTCACGGTCGTCCAGGTCGGCGAGGGTTCGGACGAGCAGTTCTGCGGATATGACAGCTGGATGACCTACCTACGGTTCTTCCGATCGTTCTGGTACCCCTATCACCGCTTGGTGCCATCGGGCGTCAGGCGCTTGGCCGGCCGATTGGCGGCGTCCTGGGCACCCGACAAACGGGCCGGCGGCGCCCAGTTGGCCGAAGCGTTGTCTCGGGCGGGCACGGGAACACCGCTGTTCATGAGCGGCGCCAACGCCTTTTGGAACGTCCACAAGTCCCGCTACCTGGAACCACCGCTACCCTCTCCGTCATCGCGTTGGCAGGCCCTGGCCGACGCCGGGCTCGACCTGACCGGCCTCGCCGACAGCGACAGCGGAGCCGTCACCGCCGGATACTTCGACACGCTTTGGTCAAGCACCCCCGACGTCGATCGATTGACCGAAATGGCCTACGGGGAGTTCCGCCTTCGCCTGCCGGAGCTGTTGCTGATGCGCGTCGACAAGATCGGGATGTCGACATCGATCGAAGGGCGCGTGCCGTTCCTCGACCACGAGCTGGTCGAGTTCACCCAGGACATCCCGCAATCCTGGAAGGTGCGCGGTGGGACAAAAAAATACCTGCTCAAGAAAGCGGTCGGCGACCTCCTTCCGGAGAACATCATCCACCGGCCGAAAATGGGGTTCGCTGCACCCGTCGCCGAATGGTTGCGGGCCGATTTCGGCCGTACGGCACAAGAGACGGTCCTCGGCTCAAGCCTGTTCGAGACGGCCGGGTTCAATAAGGCTCACATCGCCAAGATGTTTCGCCAGCACCGGGAACAGCGGACCGACCATGCACTGCATCTGTGGTCACTGTTCAATCTGGCCGCCTGGCACGACCATTGGATCACGGGTTAAGCCGTTCGCCGGGCATCGCCCTTGAGGATGGCGTCATAGGTATCGACCGCTCTGTCGGAATAATCGCTCCAACTCCCGACCCGTTTGACCCGCAGGGTCGCGGATGCCCCCATGCTCTTTCTGAGTTCGACATCCTCGATTAGTCGGTTCAAGGCGTCGGCCAGCGCTTCTTCGTCGGCTGGCGGCACGACGAGACCGTCGATCCCGTGAATGGCCAAGTCCGTCGCACCGACGGCATCGCTCAACACGACGGGCAATCCGCAGGACATGGCCTGCAGGGTGGACAGCCCGAACCCCTCTTCGAGCGATGGCAGGCAAAAGATGTCTGCCGCCGCGTAGGCATGCGCGAGGGTTTCCCAGTCGACGGGCCCGCGGAACTCGACGCCGTCTGTCGGCTCCTTCGCCAAAATCGCCTCGAAACCGGGTTCGATGGGGCCAAAGATGTGGAGCTCGGCCCGGCTCTCGCGTTTGGCGAAGGCCCGCAACAACCAGGGCACGCCCTTTCGGATGCCGACGCCGCCGGCAAACACGATGCGCGGCCTGTTTGCTTTCCGCGGTGTCGGTGCCGCCTTGAAGATCGACAGATCGACGCCCAACGGATTGGCGTAGACCTTGTCCGGTGCGACGCCCCGTTCGATGAAGGTCTTGCGCGCCACTTCCGAGGGGACGGATATGGCATCCGCCTGCTCGTACTCCTTGAGCTCGCGTTCGATGATCTCGGGGTGCGTCGCGTCGAAGGCTTGTCCGAACTCCGCATAGGCCGCCTTTATGACATCCGTTTGATGGCCGATATGGGTCGAACCCCTTTCGATGACCACCTTGCATCCGGCGTCGCGTGCCGGCGCGATGGCCTCCAGTGTCGCCGAACTCCAGCCGACCAGGAGATCGGTCCCGCCGGGGATGTTGCGGGCGGCGAACTCCCCGAAGGATCGGGCAATAGCCAGGTCCGGCTTCCCACCCCAGCCGGTACGATCGTAGATTCGGCGGCGCAGTTCGAGCATCGGTGCCGAAACCACCGGTAATCGAGTCTCCATGACCCGGCGCACGGCGAATTCGGGATAGGTGGTGATCAACCGATGGAGTGCGCCTCGTTTGAGAAGGCCGCAGGCCAACTCGAACGCATGGTAACGCCCGTGGACGGACACGGTTATTTTCACTAGGCGCCCCTCGCCGTTCCCAATACCCGCTCCAGTATAACCGCTTGGCCGACCCAGGAATACCGCCGAAGGCGATCGCGGTCAGGCCGCTCGCTCGTGCCCGTCAGCGCAACATCAAGGGCCCGGCACATGGCGGCCTCGTCGCCGCATGAATGGAAGGTGCCACCCACGTCCGCCACCAGCCGTATCGCTTCATCCGTCTCCTCAGGAAAACAGGCGGCAGGTTGCCCGGCGGCCAGCAGTTCGAACAATTTGTGATGAAAAATGAACGTGCCCGGCATACGGACGTAGAGGTTGATCGATGCGCCCCGTTGCAGGGCATAGAGCTCCTTCAGCGGCAGAAAACCATGGATCTCGCGGCGAAAAGTGCCCGCTAGCGGTGCCGTAATCCGCTCCACCCTCTCTTTCTCATTCCCGGCATAAACGAACGTGACGTCGCCGGTGCCGGCTTCCACGCTACCCTTCCACTTTCCGATCGCGCGGACCAAGGCCGTCAGGTTTTCCTCGTGATAGATCGACCCGGTGAGTACGATCCGAAACCCCGTCTCCGGCCCTGGCTCTGAACCGCCTAACAGGGCCTCATCGAAGCCGCTGTAGAGCACGGTCTTGTCCTGGCCGAACCAAGGGTCCGCTTCCCGCGATTGGCCCTCGGAAAATGCCGTCAGGTGACTCGCGTCGCGATAACGGTCGGCCAGGCGACGGCGGAAACCCATCGGGATGAAGTTCCGCCAATTGTCCTTGATGTCGCCGACCCAGGGACAGGTCGCCGACCGGGCGAGATCCTGGGCGATGTTCCATGTATCCGTGTTGCCGAACGTGGCCCATATGACGTCGGGCTCGAATGACCGAGCGATGGTTTCGACATAAGGCCGAGCTGCCTTCCGCCAATCACTGAACAGGCCGCCGTCTCTGGCATAACGATAGGCAATCGCTCCTTGACGGATGCCCCAAGGCAATCGCCCGTCGCGGATCGCATCGAGCGTCCGGTCGCGCGCAGGCTCGACGGCGACACAGAAGGGCCGCGACCAGTCGTGGTCCGCCAGGGTGGACGACAAGGCCCCCAACTCGGTTGCACTGCCCTCGGCAAGGGTCTCGGTCAGGAGTACGACCTGATGACCAAGGCCGGACATTGCTTCGGCGAAACAGCGCGCGCGAAGGGCGCAGACATGCTCCATCTGCGGATGGCAGTGGTTGACGAAGACCGCCCTCACCGGTGCGCCCCTTGCAAAGGGTCCGTGCGTTCGTGAGCCGTCACACGGTCGACAAATTGTTCGAACCAGGCTTCCGTCATCAGGGGCCGCCACAAGACCCATGCGAGATGGTCCGCACCGTCCTGAAACCGCCGTAACGCTTTCTCCCACCAAGTTACGTTCCAAATGCCGCGCGACCGGAAAGCTGAACCCGCCAGAACGTCAGCCATCCGATCGCCGAGGGGGCCATGGAACCAGTCTGCCTGCGGCGGCAGGAACCCTTGTTTGTTCCAACGGGTGGCGATCTTCTCGGGCAGGATATCGGCCATGGCGCTGCGCAGGAGGTGTTTCGTTTCCGCATTACCCATCAGCACCTGCGGCGCCAGGGAAAGCGAAAACTCGGCCAAACGATGATCGCAAAATGGCAATCGGACCTCGCGGGAATGCGCCATGGAATTGCGGTCCCCGTACCTGAGCAGGGTCGGCAGATGGGCATGCAGGGCCTCGTCCTTGAGGGCTGCGGCGAGGGCGTGAAAACGCCGATCGAGGCTCCGTCGGTTGGCTTCCGAGGCACGCCGGGCCAGTTCTCTTTCGAGACCGAACAAAAGATCACTGCCCTTCCCGGTCAAATCGGCCAAGGCCCAGCGCATATGTTTTGGTATTCGTGTCTTCCATGACGTGGCGCCGCCCGCCAGGGCGAGGGGATACCGCTTTTCGATGGCTTGACGCTCCTTGTTCAGAGCAGCTCCGTCCCCCTGCCCGGCCCGCGCTTCCAGATAGGGCCCGAAGAACTGCTCGTAGCCAGCCATAAGTTCGTCGGCACCCTGTCCGTCGAGGAGAACCGTGACACCGTTCTCTGCGGCCAGGCGAAAGACGCACCATTGGGCATACTGGCTGGTGCTGCCCACGGGCAGCTCGTTGAACCAGACGAAATCAGGGAGTTCGTCCAGAAACCGCAACGGCGACGGTTGGGTCTCGTGGGCCTCGACGCGGGTCTTCGAAATGACCGCCTGGGCGAATTCTCCCTCGTCCGCAGAGGTGCCGGGAAATCGCCCGGTGAAAACGTGGTAAGGTGCCACCTCGCCGATGAGTTGGCGATTGATGGCGACGATCGAACTCGAATCCAAGCCGCCGGATAAGCAGGAACCCACCGCCACGTCGCTGCGCATGCGTATGCGCACGGAATCGACCAACAGCTCTCGGAAACGGTGAGCCGCGTCCTGTGGCGTTAGGGCCGCAACTCCTTCATCAGGCTCAACGTCCCAGTACCGTCCGGTCTCATATTCGAGTGTGTCTATATCGAGGCGGAGCCATTCGCCCGGCAACAGTTGCTTGATGCCCGAAAACACCGTCTCACGGCCATCGTCGAGCCCCTGCCTTGGTTCATGCAGGAAGCGGACAAGCCTGACCTGGTCGACCTCGGCACTGACACCGTTAAGGGTGAGCAACGCCTTGTACTCGGAGGCGAAAGCCAATAACTCCGGCTGCTCCGAGAACAGGAACGGCTTTTCGCCAAACCGGTCACGGGCGCAGAAGACGGCTCGCTTTTCCCTATCGTATATGGCGAAAGCGAACATGCCGTTGAGCCGCTGAAGGCAGGCTTCACCCCATTTCTTGTAGGCTTCGAGCAGCACCTCCGAGTCGGATCGCGAGCGGAACTCGACGCCTTCGCGTCTCAAATCACTCGCCAGTTCCTTGTAGTTGTAGATCTCGCCGTTGAAATTGAGGACGTACCCCCCGCTGCTGTCGACCATGGGTTGGGCGCCATCCGGAGTCGGGTCGATGACCGCCAGGCGCCGATGGCCGAAGACGATATTTCCCGTGCCGTCGGTCCAAATGCCCTCGCCGTCGGGGCCGCGGTGTCGGATCTCGGACGTCATCCGCTCGACGGCGGTGACGTTGACCGGTCTTTTCGCAACGATTCCTGCGATCCCACACATCGTTTTCGGCTGCTCCCCGTGCGCCCCATGCGCCGCCGGCCTTGTCTCCCCGGCGATAAACCGCCGGTTGCCGAGAATAAAGCACAGAAGCCCGGTCCCCGCCACGGCCTGGCAGCCAGGCCGTACCGCCACACGGTTGACAAAACCCTCCTCGCGCCCGTTGATGGCCCCATGACCGATGCGGCCAAAATCGTCTTCGTTGGTGACCTGAACTACTACGCCAAGGGATCCTCACGGGTTCGCGCGCTGGAATCTCTCGGCCAAATGGTGACGCCCCTATCGCACACGACGATCGGCGGCGAAGACGTCGGCCACCCCGATTTTTCACTCGTGTTCCGGATCGCCTGGCAACTCGGAATCCATCTCGACACCGAACGGGTGAACGCGAAGATCCTTAACGCCGTCGAGAGGGAAAAACCCGGCCTGCTCTGGATCGACAAGGGCAACATGGTATCGCCGGGTATCCTGGTGCAGGTGAAAATCCTCTCGCCCGGAACCAGGATCGTCTCCTATTCCGACGACGGCATGTTCAATCCGTTGAACCGGACCCGCGCCTATACGCGCGCGCTGCCCCACTACGATTTCGTGTTCGTCACGAAAACCTTCAATGCCGATCCCGGCGAACTGCCGTCCCTGGGCGCCAAGGCCTGTATCGCGATCGACAAAGCTTTCGATCCGGACCAGCATAGGCCTCTCGACCTGGGCGAGGCCGAGAAGCAGAAATACGGGGCCGACGTCGGCTTTATCGGCACCTATGCGCCGGAACGGGGCGAATGCCTCAACCGGCTGGCTGCTGAAGGGTTTGACATCCGTGTTTGGGGAAACGGTTGGCAAGGATTCTCGCCCGCATCATCAAATCTGCGGATCGAACGACACCCCCTGGTCAACCGCCCCGAGGACCTCCGGTACACGAAAGGCGTCAACGCAACCCGGATCAATCTCGGGTTTCTGCGAAAGGTCAACCGCGACCTGCAAACCGACCGCAGCATTGAAATACCGGCCTGCGGCGGGTTTCTCATGGCCGAGCGGTCCGTCGAACACGAGCGCCTATTCGATGACGGCCGCGAAGCCGTGTTCTTTGATGATGAGGATGACCTCATCGCCAAGATCCGCCACTACCTGGCCAACGACAAAGAACGGCAGGAAATCGCTGCTTCGGGTCGTCGGCGCTGTCTGGACGGCGGTTATTCTCATCGCGACCGGGTGCGCGAGATGATCGAACGAGCCCTGGCCGATTGATCCACATCCTTGAGACAGGCCTGGGATCGGCATATTCTCTGGTCAGGAACTTTGGAGACGGATAATGGCGTTAGACCTGAAGATGATCGTCGAATGGGCCAAACGGCTGGCCCCGGGGTTGGTCATGTTGTCACTGATCTTCGCGCTCGACGGCGGGCTGCGCTGGCTCGGCTTGTTTGGGGTCGTTCTCTTGGTCCTGGCCTTCCGCAAGGATGTGCCCAACTGCGCCTGCGAAATCGAGGATAAATCGAAGGTATCGACCTGGCGGAGCTTTTGAACCGGCTTTCGGTATAGAATTCAGGACCGGTTCGGCAGCGCCGCTATCGCCTGTTTGAGGCCGGCAAGACTTTCCAACAACCCCCAATTCGAGATTTTCTCGCGGGCCGAGCGCGCCATGGCGTTCAGTTCCTCGCGATCACACAGAACGTCATCGATCACGCTGGTCAGCGCGGCTGCGTTACCGGGTGAAACGGTCCGCCCGCAGGTCTCATCGATGAGGTCGGCGGCACAACCGCATTCCGGCGACACGATCGGAACGCAGCCAGCGTTCATGGCTTCGTTGACGGCAAGCCCCCAAGGTTCGCGTTCCGCAGACAGGACGAAAAGATCCGCCAGGTCGTAGAGAGCCGGCAATTCCGTTTGGTTTTTGAAACCGAGGATCTTCATGTTGGCATGGGAATGCAGGGCCTGGGCTTCCAACCGCGGGCGCTCCTCACCGTCGCCGGCGAAGAGCAGGACAGGATGGCCCAAGGCGGCATGATCGAGGTTCATATAGGCCTTTAACAACGTTGCCGGGTGCTTGCGGCGCTGCAGCTTGCCGGCGAAGAGAATGACCGGGGCGTCGGCATCAATACCGAGTTCGCGGCGCAAGGCATCCCGCCCGGGTGCGGCGCGTTCGCACTCTTTCCGAAAGAACTCGTTGTCGACGGCGTAAGGCATGGAATGGAGCCGTTCGTTGGCGATCCCATGGGCCTCATAGTAGCGCCGGTTGTCGCTCCCGATGCAGAGAAAGCCACTGCATTTCTTGAAGATTCCGTCAAGATACCAGCGCTTGACCGCTCCCCTAAGACCCGGGCCGTCCGGCATGGCAGCCAGTGTGTTTTCCCCTCGCATGAACACGGGGACACTGGCTTTGCCGGCGAGGGACAGGGCCTTCCGCCTCACGGAACTGTCCCATCCGTGCACCCACAAGGCGTCGCAACCCGTAAGGTGCGTCTCGAGGTTAGCGGCTACGCCAACCAGTTCGTGGTCGTAACCGTCGGTCAGTGGCACATCCCATTTGACGGCCTTGCCGAAACCGGGATCGAAATAGGACTCCGCCGTCTCCATGTGTTCGAACAACACTTTGAGCCGGATATCGGTATCGCCGGCGATCAACCGCAGCAGCGGCGCCTGGTATTGGATGGGATGGCTGACGAGGTAAAGGAGATTGAACGGCACGGACACGCCTCTGCGGTGGTTCGGCGCCAGAATGCACATAATCGCGGTCGGTTTCCAGGGACTGCCTTTCACCGGCCAAACACTTGTTGTTTCAACCCGGGGCCGGAGATAAACACAAGCATCATCACAGGATTCCTTTGAGACATGCGTTCCACACTGATCGACATCCTCGCCTGCCCGAAGTGCCGTTCGGTCGAACGGCTGCGTATTACGGCGGAAAAAGAGGTCGATGTTGATGTCATCGAGGGGTCACTCATTTGCCCAAGTTGCAACGCTGAATTCGCGATTCGCGGTGGCGTGCCGCGTTTCGTCGCCGCCGGCGAGGACTACTGTGCGAATTTCGGGTTCCAGTGGCGGGAATGGAAGGAAACACAGATCGATCGGCTCGCCGGTCACCGTCTGTCGACGGGGCGGTTCTTCTATGACACCGGTTGGGATCCATCGTGGCTCAACGGCAAACTCGTACTCGACGCCGGTTGTGGTGCCGGGCGGTTCGCCGATGTCGCCGCTGCGCACGGCGCCCGGGTCATTGCCTGCGACATCAGCGACGCGGTCGATGCCTGCCGCGAAGTGACGGCCGTTCACGGTGACAAGGTGGAGTGCGTTCAGGCATCGCTGTTCGATCTACCCCTGCGTGAAGGGTCCTTTGACGCGGTCTATTGCATCGGGGTCATTCAGCATACGCCCGACCCCGAGGCGGTGATCACCGGGCTACCGCGGTTCCTCAAGCCGGCCGGACGGCTTGCCTACAATTTTTACGAAGAGGGATTGTGGCGGCGTTTGCAGATCGTGAAATACGCGCTCCGCTTGGTGACGCCTCACCTACCGGTTCCTTGGACCTTGGCCCTATCCAAATCTCTCGTCGCCGTGTTTTTCCCTCTCACCCGGTTCCTGTCGCCGATCCGAAAGGTTCGTATTCTCAACCATTTCATTCCCATCGCCGCTGTCCACGAGCCCTCCCTCAACCGGGATCAGCAGTATGCGTGGACATTGCTCGACACTTTTGACTGGTACGGCGCGCGCTACGAAAAACGGCAGCACCATGCGCGCGTCGCTGAAACGCTTCGGGACAAGGGTTTGCTAGATGTCAAAAGCCGCCCCGGCATCGTGACGGCGACGGCCAATTCGCCAGGGGATAGGAAGGCCTAGGAACGACGGGAAACATCCATGGCGACGGGCTAATTGCCGTTATCTTTTCACACACGCGATCCATATGCCTTTCGCAGCTTTGAGATTGCCGTATGCCTATAGCCAGCGTAAACACTTCCGTCACATCTCCGACAAGGTGTTTTTTTCGCATTGAACCGGACCATAAACATTTGAAATCGATCCTAAAATCCTTCTTGGCATACCACCCGCTTAAAGAAACCAGGGTGATCAGGGACTTTCTCAAGCAGGCCGAATTAAACAATCCGGATGGCCGTCCGCTCAGCTATACGTCGGATTACGAAGGCGATTTGATATATTCGCTGATCAAAGACGGCGAGTTGTCACGTTGTCTTGAGACTGGGTTCGCTACCGGAAGCACCGCCCTTTATATGCTTTTTGCGGCAGAAGAATTCGATGGCAATGTTCTATCCATAGACATCGCGGACCCGCTCCCCAATGACATCGGAAAACGCAACGTCGCCCAGGCCGGGTTCGGCGAGCGCCATCAATTGATCGAACAAAATTCCAACCAGGTCATCCCGAAGCTATTTCTGGCCGGCCAAACTTTCGATTTCGTCTATATCGACGGCTGGAAATCATTCGATCACTTAGCGTTCGAACTTTACATGATCGATCATATGCTCAGTAAAGGCGGGATCATTTTGTTTGACGACACATACATGCCGGGGGTGCGGCAATCGATCCGCCTTCTCCAACGGTATTACGCCTATGAGGAAATCGATTATGAAAAATATGGCCAGGGGTGGTGCCTCAGAATTCTTCAAACTCTGACTGTGAAGTCGATGTTCAGGCCGTACCGAGCTTTGAGAAAGACACTAGAGACGGACAAGCAACCGCGTTTAACCGATCCTTATTTTCATTTACGAGTCGGATGAGCGGCCTATCCGAGCTTGCCGCCCAAAAAGCTGACAACGATGCGAAAATCGAATGCGCCGATCCAGTGGCCGACCATAAGATAAGCAAGAGAAAACACCACTCCACCGAAAAGTAAGGACGCTACCGGCTCCATACCTATCTGTGAAACGGAATACCAAACGGGACCGATCGTTGTGACGGTCGCGATCAGGCTCTTTGCCAATATTGGCCAGGTATGAATCCGAAACTGGACGAACATAACTGTGGCCAATCCCAACAAGATGAACGATTGGGAAATAATGGTGGCAACCGCGGCACCTGTGATTCCGTATGGAGGAATGAGCAGCAGGTTGAGAAGAATATTGCCCGTCGCACCGACAGCGACAATCCAGGCATAGGCCTTATCGCACTTCCACGCCAATAGAGGCGTGCCGTGAGCGATCGTTACGTGAACGATCAGTAGATTGGCCATCAATAGGATCAATACGAACGCCGACCCGAGGTACTCTGGGCCAAATAGCAGGGTCACAATCGGTTCGGCAAAAGCGATGCCAAACGCACCGATAGGCGCCCCAACAAACATGACGGCCTTGGCATGGTCCTTCGCCATTTGTTCCGCCGTCTCTACATTGTCGCGCACTGTAACCAATGCCGGAAAAAAAGCGTTGTGCACCATGTTGCCGAATACGAGGGCCACGATCAGGACTCGGCTCGCCGCGACATAAAGTCCGACCTCTTGTTCGGATCTCAGGAATCCGAGAATGACGATGTCCATGCTGATGATGACCGTGGTCATCAATATGGTGATGGCGACGGGAAACGAATTCGTCAGATACGCCCACCATTGGCGCGGTACCACCAGCAAGCGGGGGATTCCCCATACGTACACCAATACCGCTATCAAGGCGGCGCCGGACACCAAGTTGACAATGATCGGGATCGCGGCCGCAGCGAACAGATCGGCCGGCGCTCTGACCAGTGCGACAACGGCGATGACGGATGCGATCGACGCCAGGGCCTGGCGCAACCCGATCACGCCCATCCGCTGCACCCCCTGGAAAACGAAGTCTACGGATATGGCGGTCGCAAACAGTCCCGCTCCCTGTATCAAGAGAACTGTTTTTACGCGATCACTTTGCTCAAGATTGGTGGTGACCAGATAGAGGAGCCCGAACAGGAAAAGAGCGAGACCGGCGCGTAGAGGCAAAACGGTACCGACGGTATCGCTTATCGTCCCACGATCGCGGGCAACTTCTCGCATGGCGTAGGTGTCTACACCCATGTTGACGAATATGCTGAAATAAGAAATGAACGCGACGCCAAACCCTAAGATTCCGTAGGTTTCCGGCCCCAGGGCCCGTGCCAAAACGACCGTCGATATCAGGCCCGCGGCCATGGAGATCATCTGCGCGCCTGACAAGGCGGCGAAGTTCCTCAGGATCGTACGGCCGCTGCTCATATCTCTCGGAAATCGGCGTTTATGTCATGTGCACGTATCAAAGACTGTCGTTCCCCCGGAAGCTGTTCGAGTTTCTTTGATTGCCGGGGCATCTACCGTGTCGAAACGTTCCGCGTGATAAAGGCCTGCAATCGCGCCCTCAGCATCGTCACTCGATAATTACCATGACCTGTTGATAGGCCCAGCAGACGTAGCGGTATTTCACACCCGTTTCGGCAACAAATTCTTGAAAAGCCCTGTATTCGTGCTGACGCCAACTGATGAAATTGAAATACTCGTCGAATACGATCACCGTCCCCGGGACGATACGCGACGCTAAAGAATCGAGAACCGTCTTGGTCGAACTGTATAAGTCGCAATCGACATGAAGGAGTGCCACTGGATCCTGATTCGTTTCGAGAAAGTCGGGTAGCGTTTCGTTAAACCAACCCTTAATCAATGTTACGTTCGTCGGAACCGCCGGCAGGGAACCGTGCGTCGAGTAATGACCTTTGCCCTCGTGGCGTCCGGGCCAATCCTCGGGTAAACCCTCAAAACTGTCGAAACCAATAACTTGTCGCCGAGTATTTCCGGCGATCCAACGGATCGACTCGCCCCCACCAACACCAAACTCCAGGATATTTCCTTGATCAGGCATGCGTTCCAGAGCAATGGCGAGGATGTCCCGATAACCGTTTACAATTAACGCATCCTGCATGTGCCGTTGCGCGTAATCGGCAGCTTCTTTCTGTGCGTCGAGATGCAACAAACGACGGGGATGCAAAAGCCGTTCATCGACCTTGTGCAACAAAAGGTCTACGAAACGGGCGAACACCTTGTCGGCGAGGCGTCGCAGGAAATTCATGAAAAATGCTTCGCGCTGGGTGCCGGACTGCGCAGGCCGGTTATCCTGTGTTTGAACGGGCGCAATTTCGCCTTGATGAATCGACCGATCGAAATTGCCTCCACCATTCGGTCGTTTTCCGAGGGGCGTTCGATAAAGGTCGGTATCGCAAACATCTGCATGCGTCCAAGATGAGTCGTCTCGGATAACTCGATTTGATCGACACCATGGGTGAGTTCTCCATCGAAAAACAAGACGCTGCCCGGTTCAAAAGTGTCGTCAACGTCAATCCGGTTGCCGCCGCGGTCGATCAAATACAAACCACCACCCGAAAAATCCCTATCCTTGAATGTCAGGGGAAGGATGAAATGCCAGTGCCGCCGCATGTCGGTCTGGTCCTCGTGCTTGCGCAACCACCCCTCCCCGGGCGGGTAATAGCTAACCGTCACATATACGCCGTATCCATCGGCCGCGTAGGTTTCACCGGCGAGTGGGTCGAATTCAGCGATCGCATTGCGCAACCGGTTCAACTCCACACCCAGCTTTCGCGTGTTATCGTGAATAGGGGGATTCCATAGAAAGTCATAGGCTCGGTAAAGGCAGTCAAAGCCTGACTGATGGAAGAGGATCCGGTTTTCCTCCCCCAAATGAGGGCCCCAAATCGCGGGCGCCTTCGAAGCCCTGTCGCGGAACGCGCCAAGCCAAAAATCCCTTAGGTCCTGAATTAGTTGAACCGGAACCACGTCTTTGACAATCGCATATCCCGTTTCAATGATGCTGCTTCGAACCGCGGCTGTATCAACTGGGCCAGTTGTCCATTCGAAATCTGTGAGTGGGGAGGTCGTCATTTACGCTCCATCGCGGCTTGGTGGAAGATACGCGTCAAGTTATTGCCCGTTCCAACAATACTGAAAATGTTGTGGCTATACGAAGTCGCTACAGAACCCGATGTTGGACATAGACTGTATGGGTGATCAACGCGCAGAGAGCCTTCCGGTATTTGGTTGCCGGTGGCGGTCTTCTTGCACGATGCGGCGGATTTTGGTGGTCAGAGTCTTGATGTCGCCACGCAGAAGTGCGGATAAACCCAGGTAAATCCGCCTCAACCATATCAACGAAGAAACGCCCTCAAAACTTTGCCGGTAACGGACATAGGCGAGTACCGTGACCAGCGCAGCGAAGATCGGATTGTGTTTCTTCTGAAGCGACCTCAACATTAGGCGAATCGGTTTCCACGTCCACGGCACGAGATAGATACAGTTTTCCAGGTAGTCTCGCCGCTGTGTCGCGGGAAAACGCGGCCGATATACCATATTATACAACACCGATTCGGCGACGCTTTCGTAGCTGACGTCCTCCTCACGGATATGACCGGCATCCAACGCCATTCGCGTGAAAGGATAGTGCGGGAAATACTGCATTTTATAGGTATTGAGATTGATCGGAGTACCGAAGTCCAACAGCAGACCGAGCGCATCCGCCAGGGTCGCCACAGTATCGAATGGGTTTTCAAGGATGATGTCGTACTGCGGTGTCACGCCGTTCGACCGCAAGATCGCCGATTTCTCGATCAGCTCTTCATTCGTCCCGGGCCGGTGCATGACGTTTTTGCGCACTTCGTCATGCCCGGACTGGACACCGAAATGAAGGCTGTTCATGCCAGCATCCGCGAGGAGTTTTACGTTCTCTTCGCGGATAAGTTTGGGAACCAACTCGCATTCAAAAGGAAGATCACAATGGGCTTTGTACTTGGCTGAAAAATCGGCAACCCAATCATCAAAAACGCCGAAAATTTCGTCGTTAAACGTTATCCGTTCGGGATTTTTGTATTTACCTAGCCGGTAATCAATTTCCTCGAGCACATTTTCGGGGGACCGAATCCGAACGAAACGACCATTACCGCGATTCATCGGTATCAGGAGCGCATTCACGCAATAAGAACAAAGATAAACGCACCCACGCCCGGCCATTAGTAGTAATTCGGGATCGAAAATCTCGGGATCGACCGAAGATCGTTCGCCTTTCTCGATAAAATGCATCTGCATCTCATCGATCGCCGGGTAAGGAATGTCGTCCATATCCTGGTAAAGGGTATCCTGTCCCATATCGCAGATTTCGCCATCATCACCGCGATACCAAAGGCCCTGGATTCCCCGAAAGCCGTCTCCGTTGCGCAATCGTTCGTGCATGCGCAACAACACCAATTCACCATCTCCTTTGCACGCGTAGTCGGCAAACGTCAGCGCTTCGTCCGGAGAGATGGTGGGGGAATTTACCACCAACCACGACAATAGCCGATGAGGACTCTCGAATGACCTCGACCATTTGCCGGGCTGCTACAACGTACGGCGCCATGATGCTCAGCGTCACAACATGTGGATCTATCTCACGGAGCATTTCAGCGAAATGATCGAGTTCTTGGTCGGTTACCGGAAGATGACTATTCGTGAAGTTGTTCTTAAAGAACAATGCATGGGAGTTGATCCCGTCTTTCAGCGAGAGAACATGGAAGATTCGGATCGGGAAGGACTTATAACAATAGACCGAGATATGGAGTATTCGCGGCGCGCCCGGTTCAGATTTCGACGGCACTGGACGGCCGCGCAAGGCTTTCTGCCGTGCGACCGCGTCAAAACCCTCAACCTCATTTGGCGCTTGGGTGACAGTGGTGAAATCACCGCTGACCGAATCTGAGCGCCAATCGGATCGTCGTTCCATTCAAATGCCCGCGTTCTGAGTTCCCAAGTATTTAGCTTTTCGCACAAATCAGCTTTGATTGCATCAACTTCCGTCTTCAATCCCCCACCAAATCAGACTTCATCATGGCGGGCTCTCCCGGCTAAAGATCTTAGGATTCGTTGAGCGATTGAATCGCCGGTCGACGCCAACCCACCGATGGCTCGATCACCCTAAACTTTTCCGCGAATACCGCGTCGGAGTAGTTTTCAACGACCCATTCCCTAGCCGCGACTGAAAATTTTTCGCGCAACGCCTCATCCTCCAACAGCCTGCAAACATGTGCTCCCATGGTTTCGGAATCGAAACCGGATAGAAACCCGTTTTCACCGTCCAGTACGTAGGCCTCCGGCCCACCACAACGAGTCGATACGACGGGGATGCCGCACGCCATCGATTCAAGGCCGACGATCGCCAGACCCTCCTGAAATGAGGGGATGATGAAGACCCGCAGGCTTCTGTAGAACTCTCGTAGGGAATTTCGTTCCAATACTCCCACGAACTCTACAAGATCGCTTATTCCGATTTCCCGCGCCATACGGTCAAGCGAAGGCGAATTCTCTCCGGTCACCCGTAGGCTAGCGTCGATCCCGCGGGACCGGAGAATGGCCAATGTTTCGAACAATAACCTCGGATTTTTCCTGGGATCGTCCAGGCGCCCTGCGAAACCGATTGCGATCGAACCCAAGCTCTGGTGGCCGGGCGAGAAAAACTCTGTATCGACGGGGATCGGAAGCACCCCGAACCCGTCCTCCGTTCGACCGGACGCTTGCGTAAGTTGACGAACCGTGAACGGGCTGACCCCCATAATCCGACCCGGCCCTGACAGCACTTTTAATTGTTGGGAGAGCAACCGGGGGGTAATGAAAACGCGATCGACGAACCGGCGCCAGAATGGCATGAATTTGCGCCTGTCTGTCCGATCCCCCTCAACGTCGCTGGCGCACCAAACCAAGTGCGGTACGCCGGCGTCGACAAGTGGCGTGGCGATCACCGTCGTGCCACCAATCGCAATATGAACATCATGCTCATCGATCAGCTTACGCCACAACTCGGAGGGCCGGGAGTAGTTGTATTCCAAGTAGGGGTCGAGACAACCGACCGCGATGCATCGATGCCCGCCGAACGCTGTTTCCGAACGTGTTTTGGGCCTCGCTCCAAACCACGAATTCAAGGTCGAGGAGCAAAGCTCAGGACGGTGTTGGCGTGTCGCATAAAAAGCGATGGTCACGTCACAGCCGGCGTCACGAAGAAAGTCGGCCATGATTTTGGCCTTGGTCGCGACACCGCCCAGAATATCGGGCGGAAGGGTCAATATCAGGACTTTCGATGCGATGGCCAAAGCTCACCCCCACCACGTCTTCGTTGCCAACCCGAATGTCCGTCCAACCCCGTCCGCGACGGCAGGCATTTTTTCTATCGTTCAGGTCGTGGACAACTCTTTTCGCAGATCGAGAATATCACGGGTCCGTTGCTCGGTGGTTGTCCAAGAAAACAGCCGCGAGCGATCCGCTGCCTTGGCTGCGATCTCGGCACGGCGCAATGGATCGCCCATAAGGTCGGCCAGGACGTTGCGCATGTCTTCGACGTCGTGGGGGTCGAAGTAGACACCGGCATCACCGAGCACCTCGGGCATCGCCGTCGAATTGGAGCAAGCGATTGGGGCACCACTGGCCATCGCCTCGACTAGTGGATTACCGAAAGTCTCGACCGTTGACGGAAACACGAAGATTCCACATCGACGATAAAGTTCGCTCAACGCCGAGACGTCGACGGCGCCGAGAAACTGCACCGTGTCCTCAAGGCGTTCCGACCGTAACAAACCCTTCAGTATCTCGAAATAGTCCTCGTCGACGGGTCGACCCGCGATCTTGACTTTCAACCCCGGAAAATCATGGCGTAACCGTGAGATGGCCATCAGCAGATTTCGGAAGTTTTTCTGAACATAAATAGCCGAGACCGCAAGGATGAGATTGGGGTCCCGCTCGACCGACGGATCATACCGGAAGGTCCGGTTGACGCCGTGGGGAACAACCGATATCCGCTTTCGAAAATACGGGCCAAAAATTCCGGTACCGACCCGCCGTGCATAATCCGATACGGCGATCGCCCGCCGGCATGTGACCAAGGAGAGAAGCGTAGCCAGGTAGAGGAGAAACCAAAATCCCAGCTTCAAGGGTCGTCGTTCGACGAACCCAACACTCACCGCATTGCGAACCATGACAATGGCATTCCGCACGAACAGAGGACCATAGTTCGCCGGCGAAAAAGTCACGTCGGTACGGATTCGCCTGGCTAACGCCGGCAAATCGATCTGTTCGCGGAAGAGTACGTTCCAGAACCCTCTTTTGAATTTCAGAAAGTGGTAGGTTACGCTTTCGAGATTTGTCGGCAGGATGTCGACCTGATCCTCGTGGGCACAAAGATGAACTTCAACGTTCTCGTCACGCGCTAAAAGCGGGAGCATATTTGCCAGGTAGGTGACCCCCCCACCTGTTCTCGCATGCAGGGCATTGATCAGCACCCGCAAGGGCCTAACCGCCAATACATCGCGGAACAGACCGTGGAGAGAATCGATGTGGTTCTTCCAGGTAAAATTCTCGGTGGCACGGCGCCTCCCGCTTTCGATCAACCTGTCCCGTAACTCTGCATCGGAATCGAGTTCCTGAATTCTGGCGGCGAGATCCTCGGGATCACCGAGTTTGAAATAAAGAGCCGACTCGCCGCAGATTTCCCGGTGCACGGGAATGTCGGATACTACAAGAGGAATGCCGGCGCGCATCGCCTCGACCATCGGAAAGCCAAATGTCTCGGCCATCGACGGAAATACGAAGACGTCGAATTCATCAAGGGCCTTGGCGAGATCTGCGTGATCGATTCGTCCGATCTTCAGGCACTCCTTGAATTTGTCCGACAACAACTCGTCAAGTTCATGACGGCACGTCGGCCAGGGGTCGAAGTCGTGAACCTCCATTGTGATATGGGCGCTTGCCGGGATTCCTCTTTGGTTCAACACTCGGGCCGCCTCGGCCAGGGTCACTGGGTCCTTGTGCGGATAATAGACGGACACGTAAAGCAGCTTCAGATGGCCGCCACCTCCCCAGCCTCGTTTCCTTGTTTTGAGACTAAAACTCGAACTGACACCCAGGTAATTGACCCTGGACTTTCCCCGCACATCAGCCCCGTAGTCGAGGGCCGCCTCCAATGCCACCTGCGACGGGAACAGGGCGAACTCGGAATGGCGAGCCGAATACAGCATTAAATTCCGACGAAAGAAGGCCGAGACTTTCTCCGTCAGGCTGAGGTGAGGAAGTACTTTTTCGCGATAAACGGGGTTAAGATAGATTTCGCCCTGCACCAGAAGGATCTGTGGCACGGGCGGGAACAGAACGCCGTAGTTGGCTGAAGAAAAAAGGAGATCCGCCCCGCTTTCCTTGATGATCTTTCGCCAAACGATTTGTTCCCATAGAAACCGGTGAACGGGCCCGTGGAAGCGTTTGACGGGTACCGGAATGGTCCTGATGTTGGGGGAATCGATGGATTGCGCGTCGAACTGCCGCGGTACATAGATGATCGTCTCGAGGTCGCGATCGGCAAGAGATTTAATGAGATTGGATGTGTAAGTGACGATACCTCCCGTGTTGGCCGATATGGCGTTGACGATTATTCGCATAAAATGTCAGTTCCCGATGTTCATGCGTCCATCGCCGGCGTTAAGATGAAAACGACAAGTGGCGCGTATGCGAAGCTAGGCCAGCGGCACGTTGTGTTCAACACTCAGTTGATGTCCCATTTATAGAAGGCGCCAATGTGTGCGTCGCTCGCCCTTGACGGCGTTAGATCTAAAGACCGAATGAAGCAATGAGCTTTCGTCACCTCTTCAAATACGCGACAACGCTTTCGCCGGATGTTGCCATTCGCAAGGCGATCAAGTTCGGCACCACTTCGATAGTCGGTCACATCAAGGACGCCGCGGGACGAAATCGTCAAACCATTCCGGCGCCGCTGACTGCACCTGTAGGCCCTCCGCTTCTTACCCTACCGGACGCTTCGGCCCTTTCGCTGGTTTCGGATACGATTCAACGGGTCTGTGGACGGTATATCGAGCACCGATTCGACATCTTGGGCTCCGGGTGGTCGGAAGTTGCCTTCGGACTCGACCGCGACAGCCTGATCAACCCCCACCATACGCCGCACTGGCCCGACGAATCCGCGTCCACCTTGTCCGTGAAAGTCTCTCCCGGCAACCGACAAAGAGCGCGGGAAATCCGCAACCTGATCGCCGCCGGATACCGTCCCATAGACTGGCAGTTGGATTTCAAATCTGGTTACCGATGGCGCGAAGACCGGCGTTCCGAAACCGTGCGTTGGGGGCACGAGCGCGGCGTCGACATCAAGGTTCCCTGGGAATTGGCGCGAATGCAGCATTTGGTTCAACTCGCGCTTGCCGGTTTCACTGTCCGGGATACCGATAAACGCGTCGCCTATGCCGAGGAATTCCGTAATCAGGTCCTGGATTTCGCCGCCGGCAATCCCCCCGGATACGGAGTCAACTGGTCGTGTACCATGGACGTCGCTATCCGGGTGGCCAATCTGGTTCTGGCGTTCGATCTGTTCCGGCTCAATCAGTACCGGTTTGATGATGGTTTCATCGCTGAGTTCCATGCCCTGATCTTGGCCCATGGCGAGCATATTGCTGCCAACCTGGAATGGCACGAGGAGCAGAGAGCCAATCACTTTTTTTCGGACCTCACCGGGTTGTTGTTCGCCGCCGCCTGGCTGCCGCCCGGCCGCAAATCCAATCTTTGGCTGGCCTTCGCCGCCAGCACTTTCTTGAGTGAATTCGACCGACAGTTCGCGGCAGACGGCACCAATTTCGAAGCCTCCACCAATTACCACCGACTATCGACCGAAATGGCCGTGTTCGGGACGGCCTTGGTCCTCGGCCTGCCGCAGGAGCGCCGCCAGGCCTTGGCGTCGATCGTTCCAAAAGAGTGGAAACAAATGCCCCGGATCGACGGATCGGTGCTTTCGCGCTTGTCGGACGATGTGTTTTTAGGCGATGTGATGGCCGCCAAATTATGGGCAGCGGCGGAATTCACCATGCACGTGACGAAGCCTGACGGCTCCGTCGCGCAGATCGGTGATACGGATAACGGGAGGTTCTTCAAGCTCTCGCCGCGAAACCGCGGCCCGGACCTCACCGAAAAGCACCTGGAACACCACGCCTGCGTTGCGGCGGCGGCCGGCCTATTCGAACGGCCGGAGTTTCGGGAATTCGCCGGTCCCACCCATGGTATCGAGGCGGCAGTCGTGGCGGCTCTGGCCGGCGGAAAGAAGTTGCCCAATGCGGAAACAATCCAGTCGGCAGAGTCCCGGCGGATAAACGTCGCGGAAGAAGCGCAGCCGGCGTCCCGTCTTCGACGGACCATCCTGGAACTGTCCGAGATATCCTTTACGGAAGGATTGACGGCGGCCGCCTACCCCGATTTCGGTCTCTACCTTTGGCGCGGCCCGCATCTTTTCGTCAGCGTGCGATGTGGAGCGATCGGCCCGACCGGGCCGGGGGCGCATGCCCACAACGATCAACTTGCCATGGAAATCCAGATCGACGGGATCGATTGGGCACGGGATCCGGGCAGCTACCTCTATTCTGCCGATGCGGCGGTGCGTGACCGCTACCGTTCCCACCTCGCGCATGCGGTTCCCCGTTTCGAAGACCGCGAACCATCGCGGCTCGATCTCGGCATGTTTACGCTCGAGGACAATGCGGAGGCCCGTTGCATCCGTTTCGACGAAACGGGTTTTCAAGGATTTCACACGGCCTATGGAACGCCGTTGTTCCGGCAAGTCGCCATCGAACCCGGACGGATCGTCATCACGGACGGTTTCGGCGGAACGGTATCTCCCCCCGACATGGCGGTCGATGAGACGGTGGTGCGCTCGGCCTCGGAACTCCAGGCCGCCTGGGGGCTTACGGTTCCGTTCTCTCCGGGCTACGGGGCGATCGAGTGAGGGACGGCGATAGCAAGGACGCGACCACGTTGGCCACCACTTCCGTCGCCGTCCTGAGGTCGTCCAAAACGAGAAACTCATCCGGTCCGCCGACGTTGGCCTCGCCCGGTGCCTCTGGACCGGCACCGAACAACACCGTCGGAATTCCGGCGGCGGCGTAGTGCCGGCCTTCCGTGTCTCCGGGTATGCCGAGGACAGGCAACGTCGAACCCGTTCGCCGTTCCGCGTCTTCTTGGAAGGCGGCGACGAGGACTTCAGTGTCCGCCGTTGGCGACATCGTCGGCGAAAGGCCGGTGATCCGGACTTTGCACCGAACGCCCGGAACCTGGCCCATGCATGATCCGATCACGGTGGTCAGGTCCCGCTCGACGCGAGCTGGATCTTCTTCCGGTATCAGGCGCCGTTCGATTTGCAGGCGTACGCCCGCCGCTACCGTTTGCGGGCTCTCGCCGCCTGCGATACCGGTGACGACCAGGATCGGGTGGTCGATGCCGGGTGTGGCCGACGTTTCCGACTCATAGGAACGGCGAAGGTCATAGAGCGCGGTCAGGATTCGTCCAGCCGCCTCGATCGCGTCGGCGCCGGTTTCCGGTGCACTTGCCGGCGCCCCGCGGCCTTTCAGGGTGACCTCGAGGCGCATGTATCCGCAGGCCGACGTGACCAGTGCATGCGTGAATCCAGATGCAATGGCGAAATCGGGTTTCGGGTCTATGGTCTCAATCAGCCACCCCGAACCCAAGTCGCCACCGCTCTCTCCGTCGAAGGTCACGTGCACCTCCAGCGTGCCGGATAAGCCGGCTCCCGCGTCGATCAGTGCGAGCAATGCGAACAGGTAAGCCGCAATGTCACCTTTCGACGAAGCGACGCCACGGCCGTACATGCGGCCATCCTTGATCTCAGCCCTGAATGGGTCATGGGACCATTCATCGCCTGCCGGCGCCGTATCTCCGTGAGCGGCCAGTACGACTTTGGGGCCAGTACGACTTTGGGGCCAGGTCCGAAATCGTGGCGGAATACGAGATTGACCGCCGATTGCCGATCATGTTTCCGACATTCCTCTTCCGGTACGTCGATCCGCTCGAGAGAAATTCGCCGCGACCCTGCGAACGCGGAGAGTGCCTCGGTCAGTTCGACAAAATCCCCCGATACGCCTTCCGATTGCGCACGCACGATCGCGGTCAGGAAATCGAATTGCTCGGCCCGATGTACCGTCAGAAATTCCCGGATCCGGCTTTCACGATTATCGTCCACGCCGCCCCCCTTTTCATCGTGAAGCTTGCAAACTGAGGGCGATCCGTCAATTTTGTTTATGCGATCGAAATAAGGCGAACGCCCGCCTCAATACAAACGACAGCCGGGATAGCAGTGGCATGGGCGTTGCCCCGGGGGATGGAGTACCAATGGCCGATGCGAAGGTCCTCGAACTCATCGAGAAACTGATTTCCTTTGACACGACCAGTCGCGAATCGAATCTCGAGCTGATCGAGTTCATTAGCGACTACCTGGGAGGCTTGGGCGTCGAGAGCATTCTCGTGCCCAATGACGAAGGGACCAAAGCCAACCTGTTCGCCACCGTCGGGGACCCCGGAACCCCCGGCATTATGCTGTCGGGTCATACCGATGTCGTACCCGTCGACGGCCAGTCCTGGGATACGGCGCCGTTCACGGTCACGGAAAAGTCGGGCCGCCTCTACGGGCGCGGCACGTCCGACATGAAGAGTTTCATCGCCATCGCGTTGGCGAAACTGCCCGAGTTCATGGACCGGGGCCTGAAAACCCCCTTGCACCTGGCATTTTCCTATGACGAGGAAGTGGGGTGCATCGGCGTCAGGAGGCTCATCGACAAGATCAAATCGTTCCCGGTCCGACCGGCGATGTGCATCGTTGGGGAACCGACGAATATGGAGGTCGTCGTCGGCCACAAGGGCAAACGGTCTTACATCGCCCGCGTTCGGGGGTTTGAGGCCCATTCGAGCCTAGCGCCCGACGGCGTCAACGCCGTCGAATACGCCGCCGAATTGATCACCCATATGAGAGGCATGGCGCAACGGATCGCGGTGTCCGGCCCCCATGACCCTCTGTACGACGTCACCCACACGACGGTTCACACGGGAATCGTGGGTGGCGGCACGACCCTCAATATCGTGCCCAAGGACTGCCGGATCGACTTCGAGTTCCGTTATGTGGGCGACGACGACCCGGAATCGATCGAAACAGAGATCTACGAATACGCGAAAAAGGTCTTGGAACCCGAAATGAAGGCGGTTTCTGCCGACAGCGGAATCGATATCGACTGCGTCAACGACATGCCGGGACTCGATATCGGTGCCGACGAGGAGGCCGTCACCTTCGTCAAGGCCTTGGCCGGGCGAAACGATCACGCCAAGGTTGCGTTCGGGACCGAAGCCGGTCTTTTCGAGAAACGCGGCGGTATCCCTGCCGTGGTGTGCGGACCCGGCGCGATCGCCCAGGCCCATAAGCCCAACGAGTACATCGAGATCTCCCAGATCGAGGAATGCGAGGTCTTTTTCTCCCGTCTCATGGACCGGGTGTGTGCCCCCCGTTGACTCGTCTCATATGGCCAGCCCCGGATTGACTGCGGTCAAGGTAACAATCCCTTTTCACGTGTAAGACTGGCCCGGTCGTTACCGCCTGGGGAGGAGGTCCGGTACCCAACCGGTATTCAATGAACGTTGTCCGAGGCACCGATGTCTGAAGATGACCCGCTTTCGCCCGTCGCTGGCGACGTGCCTGTGGCATGGGAGGACGGTGTTCCCGTGCTCGACCTTCGCGCCGTCGACACACCTCCGAAACCCCTTGTCGCCATCATCGAATTGATTGAGCGGCCGACGACCGGTAACCGCGTCCATATCCTGATGGCGCGCGATCCGATCCATCTCTACCCGGAGCTTGTCGAACGCGGTTGGTCGTGGAGCAAGGAACAACCGGATGATGGTGGGTTCTATCTGACCTTGACCCGGAATTCCGACACGCCCGCCGGTACGCCCCGATGAACCTTCCCGGGACCATTCTCATGGGGGCCCAGGACCGGCTTCTGGACCCGACCATACCCTACAGGTATTTCGCCGCCGCCCTCGCCTTCCACGTTGTGCTGTGGGTACTGATTGCTCTCAGCCCGGCGGCTGTCGGCGAGTTTTTCGGCGGCCCTGGACCGGCTCTGGCCGCGTTGCATGGTTTGACCCTCGGTGTCCTGTCGGCGACGGCTCTCGGGGCTGCCTTTCAGATGTTGCCGGTGGCGACGGGTGTCCCGCTCAGAAGCACGGTGTCGGCGCGCCTTGTTTCGTGGCTCTATATCCCCGGAACGGCCATCCTGCTCTGGGGCATGCATGAGGGTGAACACCTAGCCATGGCGGCGGGCGGCATCGCCGTCGTTTGCGGGTTCGCAATTTTCGTCATTCTCGTCGGCGAGGTTCTTTGGAAGGCGGCTGCTTTTGAGGCAGTCCGCCGTTTCGGCCTAATGGCCATGATCGGCCTCGCACTCACCGTCGCCCTTGGCATGACCCTCATCGTCGATGACGGTCATGGCATCCTGGAACAACGGCTCGACGTCGCCGGCGCCCATGTGATCGTCGCCGTCTTCGGTTTCGGTTTCAGTCATATCCTGATCCCGCTCTTCGCCCTCGCCCAGGGTGTCCCGGCGCTGGAAAGCCGGGCGGCTTTCGGTATCGCCGTCATTGCAATCGGAACCGCTGCCTTCGGCACCTATCTCGGCTCGATGGCTTTGGCCGGGGGCGCTGCCATCGTCGGCATCGTCGGGGCCGTCGTCCATTTTAGGAGCATGTGGCGGTGCCTGCGCGGCGGCATGCGCAAGAACCTGGGCGTATCCATGGTGATGATCGTTTCGGGATGGGGGTTCTTGATCGTCGGCCTCGTCTTGTTTGTCGCCTTTAGCGGCGGTTGGCTCGAAGATCGAGGGCTTCGCCTGTCGATGTTCTTCATCTTGTTTGGCTGGCTTTTGACCTTTCTTCTCGGTGTCCTGCAACGCATTTTGCCGTTCCTCGGCGCCATGAACGCGACCGGCGCCGGCATCAAACCTCCACGTCCAAGCGAGCTGGCACCGGAACCCTTGCTCCGCAGCCATGCGGCCCTTCATTTCCTGGCCATCGTTCTGTTCGGGTTGGGTATGGCGCTTGAGGACGCTCTTTTCGTTCGGACCGGCGCCATCGCCGGTGTCTTTAGTGCCCTCGTATTCGCCGGATTTGCCGCCCGCGTTTGGTGGATGGTCCACGGCCGCTCTCAATCGAAGACGAAAAAGGAAACGATCTGATCATGTTCGCCCTAAGCCTCAAGATCTTACGCACCTTACATGATGAACACGCCGCCATGCTCGATACCCTTGAGAGACTCGAGAAGTTTCTCTCCGCCCAAGGCGCCGGCGATCCTCCGGATGCCAGTGAGGGTACCGTTGCCGGATTGCTCACCGATGTCGCCGCCGCCCTCGGAGACGACGTCTCACACCACTACGCCTTCGAGGAAACGCACCTTTTTCCCCGTTTCACGGAGCTCGCGGACGCCGGAATCCCGGAAATGTTGCGCGGTGAACACAACACCATTCGTCCCCTGGCCGAACGACTGGTCACAATCATCAGCGATGCGAAATCGACGGGATTCACGGCCGAAAGCTGGGCCGAGTTTCGCGATGTCGGAGGTGAAGTAGCCGAGCGCGAGATTTTCCATATCCAGAAGGAGGAGATGGGATTCCTGCCGGCCCTCGACCAGATGCTTGACGAGGAAGAGGACGGCCCCCTGCAGATGGCCTACGTCGAGATGAAGGGTGCGTGAAACACCGGTTAATCTTCTCCGACCCGGGCCCGGGGAGTCGTCAAGATGGGCCAGAACATGAACGCCACCGTCGCAAAGGCCACCGTCCAAACGATCGCTGCCGCCAACATGGCTTCGTTATAGTACTGCGGCAGGAACGCCGGCCCGACAATTCTAATCAGTGCCGCCACGGGCACCGCCACGTAGGCAAAGACAACCGCAGGCGGCGCCCGCAGTGCGCGCCCCGTATGCCCGAGCGCGGCGCGGGTCATGACGCCAAGCGTCATCGTTCCGATCGCGCCGACAGTCAGCGCATGCATCGCCGTCGTCTCCGATAAGCCGTCGGTCAAGCCGGATATGGCACGTAGTGCCAATCCGATGACCAGCCACAGATAACCCAGATGCAAGACCCAGACGATCGGTTGATTGAGGGTCAGACGCCAACTCCAACCGGCGAGGCGCCAAAAATTGGCGGCGGCGGCGATTGCTGCCAGGGCGCCGGTCACGGGGCCCGGCTCAACCAAAACGTCGGCCACCAGTAGTGCGATCAGGGATCCGACCGAGAGGATTTCGACGGGCTTTTTCGATTGCGGCAGATCGTCGCCTTCGTACCCGAGCCGACGCAGGGCATTGGTCGTAAAGGCCGGCGTTATGCGCCCGCCGATAATGGAGATCAGGACAATCACCGTGTCGAGCGCCAATAGATGCCCTTTGACCAGTCCGTCGTCGATAATTCCCAGCCCCTGCGCATGGACCAGAAGGTTGCCCGCTAGAAGACCGACAAGGATGGGCACAAAAATGAGATTGCGTTGTGTCGGCCGCGAAAACAGCGACTTGACGACGACCACCAGGAGGATCGGCAGAAAGGCCAAGTCGAGGACGGCAACGATGGAAGCCGGCAGATAGGTCGAAAACCAGATGGCTGCCCGGCCCACCAACCAGGCCACGACCAACACGCCGAGGGTGGTTCCTGAAACCGGTTTCGTGCCTGTCCAGTTGGGGACGGCGGTTAGGAAAAACCCGGCGATGGCGGCCAGCGTATAGCCGAAGATCATCTCGTGGGCATGCCAGTGGTGCGGCGCCATCGCTGTCGTCATTTCGACGACATGGGCGTCAGCCGCGTGCAGGCCGATCCAGGCAAGCCAGGCGACCATCGCGATCGCCGCATAGCCAAAGGCAAACGGGAAAAACGGGCGGAACCCATAAGAAAGAAACGTCGAAAAAAAGCGGACAAGATCGGCTCCTCCAGCTGGCCCGCGTCTAGGCGAAACGACCGCGTCGGTCGAGCCGACCGAGTTAATCCACCCACTTCATCCGTGGACGAAGTTGGATATTCAGGATTGGGCATTCAACAGAAATCACGTCGTTGACAAGGCACGCTAGCCTGCCTTAGAGGGGAATGGCATGACTTCGGTTAAGGGGGGCCAGGTCGTGAAAGGTGAATCCAAAGCCTTGCCGTCGTCGCGGCACAAACGGAAGATCGACCCGGGACCGCCCGGCGGCGCCGACCCTATAGCGACCAGCCCAAACCCGGGGTTGCAACCGGGAGAACCGGCGCTCAGCGAGTGGCGGGAATTGGGGCTCGATCTTCCTGATATCGACTCGCTGCGTCGTTACCGGTTGGAGCGAATCCGTACTCAACTGTGCCGACGTGACCTGACCGGCATCCTTGTCGCCGATCCGATCAATATCCGTTACGCCACCGACTGCACCAACATGCAGGTCTGGTGCACCCACAATGCGGTGCGCTACGCCTTTGTCGCGACCGACGGGCCGGTCGTGCTGTTCGATTTCCACGGCTGCGCCCATTTGTCAGATTCCATCGATACCATCGACGAGACGCGCCCGGCCAAGGCGTGGTTCTACTTCGGTGTCGGCGACCGGATCGAAGACCTGGCCGGGAAATGGGCCAACGAGATCGCCGATCTTGTGATCGCCTATGGCGGCGGCAATCGGCGTATGGCCATAGACCGCTGCAACCCGGAAGGCCTCCACGCCTTGAACGCGTTCGGTATCGAGCTGTTCAATGGCGAGGAGGTCATGGAACTGGCGCGGGTCATCAAATCGGCCGACGAGATCAAGGCCATGCGCTGCGCCGTGGCGACCTGCGAGAAAGCCATGGCCATCATGGAGACCTATTTGCAACCCGGCGTTACCGAACAACGCCTGTGGTCCTATCTGCACGCCGAAAACATCGCGCGCGGTGGCGAATGGATCGAAACCCGGCTATTGGCGTCCGGTCCAAGGACCAACCCCTGGTTCGCCGAGTGCTCGGCCCGGGTCGTCGAGGAAGGCGACCTGCTGGCGTTCGATACCGATCTGATCGGCCCCTACGGCATGTGCGCCGATATTTCGCGCACCTGGCTATGCGGCGGCGGGCGGCCGAGCAACGAACAGCGCGACCTCTTCGCCCTGGCCCGTGAGCAGATCGCCTACAACACGGAATTGCTGAGACCCGGCGCCGCCTTCCGGGACCTCACCGAAAAAGCCTTCAAGTTGCCGGATGCCTTTGCCGCCAACCGCTATTCCGTGGTTTTCCACGGCGTCGGGCTCTGTGACGAATATCCGGCCATTTACTACCCCGACGATTGGGAAGCGGCGGGTTATGACGGTGTACTCGAAGAGAACATGGTTCTCTGCGTCGAGAGCTACATTGGGCGCGAAGGCGGCAAGGAAGGGGTCAAACTGGAGGAACAGGTGCTGATCACCGCCGACGGACCGGTGACCCTTTCTACCTATCCGTTCGATTCGCGTTTGTCGGGTTAAAACGGGTGCGCGGTCTGAGGCGTCGCAGAAATGTGTCAGTTCGCCTTGTTGCGCGGTACGAACTTCCCTTCTTCCATGCCGGAGAAGAAATCATGTCCGGATGTCGGATCGGTTCCGTCGCATCGTCCGGAACCAGGTTTTGTTCCGAAACATAGGCGATGTAAGGGGCTTTTTCGGGCGTTTCGGCGAACAGATGGTAAAACGGCTGGTTCTTGCGCGGCCGCACATCCTCGGGAATGCTCTCGTACCATTCCTCCGTGTTGTTGAACACGGGATCGACGTCGAAGATGACGCCGCGGAATCCGTAGATGCGGTGCTTGACCTGCGTGCCAATGGTGTATTTGGCCGTCCCGGCAATCGGCGACGGCTCGACCACGGCCGATGACGGCTCATCGTCTTTCCACACGTTCATGAGGCAATTCTAGGATAGCGGCCGGAATCGTCAATAGGAGGCGCTCGCCCCTCTATTGACTCTTCCAAAGCTGTAATGGGATCCCGGCGAACCGGGGCTCCGTCCAATCAGGCGGCGATACCGCCGGACCGCCAAACGGTCGTTTCCTTGCAGGATGGGCAGACCCGCTCGCCAATGTGATGCGAATCGAATTCGCTCGAGCACATTAGGCATTTGCGTTTTTTACGCACATGCGGGCGATCGGATTCAGGTTTCTTGGTATCAACTCTCCGAGATGCCATTATGCCGCCTCCTTAACGTCGAAGACGCCCGCAGTGCGCACGGCAATGTTGTGCCGCAAGGTCAGCAGTTCTTCGGCTTCCTTACGGAAGCTCTCGGCAACTTCGGGAGACACGTATTCCGCCCTTCCGATCAACTCTTCGGCTTCATCGGAGAGAAAGCGGAGCAAGTCTTTTTTGTGCATTCATTTTCTCCACGGTCACAGTTGTCCGCAGATATACACCATTTTTTATCGCAATGCATCAATTTTTGTGCGGTGCAACGATTGTATATATAGATTGATGAAGTCAAAGAAAAAGCCCGCCTCCGGTGTGTTCGGACCACCGGAGGCGGGCGATTGTGCCCGAACCGAGAGAGGGGTGAGGGGGGAGGTTAGGTTCGGGCCTGCGGCATCGATTTTCGGGTCAAAAGCTCCGGAATGAGGCTGTCGAGATAGGCTTCCCGGTCCATCTTGCTGCCAAACAGTTCCTCGGGGGCAGCCGAGTGTTTTGACAGATAATAACGCCGGACCTCGTCTCCACTGGGTTTGCGAAATCGAAATCTTTTGCCCTGGGTCATTGTCATCTCCGAACGTCTCTTATCTTGATGACCATTGTAAGGAAGAGTCTTTAACGGAATCTGAATCGGAATGGTCAAATTCATCCCGAGAAATGAATCTGTTGGTTGTATTCGCATAATCGTGGAAGCGCCACATGTTGGGGGTATGCTAGCCCCCCGGAAACGTCCGGGAAACAGCACGGGAACGAATCGGGACGATTCGGTTAAATCCCGGATTAGGGGTCTGGAAAGGATGCCTTTCGCGGTTAAAAATGGCCCGCAAGCTAATAAAAGGGGGCCATCTTGGAACATTCGAGCTATTCGACTCTATGGATCGGTTTCGCCAGCGTCGTCGGCGTCTGGCTGGTTACCGTCGTCACACCCGGGCCCAATTTCTTGGCCGCCGCCCATGCCGCCCTCGCCCAATCACGTCGCGCCGGTCTTCTCGTCTCGCTTGGGATCATGATCGGTACGTTCCTGTGGGCCGCGGTCAGCCTCGCGGGGCTCGGGCTCTTGTTCCAGAACGCGCAATGGCTTTACCACCTGATCCGCATTGCAGGCGCCATTTATCTGGTGGTCGTCGGAATCCGAATGATGGCGGCCCGGTCGGCCCCTGCAAGTCCGGGCCAAGTGCCGTCCGGCCCGGGAATCGGATTCCGCGCCCTGCGCAGAGGGCTATTGACTGACTTGAGCAACCCTAAGGCGGCCGCCTTCTTTACCAGTTTGTTCGCCGTTGCCGTGCCGCCGTCCGCACCGTTCTGGTACGACGCCCTGATCGTTTCGACCGTCGTCGTCATGGCCGGCGGGTGGTACGCGATCGTCGCCGTCACGGTGACCATGCCGCGTATTGCGAGGGCCTACGCAAAAGCGGAACGCGCGATACTACGTGTCGCCGGTGCGGTTTTCATCGGGTTCGGGATCAAACTGGCGGCCGAACGCTAGCCGAGCAGCCGAACCCTTCAGTCATGCCTTTTGCCTCAGCCGAACGCGCGCCTGAAGGGCGGCTGTACAAGCCTCAATGATCGCCTTCGAATCGATCCGGTATTTCCCGTATAGGTCGGGCAGATCGCCGGACTGGCCGAAATGCTCGACGCCCAGGCTTTCCGTGCGTTGGCCGCGCACGCCGCCGATCCAGCTCAGCGTCGCCGGGTGACCATCGATGAGCGTCACCAGAGCGGCCTGACGGGCGAGCGGTGCCAGCAGATCCTCGATGTGGGCGCGCGCATCGATCTGCCCTTTTTGGCGGGCCCGGCCGGCGGCGCTCCAACCGGCATTCAGGCGATCGGCCGAGGTTACCGCCAGAAGTCCGGCTCCCGGAACCCGTTCGACCATCTGCTGCCAGGCGGCAAAGGCCTCCGGTGCGACGGCGCCGGTATAGACGATAGCCAGTTCCGCCCCCGGGTCCGGTTCCTTCAGCCAATAGCCGCCGGCGATGACGCCGCGCCGCACTGGTTCGTCGAACGGCCGCTCCGGTTGATCGAGACCGCGTGTCGACAAACGCAAATAAACCGCGCCCCCTTCCCGGTCGCGTAGCCACTCGATCTCCGATGAGCCGCTGCCGTCCCGTTGCATGTAATCGAAACTCCACTCCATGATGGCGGCCAGTTCGTCGGCGTAGGCCGGCTCGAAGCCGGCGAGGCCGTCCTGGGCCATGCCGATCAGCGGCGTCGCGACGGATTGATGAGCGCCGCCCTCGGGCGCCAGGGCGATTCCCGACGGCGTCGCCACCAGAAGGAACCGGGCGTCCTGGTAACAGGCGTAGTTCAATGCATCCAATCCGCGGCTGATGAAGGGGTCGTAGAGCGTGCCGACGGGCAGCAGCCGAGCGTCAAACAGGTCGTGCGACAGCCCCATGGCCGACAGGGCCAGAAACAGGTTGTTCTCGGCGATCCCCAATTCGATATGCTGGCCGTTCGGCGATTTCTCCCATTTGATGGGCGACGCCACCTTCTCGGTACGGAATCGGTCCCGGTGTTCCTCGCTTCGGAACAAGCCGCGCTGATTGACCCAGCCTGATAGGTTGGTCGATACGGTCACGTCCGGCGACGTGGTGACGATACGCCGTGCCAGGTCGTCGTCGCGCTTGGCGAGATCGTTCATGATCTGGCCGAAGGCGACCTGGGTGGAAATATTGGCGGCGCCGGGTGCCGGGATCGGTTCGATCGCCACCCGCGGCGCCGGACCCGCCGCGTACTGCCGGTCTGCGAAAGGCACGGCATCAAGGAAGCGGCTCAGAAGGTCTGCCTCGACGTCGAGACCGGAGAACGGCTCCCACTCCTCGCCATCACCGATGTTGTTGGCGCGTTTGAACTGTTCCATCTGCTCCGGCGTCATGATGCCGGCATGATTGTCCTTGTGCCCGGCCAGTGGCAGTCCGAAACCCTTGATCGTATAGGCGACGAAACAGGTCGGCACGTCGTCGCCCTCGGCCCCGTGAAAGGCCTCGAGGACGGCCCCCAGATCGTGCCCGCCCAGGTTGGTCATCAGGCGGTTGAGCGCGTCGTCGTTATGCGCATCGAGAAACGCCTTCAGGCCGCGGGTCCCCTTGAGGTCATCCGCCAGCCGCTCGCGCCATGCGGCACCGCCCTTGAAGGTCAGTGCCGAATAGAGATCGTTGGGGCAGTCGTCGATCCATTTTTTGAGCGCCTCGCCGGCCGGCCCCTGGAAGGCCTTCTGCTGCAGCTTGCCGTGCTTGATGTTGACGACGCGCCAGCCGACGGTCTCGAAGAAACTCTTGATCTTCTGGAACAGGAAATCGTTGACCACGCCGTCCAGGCTCTGGCGGTTGTAATCGATGATCCACCACAGGTTCCGGACATCATGCTTCCACCCCTCGAGAAGCGCCTCGTAGACGTTACCCTCATCGAGTTCGGCGTCACCGACGACGGCGATCATGCGCCCGGGCTCGCCGCCGTTGTCCGCAAGGCGGTGGCGGCGCACGTAGTCCTGGACAAGGGACGCGAACAGGGTGGCGCCGACACCGAGCCCGACGGATCCGGTCGAGAAGTCGACATCGTCGATGTCCTTGGTCCGCGACGGATAGGATTGCGCCCCACCGAGCGAGCGGAACTTCTTCAGCTGATCGACACCCTGGTTTCCGAGCAGGGATTGAATCGCATGGAAAACGGGCGACGCATGGGGTTTGACGGCGACCTTGTCCTGGGGCCTCAACACATGGAAGTAGAGCGCCGACATGATCGTCGCCACCGATGCACAGGAAGATTGATGGCCGCCGACCTTGATGCCGTCGCGGCTCGGCCGGACATGGTTGGCGTTGTGGATCATCCAACTGGCCAGCCAAAGGACCTTTTTCTCCAGTTGGCCGAGAATAGCCAATTCGTTCGCGGCCAGGGGACTCGTTGGGATCGAAGGCGCGGTTTTTTCAGCGGTTGCCATGTGGCGGGCTCCATGTTGGTAGAACTTGGATTTTATCTCATCGCCGCTGGTTGATCCTTGCGTTCTGCGACGTTTTCTCGGATAAAATCGATATTTACGGCCTGTTTTTTCTGCAAAATTAGTGATTTATGCCCAACGAACCCTTGAAAGACATCGACCGGCGAATCCTCATCCAGTTGCAGGAGAACGCTCGGCTGACCAATGTCGAACTGTCGGAACGGGTCAACCTGTCGCCGTCGCCCTGCCTCAGGCGCAACCGCAATCTCGAAAGAGACGGCATCATCAAGGGTTACGTAGCGCTTCTCGACCAGAACCGGGTCGGGTTGCCGGTCAGCGTCTTCGTCAACGTCACCCTCGAGCGGCAGATCGAGAAGAACCTGGAGATCTTCGAGGAAACGATCCGCGAACGGCCGGAAGTGATGGAGTGTTACCTGATGACCGGTGACGCCGACTATCTGCTGCGCGTCGTCGCCGCCGACCTGGCCGCCTATGAACGCTTCCTGCTCGACCACCTGACCCGGGTCCCCGGCGTCTCTTCCATCAAATCGAGCTTCGCCCTCAAGCAGGTCGTCTACAAGACCGCCCTGCCGATCTGAACCGCTACCCGCCCGTCTTTTCCCGGGTATAACCGGCGAGCGCCTCGACCAAGCCGGTGATATGGCCGCGCAGGGTCCCGTAGTTCTGCGAACGCTCGCCCGTTTCCTCGTTCATAAAGAGGCCACGGTTGATCTCGATCTGCAGGCTGTGACGGTCGGCGGCGGGATCCGAGAAGGCGCGGATCAATTCGACCCCCTTGAAGTACTCGTCGACCCTGACGTCGTAACCGAAGCCGGCGAGCGTTGACTGAACGCGCTCGGTGAACTTATGCCCCGCCGTCGTGCCGTCCTGGGTGCCGATGATCATATCCGGGCGCTCAAGGCCGGGCTTCCCTTCCGGTGACATCTCGTCGGTGATCGCCGGCATCGAGTGGCAGTTGACGTGCCAGACGGCGCCAGAGCGCGCATGGGCCTCGTCGAGCAGGCTTTTCAGTTTCTCATGGTAAGGGCGGTGGTAGGTGTCGATGCGATGGCGGATCTCCGCCGTCGTCAGCTTGCGGTCGTAGAGCGCGATGTCGGGCCGGGTCCGTACCCAGACGAGACCGACACCGAGTTTGCTTTTCGGTCCCGGATGGGTCGGTTCCGGCCAGCCGCCGTCGATCTGTTCGGGGTCGAGATCGTCCGCAGCCCGGTTGGGGTCGATATAGATGCGCGGAAACAGCGCCTTTAGAAGCATGGCGCCGTTGTCCGGAGCATCACCGTACAGGTCGTCGACATGGGCGTCTTCGGCGTTGCGGACCCGGCGCATATCCGCCTCCGGACGAAAGTCGGTCGGGTACTCGAGCCCGCTGTGCGGCGAATCGAAGACCAGCGGCAGTCGATCCCCCTCCGGCGCTGCCAGATGCCAAACCGATTCCAAGCGTTCCTCACGCATACCCATCTCCCGTTTGATTGATCCCGGGCACCGGCCGTCCGGCGGCGTTCATCCGACGTCGACCCGGCCTTCCCTTACGTTGCTCTGGTCCGGTTTGTGGTGAACCGTCCACTTTACCCGGCTCGCCTCGATGGCGAATACACCGGTTGCCAAGGTCCGGCCATAATCGTCTATGCCGTCGCCGGGACGCCGAAGGATCTTGCCATCGGCCAGGACGGCCTCCGCATCCGCCGCGCTCGCGGCCCCCGCGGCGACGAGTTCATCGGCCCGCGTTTGTCGCGTCGCCGATGAGTCGGTGACGGCCTGGGGAATATCGACGAGACTTTCGTCCATCAGGTGGTTGGCATGGGCGGACGGCACGGTCAACTCGCGCACGGCGCAGCCGCTGGCCGGCGCCTCGACCGACAACAGGCGCCGGTCTCCCGCCTGTCCCAGGTTGTGGTGGAAACCGCCGGCCCGGTCTTCGCGGCCGATCACCGCCACGGCCTCATCCAGCGTATGGCAATCGAGGACGGCGCGCGTGATGAAATGCCGCGGTATTCCCGGTTTCAGGTCGTGGGCGCGGATGTTGTTGATCGCCTGCACGAGGCCGGCGGCAGTCACCGCGAAGGCGTTACCGGGCAACATGCCGGGGTAAAGGAAGGTCTCGAAGGCGAGGCCGTCATCGGGCCGCGCCGAGAGCCAGAAGCAACCGCCGTCCAATTCCGGTGCACCGTCCTCGTTGTGGGCGATGATGCCCGGCTGATCGTCGTCGCCGGGAATCATGACGGTCGTGCAGCCTTCCGATAGCGCGGCGGCAGCGGCCGGCGCCATCCCGGGCAGAAACCGGAGGTCGCCTCTCAAATTCCAGATCAACAGATCATCCAGGTCGACGTCGGCGCCGCCGGCCATCCCCTCCAGTTCCCTGTGGTAGCGGGGAAAGGCGCTATGCGCCCGTTGCGACAGTTCCGATAGGTAGTCGGATCCTTTCCAAAGGTTCGCCGCTTCGGCGAACTCGGGCTGCCCCAACACGCGTTCCCTGAAAGCCGCTCCGACCTGTTCGCCGATCTGCCGCCCGAAGGAATAGGCGTCCCCCCCAGCCTCGATCCTTGCGAGTATCGACGGATTCATGACCGGCCCATCCGCGCCACGGGGACGGCCATCGCGGCAAACCGGGTCGGCATCATGTGCTGTCGTTCAGGTGGCAGGCGGAGATCCGGCCCGGAGCGATTTCTCTCAGTTTCGGTTGTTCCGTCCGGCAGCGTTCCGTCGATATCGTTGATAAACTCGTCCGAAAGAGTGTTTTGGGCGTCCGCTTCTATTAAGAGCGGACGTTTATTCGCCGCCACTGGCAGAT